>Ga0209518_1000718_pt1 | contig 41109 bp, 38 predicted proteins | sample RifGroB1_FD_183993 | JGI IMG/M metagenome (GOLD analysis project Ga0209518, IMG submission 183993) | Groundwater microbial communities from Rifle, Colorado, USA - Groundwater B1 (SPAdes) (version 2) | ecosystem: Environmental > Aquatic > Deep subsurface > Groundwater | place: Rifle, Colorado...
AAAACCATATCCAGAGATTACGACTGTTTGTCTAAATCCAGAACCTCCACCGATGCGCGCTCCACAACCTGTGCAGGCGCCGGCGTAGTTCAAGCCCGACTCTGTGCTGTTGGTGTAGCCAGTTATCTGTGGACGAACTGTTGTTGTACCAGAAATCGCTTTTGCGACAGTGTCATCATTCACACCAGAGCTCACAGCGACATCTGTGGATGGGTTCGTAATCTGGAGCTCTATCGTCTGCCCGCCGACAGCTGACGAGGTGACATCAGAAACAAAGTAAAGACAAGTAACATTCGCGGTGACGCCAATCGCCACCGATGGTAGTGTAAAGGTAACCGTCTCCCCCACTGGAGCAGCGCCTGAAACAAAGGACTCCGCTCCGCCGTATGCACAGCTTGCAGCATTTGCCGCGTTCTCGTAGTAGAGTTTTGGATTAGCGAGGTTCGCCATAGCAACAGTACCGGTATCAGAAACTTTTACACTCGTCACATTTGAGGAACCGGTGTTAATTTGCAAAGTAAACGCCGCTGTCCCCGCTCCACCGATATGCTGTGCCGTAGTACCGCTTTCTAAATTCACCGCCTGTGTGCCTACTATGCTAACGGCAAGCGTCTGCGTGAGCGTTGGTGTGCCAGAAACTTGCTCCGTGGAAGCGATGGCGGTAAAGTTGCCATTTGTATCGCGAGCGTAAATTCTAAAATAGTATGTTGTGCCATTTGAAAGACTGGTAAAAGTTTGTGGGCTTGCTGAACCGCTGTATTTCACGCGTGCGGTACCGTCACAAGCGCCTCCGTCTACAGAAGGGTCAGCGCCCTCGGTTGGGGTTTCGGTGATGCTTGATGTCTTACAATAAATAATCACCTTCTGAAAATCGTCACCGGGATTTGTCCAGCTCACCTGTACCTGCGCATCGCCCGCTGTCGCAAGCGCGCTTGTAGACCCAGAAGGTGATGCGTTGTCTATGGTCAATGCGTTTGTGTTTGAGTCACTCCCCGCGTGCGTGTTTGCTCCAGCCCACGCGGTTACTGGCGCGGTAACGGCATACGCTCCGCCAGCAGGCGCTGGCATTACAGCATGCGAGAGCGGTGTCACGCGCACTTTGAATGTTGTTACGCCTGTACCCGCCGACATTCCACTCACAGAAATCACATTTGAACCGGTAACAGGCGACGCGGTGGAGCCCAAAACTGCGTTCGCGTTATCTGTAATCGCGAGCAAGCCAATACCGCTATTTGTAGAAAGGTTTACCGTAACAGATGTAACCGACTCTGTCCCGCCGTTAGTTTGCAAAGTAAACAAATCAACATCAGTTGCAGACGCTCCCGGAGCGATAGTGTTTACTGCGGGGTCAGACCCTGTCGCGAGAGTCGTTGTGTTTGCGTCTACTGTAAAAGTTTTTGTATTTGAAGTGTATGTGGTATCCGAAGTGACAACGACATTTCCCGTCACAGCGCCTGTTGGCACTGCGGTCACTATTGCCGTGTCAGACCAACTCGTAAACACTGTCGCATCCACGGCAGAAGTAAAGGTGACCTTGTTCGCAACGCTAAAGGACACTGGGCAAGTACCGCTTTGGCACAAGTGATTTCCGTTTACAGTTACCGACGCGCCAATAATTCCATTGGACGGCACCAAGCTCGTAACACGAGGAAGCACTCGAAATGTGTTTGCATAAGTATGTGTTTTGCTGTTCGATCCAGTACCTTGTGTCATCGCGATAGAGCCAGTGTTCACAGAGTCAACGATAGCAGTTGGCACCTGTACTTGGATTGCGGTGTTGTTCCACGATACTGGCGATGCCGTCTGGCTGACTGTCGTCACCGAGCCAGATCCTTGTGAGCTTCCAAACCGCGTACCATTCAAAGTAATCACACCGTCTGTGTCGCCTGCGTCATACTCGCGCGCAGAGTCTGCAGGGAAACCTCCCGGCTGAGTGATGGAGGTGACCTGCGGGAATATATAGAAATTGAGATTTGTTGGGACGGCTTGTCCGCCTGCGGTTACTTTTAGAGCTGTGGCTCCGCCGAAGTTTGTGCCAAAGTCAGTATCTGTGTTGCCAGTGATACTGCTGTCGGTGCGAAGGGTGATAGAGGTGTTTGACCATGCGCTCACGTTTGTGTTTGCGGAACCGTCGTCGGCAAGCACAGTAGTTGAAACACCAGCTATCTCCACTTTGTTTGATGCTGTGTCTCGAGAGCCGAGGCCGGGGTCCGCGCCAAAACCATATCCAGAGATTACGACTGTTTGTCTAAATCCAGAACCTCCACCGATGCGCGCTCCACAACCTGTGCAGGCGCCGGCGTAGTTCAAGCCCGACTCTGTGCTGTTGGTGTAGGAGGTGATTTGGGGCTTCACAGTTTGTGTGCCTGCCAAGGTGCCTGAGCCGGATTCTGTGGCATCGGAAACAACATCTGTTGACGCGGTAATTTGAAAATTCACCGTAGCTCCTCCAGTGGGATACACAGCGCCGTTGGCGAGGTCGTAACGCGCGTAAATATACGCCGTTGCGCCGTCACTTATAGCGAGCGTACCGCTCACGGTGGCTGTTTGGTCTCCTGCAAATGTCGCAGTAGTCCCAAACAAGGTTTCCGCGCCGGCATCAGCCCAGTTGCCGTCGGTGTCGTAATATAAATTAAGGTCAGAAAGCTCCGTGTTCGCTGTGGCGCTTCCTGTTTCAGTAATTTTAATAGATGTCACATTCGTCGTCCCACCAGCAGACGCCAAAGTAAATGCCGAACAAGTGCCAGCTCCGGTGCAGGCAGTATCGTGCGCGTACTGATTCACATCACCGCTGTTTTGCGTCGTTACTTTTGAGCCAGCGGTTTGGCTGATGGTCAAAGTCGTTGCGGGCGCGGAGGTTGTGCCCTGCCCCTCGGCGCTTAAAGCAGTTTCGTCAGTGTCATTATTTCTTGCCTTAACTTTCACACCGTAAAGCGTGCTTGCCTGGAGACCCTGCAAAACCAAAGCGTCCAGTTGCGCATCAGTGAGCCAAACCGCCGTGGCCGATGGATTGCCGGTCGCATCAACCCACTGATTCAGCCACGTGGCGTCACTGGGGGTGGTGGTTACCACCTGTACCGCGAAATTGGTCGTCGGGTTGGAAGCGGGGTTGCTGTTTTCCGCGTTCGTCAAAGCGAGTGTGCTTGTAGTCGGACTGCCGAGTATAGGTGTCCCTGGTGTATTAGCAGAGGTATATAGAGTTGTAATGCCGGAATATCCAGTTTCGTTCGGAGTGCCTACAGAGTCGCGCGCCTTCACTTTATAGCCGTAACATTTGTTTACACCAAGACCAATGTCACTATAGGTTGTGCCTGACTGCCATCCGCTATCAGCGGCGCCTGTGCCAATATTAGCAGCAGTACAGGAAGTGGTATCCAACGCAAAGTAATAACTAACCGGAGGAGTGGTCGCGTCTGTGGCAGTAGACGCGGTCATATCAATCTGCGTAGCGCTCGTATTTGCCGGAGCCGTAGCAAAAGTCATAGGGTCGGGTGTTGGCGGTGTGGTATCAGCTGGTGGTGGCGCCGGCTTAAACGCGATAGTAATGGCTCCGCCTATGCCGGCAGCCCATGTGCCCCATGCGGGGGGGTCATATGTTCCCGGAGCACCCGCAACAACATAGGCTGCTTCACTTACAAAGTCATCTGTTTCATTAACGGTTCCCCCTGTTAAAATCGTGTACCCACTAACAGTTCCGCGTGTGGAATCAGTCGCGCTAGCTGCCGCGTGTGTTACCACTAATGCTCCGTCAGTCTGTGTGACAATAGCAGGACCGTTTGGAACCCACGAGGATAACTGCCCAGTACTGACCGCTGTTTGATCAAAAATGACCGGGTCAATGGTGGTACCATCAATAACATAAGCACCGTAAACTACACCGTGCGCAGCCCCCGCGCCACCCTCGCCCTGGACTTGTGTATCAGGCGTCACCCCCATAACCTTATACCAAACGCCAAACTTCGGACCGGTGCTATTAATAGTAGAGATAGCGTTATAACCGGTCGTAATTGGTCCCCAAGCTGTTGCGTCGCTTGAGTTCCCACGACCTCCCCAGAGGATAACAACATCTCCTTGCTGCGGAGCACCACCTCCTGTATCAAAGGTAAGTGTAACATCGCCACCATTAGAGGCGACCCCTTGCTTATTCGTGCCTCGCAAAGCGACCGCGGCGCGCGCCTCATGAATCTTTACCCATCCGGCCAATTCCTTAAATGAGTTGAGTTTATCCACCACATTGTCATCCTGTGATAAATGCCACGCACGGTCTACGATATTTGCTGTTTTGACATACCCCTCCATCGCCCCAGACAACACATAAAAAGGAACATTGGAAAATGTTACGCTAAAAATAACTAGAAAAAGAAAACTATTGCGAAAAATTCTGATTATCTTTTTGAACATGAAATTATTCTTCATAATCTTTCACATAATTATACACCTTTCCAGAAATATCAGCCATTATTTTTTTCGATGCTTGTTCGTCTTTGTCTTTTATCATCACCGTGAGAATGTACGATCTGTTTTTCGCGTACACAATACCGGAATCAATAAAAACATTTTCTTCCTCGGAAATTCCGATTTTATGCGAGAACACGACATCTTTTTCCAACCCACTTTGGATGTAATATTTAAACGGCGATTGAGATAAATACAAAAGTAGTTTCTGTGAATTTTCTTCCGATATATACGACGCGCTATGAAGCGCGCGCATCATAACCGAATATCTTTTGGCACTTAGTCTTCCATCGCTTTTCAAAAAATCTTTCAAGCCCATATGGTCGTATACATCTTCAATCTCCTCTACTTCTAAATTCCTCGCCAACATAAAATGCGCCGTATTGTCAGAGTCAGATAAAGAAAGTCTGACGAGTTTTTCTATCGTGTGGGTTGAATTCGCAGGCTCTTTATGAAGCGTCCCGAATCCATCGTCTTTGTCCGCAGACATTAGCACCAACTCGTTTGTCCATTTCCAATCCCCTCTTTCTACTTTTCTTGCCACTGCCATCGCCACAGGCACTTTGAGGAGGGATGCAGGGTAAAATTCCGCATCCTTGTTGATTGCGATACTAGCGCCAGTGGGCAGGTATTCAAAATAAACAGAAACATTCGGGTCAGCCTCATATTTGTCGTTCAAGTAATCACGAAGCGGTTGAAAGTTAACAATAAGGTCTTTTTGTTTGATGAATGCGCGAGCGGGATTGAGTAGCGTAAATTTTGACGATGCAATTTCATCTTTTGCAGATGAACCTAAAAAATAAGTGCCTATGTTTGTCGCGAGAAGTACAGTCAAAAATATTGCGATGAATGTATAACGCTGTTTTTTCTCTGATTGTTTCTCCGGTTTATATTTCATTTTATTGCTGAAGCTTGAGCGAGCCTCCTGTCGTGTCTATCTTACCCGCGGGCGAAATTGTGTCATAGTTTGTATCGGGACATGTTTTTACCGTGGTGCCAGAACCGCCAGTCGTCCACCCTGTCTGGTTGCACACCTTGTTTCGCCAGCGAATAAAATAATCGCTTATTGTTACAGGGCTTCCGCTTCCCTGCCACGAAACAGTCACTGTTACTTTTTGTGTAGACGGATCAAACGCGCCTGTGCTTGTTGTGCAAGTGGTTGCTGTGCCGTCTGTGTCTGTGATGCCTGTTATGTTGCGAACACCGGCCGTTGTGTCACGACAAATATTTTGCACAACAACATATCGCGTGAAGCTTCCAGTATTAAGAGGTATTAGCTCGCTTCCTGTGGATGTCGCCCACTTGTTTCCCGACTGCACAAAATGGTATTGCGAACCCCTCGTCAGGTCGTAGATATTTTGCCACTTTTCATCTGCGACAGCGCGCGCTTGCTCCAGAGCCTCACCCGCGAGACCCATCGCCGTGTCACTCTCGCCAGAAGTTTTTCCGCTTTGCATACTCACATACACAGCCTGCGAACCGATAGAAAGAATAACAGCGAGAATGGACGTGACAATAAGAAGCTCCAGGAGCAAGGCTCCGCGTTGGGAAGAACTTGAGTAAGCGTGCTCCAGTTGTTTGCCGTATTCATCGTAATGTTTTCTGAATGTTGGATTTTTCAATTTATTTGCCAAATACGCCTGAAAATTGAAAACCTTTTTTTTAATTTTAGAGGTTTGTTTGTCCATATATTCTATATTCTACCTCATTAACATCTTTTTGTTATCCACAAGTGCTTGTTGACATAAGTTGCAGGTTTGCTATATTGATTATAATTACCACGAAGAAGACCCTTATGGAGTTTTGTCTCCATCGGGGGCTTTTTCTTTTTGGCTAGATTCTAATAAAGATTTTTGATCATTAATATACGAAATCTTTGCGCCTGTGCGTTTGAGCAAAATAGAGCAATTTTTTTCCTCTCTGGGAGATAAGATAACATGAAGCTTATTTTTCTCCTGCAAAAACTTTATCATGCTGGAATAGTCGCCATCGCTTGAGACAATAACAGCTTTATTAAATTTGTTTTCATATGAGTCCACTACAGTTTGTAACACTAAATCAGCGTCGCAGTTCCCTTTTGGGTTTCCATCACTACCATACACTACTTCTTTATATACCAAAATGAATCCTGATTCTTGAAGATACTTATAAAGATTTTTATGAGTCGGAATCAATCCAATAAAAATATACGCTCTTTCGATACTATATTTATCCCTAAGCCAGATACGGAAACGTTCGTAGTCCAACTGCCAGCCAAGGCTATCAACACCTTTATGTAAATTTGCGCCATCTATGTACGCGTAATTATTTTTATGATTACGCTTCATACTAATATATCGTCCCTATTGTAGATATTGTTGTCGTGGCGGTGGTGCCTTCTAGAGTAACGCTTGTTGTCGTGGCTGTTGAGATAGTGCCAGTGATTTTGTTAAAAATAACTTCCTTGTATCCCGACACTGGGTCAGAAAATGTGACGCCTGAGGAAAGTGTGGTTGTGGCTGTGGTGGTGGAGTTTGTGCCGTCTGTGGAAAAAGTAATGTAATAGTCCCCGCCTGCGTCTTTTACAAAACGCACTCCCCATTTGTATCCGCTCTCCCCTGCCATTGACTTCGCGCGCATCTGTCGCAAATCGCTCGCAATCATTTTTGAAGATGACTGAAGCTCCACATTTTTTGCAAAACCTCTGTAAAACCCAGCGCCAACGGCTGCGAGGATTGCCATAATGGCGATTACGATGAGGAGCTCCAAGAGGGAGAAACCCTTTTGGAAACATTTGACCTTTGACATGTGACAACTGACAGCAGATTTTCGCTTCGCGAAAATCTGCTCTTTATTTGCTCGCGATACCCTGCTAATTGTTAATTGTTTTTCTTGCATTCTCGTCAATGGTCAAAGGTTAATTGTCAAATGTTCTTCCTACGTAAAATGTCCGACGAGCTGATAAATCGGCAAAATGATAGAGAATGCGATAGAACCGACAAGGAGACCCATTATCAAAAGCAATATCGGTTCAAGGACAGCTGTGAGGCCCTTGAGTTTGTTATCAACATCTTCCTCATAGAAGTCTGAGAATGTAATCAAAATTTCCGACAGTGAGCCAGTTCGCTCGCCAACAATCACAAGGCTCACGAGAAGCCTTGGGAACAAATCTGGAAACTTTGTGAGAGCATCAGATATGGACATTCCGTTTTTTACATCATCAACAATCGCTTTTATTGCCACCTCGTATTTCTGGTTGCCAATGGACTGCGCTGCTGACTCCAAAGAGCCGACAGCAGAAAGTCCGCTCGCCATCAGGTTGCCTAGCGTGCGTGTAAAACGCACAAGCGCGACTTTTTTAATAAGCTCGTTTGCGACTGGAATGTGAGAGATAAGAAAGAAAAAGAATTTTCTGCCGATAGTCGTTTTGCGGAAATACAGAAAAAACCAGGTTGCGAAAAATACGACAATTAGGTCAAGAGTAAAACTGTATGTAAGCATACTTGAAAGCCCAAGGAAGAATTTTGTGACCCACGGAAGCTCCACACCGCTGGAAGCAAATGCTTTTGTGAGACGAGGAAGAACAAAGATGAGCAAAAGCGACACAACGCCAATAGAAGCGACAAGAAGAATAATAGGGTATGTGAGCGCGCTCTTTACCTTTGCGCGAAGCGCGTATTCTTTTGAAAGATACTGCCCGAGCTCGGTGAGCGTGCGCTCTAGCTGACCAGACGCCTCGCCAGCGCGAAGCATTCCGAGAAATACTGGCGGAAATTGGTTTGCAAAGTTTGCAAAGCCAGCCGAAAGCGGTTGGCCGTTTTTTACCAACGCCTGCACCTCGCGAAGAATATTTTTCATCATCTTCTTTTCGGTGTCGGCAATTAAAATATCCAACGCTTCCACAATAGAAAGCCCCGCTTTCACAGTCGCTGACAAATTGCGCACTAAAAACAAAATATCAACAGATTTTATTTTTTCAAAAAGAGAGATTGAAAGATCCAAACCTGCCTTGCCACCGCGAATAGCCTCCACTGAAATAGGAGTTAGGTCGCGTCTAAGCAAGTACTGCACTACTTCCTCGCGCGACCCCGCCTCGTACTCGCCTCGTACTGTCGCTCCATCCTTGTTGTATACTTCGTAAATAAAAATCATAGTGAAAAGACAATTAACAATTGACAATTAACATTTGACGGGGATTTTGTAATCATTTTATTGGTGACTTTAACAAACTCCTACGAAAGGCGGTGAGTTGATTCGCCAATATCTCTGCACCACTCAAACAATCATTGTGTTCCTCGACTGTAAAATACTTGCTATCTGACGCTATGTCGCAACACGCAACGACCTCATTTAGAGAAGTATGCGACATATTCAAAAAATGTGCAAAGTCTTTGTCGGTCATACGATCTGCGCCCTCAGCGATATTCAAAATAATTGAGTCAAGTGCGCGAAACATTTGAGCTGTTAATGAAAACTGTTCTGTGTGCGGAAATTTCTTCTTAATTAATACCTTTACATTACGTACAAAAATACGAGCATCACCATATACAGCAAATTGTCTAAATCTAAATTTTTTGTTCTGTGTGTGCATTTCGTATTTCGTCAATTGTCAAAAGTCACATGTCAATTGTCAGAGTTCCTTATTCATTAACTACACGAAGGATTTCCTCAATCGTGGTAACTCCTCTTTCCACTTTGTCCAAACCGTCTTCAAACATTGTGGTCATTCCGTCCTCTACCGCTTTTTTGCGAATCTCTCCCACAGTCGCCTCGCGAAGGATAAGCTCGCGAATGGCGTCCGTGACTCTGAACAATTCAAAAATACCAATCTGCCCCTGGAACCCAGAGTTCCCGCACACCTTGCACCCTCGGCCTCGGTAGAGAGTGCTTGGAATAGCTGCTTCCTTGTTTCCAGAAAGCGCCATCTGCGCCTGAATAAGACGCACGATTTCAGGGCTGGCAGGATACGACTCTGTGCACGATGCGCAAATGCGACGCACTAAACGCTGTGCTATTACGATATTTACTGTAGAGGAAAGCAAAAACGCTGGCGCTCCCATATCCAAAAGTCTAGGCAATGCCGAAGTTGCGTCGTTGGTGTGAAGCGACGAAAGCACGAGGTGTCCTGTGAGCGCCGCATGGATAGCAATCTCAACTGTTTCATTGTCGCGAATTTCACCGATCATAATGATGTCGGGATTTTGTCGCAACAAAGCGCGAAGCCCGTTCGCAAAAGTAATCCCGGCTTTAGGATTGACCTGTGTTTGATTTACGCGAGGAAACTCGTACTCCACGGGGTCCTCAATGGTCGTGATATTTACAGACGGTGTATTGAGAATTTGAAGTATCGCATACAGCGAAGTCGTTTTTCCGTGGCCAGTGGGGCCAGTAACAAGAATCATTCCGTGCGGTTTTTTGATTTCATTGTAAAGCACCGCAATACCCTCGTCCGAAACTCCAAGATCCTTTAGAGTAAGCGGGCGCGCTGCGCCTTTCAAAATACGCATTTCAACTTTTTCTCCGTGAAAGACAGGCATAATGTTCACACGCACGTCTATAGACCCGCCGTCGTCCATATCAAAACGAAAACGACCGTCCTGCGGAACACGGTGTTCGTCTATTTGCATTCCTGCGAGAATTTTTACGCGAGCAACGAGCACAGGAGCGATAGTTTGTGGCAGACTTACAATCTCCTGCATAATGCCGTCAATGCGAAAGCGAACAAGGAGCTCTTTGTCCAGCGGTTCAAAGTGAATGTCTGATGAATTCAAACTCACCGCGTGATCAATAACATTGTCTAGGATGCTAACAATAGGCACTGCCGCCGCGAGCTTTGCAACATCAGCATCCCCGCTTACTGCGAGCGACTGCTCCACGTTTTCAGAAATGATTTGGTCAAAGTTGATGCCGACTTTTTTCTTGTATTGCTTGAGACCGTATCTCAAGCTCGGAACTGTGGTAAGGAACACATCCACCCACGCTCCCAGCTTTGCGCGCACATATTCAATAGTGTCATAATCAAACGGGTCAAGCATCGCAAGCTTTGCGCGTCCCTGCTTTTTGTCATACTCAAACAAAACTACATTCTTTGCCTTTGCATATGCCTCTGGAATGAGCTCAAGAACCTCGGAGTTTATGGTTTCCGACTCCTCTTTCTTTAGATTTACAATCGGCACTCCATAGTACGGACTCAAAAGCTCGGCAAAATAATCTTCAGGAATTTTCCCTCTGCCAATTATAATATTTTGTATAGAATGCCCTGTGCGACGCGATTCCTCCACCGCCACAGCGAAGTCCTCTTCAGTCACAAGACCAGACTCAAGCACTATAGATTTCAACTTTTCTTGCGCGATGTGCATGGTGTGTGAACAATTGACATTTGACCTTTAACAACTGACGGCAGATTTTCGCTTCGCGAAAATCTGCGAGTCACATGTCAATGGTCACATGTCACATGTTTGTCCTTTTAGTATATCACAGCTCCATTCATCTGTGTGCTATTTTGCTGTGTATAAGTAAATGTAATTCAAAAACTAAAGCTTGAGGAGTGGATAGAGATTGAGGGCGGAGAGGATTGGCACCGCGTAAATGAGGGCGACAGGCGCTACAAGGAGGAATGCGGGTGAAAGCGGGATACGTTCAATGCCGTAAAAGACGCGAGCTCCAATGGAAAGCAGGATTGCAGATACGAGGCCGATTGGCAAAAGCACAATAACTCCCGGCCAGCCAGAGATTAGCATCGCTAAAACAATCAGCATAATATCCCCTTCCCTAAAGTTGACTGGGTGCGTGCGAGAACGCGCGAGAAGAAAAAGCAAAAAAAGTCCGACAATAATAAAGAGCGCAATAGCGCTTAAGAAAAAGTGTTGAAATGAATAGAATGCAAAGTATCCATTGGAGCCGTCAAACAAAGGGCGCAGAAAATCCAGATATGCTGGGAATGCAACTTCACCTGTAAGCGGGGATGAAAGAAATACTTTTGTAAATTCGCTCTTGCCCCAGACAACATACTGACCCCATGTGGCAAAAATGCCATACAAAAGATGAATAGCAACAGCGCCGGCGACAAGCCATCCGTATGAAATATTTTTTACCCAAAACGGGCGGAGGTAACGAATGGCAACGACAAAAAAGAATGTTGTCCAAACAGCGACTTCAATTACATTTAGGTTTGAGAATATAAAATCTAGTGACATGTGGGGCTATTATACTAAAAAATATATACCTGCGCCAATCCCCCATAGGCGAGGCCTATGGGTATACTACATAGGCCTCGCCTATGGGGAGTATGGGGAAATTACATAGGAATTGCCTATGGGGAGGAGAGGTGTGGTACGGTGCGGTGTTGCGTGGTGTTGGGGGAAAAACAAAAACACCCGATGGTGAAAAGGTCAGACCTTTTCCGAAACTATTGTTATGAATTGTTACATAGATTACATAGGCCTCGCCTATGGAGATGGGGGGTACGGTGCGGTGTTGCGTGGGGTTGCGGGAAAAACAAAAACACCCGATGGTGAAAAGGTCAGACCTTTTCCGAAATATAGGTTGAACCTATGGAGTTCCCCATAGGCGAGGCCTATGGGGAAACACAAGGCGAACGCTCTAGAAAAAATATCCTAAAAAATCATTCCTTCTTTCTTGAAAATGGAGGCGCGCATGGGCGCGACGAGACATAATCCAGAGATTACTCTTTCTAAAATTTCTTTTGTTGCCATCTTTATGATGAACAACCATTCCAGGGAAAATCCTTCCTCCAACCATATTGGCAGCAACAGTTCTGTGAACCAAAATATGGCTGTCTTTCCACCTCGGGTACCCCTTGGCATCAATATATTTGTTATCCATAGTTTCGGCACCATACACTAAAACAGCGATTATGTCAAATCCCATCCAATAGGGTGAAAAGGTCAGACCTTTTCCGAATTCACTACCAATCCTCATTCACTCCAGCACAATTCATAGCAATAGAACGCGATCGCGTTCTATTGCTATGAATTGTTACATAGATTACATAGGCCTCGCCTATGGGAAGAGGTGTGGGGGGCTGGCGGGGTTGCGGGAAAAACGAAAACACCCGATGGTGAAAAGGTCAGACCTTTTCCGAAATATGTGGTATCCGGGAAAAACAAAAACACCCGGCTTTGGGGGAAGCTGGGTGTTTTTGGAAAATTGGTTGATCTAGAAAATGCCAGCTGTTGGCAAGAGATTTAAGCTGTTACCTGATTCGTAAAGATTATCGTTATCTCCACCATCCTTTGTCATTTTGCTGTCCTCGACAGTATATGCGTTACTTTCAAGTCGCGCGTCAATTTCAAAAATATATGATGGATCTGATGTAAGCGAGAGGTTCTGGCAAGCATAACGATAAACTAGATCGGTTGAAGTAGCTACAGCTGTGACAGTATTCACAGGGTCAACAGGGAAACTTGAAATCGGAGTACCTCCAGTAAGTGCTTTTAGGTTTACTGGGATCCAGCCAGTACCATCAACTTTCCCTGCGCTTACAGCACCGACTTGATATCCAGCGGTATCAAAGTTTCCAGAGCCATCAGATCCCTGAGCTACAGAAGTTACAGTGACTGTAGGAGATGCCGCGCTATACGCAATTTTTGCAGTCTGGGAACCACCAGTAGTATTAGTGGTACAAATTGCCGAACCTGAGTCAAGTTTAGGTGTTGAAGATGCTGTGAGCATAATGCCGAGGGCGGTTTTTACTGACTTCAAGTCAGAGATGCGTTGCGCGTCGCGGGCTTTTTTCAGTGTTTCTGCAGGGTTTAGCATAAACACGAGGGCGATTGATAGGATGGCGATGATTGCGATAACGATGAGGAGCTCAAGGAGGGTAAAGCCGGAAGAACCTTTGACATGTGACCATTGACCTTTGACTGGGTTCAATGCGGACTTTTTCAAATTTGTAAGTGAAATCATAATGATAAGGTTAGTTGATAAGAATTAGAAGCCTGCTGGTGATGCACCTCCAGCACCAAGAATCTTCAGATTGGTTCCAACTTCGTAATAATAATCGCTATTCCCACCGTCCTTTGTAAACTTATTATCAGTTCCAGTTGTGTATGTGTTACTTTCAAGAACAGCATCAATTTCAAATGCAAGCGGAGTTATAGAACATGAGTATCGATAGGCCAAGGTTGTAGTTGAAATATCGAGGCCACCAAGTGCACCTATCGTATTTACTGGGTCAATCGGAAGATTTGAAATTGGGGAACCACCAATCAAAGAGTCAAAGTTAACTGGAATCCAACCTGTACTATCAGTAAGAGTATAGAGCGAAGCGGATGATTGCGCTGCAGGGGTTGTCGTGTCACTACTATCGAGAGTTAAATCACCAATAGCAGATGATGTAGGAATTGAATACCAAATCTTGTATGCTCCAGCTGAGCCACGTCCTGTTGAAGGAATTGGTTTACATAGAGTATTAGCTGTATTTGATCCCAAATATGGTGTGGTCGTACTTGTTGTATAAAGCCCGATTGCGGTCTTCAGTGTACTCAAATCTGACATACGCTGTGCGTCGCGGGACTTGCGGAGAGTTTCTGCGGGGTCCAAGACGAGCACGAGCGCTACTGACAAAATTGCGATGATGGAAACTACGATAAGGAGCTCAAGCAAGGTAAAGCCATGGGAACCTTTGACATTTGACCCTTGACTATTAACAGGGCTCAAATACTTTTTCATTTGTAAATTCATATTCAAAATTATTATTTAATTGTTATGTGTAATAGTATACCCCCACACCTACTTTTTGTATAGTCCAATTGGTAAATTGACTGGGGATAACTAATCTATAGGTTTTGTTACAAAATAATCTTTTGTAAAAGTAGGTGTGGGGGTATACCAAATTATATTTAAATAGCACAATGGGGTGTGGATAACTCAAGACTAGTCGCAAGTGTTCATGGCCGAGCTTGCGTCCAAGACGTGAATTTACTAATTCAGAATCAGCTGATTCGAAGTCAAAAGTCAAAAGAAAATGCGGGGTCAATACATACACAAAGGTCGGACCTTGGGCTCGGATTCTTAAGGACCGACCTTGGGTGCGGCCCGTTCCCCATTCTACATTCAATATTCAATATTCAATATTCTACCCCAAGTACCCCTTTATCCTATCCACCACCTCTTGTATCGGGTAGTCCACCTTTACCAAATATTCATTCGCGCCGAGGCCAAGCGCGCGGTCTTGGTCGCTTTGTTGCCCTAGGTTTGAAAGCACGATAACAGGGATGCTTGCAAGCTCGGGAACTTTCTTTATATCCTCTAGCACTCCAAAACCGTCTTTTTTTGGAATCATTAGGTCAAGCAAAATCAGGTCGGGCTTTTCGGAAGTGATTTTTGCCACCGCCTCATCGCCATCAACCGCTAATGATGAGGTAAACCCCTCCTTTGCAAGCTTAATCTCGTACACTTTTGAGATGTGCTCGTCGTCCTCTACTATCATTACCTTTTTCTTGTTTGTATCCATAATAATATTATGCGTAACTCAAAACCTTTTCAGCAAGTGTATCAAGCTCGTAATCGCTTTTCACCAAATAGTCAGAAACACCGAGCTCGCGCGCAATGACTTTTGATTCCTCTCGCCCTGATACGGAACAAATGACGACTTTTATGTCTTTGTAGTCCGGATTCTTGCGAACCTCGGCAAGAAACTCAATGCCGTTCATCCCCGGAAGCAAGAGGTCTAGCCAAACGACATCAATATTTGGGTGCTGGGATTTTAATACTTCTAAAGCATCCTCGGCGCGCAAGGTTGATATAACATTATGCCCCTTTTGCTCAAGTTTTAGCACAATAGCGCGATTGAGAGCAGTATCATCTTCAAGAAGGAGGACAATTTTAGGTTTGGTCTTCTGTTCCATAAACTTTATTCTAGTATTGTAGCATGGAGAGAATAATTAACAAGAATAGCGGGCAGTTTTTTAAGAACTTCTGCGCTCAATTAAAGAGATATCAAGAACGTGTTGTGTTTGATGTGGACGAAAATATATTCTATAGTTTCCTTTTCTACGTCTATACAAATTTTCCTCTCCCTGCATCAGTTTAATATCGCCAGAAAAAGGATCTGCTTTCATTTCTTCCAACACAAGGAAGATTCTCTCCTGCTCTTTTTTTGGAAATCTTTTGAGGTTTTTGAATGCCTGTCGCGCCAACCTATAATCCCAGAGCATTTTTTACTTGTTTAGATGTTAAAAATTCTCCTTTGGCAATTTCCAGAAATCCTTTTTTAATTGCAGTTTTTGTGCGTTTTGGCATAGTTTCAGCATTTGCCCAAAAACTAACGAGTTGTTCATACTCCTTTCGTGGTAAAACGACTAGGTCGTCATTTTTTATTAAATTTTTAGGGATGGTTATTGTATTCATAATTATGTCAATTATAACACAGATGGCGGTGGTACTCAAGGCTAGTCGCAAGTCAAAGGTCAAAAGTCAAAAGTAAATACGGGATGCTGGATTGCTTCGTATGAGTACATACTCGCAATGACACTTTCCCCATTCTACATTCACCATTCAATATTCTACAATTAACCCTCTACCTTCGTCGTCAAAGGAATCGTAAAGAAGAATGTCGCGCCTTGACCTTCGGCTGTGTCAAACCAAATTTTCCCGCCCCACGACTCCACCAGCTCCTTCACAAGGGCGAGTCCTAGTCCAGAGCCGTCTGGCACCTGCGAACGCGCGTTCTCGGCGCGGAAAAACTTTGAGAAAATGCGTGAGCGCTCATTTTCTGGGATGCCAATGCCGTTGTCGTGCACCATATACACGACCTCTCTCCCCTCGTCGCCCATCCACCATTTTATTTCAATGAGACCATGCTCGTTTGTGTAGCGAATAGAATTAGAAATGAGGTTAATGATAACCTGACGCAGAGTGAGCGAATCCAGCCACACAATCACCGGCTCACGGTCTGGCGGAATCACAGAAAGTGCCAAATTCTTCATATCAATCTGCGACGCAAGCTCCTTTGTTATCTCTCCGGTAAACGCGCCCACGTCTATTGGCGCTCTGTCCATTTTGATCTTTCCGCTTTCCACGCGAGAAATGCCGAGCAAAAGATCCACTGTTTGATACAAACGCTCCGCGCCTCCGTGAATTTCGTTCATAAAATCTTTTTGCGAATCGTTAAGTGGCCCCGCATCCTGTGACAAAAGCATCTCCGAGTACCAGCGAATAGACGTGAGCGGGGTGCGAAGCTGGTGCGATGCCACAGATATAAACCCAGACTTTGCCTCGTCTAGCTCACGGTCTCGCGATGCATCACGGAAAATAATAACCACACCCGCGTGCCCGCCACCCAAAGGCGCGAGCGAAAAGACTATCGGGGTTTTGTCGGGGTGTTTTTCTGTAGAGATGGAGAGATTGTCCTCAAGCGTTCCATTAATAACTTTTTTTGTCAAAAATACCTCTTCAATAGGCCATGAGGTTGGAGGCACGATGTCTTTCCCTTTTCTCCACAGCGTGATGACGGAACGCAAATCCTGCCCAATGAGCTCCTCTTCTGCCATTCCAAACATACGCGATGCGGATGGATTTACAAGCGCCACGCGGTACGAACCGTCTATAAGTATGAGCCCGTCTCCGATAGACGAAAGAATAGTTTGCAATTTGTTGCCCTCTATGGCGAGAGCCTCCTTTGCTTTCCATGAATCCTCTAGCAAGTTCAGTGTCGCTCTTTTAGATTCTTCAAGAAATTGTTCCTGCTTCTTGTGCTCAGCAACGTCTTTTTCAAGAGCAGTAGCCTTTTCCTCAAGCGCGAGCTTAGACTCTTTCAGTTCCTTTTGGTTTACGCGGAGGGATTCAACCATCGTGTTAAACATAATCGCAAGACGCCCTGTCTCGTCTTTTGAGCGCACAGGCGCCTGAGACGCAAGATCTCCATTCATCACACGTTCAAGAGCTGAAATGACTTCTTCAATACGTCTGAGAGGCGTACGTGTGAATGATATCGCAATGAGAATTCCAAATGTGGCCAAAATAATTCCACCTGCTAGCGTAAAGCGCTTAATTGTGTCAAGAGGCGCAAAAATCTCGTCTTTTTGAATCTCTACAACAAGCACGATTCCGTCGTCCTTGAAACACATTGAGGCGCCGAGGACATTACTGCCATGAAAATTTTCGTATTCCGCGCTTATCTCCTTCCCATTATCTATGCATTCGCGCACAGGAAGCGTATCCACCTTTTGGCGCAGAGTCACATTTTTCATATAACGCGACGGCGTTACGAGCAAGCTATTGCGGTCAACCAAATAAATGTCAGAGGTTTTGTAGCTCTCTAAAAGCGCCGTTCTTGTAACCCTGCCTCCAGCAGGTATTGCGGTTTCCTCTTCCACATCCACACCGAGCGCATGAGCGAGCTCTTTTGTGTTCCCAAAGTGAATAAGGAGCACCGCATCAATTGGTTTTGCTATTCCATCGGCTCCAATATCAAATATTCTCGTTGTCACATGCGTCATCGGCTCACTTGCTTCATCTTCCTCAAACACAAAACTTTTCACGTACGCCGAGCCAAACGACGAAACGATAGTTTTGCTAAAATCATGAGCTCCAATCTCCTTCTCCTCTTTTAATTCATCGGTGCCAATGCGTTCAGGGCGCGTGGAAGCTACCACTCTGCCGTTTTTGTCCAAGAGATCCACAAGAAATATAGTCTCGTCAAAAGGCATTTTTGATTTGCTCACATATGTTGCAAACTCTTTTGCAAGTCGCGAGCGCTCGCTTGTCCCAGTTCCGGCGTTTACAATTCCCTTTGAAAGACTGACAATCCTTACGTCAGAGCTCCAGTCTATGGCGCGCGCTTTTATTCCGTCCAAAAATGCAAAGTACGTTCCCTCACTTTGCTCTGCGATAATAAAGAAATCGCTTGCAATTTGCTTTTTAAACGCGACGCCGACAACATTTTCAATGTAAATAACAACTGATGATGTCACCACAATAAATAGTGTTGCAAAAAATATTGTTGTCTTTGTGCGAAGCTTCATTTGGGTAGAATATGGAATGGAGAATATTGAATGTTGAATGATGCAGAAGAGGGCGGGTTGCCGAAGGCAACCCGCCCTCTATTTTATTTCCATCTTTTATTTTCAATATTCAATTTTCTGTTCACATATTGTAGCATGTAGATAAATATCTTGGTATACTGGAGGGGAACAAACATGTGACCATTGACATGTGACTCGCAGATTTTCGCTCCGCGAAAATCTGCCGTCAATTGTCAAATGTTAATTGTCAATTGTTCTTCCATTATGAATTTACTGAACCTTCTTACAAAAGAAAAACGCGTAGCGGGAATTGAAATCAGCGACTCTGTTGTTCGTATTGCTTTTTTTCGTCCAAACGGAAAGAAAAAAAGTCGCGCGGGTATTCATCTTGTAGCGTTGGACAAACCGCAAACCGAAACCGCGACGCCAGCGGAAGCTCATGAACCCGACGACGAGCTCATTCTTATAGAAGAAACCATCGCTCCAAACATTATCGCCGATGGTGTGGTAGTTGACATTGACCTCCTTGCCAGCACTCTGAAAGAAATATGGGGAAAAGCAAAGCTCGGCACCGACTACGCTATTGTTGCTATTCCTGATGACAAAATCTATTCCCGAATCTTTTCATTTCCAAAATCAGTCACCGAGGAGCGCCTCACCGAGGCGATGCGTCTCGCTATCACATTTCAACTCCCAATCAAAACCGAGGACGCGTATCTGGACTGGGAGCGCACACCCGGCACAGCGACGACCAATGAAATCCTCCTTTCAACAATTCCGCGCGATGTCGCGGATGGATATGTGCAAGCTCTTGAAAAAGCCGGCATCAAAACCCTCGCGCTTGAAAGTCACCTCGCGGGAATCGCGCGCGCGGTAAAACTTGCTCCGGGAGAAACAACAATATTTTCAAAAAAGACTCCAGATGGCGCGACTATTTTTGCCCTAAGGGACGGCATCTTGCGTTTTTCACGCACGTTCCCTGCGCATTTTGTTCAGGAGGCAGAACTTCATAATGAAGTTAACAAAGTTAAGGAAGCTATCGCGTCCGAGACAAAGGGTGCAGTAAAAGAACAGGAACTCGTAAAAGCGAACGTGCGTGACGAATACTCAAATCGCGAGGAAGTGAGCGAGCCCAAATCAAAATGGCTTGTCGCTCTTGGCTCGGCTATACGCGGTAGAATCCCAGAGGGCAAGGACAACTTGGTTTCCCTTCTTCCCGTTGGCACAGAAGAAGCATACTCGTATCAGCGCGCGACTACATTTATTGTGCTAATGAGAAACCTCGTCATCAGTATTTCCATCTTTTTTGTGTCGGCGTACCTTGTAACGTATGTTTCCATGCTCTCTTTGTTGCAAAAAGGCGCACAGCAAGTGACCACTCTTTCATCATCTGTTATTCCGCCGGAGCTTGTGGAAAAAGAAAAGTTAATCGGCGAGATAAACGCCATTACAGAAACTGGCTCAATGTTTCTGGCTCAGGTGCCAATATGGAGCGTTGTGCTCACAGAGCTTGTTTTGCGAACACCAGACGGTATCACAATTTCAACATTTTCCGCGCCCAATTTCACTGACAGATTCTCTCTCGTTGGCAACGCAAGGAACCGCGAGACCTTAAATAATTACAAAAAAACATTGCAAGAGTCGGCAATGCTTTCCGAAGTTGAACTTCCTTTGACCAATCTTGATAAAGAGGAGAGCGTGCCTTTCAGCATATCGTTTCGCTTGAAAGACCCGAGTGCGATATACTTTAGCAGTAGCCAAGCTCATTAATATTATGTTCACCACAAAAAATCTTTTCACGCATTTTGGAAAACACATTCTCATCGCTCTCGCTGTTGTGACTATTTCTTTTAGCGTCATTTTGTTTGTCTCTGGGAAAATTACAAAAATGGCAACAGAAACAGCTACCAACCGCCATCTCGCCGCGACACTGAGCGAACGCACCTCACTCCTTTCTAATCTCAAACACGAAACGGATATCATTGGCCCGAATGACAAAATCCTCAAGCAAGCATTTATCCCCTCCAACAACATTCTTGAGTTCGTTGCCATTCTAAAAAGCCTTGCTCTCAAAAATGGCATCACTCAGTCCCTCAATTTCTCTTCACCGACACCCGCATCGCTCGGCACAACATTTCCTCTTGCGACCATCTCCTACCAAAATACAATTTCCTCGGCGAATGTTTCAATATTTATAAATTACCTCAAGGATTTTGAGAAGCTTCCCTACTTCACAAAAATCAATTCTCTAAATATCTCCTCAGGAAGCGCGGACTGGCGAAGCACTTCAAACATATCGTATAGCGCCACCGTTGCTGTGCAAACGATAGAATAAAAATATGTCCCCATTTATTAAAAAAATTCGCGATTCAGTTTCTGGTGTAAAGCCAAAGGATCTAATTTATCCTGGAATTTTATTTTTATTTGCGATTATTGTTGGCGTTATTTTTATACTTTCTACTGGATTTATTGCAAAGAGCATAGACACCGCATTTTCTGGCGACACAGGCGAAGGGTCAAGCTCGCTAAATATGGAAAACTATACTCTCGTTGCAAGGAAGCTCGGCATCAGCGCAGAAATAAAAAAGGAAGCAACAGCTATCCCCGTGGCACAATCTATTCCGTCTACTCCGCCAGCGACAACCACAACGCAGGTTTTGGACAAAAAGGCGTTCACTCTCAACATTCTAAACAGCACACCAAAAAGTGGGGTCGCTGGCACGCTTGCAACATCGCTTGAGCTCGCTGGATTTGCAAAAGCAAAAACTGGCAACGAAAAAACTTTGTACGCAACCACCACTGTCGCTGTTAAAGAAAGCAAATCAGCTATCGGCGCAACATTACTGGATATGGTCAGAAAAACCTACCCAGACGCAGTGTCTACTACCTCCCCCGAAACCGCCTTGTTTGACGCTATTATCACCATTGGCACAAAATAAGCCCTGTCTGTCTAACTTGCATTTTTTATATAAGTATGCTATAATTGTTACTTCCTCATTAAACCCTAGGGTTTGTGGGAAGTGGATGAAAGCGCCATTTGGCGTTTTCTTGTTTCAGCCATTCCTAGTCAGGAAAGGCGTAAGTTCTTTTTAGGGAGAAAAAATTGGTTACAAAACATAACGATATATTTACAGGCCTCACTGGATGTCGTTTCGTAAGCAACGACTCCGGGCAACCGGCAAAAAGGGTCATCGCTACCCCGTTTATCGGCACGCGATTGCGCGGTGGCAACACCGAACGCGGTATCGGGGTAGAGTATTTCAGCAGTCTGGCAAGCCATGAAGGTGTGTATCACATCTTTGCGACGATGGAATCAAAAAACCCAAAGGAATACCTGCGGGCGCTTGAAATCCTGAACCGTATGGAAAAGTGTGACCCGGATGTCCTTGTCGCATGCGCGCATGCCTGCAAAAAACAGGCGTCTTTGGATGACAATTCCTTCCGTTGGTTGAAAAAATATCAGCCGTTGCAAATGGAAAAAGTACTTGAAAAACGCGAAGTCGTTTTTAAACAGCCGTGCGATGAAGCAGGGCTCAAGGCCATCATCATTGGATTTCACAAATGTGGATTCCCTATTGATGACACATTTGCTCAAGCTTCCAAAAGAGAAGCGCCGGCATCGTGGAACATCTTTCCAAAGATAACTGGCAAAGAAATAAACGCCGTATCCCTCGCGACCTAAAAGCCGCAACATAACAAAGCTCCTGACAGCAAATTTTACGTCCGAGACGTGAATCTGCTGATTCAGGAGCTTTTCTTTTTGTAACCCCCCGATATGACTGTGCACAGCGAACCCTTTTCCCCTGCATAATAAGAGTGCGACCGCATTCTTATTATGCAGGGGGAAAAGGGTTCTGTTTTTTAAAAGTTTAAGATTCAATGGCTAAACCGTTTTGTAAACAAAACGGTCGCCCGAACATTTTGAGGGCAAAATGTTATAGGGTACAATGTATGTTATGGAAACAAATATTAAAACTGCGAGCAATATTCGCAATGCGGGGTTTGAAGGAGAAATTTTAACTGATGAAAAAAGTCTTGTTCCTTACGAGAACGACACCAGTTTGTTTGAGCTCCGCCCAGCGCTTGCGGTAAAACCAAAATCCGCAGAGGATGTTAAAAAACTTGTAGCTTTTATTTCTGAAAAGAAGGACGCCAACCCAAATCTTTCACTCACAGCTAGGGCAGCTGGCACAGGTATGGCAGGAGGCGCGCTCAACGACTCTATTATTGTAGATGTGGCAAACCTAAATCATATCAGGAGCGTTAGCGCAGAGCGCGCAGTTGTGGAGCCGGGAGTTTTTTATCGCGATATGGATACAGAAACGCGAAAGCAGGGCGTTATTATGCCATCCTTCCCTGCTTCGCGAAATCTTTGCGCAGTGGGTGGTATGGTCGGCACAAACGCGTCCGGCGAAATGACTCTCACATACGGAAGCACGGAAAACTGGGTAAAGCGACTCAAAGTCGTTCTTTCTGACGGCAACGAATATGAGTTCGGCGCGCTCACTGCAGATGAACTTGAAAAAAAGAAAAAAATAAAAGGTTTTGAAGGAGAAATTTACCGCCGTATGCACGAGCTCCTTGAAAAAGACTACGACATCATAAAACGCGCAAAACCAAAAGTTACAAAAAACTCCACGGGCTACGCGCTATGGAATATTTGGGACAGGAAAACTTTTGACCTTACAAAACTCTTTACCGGTTCGGAGGGTACGCTCGGCCTTTTTACGGAAATTGAATTCGCGCTCATAAAACCAAAAGAGCATCGCAAGTTGATTGTTATTTTTTTGCGCGACCTCAAAATTCTCTCCACACTTATCGGAAAAGTTCTCTCCCATAAGCCGGAAACCTTTGAGACCTACGATGACCGAGTCATTCAATTCATTCTTCGCTTCTTCCCAGATTTCGTAAGGGTTATGAAAACAGGTCTTATCAAACTAGGGCTTTCGTTTATCCCAGAAGTGATTATGGTTTTAAAAGGTGGCTTCCCAAAGCTTGTGCTTCTTGCAGAGTTTACTGGTAGCACGGAGGAGGAAGCATCTCAAAAAGCGCAGGCTGCATTTGAGGACTTGAAACAATTTAATCTACAAGTAGAGATAATGCAGACTCCGAAAGAGGCTGAGCGTTTTTGGACAATGAGGCACGAGAGTTTTAATATTTTGCGTAAACATAGTGGCAAAAATAAAACTTCTCCATTTATTGATGATATTATCGTTAACCCCGCAAAACTACCTGAATTTATGCCGAGACTTGATAAGGTGATGGCTGAGTATAAACTTACTTATACAATTCAGGGACACATCGGGGATGGCAACTTCCATATATTCCCACTCATGAACCTGCATAACGCGCGCGACCGCGATATTGTAATGGAACTTTCGCAAAAAGTCTTTGACCTAGTGTTTGAATTTGGTGGCTCAATGTCAGCGGAACACAACGACGGGCTCGTTCGCACCGCGTACCTAAGGCAGATGTATGGCGAAAAAATCTATCATCTATTTGAGGAGACAAAAAACATTTTTGATCCTAAAAACATTTTTAACCCCGGCAAAAAAGTCTATGGTCACGACCTCGCGTATATAAAGGAGCATATTGATAAGGTGTACTAGTGGGAACATTTGACATCTGACACCGCTACGCGGACATTTGACGGGATGCAAAATACGAAGAACGCCACTTGCCGAAGGCAAGTGGCGTTCTTCGTTAAATGTCACATGTCAATTGTTTGGCAACTTTGTTGCCAACTAGTTTTTCTTCACAAGCGCGAGACTTAGTAGGAAGATGATTAGTGCCACGACAACTATTGCGCCTCCTGACGCGAGGTCATAATAGTACGATGCAAACAACCCCAAAACCACAGAAACCAGCGAAAATATTACTGACAAAATAAGCGTATGACGAAATCCGTGTCCGTACTGCATTGCGGAAATAACAGGGATGACCATCAAGGCGCCGACAAGAAGCACGCCGACAATGGTTATAGAAATCGCCACTGCCACTGCTGCTAGTGTGACCATTGTGAGATTGATCATTTTTACAGGGAGCCCGCTCGCCTCGGCAAGCTCGGGGTCAAAAGATGTGAAGAACAATTCTTTGTAGAGAAATATAACATCCAAAAATACAACAACCGCAAGAGTAACAATTACAACGAGGTCTGTTGTTGTAACAGTTGAAATGCTTCCAAACAAATAGCTAAACAAATTCGCGTTGAACCCTTTTGAAAGAGAAAGAATGATGACCGCGATAGCGAGCGACCCTGAAAGAAATAGCGCAAGCACCGACTCGCCAAAAACACGGCGAGAGGAGCGCAGAGCCTCAATGCCAAACCCGGCTATCACTGAAAGTCCGATAGCTGTGAAAATGGGGTTGATTTTAAGAAGAAGCCCGATAGCCACTCCAGCAAAGGACACATGCGCGAGAGTGTCCGCCATAAGCGAGTACCTTCTCACCACGAGGAACATACCAATGAGAGGCGCAACTACACCTATTGCTATTCCTGCCTCAAAGGCGCGTATCATAAAATCGTATTGAAAAATTTCTAGCATATTGTTTTACGGATTATGTGGCACACGCTTTGAATGTTTGCCGTACAAACGCTCCAAAATGTGCTCGTTCAAAAGGTCTTGCGGAAGCCCGTGGCATACGAGGTTGTGGTTTAGACAAAGCACGGTCTTTGTCTCTTGGGAGACAGCGTCTACATCATGCGAGATGAATATAATAGTAAGTTTTTGCTCACTATTGAGTGATGCCAAAAATTCATAAAATGTTTTTTGCGCTCCAATATCCACGCCGACTGTTGGTTCGTCCAAAATTAAAACATCTGGCTCGCTCGCAAGGGCGCGCGCTATGAACACGCGCTGGCGCTCACCGCCAGAAAGGTTACCCACAAGAGTGTCGCGATACTTTGCAATGCCGGAAATCTCCATCGCTTTCTCTACTGCTAAAATATCCTCCTTTTTAAATCTCTCAAAAAAACCAAGGCGCGCAATGCGACCTGTTCGCACCACTTCAAACACAGTGGCTGGAAAATTTTTGTCTGTTTGTGTTATGCGTTGCGGAACATAGCCAATGCGATACTTTTCCTTAAAATCGTGACGGTCCTTTCCAAAAAGCATCACTGCGCCCTCTGTGGGATGAAGGAGTCCAAGGATTACTTTTATTAACGTCGTTTTACCACCGCCGTTTGGCCCAATGATGCCCAAGTACTCGCCTTTGCGCACAGTAAAAGTGAGGTTCTCTATAACCGGAGTATGGTCATATGAAAAGCTCACGTTGTTGAGCTCAATGTATGGTTCTTCTAATGGTATGTTCATAATCTAGTGATTAATCAGTGGCATTGCATTGCTATTTGCAGATTGTTCAGGTTCATTTCCATAATGGAAAAGTAATCTTCTCCTGATTGTACCTCATCTGGGGTCAGACTTTCAATAGGATTTAAAACAAGCGTCGCTCCGCCAACCTCGCGGGCAATCAACTCTGAAAACTTTGGGCTCGCAACCGTTTCAAAGAAAATATGTCTAACTCCTTTTTCGCGAACGAGGTTGATTATGCGGGCGAGCTCCTTTGGCGACGGCTCCTCATCTGGAGAAATACCCTCTATAGAAGTGACTTTAATGTTGTATTGACTGGCAAGATAATTAAACGCCTCGTGCAAAACTATTATGTCATTGAAATCGCACGATGACAGCCCCGCGCGAAAATGTTCGTCAAGCAAGTCAAGCGCGGTAGTGTAACGCCTTGCATTCTCGGTAAATAAATCTTTATGTGCTGAATCAATCTGAATTAACAAATCGCGAATAACAATGACTTCGTTCTTCATTATCACAGGGTCCAACCAAAAATGCGGGTCTGTTATTCCATCCTTTACAAAAAGGATTGCGCCTTGCTTCTTTAGAGACTCCTCCATATTAACGACATACTTTGGCTTTACGGAAATTCCAACATTCCATTTCTTTATCCATGATTCAAGAGATGCGCCGTTGTAAAAAAGCGCATCGGCATTTCCTATTTCCACAAGGTCGCGAGAAGACGGCTCAAAGTCATGCGGTTCCACACCTGCTGGCACTAGATTTCGCACATCCACAATGTTGCCTCCAATACTCTTTGCTATATGCGAAAGTGGATAAAAACTTGTAACAATGTGAATTCGTTCATTCTGCGTATCTCTTTGCGGGACGCGTGATGAAAGGAAAAAAACAGCAATGAAGATAGCTGTAAAAATTATTGCGACAAGAAATAACTTACGATTTATCATTAATTTATTTTATTATTTAATTGCGCGAGCGATTTCCTTTAATAATTCCTCTCTGCCACTATGCGTACGCGCTGAGTATGGCAGAGCGCTAGCTCCCAGTTGCGACTCTATAGCCTTCATATTATGTGAACGCTCTGTTTGGTTCAGGCGGTCCATTTTGTTCGCGACCACAACAAACGGAATGTTTTCCGCGCGAAGTATGTCCGCCATTTCCCTATCGTACGCCATTGGCTTTACGACAGAATCCACAATGAGCACAACAAAATTCACATGAGCTTCTCCGCTTCCCAAATACCATAAAATAAGTTTGCGAATTTTCTCTGCGCCTTTTGCGCCCATGCGAGCAAAGCCGTATCCAGGAAGATCCACAAAGTAGAACTTTTTGTTTATGAAAAAGAAGTTAATTTCCCTCGTTTTCCCAGGCATAGAACTAGACTTCACGAGGTCCTTCCTCATAACGAGCGAGTTGATAACACTGGATTTCCCAACATTTGAACGCCCCACAAAAGCAACATTATGGAGTTTTTCCTTCAAAATCGGGTCCGTGCCAATGATGCCTTTTACGAATTCCGCACTAGTAATGTTCATTCCAATAGTTTAGCATAAAACCACATTGACAGACAAAAAACGCGCATATGGTATACTGTTACAACTTAACAATATTAATTTAAAAATATGGAAGAAACAAACACCACAGCACAGGTTCCCGCGTCTCAAAATTACGCAATCCCATTCGCAATCGTTATTGCGGGTCTTGCTATCGCAGGAGCAATTTATTTCGGTGACGGCAAGCAACCGGCCGTGGCCGCAGAGCAAAGAGGAACAGTAGACCCAGTAACATCAGCCGACCATATCATTGGCAACCCAAACGCAAAGTTGGTTGTTGTGGAATATTCAGATACCGAATGCCCTTACTGTAAAACGTTCCACGCAACTATGAACCGCATCATGAGTGAATACGGCAAGGACGGTAACGTGGCGTGGGTATACAGACAATTTCCGATAGAGTCACTCCACCCGGTGAAGGCTCACAATGAAGCCGAAGCTACCGAATGCGCAAACAAGCTAGGTGGCAATACAAAGTTTTGGGAATACATAAATAAAGTTTTTGAAATAACTCCGTCCAACAACCGACTTGACCAAACAGAACTCCCAAAAATCGCGAAGGCAATCGGACTGGATGTGACAGAATTCAACAAATGTCTTGAGAGCGATGAAATGAAAACTACTGTAGACGCGCATATTGCTAGTGGCGCTAAAGCGGGCGTAAGCGGTACACCATATTCAATAATCCTAGTAAACAAAAAAGCGGTGAGTGGTATCAACGGCGCTCAGCCATACGAGGTTGTAAAGGCGCAGATTGAAGAGTTGCTGAAGTAACAGGGAGGACAATTGACCCTAAACAAAAAAGGGCGACACGCAAAGCGTGTCGCCCTTTTTCCCTTCCTCGTATATTCCTGGTATCCTTGCCCCGATGGAATACCAAAATCAGAGATTTTGCTTTTTGCTTCGCAAAAATTCCATTGGGCTGTAGTAAAATATATTCCCTTCGGTCATTATTTTACTCAGTAATTCCGCAACTTATCCACCTTGTCGTGCGCGCGAATCTTCTCAATCGCTTTTGCTTCAATCTGTCTGATACGTTCACGAGTCACCTGGAACTCTCGGCCCACTTCTTCAAGAGTGTGGACTACGCCATCCACAAGTCCGTGCCTAAGCTCCAGAATCTTTCGCTCCTTTTCAGAAAGGTCGTTCAAAATTTCTTTCACTTGGTCAGATAGAATTCTCTGAGCTGAATCCTGCGCAGGAGAAAGAATTTTGTCATCGGCAATAAATTCACCCAGCGTTGATTTGTCATCATCATCTCCAATCGGCTTTTCAAGAGAGACGGTGTCTTGGTCAATTTTCTTAATGTTGTAAATCTTCTCCACATCAAGACCCATCTCTGTGGCAACCTCTCCTGGAAGCGGTTCACGACCAAGATCCTGTGACAAGCGACGCACCACTTGCTTGTACTTTGAAATAGTTTCCACCATGTGCACTGGGATGCGGATAGTACGCGACTGGTCCGCGAGGGCGCGTGTGATAGCCTGTCGAATCCACCACGTTGCGTATGTTGAAAACTTGTAACCCTTCTCCCAATCAAACTTTTCCACTGCTTTAAATAGGCCGATATTACCCTCCTGAATAAGGTCTAGGAGAGTGAGGTCAGCGCTTCTGCCAACATATTTTTTAGCGATGGAAACCACGAGACGAAGGTTCGCGCGAGCGAGAAGGTTTTTGCCTTCCTCGTCCCCCATCTGAATACGCTGAGCAAGATCACGCTCCTCCCCAGCTGTAAGAAGCGGGTACTGACCAATCTCTTTCAAATACATTTGAATAGAGTCATACGAGGAGTCACCGCTTTTGTATGTGTATTTTTTATGAGTTAAAACTTCCTCTGGCTCAAGGTTTAAAAGACCGCCACTTTCAAGTATGTCCACGCCAGCATCACCGAGTTTTTCATACAGTGTATCTAGAAAAATCACATCCTGCTCCACCATAGGAAATTCCTTAAGAATTTCGTTGTATGTTATGAACCCGCGACCGCGACCCTTGAGAATAAGAATTTGCGCTTTTTGCTCCCAACCTTCAGTTGATTTTTTCTTTGCAACTGGCTTTTTTGCCTTTGCTGGTGCCTTTTTGGGAACGGCTTTTTTATAGGCTACTTTTTTTGCCACCTTCTTAACGACAGCTTTTTTTACTGGTTTTTTTGCAGTTTTCTTTACTACTGGTTTCGTGTGGATTCTAGAATCAGCAGATTCTCGTCTTGGACGTGAACTTTTATTTGTAGTTTTTTTCGGCATGATTATAAAGTGTTTTTTGTTAGCGTATGTAACTCTTTTGAAATTGACTGACATTCGGTGAGAAGTTTTTCCGCAAGCGGGACATCTCCTTTATTTTCTGCCTGCTTCAACTCTGCCATCTTTGTCGTAAACTTTTCCTGAAGTATTTCTTCATTCATAGTTCTTAAAAGATCATTCAATTCCTCCTCTATCCGTTCGCTTCCATGAAGTCGCGCCTCTGCCTCAAAAATAATGGCGTCTCCCAAAACCACATCAATAGGCGGTGAGCCATCTAGGAGTTTCGCAAATCGCGCGCGATAATCTCCAATATTATTGATGGCGTTTTCTTTCAATCCTTCTTGCCATCGTAACACGCCTTCTATAGTACGAGCAATGCGTAATAGTCTGGAAAGCGGGGGATTTTTGTATTCTAGTTTTTCAGCCTCGCGAGCAACGTTTGCCATAGTTCCTCTCTTTTTCACTTCATCCCACACGGGCTCTTCTTTTATTCCGAGAAGTTTCGCAATCTCTCCAACATAGTGACCCTGATCGATTGGGCTTTTTAATAGCGCAACAAACGGCACAATGACCTCTGTAACTTTTGCGCGGAGCTCCGAATTCTCTTTGTGAAGCGATGGCAAAAGTTCCAAATACAAATCAATCACCTGCTTTGCATTTTTTACCGCATCCACCCACTGTGAAGGATCTTTGCGCGCAACGTCAGCAGGGTCCATACCCTTTGGCAGGCGCGCGATGCGTACTGACATATCTTGCGAAAGCGCGAGCTCTACAGCGCGATGCGCCGCAGAAATCCCAGCGTCGTCCGCATCAAACGCGAGCACAATATTTTTTGTGAAGCGTTTGATCATCTCTAGATGCTCGGATGTGAGAGCAGTTCCAGATGAAGCAACTGCGTTTTTTACTCCAGCTTGGTGTGAAAGTATGAGATCCATTTGCCCCTCCACAAGAACACAACTGTCCTCGCTACGAATAGCGTCCCGCGCTTGCGAAAACCCAAACAGCGCGCGCGACTTGTGAAAGACCTCTGTCTCAGGACTGTTTACATACTTTGCGGAGGCAGATGCTCCGAGAGTCTTCCCTGCCTCTTCTTTTAGAATTCGTCCTGAAAACGCGATGACGCGCCCCGAACTGTCCGTGATAGGAAACATCACGCGCCCGCGAAATCTGTCGTAGAAACCTTTTGGCGAACGCACAATGAGTCCAGCCTTTTCCATCACATTTTCCGAAACTCCCTTTTTTGCGAGGAAGTCCCCTAGCGAACGCCATTCGTCCGGAGCAAAACCGACACGAAAACTTTTTACAGTTTCTTCTGTTAGCCCGCGACCCGTGAGATACGACACCGCCTCCGGAAACTTTGGTAATACAGCCTCGTAAAACTTTGTCGTAAGTTCAAGCGCGGAAAATATCGCGTCTCGCTCGTCCTTTGCGCCTGCTCTTTCACGAGTGAGTGTCACTCCGGCCCTGTCTGCAAGAAGTTTCAACGCTCCTTGAAAATCAAGACCTTCTATTTCCTCTACAAAAGATATTACATCACCGCCCTTGTTGCATCCGAAACAATGATATGTTTGGCGCGAAGGCGAGATGAAAAACGAGGGTGTGCGCTCGTGATGAAACGGGCAACACGCCTTAAAATTCCCGCCAGCCTTTTCAAGCTTTAGGTATCCTTGGGCAACATCTACGATGTTCAATCGTGATTTTATATCTTCAATGACTGAAGTCATGGGTTACATTTGACAATTAACATTTGACAATTGACACATACTGCATGCGGACTCCGTCAACCGTCCGCGTAGCGGTGTCAATTGTCAAACGTAGGAATTATCCGCTACGCGGATAATTCCTCTGCGACCTCTCCCGGAAGCTCCTTCACACCGCCATTCATACCGAATCCTGTTCCTGCAGGAATGAGGTGACCGATGATCACATTTTCCTTTAGACCGCGAAGTGTGTCCACTCCACCCTGGATAGCAGTGTCAATGAGAACACGAGTTGTGTTTTCAAACGACGCGGCTGACAACCAGCTCTTTGTAGTGAGGGCAACGACCGAGATACCGAGTACCACAATCTCTCCCTTTGCTTTCTCTCCACCAATTTTTTCCATACGCTCGTTTTCGTGAGCGAGCTCTCCTTGCTCCACAACATCGCCAAGGTTGAAGATAGTGTCACCAGAGTCCTTTATCTTTCTTCGTGAGAACATTTGGCGAATAATCACCTCAATGTGCTTGCGTGAAATTGACGCGCCCTGGAGTTCGTAAATCTTGAGCACCTCTGTAATGATGTAGTTTTCTGCCGCATCCTTTCCAGCGTACTGGAACACTTCCGCAATATCTGCTGAACCGTCTGAAAGATGCTGACCCTTTGAAACAGCGTCTCCAACTTTCACAAATGGTGTACGCTTTGATGATGTTTCGTACTCTATTACCTCACCCTTCTTCTTGCCTTCACCTTCCGAAGGAAGCACCTTGATAACAAGCTCCTTCTCATCGCGAAGCACCTCTGTGATCACGCCATTTGTGTGAGAAATAATTGCAAGACTTTTTGGCTCGCGTTTCTCAAAGATTTCTTCAACGCGTGGAAGACCCATAGTGATGTCTCCACCAGCAGACGCAATACCTCCGGAGTGGAAAGTACGCATTGTGAGCTGTGTTCCCGGTTCGCCGATAGCTTGCGCCGCGATAATACCTACCGCCTCGCCAATCTCCACAAGTTCATTTCTACCGATATCCAAGCCGTAACACTTGCGACAGATGCCGTGAGAAGTCTTGCATGAAAGAGGTGAACGAACTCCCGCTTCTGTAATGCCTTTTGCCTCTGCGTCTTTTGCATCCGCCTTTGACATAAGGTGTCCCTTTTTAAATAGAACAGCGCCAGAAGCATCTACGAGATCCTTCACAAGCACGCGACCCTTCAGGTTTCGTGAAAGAAGAATATCAAATCCTACAAGGTTTTCCTTGCGAATGAGTTTACCTTCCTTGTCTCCACAGTCCTCCTCGGTGATGATAGCGTCCTGCGCAACATCTACGATACGACGAGTGAGGTAACCTGCCTTTGCGGTTTGAAGCGCGGTGTCGGCGAGTCCTTTTCGTGAACCGTGAGTAGTAATGAAGTATTCCACAGGCGACAAACCTTCCTTGCTTGATGGAATAATCGGGAAGTCAATCGTGCGACCTGCAGTGTTGATGATGAGACCCATCATACCTCCCATTTGGAGAATCTGCGCGATAGAACCGCGGGCGCCAGACTTCAACATGTCTTCCACAGAGCCGTTTTTATCCAGAGTTCCTGGCATAAACTTTTCAATCTCTCCGCGAGCTCCCTGCCAACACTCAATGGTGCGACGGTAACGCTCGTCCTCAGAAAGAAGTCCGTCATTAAACTCTGAGCGAATTTCATCTGCTTCAATACGCGCTTTTGCAATGATTCCTTTCTTTTCGGCTGGAATCTTGATTTCATCAATACCCCAAGTCATGCCCGCTTTTGTAACATACTTGAAACCGAAATCCTTGATTTTGTCCAAGATTGCTGGAGTAGCATCAATGCCGTACGTATTGATGATCTCGTCAATAATAGCCTCAAGTTCTTTCTGAGTGATTTCCTTGTTCACATATGTGAAGTCTGAGGGAAGCACGCTGTTGAAAAGTAGGCGACCTACTGTTGTCTCAAAAACTTGTCCGCCATAAACAGCATACTTTTGAGAGTCTGTACCCATCACCTTGATCTTTGCGCGATAGCTCACTGCGTCAAAGTCGTACGCTGTAATAGCGCTGTTTGGCGTAGGGAAAATTTTTCCCTCACCCTTTGCGCCTTCCACAATCTTTGTCATTGAGTAACAACCTAGAGGAATATCCAACTTTGGCTTTACTATTGGGTCGCCGTTTCCAGGCCCGAGAAGGTTCTTGTTTGCGGCCATAAGCTCGCCAGCTTCTTTTTGCGCAGCGTGCGAAAGTGGCACGTGTACCGCCATTTGGTCTCCGTCGAAGTCCGCGTTGAATGCGGCACAAACGAGAGGATGAACTTGGATAGCGTTTCCTTCAATAAGGACTGGGTGGAACGCCTGAATACCAAGACGGTGAAGAGTAGGCGCGCGGTTCAATAGAACGTACTTGCCCTTAATCACTTCTTCAAGGATAGCCCACACTTCTGCGACGCTGTCGTCTATGAGCTTGTTTGCTCCGCGAATATTGTACGCGAGTTCACGCTCAATAATTTTTGAAACGATAAACGGACGGAAAAGTTCAAGAGCCATGTGCTTTGGCAAACCGCATTGGTCTAGGTGAAGACGCGGACCAACAACGATAACCGAACGTCCAGAATAGTCCACACGCTTTCCAAGGAGGTTCTGGCGGAAGAGTCCTTGCTTGCCTTTCAATGTGTCAGCGAGTGACTTCAAAGTGCGCTTCTGCGCTGCATTCATTGCCACCGACTGCACGCGACGGATTGAGTTGTCTATCAGAGAATCTACAGCTTCCTGAAGAATACGCTTTTCGTTGCGGAGAATAACATCCGGCGCGCCGATAGCCATAAGTTTCTTCAAACGATTGTTACGGTTAATCACACGACGATAGAGGTCGTTCAAGTCTGACGTAGCATGACGACCGCCCTCAAGAGCGACCATCGGGCGAAGCGCTGGTGGAATGATTGGAATAACATTTATGAACATCCACTCTGGGCGAACGCCTGAGTTGATGAGAGACTTCACGATTCCCAAACGCTTGTGAAGTTTCGCGCGCTCCACACTTCCTGCTTTTTCAAGCTCACCCTGAAGCTTCTCGCGGAATTTCATGAGGTCAATCTTTTTGAAGATGTTGTAAATCGCCTCTGCTCCGATGCCCGCTTCAAACGCGGTGCCGTACTTGAGAGCAAACTTGTGGTAAGTCATTTCATCAAGAACCTTTCCTTCAACGAGAGATTCAATTTCCTTTTTTGAAGTGAGAAGAAGCTCCTTCAATTTTTCCTTTCCTTTTTCGTCGGTAAGTGTCTTTAATTTGTTTTTATATTCCTGATCAAGCTCCTTCAAGAAGTTGTCTCGCTCTGTGGTGTTTACAGATGTGATGATGTATCCCGCAAAGTAAATAACTTTCTCAAGATCCACAATAGGAAGATTGAGAAGAAGGCCCATGCGTGAAGGGATGGAGCGAAGGAACCAAATGTGCGCTACAGGTGAAGCAAGCTCAATATGCCCCATTCGCTCACGACGAACAATGGAACGAGTCACCTCAACTCCACATTTCTCACAAATAATATTCTTGTAACGAATGCGCTTGTACTTTCCGCAGTAACATTCGTAGTCCTTTTCAGGCCCGAAGATTCGCTCGTCAAAGAGACCTCCACGCTCACTTCTCTGTGTGCGGTAGTTGATAGTCTCCGGCTTTGTAACCTCGCCGTATGACCACTCCTTGATGCGTTCAGGAGATGCAAGCTTGAGAACTATTTCGTCGAAATTCTGTAATTCGCGTAGTGTTTTCATATTATTTTTTCTTATTGAGCGAAATGTCGAGTGAGAGCCCGCGTAGATAATTTAGAAGCACATTGAACGACTCGGGAATATTTGTGCTTGTGATGTCGTTGCCTTTCACAATAGCGTCAAATGCTTCCGAACGACCTGAAATATCGTCTGATTTAATAGTGAGCATTTCGCGAAGTACGTGCGATGCGCCGTAACCTTCCAGAGCCCACACTTCCATTTCTCCAAAACGCTGACCTCCACCTTGCGCCTTTCCGCCAAGTGGCTGTTGCGTGATGAGAGAGTACGGCCCAATTGAACGCATGTGAATCTTGTCTTCCACCATGTGGTTCAACTTCAAGATGTACATATAGCCAACCGCAATGTCCTGATCAAACGATTCTCCCGTGCGTCCGTCAAAGAGTGGCATCTTTCCATCCGCGCGGTAGCCTGCCTTCACGAGCTCGCCTTTAATTTCCTCAACTGTTGCTCCCATAAACGGAGGCACTATTGCCTGATAGTTGAGAGTGTGAGCTGCGAGACCCAAGTGAAGCTCAAGAATTTGTCCCAAGTTCATACGAGAAGGAACGCCGAGCGGAGTAAGCACAACATCAATAGGTGTACCGTCTGCCATGTATGGCATATCCTCCTCAGGAAGGATTACAGAAATAACACCCTTGTTACCGTGGCGTCCAGCGAGCTTGTCGCCCACAGAAATGTTACGCACCTGCGCAACTTCAATGTGAATTTTCTTGATGATACCGCTGTCTAGAGCATCCCCATTTTCGCGCGAGAATACTTTCACGCCAATCACGCGTCCACGCTTGCCGTGATCCATGCGAAGTGAAGTGTCTTTCACATCGCGAGCCTTGTCTCCGAAAATACTGCGAAGGAGTCTTTCCTCTGGAGTGAGTTCTGTCTCACCCTTTGGAGTAATCTTTCCAACCAAAATATCTCCAGGGTGCACTTCTGCGCCGATGCGAATGATACCGTCCTCGTCCAAGTCTTTGAGCTTTAGCTCACCAACGTTTGGAATATCGTGAGTTGTAACCTCGGGCCCGAGCTTTGTATCACGCACATTTACAACAAACTCATCCATGTGAATAGAAGTAAACTTGCTGTCCTTTACGAGACGCTCCGAAAGAATGATAGCGTCTTCGTAGTTGGAACCTGCCCATGACATAAACGCAACGAGCGCGTTTTGCCCGATAGCAATCTGACCATTGTCTGAAGACGAAGTGTCAGCAAGCACAGCTCCCTTTTTCACCTTGTCGCCCACGTTTACAATAGGACGCTGATGGAATGCTGTGAATCCGTTTGTTCGTGAGAATGTTACAAGCTTGTATGAATGTTCCTTCCCATCTCCACCCTTCAAAACAATCTTCTTTGAATCTGAGTGAGTGATAGTGCCGTCCACATCCGCAATAACTAGACGACCTGTGTCGCGAGCGGCCATTCCCTCCATACCTGTTGCAACTAGAGGAGCCTCTGGCACAACTACTGGGATTGCCTGCTTCTGCATGTTTGAACCCATGAGCGCGCGGTTTGCGTTGTCGTGTTCCAAAAATGGAATCATAGATGTAGCTACCGAGTACGCCTGGTTTGCTGCGATGTCCATGTAGTGCACATCCGCGCGGTCTACAAGCTCTGGATGACCAGCGCGACGAACCTCAACCTTCTCTTCTACGATTTGGTCACCATTCATATTGAGACCTGCGTGCGCAATGTTGTATTGCTCTTCTTCTAGCGCATCCATGTACACGATTTCTTTTGTGGTCTTGCCGTTCTTCACCTTTACATAAGGCGTCTCAATCATTCCAAAGTCATTGATGCGCGCATAGCAAGAGAGACGGAGAATAAGACCGATGTTTGGACCTTCTGGAGTGTGGATAGGACAAAGGCGTCCGTAGTGCGAGGTGTGCACGTCGCGAACTTCAATACCCGCGCGCTCGCGAGTGAGGCCACCGGGCCCAAGCGCTGAAAATGTGCGGAGAAGCTCAATTTCAGAAAGCACGTTGTACTGACTCATAAACTGAGAGAGCTGGTTTGTCGCAAAGAATTCCTTTAGTCGCGCCTGAAGTGGGCGAGGAGAAATAAATTGCACAGGCATTGTAGCGTCTGTATCAATCGTGGACATTCTGTCCTGAATGTTTCGCTTCATCTGTGTCATACCAACGCGGATTTTCTGCTGGAGCATTTCACCCACAGAGCGAATACGACGGCTCCCGAGGTGGTCAATATCGTCTGGAAGAGCGCGAGGGTCTGCGTTTAGCTTCACGATATGCGAAACGATTGTCGCAACATCACTTGCGTCAATAGTGCGTCTTGCAATATCATCTTTATCAAGCCCCTTTCCAAAACGCTTGTTAAACTTGAAGCGTCCCACTTCTGAGAGGTCGTATTTCTCCTTAGCAAAAATAGAGTTCACGAAACCGCGAGCGTTTTCTGCTGTTGCGAGGTCGCCATCACGAAGCTTCTTGTGAATCTCAATAAATGATTCGTCAGGAGTAAGAGCAAGGTCTTTTGCAAGAGTTGCCTCTATCACCTTCTTTACCGCTTCGTCTTTCTTTGCGAATGTTTTGAGGATGGCGTCATTGTTTTCCAAACCAAGAGCGCGAAGAAGCACAGTCACAGGGAACTTGCGCTTTTTATCAATACGCACGTACACCGCTCCGTCTGGATCGGACTCCACCTCCACCCATGCGCCACGGCCAGGGATAATCTTTGCGCCGAAGTAACGCTTGCCCTTGAGCTCATCCACTGTGAATGACACGCCAAAAGAGCGTGAGATTTGTGGCACAACCACGCGTTCAACCCCGTTCACGATAAATGTTCCGTGCGAGGTCATCATAGGAAAATCTGCCATAAAGATTTCCTGTTCTTTTTCACTCTTAAACGTTTTGTTTATGAGCTTTACGCGCGCTTTGAGAGGCGCTTCGTAAGAGAGATTGTTTTCTTTTGCAAAATACTCGTCATACTTTGGCGCCGAGAGTTCAATGCCAACGAATTCAAGTTCAAATTTTTTTTCCGAGTAATCTTTAATCGGAGAAAATTCTTTAAATGCTTCTTTGAGTCCTTCTTCCAAAAGCCATTTGTATGACTTGAGGTGTGTTTCTACGAGGTTCGGGAGTTCTACTTGCGGTTTCTTGTACCGCGCAAAATATTTCTGTTCTCGCATATGGTGATGTAACGCGTTAATTACGAAAGTGCCTCTTAACCCATTATTATTGATTGCCCGTAAACAGCAAAAATCAAAAAGGCACGGAATATCCACCTTTCTGATTAAACAAGGGTATAAAAGACACTTAATACCTATTAAAATTGTACCTCCTTTCTATCGTACGGCGCCAAGTACGCAATCAAATTACCGTTAAAAAGAGTATACCAGACTAAAAACTTGTGTCAATACGACTTTAAGTCTTATTCTGATTGCTATTACGCCATTCCTTGGCTATTAAACGAAGTGATATCTAAGCACTCATCATAAGTACCATTAAAAACCCTGCCAGTAGTGTTCCCAGACCTTGGGGTCTTTGTCTTTTATCTTTTGCTCAACAAAGCTCACACCACCTTGAGTCAACCTACCAATCTTTCTAAAAGGTCGCCATTCTAATCTCTTTAATAATTTAACTTCGACCAAATGCGTATTATTAAAATATAACTCGTATTTTTCTCCGCTCTCACTAAATTCTTCGAAGTGCTCTTTAAGCATTAGAATGTTGTCACTAAATTTTTCAGACGTAGTTATCATTGCCCCAATAAAATAACTATCGTCATGCCCTTCTAAAAAACTATCGGGTGTATAGCATCTGACTTTTTTCTCCCATATAAAATATCTCCTTTATTCCACTGCATATAAGGATATCTTAATTTTCTTTATTCTTAATCTTTACTAAAAAAATTGAAGCAATAAAAAATATTCCGACAACCAAATCAATTACTTCCCACTGTGCTCTTTTCAAATAGATTGGGAAAATCGGATTGAATAGGACCGCAACAAAACCAAAGGCCCAGACCCAGAGAGATTCATTGTTCTCCTCGTATGTTTTATATGCGAGGTAAATACCAACAGCACAGACAACAAAGCGCATGAGCGTGAAGTATCCATAAGGTAGCCCTTCAGACAAAGCAACAAGTAGCATCCCTGCCGCCACGAGTGTTAGAATTTTTTTGTTTGTCAATTTCATAATCTGTTATTTACAAATTACATTTTAATCTTAAGCTAACCGAAAAATGAGAAGATGCTTTTCGTCTTAAATATTAAATCAACATTAGTTCTTAATTCTTTAAACTCAATTTCACTGTTTAAATCATTACCCTCATGTATATATTTCTCAATTAACTCCTCAACCATAAAAAGTTTTTTGAGAAAATCTTCTAAAACATACAAGTTACTATCCCTAACGGATGTGAATTTATCTAGAATCCCTAGCTTCTCATAATATCCATTATCAAAACTTGGTGCCGAGATTATTCTAGCCAACATTTCGTTTCTTATTTCACTTGGATTCAACATATATTATATATATTAATTGCTAATAATCTTTATTGGAATGTTGTCAGGAGTGTTTTGGCAATTACTTCATCTTCCCTTTTCTCCACTCCTCGATCTCATTATGGCGTAACTAAGAATACTTTTGAAAACCATTCATACTTTTATCTGTGTAGAAAGTACCACAAAATAGTTATTTTTTGAATAAGAGCTTCATGCATCTCTAGACGGCACAAATAGCGTACGCAGTAAGTATCAAATCAGCACCTGCTCCTGAAGCGTTGAAAAAGATTACATTGGTTTGCCACGTATCAATTGATGACGGAAAAGATTGTGTAAGCTGAACACCATTGTAGATGGTATTAGAAAATGCATTAGAATTATCTGAAGCGTTTGCTACTAAATATTTTACCCCACCACCCAATACAGATTTTCCTGCTGGACATGTTGCGGTGGCGAAAGCATTTCCATTTGAGCTAAGTCTTACAGTAAATGGAACTCCAACAATAATCTGCGTAGATATCGTTCCTTGAGGCCCGACATCGCCTTTAGGACCCACTGCTCCATCTGCACCTTGTGACCCTGTTGTGCCTACATTCCCCTGAACACCTTGTTCTCCTTGAATTCCAGGTATCCCCTGAGGTCCTTGTGGTCCTGGTGTCAATTGAATATTTGCCAAAGTTGTCCACAGATTACTAATCTCATCTTGAATTGCTTGGGTTGTTTCCATGAGAACCTTAATCGGATTCCCGCCTCTTTCATCAGCAAATACTACCCCTGTCCCTGCAAGCACGGTTGCACCTACAATAAAACCTAATATGTATTTTTTCATACCAATATGGTACTCCTCTTCCCCCAGATAAGCAACATTTTCACCCTTCATCCATTGCATATCAGCCTGTGGACAACTTTTCTAGAAATGGTAGAAATGATGTCAGGTACCTTTGTTTTAGTAAAGATTACTATGCGTATCTATATCAACAAGGCGCACTGTATCAGGATCATATTGTTCATAAAGCAGGCGGTAATCCCCTGTTATATTAATGCTTCGGTAATGTTTCTTTTCACCATGAAGTTGGTGGTTATTGAGAATCATTGCAAATGGATCCTCAATAAAAATAACGAGTTTCACTGCGACAGCTTTTTGAATTATCACAGGAAGTTTTGCGACTTTCTTCTCAAACTTTTTACCTGGTATTATCTTCATACTGAAAGTTTCAAATGCTTGAGGAGGTCATCTGCATTCGTAAACACTTTCTGATTCTTTATGTCTGCATCCATCTCGGCGCTAATAGCGAGGAGTTCTTTGAGCTTTTTATCTGAAAGCTGTGGCTCAATCGAAAGACTTATCCTGCGGTCACGCACAAACTGACGAAGGTACGCATTCATCACAGTAGTCAAAGGAACCCCAAGCTCCTTTGCAACGCGCGAAGCTTTATTCTTAAGCTCCTTATCTGTTTTTAATAGTATTGTCGTATTCATATACCAAAGTATATATAATGGTATATTTTTGTCAATGATACATAGGCCTCGCCTATGTAATTACTTCAGCTTCTCCTTCCTCCATTCCTCAATCTTCTTGTGGTCACCGCCGAGTAGGACTTTGGGGACACGGTATTTTTTGCCTTTCCATTCCAAAACTTCGGGGCGGG
>Ga0209518_1000720_pt1 | contig 41050 bp, 37 predicted proteins | sample RifGroB1_FD_183993 | JGI IMG/M metagenome (GOLD analysis project Ga0209518, IMG submission 183993) | Groundwater microbial communities from Rifle, Colorado, USA - Groundwater B1 (SPAdes) (version 2) | ecosystem: Environmental > Aquatic > Deep subsurface > Groundwater | place: Rifle, Colorado...
ACGGGTTCAAGTTCATCCCCCTCGTTGAGGCGGGCATCAAGTTTGTAAATGGGGAGCAGGTTGATGGCGTGGCTGCCTAACCGTGATGACGCTCAAACTTCCAATCCACAACTATTGACAATATCTCATGGTATAGGTGACGGTAATGCGTTCAATGCGGCGCGGCGCGGCCACCATATCCTTCTTGAGTTCGAAGTGAATAGCTTCCACCGGTATGTTCTTGCCGGCCGCAAACATTTTCATGATCAGGCTGGCACAAGCGCCCAGCGATACCGCGCAAAGATCAGTCGGCGAAAAGCTGCTACCGTCGCCGCCGTTGTCGGTTGGCGCGCTGACCAAGTACTCCGCCCCGGACTGGTGGCTTATCTTCACTTTAGTATCGCCGACTGTGGTACCACGCATTAAAACTGCCATCGTTTCCTCCTCCCCATACTGTACCTGGTCGGTGGACCAACCCGGCAAGCACCGGGAATCCTGCTCAGGTTATTTAATTTTCTTTCAGTAAATACATCAAGTAACGGCGAAGTCCGGCAGGATATCCGGGAACTCGCGGCCGGTAAACAGGGCAAACTGGGCCGCGGCCTGCGCCTTGAGCATACCCAAGCCATTGACGGCTCGGCAACCAGCCGCACGAGCCCGCGCCATCACCTGGGTTTCCACCGGATTATAGATCGCCTCGAACAAGGCCTCGTGCCCCTGAAAATCATACCACTCCAGTGGGTCGCCGGCCGCACCGCCGGTCATGCCAACCGAGGTGGTCTGGATTATCAGGTCATTATATTTCTCAAGCAGGTGCACGGCGCGCTCCGTGAGACCAGACCAGGCAAAGCCGTAGCGCTCCGCCAACTGCTTGGCCTTGTGCATATTGCGGTTGATGATACAGGCCTTGACGCCAAGGCTGGCCAGGACGTAGGCCACCGCCCGCGCCGCCCCGCCGGCCCCGATGATACTCGCCCGCAAGGTAGTGCCATCGATCGGACCGTAAAAATCCTGCAAAGCCCGCTTGAAGCCATAGGCGTCCGTGTTATAGCCAGCCCAGCCGTCGTCGGTCCGGACCATGGTATTGCAGGCGCCAATGCTCTCCACTTCCAGCGAACGCGTCGTCAGACGGGAGCAGACCTTCTCTTTATATGGAACCGTTACCGAAAAGCCCTGTAACGGCAGCAGGTCCGCCAGGCGCATAAAGGTATCCAGATTGTCAGCCGGGAACGGCGTGTAGATGGCGGGGATGCCGCAAGCCACAAAGCCGGCGTTATGAATCAACGGCGACAGCGAATTACAGACCGCAGGGCCGCCCAGGATGCCAAAAATTTGCCAATCTGATTGAATATCCCGGAAGCGGTAGACTTCGTCGAGTACCCGTGGGTCCACCTGACCGGGCGCGGAAATGGTCATTCCAGCTTCCAAAGCGCTAGTATAACTGAGAATACTGCCGGTTAACTGGGTCAGAATGCGGCTAGAAAAGCCAAAATCGCCCATCGCGGCCACGATGCGCTCCTCGCCCCGCGGCCGGTTACGGAAGAACTCGTACAGTTGCAGGGTGTCCTGCAACGAGCAGGCAAAGACAGACAGTTTAGGTAGCTCGAAACCGGTAGCGGTTAACTCGCGCCAGACGGCCGGCAGGTCGGCCGGAACGCCGTCCAAGATATGCCGCGACCGGATGACGCGGGTTCCGAAGGTTCGGGCGGCCTCCTGAAGCGAGGGAACATGCAGGTCGCTTTCCAGGTCGATATAGGCGAAATTGCGAGTGGCATCGCTCTCGGCAAAGGCCAACGCTTTGGCCATAATGACCAGGCGGACAGCCTCCCCGCCGACAAATTGCCCGCCATCGCTCTTGCGGCGCACCGTTAGAATGGTCGGCAAGCCAGCCAGGGCTGGAAAGCGCCGGACATAAAATTGGTCTTGCGGTTCCAGGAAGTCGACCCGCAGTTCGACCATGTCCACTAGGTGACGGTAGCGTTCCAGCAATTCAAGGTTGCGCGCGATCGTACTGCCGGTCAGACTCAAACACAAACTAGGCATGGTATTCGCTCCGTCCAGATACGAGATCGGCCCGCGACCGGCGCTGGCCTGCTAGCAGGCTGTCTTAAAAATCAGCCCGGTAGAGATAGAGCTGCTCTGGCTGGCCGTCAGCGGCGGGTAGTAAGCGCAAGCGTACCGGCCAGGGCAGGCCGCCCACCGGCCATTCCAGCCAGCCGGTTTCCGGCCTATCTGGCGGCCCCAAACGCTCTTCCAGGCCAGCCGGCGTTACCGGCCAGGCCAGGCCGGGTACAAGTTCTGGGGAACCAGCGCCGAGCCGAAGCTGCCAGACCCGTTCGTGCCAAAAAAAGCAGGCCACCCCCCGCTCCGGGTAATCGAACACCACGTCATCCTGCCAAGGCTCCAGGCCGCGCAGCGCGTACAAGGCGGGCGGCGGCCCGAACAGCGCCAGGATGCGGCTGACCTCGGCGCCCAGGAGGCTGACCGCACCGGCTGGCGGCAGCGTGGCCAAAGTAGCCGGGGACGCGTTGCCAGCCGTCGGACTGGGGGCTTGGCCAGCCGCGTCCAAAACCTGCGCCGGGAGGACGAAGGTCGACAAGCCGAGAAACAGGCAGGTTAACAGGCCGGAGCCTGATCGGTTTCCGTGCAGCATGGACTTACTGTAACCTCGGAAGGCTTATCGCGCAAGCGGCCAGAGCATCTGGCGCTCGCGGCCTTGACCTCCGCCCCGTTTGCATAGTAATACTTGGGTGTATGGCTGCGCCGGCATGGCGGAATGGCAGACGCGATGGACTCAAAATCCATTGTTCGCAAGGATGTGTGGGTTCAAGTCCCACTGCCGGCATACGCAGGGGGCTGTCCAGGGAAAATCCCAGGACAGCCCCTTTTCATTTTCAGCCTGAGCCGGCTGGCCAAGCCAGCGACCGGACCAGCCGGCTCGGCCGCCTGCTGGTCACCTGCTGGTCACCTGCTGGTCACCTGGTCACCATGGTATAGGCGGCTCGGGCCTGCTTCGTCGCCCGGTTAGGGCTGCCACGGCGTGTCGACGCTCAGGTTCGGCCCGCCCAGGCCGCCGCCTTCCCCGCGGTTCAACACCGGGACGTCGTCGTAGCGGCCGGAGTTATTCCAAAAGGTCAGGCCGGCGTTGAGGGCATGGCGCACCCCGTCGATCTGTAGATTGACGTAATTCTGGTTATAGAATTCCCGGTCGTAGCGGACGTTGATGTAAAAGGCCTGCACCCAGGGCCGCACCACCACCTGGCGGCGGGCGATGAAATGGTTGCGCAGGGTGCCCAGATAGTATATCCGGAACGGCCGGAGAACGGCCGGCGCAAACTCCATGAAGGTCTGGTCGAAATGGGACGGATAGAACATCGGCAGGATGACGTCGACATAGCGCGACAGCAGCTCCACGTCCTGGCCGGTGCGCACCCCGGAACGGTACCAGCCGTTGGCGCCATAAATGTCGATGCCGATGGGCGCCTCGATGTTGGCGCGGGCGTACGACAGGAAGGACATCAAGGCGCTTTCCATGTCCATGCCGGCGTCCTTCCAGCGATAGCGGACGCTGCCCAGGTTCTCGCCGTCGGTCGGGAAGCGGATATAATCGAACTGCACCTCGTCGAAGCCACGGGCGATGACCTCCCGGGCGATGGCGATATTGTAGGCCCAGACCTCTTCGCAGTAGGGGTCGACCCAGTGCTCGCCATACAGCTCGCGTTCGGTGACGGTCTGGGTGAGCGTAGCCGGTGGGGCGGGCAGGCCGGCAGCCGGCGCGGGGTCGGGGTCGCCAGAGCGGCCAGAGCGGCCGGGCGGCGCGGTGGCTGGAGCCGGCACCTCTACTTGGCGCTGGACGCTGCGGTAGCCGCGCCAGGCGGCCGAGGTCGATGAATCCCAGACCGCAAAGCGGTTGCCGCCGTAGTTGAAGAGGTGCTCGTCCTTGAATACGACGATGCGGGCCACCAGATACTGGCCGCGGGCGTGCATGTCGGCGGTGAAGGCCTCCAGGTCCAGCGGATTCACCGTCCGGCCAATGGAACTGACCAGCGGGTCGGCCGGCACGTAGCGCAGCCGGCCGTAGTCGTCCTTGATGTCGATGGTCAGCATGTTGAGGTTGCGGGCGGTCAGCAGGTTGGTGTACTGGGGCCGGGTACTAGGCTGCACCATGAAGCCGGTCTGCAGGTAGATGCCGTTGCGGCCCTCGGCGGCGACGCGGTGCGGCTTAAGGTCACGGAACTTGACCAGCCACAGTTCATTCAAAACCAGCGGTTGACCGTTGAAGGAACTAGTCCACAGGCACTTCAACTGGCCGGCGACCAGGTCGGCCAGGCGCGACACGAAGGCCGTCTCGGCCTCGGCGCGCCGCGGAGCGGCGCTGGCCGCGCCGTCCGTACCGACCACGGCTTGCATCACCGCTCCGTCGGCCACGAACAACAGGGCGCCGTCGCGCAGGTATAGCGAATCCCAGGCTACGAAATCTTCGCTGCCATGGTAGGCAGTGGCGAACTGGGCCCGCTGCGAATCGTAACGGTAGATATTGGGCAGGAAACTGTTGGCCGCCCAGATGCGCGGCCCGGCCGCTGTTTGCTCGATGAGAATGTCAGCCAGCTCATCGGCCCGGAGCGTCGGGCAACTGCGCGCCAGGTCGCCGCGCAGCTCCACCCACGCGGCACCAGTCACGCTGGCGGCACCGGAGCGGGTCAGGCTCTTGACCTGCGGCCCGCGGATGGTGTGCGATACAAATATCTGCAGCTGCGGCAGGGAACTGATGGCCACAGCCTTGAGGCTCGGAAAATTAACCGGCGACCCCTCGTTGCGCCAGGACAGGCCGCCGTCAAGGCTGACAAAAACATAATCTTTAGTAGCGGTGATCAAGTTAAGCGGATTGTATGGGTCCACCTCGAGATCTTTCAGTTCCTGGATCTCGGTGGCGAAGGATTTGACGCGACCATCGTAGAGCTTGATCGTCTTGATGGGCAGGCCGGCGTTACGTTCCTCGAAGGTAACCAGGTCCCGGCTGTAGAGCACGCCACGGTGCGTCAGAAAGTACCAGGCATCGCCCACCCGCAAGATTTTTCGGACGTCGACGCCGGTCAAGAGCGGGCGGAGGCGGTCGCCTGAGTCGAGCTGATAGAGCCCGTCGTTGGTCCCGAGCAAGACGGGTTGGGCAAGCAGGGGAACGGCCATGACGAGGCAAGCGGCGAGGCACAGCAGACGGACGCGTAGCGGAAGGTTCATACCGAACAACTCTCCATGAAAATAAAAATATGGCGGGAACGAGGCCGGCCACCAAGGGCGGACCATGCCTAATCTATCACAAGGCGGGGTTTTGGAATAGCCGGCCGTCTGCTTCGGAATAGGCGAGCGATCTCGCGCCTGGCGGCTTGTCCCGATGCCCACTGCCAACTATACTGGTCGCCATGCCCAGCCTTAACGCCGCCACCTGCCAGCGCATCCACCGCCTCTTCGAGCAGTTCAAGGCGCGCATCGCCGACTGGAACGCCGTCTTGCCCGGGCTGGCGGACGCCCAGCGCCAACTGCAGCAGGACTGCGGGGAGCCGGACTACGCCATCGAGACGCCGATTGTGTACAACCGCGACCTGGATCGGCTGGCGGCCGGCCACGACATCCGCTGGCTACTCATCGCCGACAATCCGGGTAAAACCGAGCAATTGGCCAGTCAGAACCGCTACCTGGTCGGCAGCTCCGGACGGATGGCCGAAAACTTCTTCCGGCAGCGGCTGGATATTGATTTTCGTAGCCAAGTGCTTATAATAAACAAGACGCCGGTGCATACACCGAAAACACAGCAATTGAGGAGGCTTATCGTTCTGTATCCTGCGCTCGGGCGCGTATTTACCGAGAGTCAGCATTTTATGGCCAGCCTGGCCTGGCAACTGCACACGCTGACCGCGGCACCGATCTGGCTGATGGGTCTATCCGAACTCAAACCGCGGGGACTTTTTTCCGCCTGGCGCGAAACCTTCGGCGCCGGCATGCCAGTCGATCCGGCCGTATACGTTTTCAATCATTTTTCAATGGGCAGCTTCGCCGCCGACTACAAGCGGCGGAAGCTGCCGGATGAGACAGCATTGCAGGCTGTACTGCGAATCGGGGCGGAAAACCGCAGCAAATACTTTGCAGCCCCGCATTCATCATAGGCAGGTCTGCCAGTGGCGTGCCAATATTCGAGGAGTACAAGATGTCTAACAGAAACCTACTAACGACCGACCAGCTTGCCGCCATCGGCCGCTTGCTTGACGACGCCATGATCGACGTGAAATCGACCGTCGACATTGACCGCTTACGCGATTGTCGCAGCCTTTTTCGCAAGAAAGTGCCCTTCGGCATGCGATCCTGGGTTGCCGCCTCGTTGCTGATGGCCGCCACCCGCGGCGACAGTGGTCGCCAGCGCAACCAGCCACGCCAGGGGCGCCAGCCAGCCCAATCCCAACAACAGCCACCGGAGCGTGGTACTTCCGGCCGTCAGAGCCAGAGTCAGGCCCAAACGGCGCCAAGCGGCCGCGGCGCCAATGCCCTGCCCGGCAGGCAGCAGCAGCAGCAGCAACAGCCAGGCAATAATAAACCCACCGGCAAGACGGGAAACCAGGCCAACCAGGGCCGCAACAAACCTGCCCTCCCGCAAGGCAACCAGTCCAAGGAAGAGCGCGGCAATCGGGAGCGCAATGGCAATGAGCGCAATGAGCGCAACGGCCGTGAACGCAGCGGCGAGGAAGCCCCCCTCTCATTGCGCGAGAATCGCTACCAGGGCGAAGGCCTATCGGTGTTCGTTAGCGCCGGCCGCCGCCAGCGTTTCTATGCCCGTGTCGCTCTGAAAATCCTTCTGGAGCACTGTCAACTGGCTGAAGAACAGATCGGCGATATCCGCACCATGGACAATTACAGCTTCATTTCAGTCGACCCGGCAGTGGCTGATTCCATCATCGCCAAGCTGAACGGGCACCCCTTCAAGGGCCGCCCATTGACTGTCAATCTGGCCCGCAAGCGGGATGAAGCCGATCCGGCCGCGCCGCGCGAAGAGCGCTTCGCGCCCCAGGGCGACGAGGATCGCGGAACCGGACTCCGACAAACCGAGAGCGACGAGCCGGAAAACGAGGATATCGACCGCCATGTCTATAGCGACGGCCTGGACGACGACGTGGACAGTGACCAGGACAACCGGCCGCTGATGGAGCGCGCCGATCGGCGCTTTGCCGACGCCGGCCCGGTCGACGGCGATGACCTGACTGACGACTTCGATGACGACGACGATCTAGACGCCAGCGGTCACGATGGCATCGACGGGGACGACACTGACAACAGCCCCCTCAGCCGCGACAAGTACGATGACGACAGCGACGCCGACATCGGTAATGACTAACCAGGCTTGATCAATCCTGACCGGGCGGCACCGCCGCTGTCCGGTCAGATAAAACCGATTCAGAGCACCAGGCGCAAGAGCAAGAACAAGCCGACGCCATTCACCAGTACGGCCAATCCAAAGGCGGCCATGCTGAACAGCACCGTCCGTATGGCCTGGCGCTGCCAACGCCGCGTCTGGCCAGGCTGACGCAACGTGGCAATATCGCGTTCCGCCCGATAGCGCCTGGCCAGCGCCCACCAGCGGCGGTAGACAAAAAACAACAGGAAGCCGGGCGGCAGGAACGGCAGGATCGGCCCAAAGGCCAGGGTCAGGTTGAGCGCCTGGAAAAAAACCAGGGTACGGCCACCCAAGGCGCTGCCCAGGATGCCGCTCATGGCCAGGATACCCACCGCCAGCGATACTTGGGTCAACGGATTCCAATACTCGTTGCGATGCCGGCCGGCAATCAAGGCGCGGGGCAGAACGTACTCATCCAGACCATCGTGCAGAATCACCAACAACGGGCAGTCATCGGCGTGGACGAAGCAGAAACCGGACTCGCCGGCAATCAGGCGTCCAGCCACGAACAAGCGGACTCCCTGGGTAATGGTCGGGATTGATTTCCAATGCAGATGCTCGATGACATCCATTTCCGGATCGACCGACGCATCGAGCGCTTCGCGGCCGCCACCCAGCGTATAGACCGCCAGCCGGTCCAGGTTCACGATGCAGGTAGCGCCATCCATCCGCAGCCATAAGCGGTTGTCTGGACCAATGGCTTCCACCTCCCCGCAAGCGATGAACAAGCCGACCAGACTGCCTGGGGGCGGGACCGCCGCCGCCCAGCCAAAGAGCTGGCCGGCGCTCAGCCGGGGCAAACCGGCCGCCTGGAACAGGCGCTCCCGGAATTGCCGCCAACGGGTACGCGCCAGAATGGCCCCCAGCAAGGGAACCAGCACGTAAAAAACCAGAGCCACCGCCAAGGCCAGCCAACTGCGCAGGAACATCGAACCTCCATGCTTGCCAGGCCGGGCGCCGGCTGCTACAATCGCCCCATGATACAATCCTTAAGCGTCGGCCCCATCGGAGCCAATACCTATATTGTCGACCAGACGGACGGCCCGCTGCTGGTATTCGACCCGGGCGCCGAGGCCAACCGCATCCTACCACTGATTCTGACCGCCATCAAGCGCGGCCATCAAGACAGCGTGCTGCTGGTCTGCACCCATGGTCACCTCGACCATACCGGCGGCCTGCCCGAACTGACGGCCAGCCTGCGCGACCATGGCATCAAACACCAAATCTGCGTCCATGCCGACGATGTCGCCTATTTCGGCGCCGAATCCGTCCGCACCAACCAGCGGCTGTTCGACAGCATCCAGGCCAGCGCCTTCTTTGATCGCCTGCAGGCCGTCATACCCGCCCCGGACTTGCTCCTCCAGCACGACTCGCTACTGCCGGGAACCGATGTCCGGGTGCTGCACACGCCGGGCCACAGTCCAGGCAGCTGCTGCTTCCTCATCGAGCACGGCCGAACCCTCATCAGCGGCGACACCTTATTCAAAGGCGGCCGCGGCCGCACGGACAGCTTCGATGCCAGCGAGGACAGCCTGCTGCGCAGCATCCGCGAGCGGCTTTGTAACCTGCCGGAAAGCACTCGCGTCCTGCCTGGCCATGGCGGGGAAACCACCATCGGAAAGGAACGCCGCCATTACCTCTGACAGTAGCCTTCGCTGGTCGACCAAACGGCGGCAGGCAGGCAGCCGCGGTACGGTCGCCAGCCTCATCGCCGCCACCCTCAGCCTGACCCTGTTGGCAGCCTGCGCCAAGCCGACCACTTACCCCCTCAAGCGCAGCGACTTCGCCTTGAATACCGTCTGCAGTATCACGCTGCTGGCCGGCGGCGACAACGACAGCCTGCGCAGCGCCTTCGAGCGCATCCAGGCCATCGAAACTATGATGAGCGCTCGCCAGGACGGCTCCAGCCTGATGGCCGTCAACCGGGCGGCCGGGCGGGAAGCCGTCGAGGTCGACCCGGAACTATACTTCGTAGTCGAGCAAGCCCTACGTTACGCCACCCTGACCGGCGGCCGCTTCGACCCGACCATCGACCCGCTAGCCCGCCTCTGGGACATCCAGGGCGGCACGGAACGAATCCCGGCCCCGGACGAAATCGCCGCCGCGCTGGACCTGGTCGACTCGACCGCGGTAACCCTCAATCCGGTCAACCATAGCATTTTCTTGACGCGCGGCGGCATGTCGCTGGATCTCGGCGCCATTGCCAAGGGCTACGCGGCCGACGCCGTCGCTACCGTGCTGAAAGCCGAGGGCGTTGAAGCGGCCATCATCGATCTGGGCGGCAACATCGTAGTTCTGGGAAACAAAGCAGACGGCAGCCCCTGGCGGGTCGGCGTCAAGAATCCCTTCAACCCGGGCAGCGCCTACCTGGGCATCCTGAGTCTGGAAGGCAGCGGCACCATGGTGACTAGCGGCATCTACGAACGCTTCTTCATCGGGCCAGACGGCCAGCATTACCACCATATTTTCAATACAGCCGATGGCTATCCGGTGCAGAACGGTCTCTTGTCCGTCACGGTGCTTAGCCAATCGTCGCTTGACGCCGACGCCCTGTCCACCAGCCTATTCGCCCTCGGCCTGGAAGCCGGCTTGGCCCTGGCCGAGGAACTGGACGAAGTCGAGGCGCTGTTCGTAGACGCCAACCACCGCCTGTCCGCCACCACTGGAATGCGCCGCTTGTTCACCATCAGCGATACGGCCTTCAGCTGGGCGGACGCGCCCTAGCCGGCCACCTCAGCCGGCGGATCGGGCTGCCGCAGCCACCCCAGACGTTGCCCCAGCATGGGATGGCCGACCGTGATCCAGAGCGCGGCCAGCAAGCCGTGAACGAACCGCGCCAAAGGCAGCACTTCGCGACCCGCGACCGGCAGCAGCCAATCACCCGCCCAGCTAACCAGCACCAGGCCGGTCAAGCCGGCCAGCGGGAACAACCAGCGCTGCCTGACCAGCCCAGGCACCAGGTTCATTCCGAGTCGGCCGGCCAGAAGGATGCTGCCCAGCACGCCGCCAAACAGCAGGCCGGCCAGACCGGTCAGTTCCGGCACGACGGCATTCATCAGGAAGGCCAAGGCGGCGACTAAGCCGATGCGCAGGCGCGAATCGAGCCTGGCCAGGTATTTTTCCAATCGGCAGGCCGGCAGCAGCCAAACGGCAGCCAGTCCCCCGCCAGCCAGCGCGGCCAAGGCCGCGGCCGTGAGGCTCGAACCGCCGTCGCGCAGGCTGGCCAGAGTCACCAATGCCGGCAGCGCCACGGCTAACCCGGCTCGCGCCACCCTGGTCCAGCGCTGGGCCGACAACGGAATTTCCCAGGCCGGCCGGGTTTGCACCAAGCCAGCCGCCAGTACCAAGCCGGCCGCGGACGTGGCCGCCAAGCGGCCGTACAGCAACCCGGCGTCAGGCGGCAAGCCGAGCTCCTCCAGCAGCCGGTTCAGGATAGCCTCGACCAAGCAGCCGCCGGCACCAGCTAGCAAGGCCAGACGCATGGCCAGACCTGGCCGCCCCGACCAGAAAACCAGAGCGCCAAGGGCGATCAGGCAGCCGGGCTGGGCCAACAAGCGCACGGGCATGAGCCACCAGGCGGGCGGCAGTGCCTGCCAGACCCGCAGCCAGGCACTGCCAAGATTCAAAAAATCAAACATGGTATTCCTCATTGGTAGGATACGGCTGGCAAGGGACGCCCCAGGATCAACAATCCCTCGAAGTCAATCAGGGATAAGGGTTTGGAAAACAGGTAGCCCTGATAGGAATCGCAGAAAATGGTATCCAGGAAACGCAGCTGCTCCATCGTCTCGACGCCTTCGGCTACCACCGAGAAGCTGAGGGTATGCGCCAGATCGACGATGGCCGAGGCGATGATGGTGGCCCGCCGGTCATGCGGCAGGGGGTCGACGAAGGACTTGTCCATCTTGATGATGTCCACCGGATAATCCTTCAACTTGGAGAAGGAACTATAACCAGTACCGAAATCGTCGATCGAGACCAACACGCCCAGGGCCTTAAGCTGGTTGAGCTTGCTGATGCCCTCCGTCTGATTCTCCATGATGCCGCTCTCGGTTATCTCCAGCTCGATCATTTCCGGAGGCAAATCAGCCTCAGCCATGGCTTGTCTGATGTCATCGACCAGCAAGGGCTGGGCAAATTGGCGCGGCGACAGGTTGATGGAGACCGGCACGTTCATCAGTTTGCGTTTGTGCAGTCCGGCCACCGCCTGGCAGGTTTTGCGCAACATGATGGCGCCAATCTGGTCGATAAAGCCATTGGCCTCGGCCAGCGAGATAAAATACGAAGGCGGCCGGATCTGCCCGCTCGGCAGCCGCCAGCGGATAAGGGCCTCGGCGCCCAGCAAGTAGCCTTGGCGATCGACCTTGGGCTGGAAGTAAGGCTCAAACTGCTCCTGACGGATGGCGGTGTTGAGCTCGGCCTCGACGCGCTGCCGATCCAGCAGGGCTTCGTTCATATTGGCGTCATACAGCCGGTAACTATCGCGGCCGGACTCCTTGGCCATGTACATGGCGGTCTCGGCGCTGCGGATCAAGCCCGGCGCGTCCAGACCGTCGTTCGGGTAGAAGGCTATACCGATGGAGGCGGAGAGCCGGGTATCCTCCTTGGTGCCCGGCGGGCTGAAGTCGAGGCTGGACTGTACCTTGGCGATGATGGCCTTCACATTCTCATGCGAGCGGATATCAAGACACAGCGAAAAAAATTTATCACCGCGGAAGCGCGAGACCACGTCGTCGGCCCGCATGGCCTGCTGTAGCTGACGGGCTACGGCCACTAGCGCCAGGTCGCCGGTTTCGGTGCCATACAGGTCGTTGATGCGGCGGAAGCGGTCCAGGCCGATGGCCATGACGCAAAACAAGCGCGAACGGTTACTGGCCACGGTGATGGCCTGAGCCACTTGGCTGGTAAAGCCGCCGCGGTTCTGAAGGCCGGTTAAGGGGTCGTAGTGCTCCAAGAAAATAGCCTTGGCCTCGGCGGCTTTTTGCCGGGTAATATCACGGAAGCTGACCAGCAGGCCCTGCTGTTGGTTGTCGACCAGGTAATTGGAGGTTACCGCAGCCACCAAAACCGTCGAACCATCAGCCCGTCGCAACGCCATGGACTCCGTGATCCGGGACTGTTCCAACGGGCAAGGCTGCAGAAAGGCAGCCTGCTCTTCGAGGCTAGTCTCGTCCGGAAAAAGCTGGAACAGGCTACAGCCGATCAAGTCGGCGGCGGCATAGCCGAGTACGGCCATCGAACCACCGGCGAATTGAATCTGGGCCATCTGATCAATCACCAGGATAGTATCGTTACTGTGAGCTAAAATGGCTTTGAAGACGCAGCCAAGACCGGATAACGAAAACACTTCACTAGTTGACGAGAAGGCCAGAGCGGTCGAAGACCCCACCCCCTTGGCTGGCAGAAATGACTCGCTGAAGGGCGGTAACTCGGGTTCCTCTTCCATGTCGCAAGTATAATGCACCGTTTCAGGTCCTGCAATGGCAAATTTCCAATTATCTCTAATATGTCCAATAAATGCAATACTTGCTAGGCAATATTAGCCGCCAAGCCCTTGCCCCAGCCCGGCCCCCAAGTTACAATGCCGTCATGAAATTGACCAGTCTGACAATCAGCCTGCTGCTCGGCCTCAGCCTGCTGGCCTGTTCGGAAGCGTCCGGCCAGTCCACCAACGCTACTTCCATCCCGACTATCCAGGTCGACCCCCGACTCGTCGGCATCAAGCTGGCGATGGATACCCTGTCCTTTACCACCGCCGCCGCTATCCGCGCCCGCATCGACCAGCAGCCAGAGGCCTTCTTCCGTCTGCTGGATGCAGCCCGGCAGCAAGCACTGGCGGCCGATGGCCTGTTGCGCCTGGTCGACAAGCAGCACATCCTGCCGGCCGACTACATCCCGACAGACCTGGTCAACCTGGCGGAATACCAATTCGATCTAGCCAGAAACCCGATGCTGCTGCGCCAGGCGGCCATGGAAGACTTGTTGGCCATGGTGGCAGCCGCCCGCGCCAAGGGTATCAGCCTGCTAATATCTTCAAGTTTCCGCTCTTACGAGTATCAGAGTGAGGTCTATACCCGCCACGTCAATACCATGGGCCTGGCCGGAGCCAACCAAGTTTCGGCCCGCCCCGGACACTCCCAGCACCAGCTCGGTACCGCCATCGACTTCGGCAGCATCACCGACGCCTTCGCCAGCACCGCCGCCGGGCAATGGCTGGTGGCCGAGGCCTGGCGCTTCGGCTTTTCGCTGTCCTATCCGCGGGGTCTCACGGCCATCACCGGCTACAACTGGGAAAGTTGGCACTACCGCTACCTAGGCCGGGCGGCCTGCCAGCTGGAACACGATTATTTCGATGGCATCCAGCAACAGCTCCTGGAATTCCTGGCAGCCTACTTTACAGACTGACGTCATTCGTTGTAGAACCTGAGCCGCGCACATGCAGGTTATGCGCCGGCCTGCGCAGCCGGCTGCAAGCTCTTCCCCAGAGCCATCCAGAACCGCCAACATCCCGACACCGGCCAGCCGCCTAACGGTGCCGTTGTCCGTCACTGGAGGCCGTTCATGTCCCTTGCCGCTATCGCTGCCCTATCCTTCATCGCGCTCAACGCCATCTTCGCCCTACGCCGCCCCTCCGGCAGCCTGGCGGCGCATCGTTCGCCGAGTGAATTCATCTTGGCCGGTCGCCAGCTGGGCGGCTTCACCCTGCTAGCCACGCTGGCCGCCTCCAACCTGTCGGCCTTCACCATCTTTGGCGTCTCCGGCACGGCCTACCGCGTCGGCTGGGCCTTCTTTCCGGCCATGGGCTTCGGCACCGGCCTCATGGCCCTGTCGTTCCTGACCATCGGCCTGCCATTACGCCGCCTGGCGGCAACCGGACAGTGGACCACCCCGGCCCACCTGGTCGAAAACCGCACCGGCAGCCGGCTGCTCGGCAAGATTTTTTCGGCCTTGTCGCTGCTGTATACCCTACCCTACCTGGCTGTACAGGCTGGCGCGGCTGGCGGCCTACTGGCCAACATCGGCGGCATCCCGCGCGCCCTCGGCGCCGGCCTGGTCATCGGCATCATCGCCCTGTATGTGTTCCGCGGCGGCATGCGCAGCGTGGCCCGTACCGACATCCTGCAATTCCTGGTTCTAATGGGGCTGGGCATCAGCGCCTTCATGATCATCGCCATCCAAGCCGCGCGCACCGGCGCCTGGCAGGCTCTGGCGGCGGATGTTTCCGTCAACGGCCCCAACGCCCGCAGCGGCCTGGACGGTTCGCAAACCACCCTGGTTCTGGCCGGCTACTGCGTCCTGTGGTCCTTAGCCAACCCGATGTTCCCGCACTTCATCCAGCGCTTCTACGCCGCCAACAGCGACCGATCCTTGCTGAGCAGCATGGCCGCCTATCCCTTCGTCAGCCTGCTGATTTTCCTGCCGATGACCGCCATCGGCGTCCTGGGCGCCCGCCTGATACCCGGCCTGACCGGCAGCGCGGCCGACGGCATCTTCAGCTTGTTGGCCAACCAAGTGGCCGGGCCGATCTGGGGACCGGTTTTTGCCCTGGCCGCCCTGGCCGCGCTGATGTCCACCCTGGACAGCCAACTACTGTCCTGCGCCTCGATCGTAGTCGAGGATTTCCTGCCCGGCAAGCGGCACAGCGCTAACCTAGTCGGCCTGGTTGGCCTGGCGCTGGCGGCGGTGGCCTGGCTGGTGTCGCTCAAGCCGCCGGCCAGTATCCTGGGCTTCCTGACCGGCACGGCCTTTCCCGGCTACGCCTCGCTGGCGCCGATCGCCCTGGCCGCCATCTACCTACCGCGGTTTTACCGTACCGCCGCGGCCACCCAGCCAGCGGCAGCCACCGGCGTGCCGGCCACGCTGTCGCCCGTCCTGGCCTGGAGCTGCGCGACTGCCCTACTGGTCGGCACTGGCCTGGTACTGATTCAAGCCTTCGGCATCAAGCCGTCCATTCCAGCCGCCATCTTCAATGCCGCCATCCAGCTAACTATCCTCGGTGGCTTCTGGCTGGCCTGGCGCCTGCATCAAGTCGCCGCAAGTCGCCTGGCGACCCGCCAGTCCAGCAAGCTTGCCCTGGCAACCCTGCCTGATGCCGCCCTGCCCAGCCGCCGCCGTCTCCTGGTGGCCGGCCTATCCAGCGGCTTGACGCTCGTGGCAGCGCTCGACTGGTGGCACGCCGGCCAAGCGCCGATCATAGTCTGGGGTTTGCCCACCTGGTTGTGGTACCAGCTGGGCGTAGTGGTGCTGTTGGGAATTATCTTCGTTTGGCTAGCCCGACAGACTCCAGCCCGGCCGAAGTAGCCACGAATCCTGGGGGGCTACTTCCGGTGCTGCTTGATCTGTTCTTGCTTAAAGGCTTCGGTGAATTGCTCGAGCGTCTTGGTGAACTGCTTCTCACTCAGGAAGCCGAAGTCCTGGATGACCTGCGCGTCAATCTGGTCCCAGGCAATGCCATGGTGTTCAAATTCACAGAAGACATTGGCCAGGTAGACCGTAAAGACCACGTCCTTATAATCGGTGGTCATCAAGCCCGGCTCGTGATGATAGCGGATACCAGCCACCAGGGACTCCGGGAAGTTCCACTTCTCGGCTACGCGTGCGCCGATCTCGGCGTGGTTCAGGCCGCCGGACAGATCCTCGAAGAAGCGCTTGTCGATACCCTTGTGCTGACAAAAGGCATCGATATGGTCCAGCAATTCCGGATGCACCGCCGAGAATACGATCTTGCCCATGTCGTGCAACATGCCACCAACGTAGGCATCGTCGGCCAGCAGGCGATTGTTGGGCTTGAAGTTCTTGGCCAGATTGTAGGCATAGTAGGCACAGCGAAAACTATGATCCCATAGGGCCTTCTGATCCTCGGCGTTCTCGGCCGCGAATATCTTCTGCGAGCCGTATGAATATAGCAGGTTCTTGATGCCGCGCAGGCCGACCAGCTTGACGGCGTCGACAATATTGTCGACCCGGCGGGGCAGCATGAACTGCGCCGAGTTGACCAGCTTGAGCAAGTCGGCCGTCATGGCGGGGTCCATGGAAATATGGCGGGCGATGCTGACCATTTCCGATTTCGGGTCGCCGATCAGGCGCTGGATGGCCAAGATGTTCTCGGGGAACTGCGGCAAGCGACTGATGCGGTTGACTATCTCGTCGGTCAGGGCGGAAAGGTTCTCGATCTTGGTGGCGTTGACCGGTACCGTGATGCGTGCCACGGTCTCGCCGTTTTCGACCCGGATGTCGAAACACTCCTCCTCCAGGCCCATCTTGCGCAACATGAGCACCAGGATGACCAAGCCAAGCCCAGCGCCCTCCGTCGAATCGAGAACCTGAGCCATAGCCTCCTCAAGCGAGTTGAATTTACGCGAGCGGGCCAACTTGTCCTGGATGCGGATGTATTCGGTGCGGGTAATCTCGACATTATTACGCACCTCGAGTACCACATTGGAACCACGGGCCTGAAAAATCAGTTTGATATAATATTGTTTTTCTTTCTGCTTCTGCAGATAGTAGGAAATATTATCCAGAGTATCGGCTTTGAACTGCTTCATGCCCTCTTCATATTCTTCTGGATCATTGAGGTTCAAGCCACGGGTTTCAAAATACACCCGCTTGGTGTTGGCCTTTTTAGCGTTCACGGCTAATTCACGCAAGCAATAGACCAAATAATCCTTAAGCCGGGCCTGCCCTAACTCATTGAGGAACACATCGAGCACTTCTTCCATATAAACTTCAATTTCATGAGGCAGGGTATAGGTCGTAATCGTCAGGGGGATGGCACTATGTGCCGCCTTTTTGATCCTGGCAACATCGACCACAATCTCGTTTCCAGCCATGTTTCATCCTTGGGCAACTTTTTGGATAGCAATTCGCACTATTCAGCTTATATTTGACTTTAAAGATAATGCAAAGTTCCGCACCGCGCAAGCCCAATTCCACGTCGGCTGATCTTAGAACAACCCTGTCAATAATCCAAGTTCTGATATATCAATGAAATTAATTTCATATTTGTTACGTGTCTCTCTCAATGACTCGTACTATGGGCACGTGAAGCGAGTATTGGTCGTAAATCAACAACCAGAAGATCATCACTACTACAGTCTGATCTTGTCGGATCGTTACCAGACGGAGTGCACCACCAAGGTGGACGAGGCCTGTCAACGGCTGGCAGAAGAGGCTTTCAGTTTTGTATTGCTTGATATCAGCTCCTGTTCTCCCGCCGAGTGCCGCCAACAAGTTGGTTTGCTCTGCGCTAGACTGCGCCGCGCCAATCTGGTATGTACCGGTCCAGCCGAGGCAACCGAGCTGGTGATCGCCGCCGTAAAAAGCGGCGCCTCCCATTACCTGAGCACGCCAGTACAGCCAGCTGGTTTATTAAGCAGCCTGTTGCAGCTCAGCAGCCAAGCCGTAGGTGAGGATACCCCGAGCTACGCGGCACCGCCAGCCAGTTCAACGGTCGTCATCAGCCACCAGGCCACAGAGAGCACCCTGCACGGCAGCAGCCAGGCTATGCGCCAAGTTCGGGAAACCATCGCGCTCTATGCCCAGGACGATGCCAGTGTCCTGATCGTCGGCGATACCGGCACCGGCAAGGAACTGGCGGCCAAGGCCATCCACCGCTTGTCGCCGCGCCAGCACTCGCCTTTTGTCCCGGTCGATTGCGCCTCGCTACCGGAGACCTTGGCAGAAAGCATCCTGTTTGGCGCCGAGAAAGGCGCCTATACCGACGCCTTCCAGCGCAAAGGCATCTTCGAAGAAGCCGACTCCGGTACGGTGTTCCTGGATGAATTGGCTGAGCTGCCGCTGTGTGTCCAAGCCAAGTTGCTGCGGACTGTCGAGACGCGCCGTTGCAGCCGCTTGGGTTCCCACCGCCAAATCGAGTTTGACATCAGGCTGGTTTCAGCCACCAATGCCCGGCACCTGCAGGATGAAAGACTCTTCCGGCCCGATCTACTGAGCCGTCTGGACACCCTCGTTCTGGAATTGCCACCCTTGCGCGCTCATCCTGAAGACATACCGGAACTGACCACTCATTTCATGAACCTGAAACGCGTCATCAAACCGCTGGCCAGCCTGGCGCTGGAAAAGCTGCAAAGCTGGCACTGGCCATGCAATGTCCGAGAGTTAAAAAACGTCATAACCAGAGCTTGTGTCCTGGCTAGAAACAAGGAAATCATTGGGATTGACGACATCCAGATCAGTCAATTGCAGCGCTGGACCGGTTACCAGCGAACTTTGTTAGGTTAGACTATCAAAGACGCGATCGCTAGCAGCAGCCTGCTAAAGCGGCTGTAGCCCGCTAGAGCGCTAGCAGGCTACGTACTCGCACCAGCAATGCCAGTTGGCCGGCGGCATCCGTGATCAGCACCGGCGCATGTACCAGAACCATTACCTGTTGCCCTTCCATTCCTCGGAAATATTCATCGAAGGCTGGGTCGTCCACCAACAGGTAAATAACAAAAAGCTGCAAATCAAAGTCATCCTGCCAAGCGGCGGACTGCAGCGTCACAATCAGTTGATACGGATCCTCAGCCTCGCTGGCGACGGCGCCAAGGGCACCACGCAGCAGGAAATCCTGTTGCGCCAACCCCGCCAGAATTGTAGCGGCGTCATCCTGCCCGGCTAAACGAGCCAAGGCGATAACATCGTAGCGCAGGTTGAGGTGAACTTCGACCTCCGCTTCGCCGACCCGCAAGGCCTGGGCAGACAGCCCAACAGTCAGGCAAAACACAATCAGCCAGCAGATTTTCTTCATGAAGCCTCCCCACATACTCACCGTTTCCCAACAGGCCGATCGCCGGCAATGCAGCGACGACACTGGCAGATTGCACTGCAAAGACTACTACCAGAGCTGACAGCGGTCAAGTCATTTGGCCGAAAAACAATCGAGCGCTTCGCCCGTTGGCTCAGTCGTCCGACCTTCTGCCAGGGCCGCGTACTTGCCAAACAGATCGGCCAAGCGCTGCAGCTCCCGTGTCGACAAACCAGCCCGGGCGCATAGTTCGCGCAGGAAGATCGCCGTATTCTCGCGGCCGCTAATCTTGAAAAAGCCGAGCCGCGCCAAGCGCTCCACCATGCCATCCACAGCCGGGATCAATTCCGCCCGCTCCGCCGCCACGCGCCCGTCAAGGGCTGGCCCAGCCAGACGCCGCAACTCCCAACAGGCCAGCTGTACGGCCTGGGCTACATTCAGCGACGGCATGGCCGGGTCGGTCGGAATGAACACCGCATCGTCGCAGCTACCCAATTCAGCGCTAGACAAGCCATCGCGCTCGTTGCCGAAAACCAGGGCGATTGGTCCGGCGGGACGTTCCACCCGCGCAGCCGCCCATTGCCGAATATCAAGTGCCTGCTTGCGGCGCTGCCCACCCCGGCGCGAAAAGGCCGCCGCGTAGGCCACATCCTGCAAGGCGGCGTCCAGACTGGGAAAGCGCGCGGCTTTTTCATACAGGGGCCAAGCCGCTAAAGACCAGGTACGAACCTGCACTGGATCATGGTCCGGACAGGCCGCCAACCGCAGTTCCCGGCAGCCCATGCTGGCCATAGCCCGGCAAATCGCCCCGACATTTCCGGCCGATTCCACCCGACACAAAACAATCAGCACGCTGTCCATCAATCCAGTGCCATCTTTGCCTTACCCAGCAAAAAAAGTTATACTGACGGCATGATACCAGAAACAGGCGCTCCCGGACAATCATTGCGCTTCCTTATCCTGGGCGGCTCGGGCGGCATCGGTCGGGCGGTGGCCAACGCCGTGGCCAGCCGGGATTGCCACCTGATAGTGCACGGCCGCGATCAGGCCAAACTCGACGCGGTATGCGACCAACTGCGCCAGCAAGACGGCAGTCGCGCGACGCTGACCAGTCTCTGCCTGGACTTGGATGATACCAGCCTATTGCCACTACTGCTCCCGCAAGTAGAAGCCTGCGACTGCCTGGCCATCTGTCGCGGCAGCTTTGTGCACAAGCGCTTGGCGCAGACCAGCCCGGCGGATTGGCAGAGCACAGTGTACAGTAACTTAACCTTGCCTGGCATCCTGGCGGCGGCTGCGGCAGCGGCCATGGCCGGGCGCGGCTTCGGCCGCATCCTGCTTTTCGGCGGCACCCGGACCGACGCCATCCGCGGTTACCGACACAATGCGGCCTATGCCGCGGCCAAGACCGGCCTGGCGGTAGTGGTCAAATCCATCGCCGCAGAGTATGCCAGCCATGGCGTTTCAGCCTGCCTGATCTGCCCAGGCTTCGTGGACACCGAATACCTGCCAGCTGATCTGCGCCAAAGACTGATCGCTTTGTCGCCACGCCAACGCCTGATTCCGCCGCCCCGCATTGCCAGACTGGCGCTTACCCTGTTGGATGGCCTAATGGATACCGCCAATGGCGCGGTAATAAATGCTGATGAAGGCTTGTATTCCATTTAAATACTCATATAATTCTTTACAAACCGGTATGGGCGTTTTATAGTTATGGCCTAACCCGGTTTTCGGGCATCATGGCGTCAACAAAACCTCGCTCGCATAATAGACTGAAATTTGTCGACTTTTCTGCCGAAGATTTGACAAAGCATTGACGTTTGACTAGGATTGGATTTAGTATATAGTGGTGTTGGCCCTGCAGAAATGCCGGGAAGAGGAGTATCATGACAAACAACGATATCGTTCCTGGATTTGACGATGAAAAGGACGATAGCCTAAAGATTCGGCTCCAAAAAATAGACCATGTAGAAAATTGCCTGGCTCTCTTCCTCACCGGTTATATCGACACCTACAATTCTAATTTTTTCCAAAAACGGGTTGGCAAGGCTATCGACAATAGTTTCTCCCGACTCATCTTCAGCTGCGGTGGCCTCAGCTATGTCTCATCCACCGGCATCGGCAGCTTTACAGCCTTCCTGAAAGCCGTAAAACCACGGAGCGGCGATATCGTCTTGCTGGAAATTCAGCCTAAAGTATACGAAGTCTTCCAGCTCCTCGGTTTTTCGCAATTTTTTAACATCAAGGACAATCTTGACGAGGCGACCGCTTTCTTCCAGCAAGGCACAACCGTTAATAGCCAATCTATATTCCCTAAAATTTTTTCCTGCCCAATTTGTAACCGCAAGCTGAAGGCGGCCAAACCAGGCCGTTTCCGTTGTTCCGAGTGTAAAACTATCCTGGCAATCGATAATTCCGGCCAGGTATTCCTAGGTTGATACCAGGCAACCGCCTGGTATCTGTCACTTGCCGTCGCCATTTCAGAATAGCTGTTTCCAGAATGGGTTTCCTTCACGGCTGACCGCTTGGTTACCGTGGTGCTGAGGGTGGGGCTGAAAACCACGCCGGGTTTAGATCATGCCGCCGTTACCGGAACGCGGCATGCCGGAAATTGCCAGGATTCTTCGCGGAGAGCGACGTCAACGGTGTTGGCTGGCTTTTCGTTGAGCATATGGCCGCCGTGCAAATCGCTTTGTCCGGCGGGAAGCACAACTGGAATGGAGGAACGTAATGGCTGGGCTCACCAAGGTCGAAAGTTATCTTATGGATCTCAATCTCAGCTACCAGGAATTAAACGAAGGAACCTACTTCATCAACGATGAAACCCGCGGCCTGCCGGGCGTAGTGGTAACCATCGACGATCCGGTAGTCATCATCCGTGCCAAGGTTATGGACATGCCCAAAATCGTGGACCCGGTGCTCTTCAAGACGCTATTGACCTTAAATGCCGCCGGAGTCGCCCATGGCGCTTACGCGATCGAAGGTGATGAAATCATCCTAATCGACACCCTGCAATTTGAATCCATGGACAAGGGCGACTTCGAGGCCAGTATCGATTCCATCGGCTTGGCGCTGGGCGAACACTACAGTGTGCTTGGTAAATTCCGGAACTAACACAGAGGAGGTATTCCATGGGTATTTTTGACCGTTTCAAGAGAGTCGTTACTTCCAATATCAACGACATGATTTCCAAGGCTGAAGATCCGGAAAAGATGCTTAACCAGCTGATCATCGACATGAACCAGCAGATGATTGAATCCAAAAAGGCCGTCGCCCTGGCTATTGCCGACGAAAAAAAGATCGAACGCGAATTGTTGGAACAAAAGCGCCAGGCCGATGAATGGGAGCGCAAGGCTGTCATGGCCGTCAAAGCCAACCGCGATGACCTGGCCAAGGAAGCCCTGACCCGCAAGCAGGAATTAGACACCTACTACAATCAGTTGCGCCCGCAGTGGGAGTCCCAGAAGGCCGCAGTCGAGAAGCTTAAGGAAACCTTGCGTACGCTTCAGAACAAAATCGACGAAGCCAGCCGCAAGAAGAATATCCTCATCGCTCGTGCCAAACGCGCCGAGGCTCAGGAGAAAATCCAGAAAACCCTTACTGGTATGGCCAGCAACGCCAGTGCCTTCGATACCTTCGACCGCATGGCCAAAAAGGTCGACGAGATTGAGGCCCGGGCCGAGGCTCACGCCGAACTGGCCAATCTCAATACCACTGCCACCCTGGAAAATGAATTCGCCAAGCTGGAATCCTCCGGCGCCGGCGCCGATGCCATGCTCGAGGAACTGAAGCGTAAAATGGTGACCGATTCCAGCGGAACCGCGACCCCCAGCTGATGACTGGCATGCGCATCCTCTTCGCAGGGTCCGCGGCCGATTATCGTAACGCTACCGGAGGGGAAGGCTGCCTGCAGGCACCCTTCCTCTTTTTTTGCACCGTGGACGCCGGTGACCAGCTTAATTCAGACGTCGACATCCAGCTAGTGCCGTATCGGCAATACTTTGTCCGCATGGCCGACACTCCAGTGCCCCCAGCCACGTGCCCTATCCTTGTCAGCGGCCCGTCCAACGCCATGGCCGAAGCCTTGGCCTGCGGTTGCGCCGACTATCTGGTCGAGCCGTGGAGCGATGATGAACTACTGGCCCGAGCCGGCCGCTGTGCCTGTTTCGCGCTTGCCGGCCAAGAAATCAGCTTCCATGGTCTCCAGGTGCGCGGTCCGGGGGGCGAGAAGATACTCGGACCGGACGAGGCATACCTGCTGCGCCTCTTGCTAGCCAATCGCCGTTCCGGTATCTCACGCCAGCATCTGGCCAGCCTGTTGCGCCTTCCAGAGGGTGGCCGGGCAATTGATATGCGAATATCGCGACTCCGACGTTACCTACAAGCCATCAGCCGCAACCTGTCGCCTGGCTGGTTGCGCTCCCGGCGAGGTGTCTATTGCCTGACTAGTTCCATCGACTAACAAGCTGTGGAAAAGTTGTTGATTATCTCTTGAAAACCTAGTACTAAGCACCAGGCTAACCCTTGTCTCCTACTTTAAAAACTACCAGAAAGAGGGGGGAAGAAGATTCTCTTATTATATATATAATTACGATTACAGAGCTCTTGCGACAATACTGCCGGTCACCTATTTTCTGTGTTTATCGTTCCTATTTTCTCCATTCTCTGAAATCAGCTATTGTGGATAACTTGTGCACAAAATGAAAACACCGACTTTTAGCTTGTCAAGTGCCCGGCCGCATGCTACAGTTGAAATAATGGAAAAGCTGGGTCGGGTTATTCTTCGCTACCTTATCGTCCTGATAGCCACCGATGGACTACTGGTCGGGTTGACGATACTGCAATGTATCCCTTCCTTGAAAACCCTGTCCGTAGTCGACTGGGAAGCCCAATTCGGCCAATTGGTCAGGCAAACACCGCTGATCGCATTGCCAGCGGCCACCATACTGACCTGTTTTCTCAGTTTCTACCATATTACGCGGCTATTCCGATCCCGACTGGCTGGCTATTTGACGTTGGGTAGCCTTAATTTAATTATTTTCTGTCTGCCACTGTTGTTGCGACGCCTAGTGTGGCCCGAACTATTTCTAGCTACCCCGTTCCTGGATAGAACCCCGCTGGTCCGCTTTTTAAGCGGCTACCGTAGCCTGCTTGTCTGGCTGGACGCAGCAGGCGGCGAGAGCTGGCTGCTCATGCCACTGCTGGTCGCGCCGGCGGCCTGGCTGACGGCGGCGCTGTGGCCCTTGACCCGTTTTACCCGGCAGCGCCCCTTGTTCGGCGCTTTACTCGGGCCGGCTGGCTGCATCGGTCTCTTCTACCTGTTCTCGGTCTACCTCTCCCCGAGCAGCAATCAACTCTTCAAGTATATCGGCTTCACGCTGCCGGCCCACCACAGTGCCGCTATCCTGAGCCTGATGACGGTAGTGGCGCTCTACCTGTTCGACCTACTCTTCGCCTATAAACCGCTGGGCGTCAAAAAGGAAACCCATGCCTAGGGCCGATTCTGCCAACAAATCACGACTGTTGCCGCTCACCGTACTGTTAGCCTTGGTTGGCTTCGGTATCGGCTTGGTTCTAGCCATCATCAATGGCCAGCGCCAGGAAATTCTACCCCACCTTGGGTTGTTCTGGGCCATCGGCCACGGCTTGGTCATGCTGGCCACCTGGGCACCACCCATCCTGTTGGTCTCCGCCTGTACCTCGGGCGAGTTCACCACTCGGGGCATCAGTTTTGCCAGCGCCGCCAAGGGGACCATGATTCCAGCCCTGATACTGGCCGGCGTGTTTTCTCTGTTCTATCTGTTCCTAGTGCCACCGGTTGAAGCTAAGCTCGACCGTTACCGCCAGACTAGTCTGCAATTCAACACCGCCCTGCGCGAACTGAACCTGGCTCTCCACGAGAACCGGCTGGAGGACGCCGGCCGCTACTTGCAGGTCTGCCGCGCCATCGCCATCAACGCCCCGGCCTGTCAGGAAGCCACCGAACGCTACCAAATGGCGGTGGTTCGCGCTACACGGCAAGTGGTAGAGGCGGAAGCAGAGACGGGAATGGCCAGCGCCATCGCTGAAAATACCTCTGACTGGCAAGCCGGCAACGATTTTTACCTCCAGGCTCGGCTGGCTTTGGAGGAAGGTCGTTATTTCGACGCTTATTTCCTGGCCCGACGCGCCCGAGCACTCTATCCGAATCGGGTGGAAGTACGGGTGCTCGAGAATCTGACCTGGGAAAGGCTGCAGAATGCGATTCCACCGGCGGAGCTGCAATCCGGCCGAGCTTATTACGCCCGCAAGGTTGAAGGTTACCGGCTCTTGGTCGAAGAAGAATATCTGCTGGCCTTCCGCCTGTTCAGCATCCTGGCCAGCGAGCGCCCCGACGATCCGGACCTCCGCACTTACTTAGCGCGCAGCCAGACTGGCTTGGCTCAGACTTACTTTTTCGTCGACGAATACGAAGCTGCCCTCAAGCGCTACCGATCCCTGCCGCTGGATTTCAATCTCACGCTCGACGATAGGCAGCTCCGGCTGCAGGCGGAATTGGCGCTAGCCGGCCCGGACGGTATTTTCTTCAAGAATGTCACCTACCGACAAGACGGAGCCGACGCCATTCTGATGGGCAGTCCGCTGGCCCGCCTGACTGGCAACAGTCTTATCCCTCGCGCGGTGCAGCGCGAGCGGCCGGCAGAAACCCTGGAGCCGCTCTGGCAAAGCGACGCGGCCACCGGGTTGGCCGTTCTGGCCAACCTGCCCTTCAACGAAGAAGACGTCCGCCTGGTAATGCAATTTTCCGGCCAGCCAGGCGATATTCCCCTGCATCACCTCTTGTTCTCGCTGGACGAGGCCGCCCGGCTAGGGCGCGATCGAACTACGCTGCAGCGCGAATTGGGGTTGCGCCTGTCTTATCCCTTTACGATGATAATACTAGTGTTGCTTGGCATTGCCCTGGGCATGCGGTTTCGCGGACCTAACAGCCCTGGGCCAGTTTCCATCGTCATCGGCTCGCCGCTACTAGTGTTACTGGCCAGTCTGCCTATCAAGATTTTCAGTGACGGCAGCCTGATACTGCTCAACTTGCTGGCCAGCCAAACCGGTTTGGCTAGCTTCCTGGCCGCCTGGCTGGGAATGCTGGCGGGAGTAACCGTCCTCTGCCTGCTGTTGGCCGTAAAAATCGCGGCCGCCAGCCCGGTCTAGCGACCGGCGGCGGCTAGCACTTATTCCGGCAGTCGTTCGATTTTAGCCCCCAAGGCCTGCAGGCGCTCGGTCAAACGCTCGTATCCTCGCTCAATCTGGTAGACATTCTTAATGGTGCTGCAGCCCTCAGCGCAGAGCGCAGCAATGACCATCGCCATGCCGGCCCGGACGTCGGGCGATACCAACTCCGAACCGCGCAGCCGAGTCGGGCCGGATACCACTGCGCGGTGCGGATCACAGAGCACAATCCGGGCACCCATGCCAATCAGCTTGTCTACGAAAAACATGCGCGACTCGAACATCTTTTCGAAAACCAGCACCGTGCCCTCGACCTGAGTGGCCACCACCGTCATGATCGACGTCAAGTCGGGCGGGAAGCCTGGCCAGGGCGCGTCGTCGATCTTTGGGATCATGCCGCCCAGGTCGGTCTGGACGCGCAACCCCTGGCCGGGGTGGACGTGCAGGCTGTCGCCTTCCTTGCTCCAGGTGATGCCCAACTTGGCAAAACCGATCTTGATCATGCGCAAGTCGTCGTGATTGACCCCGGCGATGGTCAGATCGCCGCGGCTGACGGCCGCCAACCCTATAAAGGAGCCGACCTCCATAAAATCGGGCCCGATGGTAAAATCAGCCCCATGCAGGCTGGCGACGCCATCGATCTGCAAAATATTGGAGCCGATGCCGCTGATACGCGCGCCCATGGCGATCAGCAAGCGGCAGAGGTCCTGAACATGCGGTTCGCTGGCGGCATTGCGGATGAAGCTAGTGCCCTCGGCCAAGGCGGCGGCCATGACCGCATTCTCGGTGGCCGTCACCGAAGCCTCGTCCAGGAAAATATCGGCGCCTTTGAGCTTGTTGGCGACAAACTGGAACGTGCCGTCGATTTCGATACGCGCGCCGAGTTCCTCAAGGGCCAGCAGATGGGTATCCAGACGGCGGCGGCCGATGACGTCGCCACCCGGTGGCGGCAGCTGCACCCGGCCGAAACGGGCCAGAATCGGGCCGGCGAACAGGATGGAAGCCCGCACCTTGGCAGCTAGCGCCGATGGCAGCTCGGTTCCCGAGGCCTGGCCGGCGTCGATGCGCCAGGTATTGTTGGCCAGCTTCTCGACCGTCGCGCCCAGCGACCGGCAAACGTCAAGCATGACATTAACGTCCTCGATCTCGGGAATATTGTGCAGGATGACAGCCTCCGTGGCCATCATGGCGGCTGCGATGCAAGGCAAGGCCGCATTCTTGTTGCCGCTGATGCGGACGGTTCCCTTGAGAGGATGCCCGCCGTCGATCTTATACTTATACATACCGGCATGGTATACGGACGCGGCCGATTGGTCAACGCTGAATTTGACTGGTCATTCCGTATCCATTACAGTGGAGGCTACGGTTGCGACCAGAATCGCCCAGTGCCCGGCAAACAGCCGGGCGCGACGATGCACCCAGCCGATTCCACGTTCCGGGAGGTTCCATGGCCCTGCAGAAAAAGAATCCGGTCCCCAGCGACATCGAGATAGCCCAGGAAACTAGCATCCAGCCAATCGTCGAAATAGCCGGCCGCTACGGTATCTGCAACGAGTGCATCGACCACTTTGGCAAGTACAAGGCCAAGGTTCGCCTGGAATACCTTCAGCAAAGCGCCAGCTTGCCAAAGCGGGCCAAATACATCGACGTTACGGCCATTACGCCCACCCCGCTGGGCGAAGGCAAGACCACCACCACCGTCGGCCTGACCCAGGGGCTCGGCTTCCTCGGCAAGCAAGCCATCGCGGCCATCCGCCAACCGAGCATGGGACCGACCTTCGGCATCAAGGGCGGCGCCGCCGGTGGCGGCTACAGCCAGATCGTGCCGATGGAAGACTTCAACCTGCACTTAACCGGCGACATCCACGCCGTCGCCTCGGCCCACAATCTCTGCGCCGCCGCCCTGGATGCCCGCATGTACCATGAAGAGCGCTGGGGGGAAGAATTCTTCCGCAAACAAAGCCTCGAAAAACTGAACATCAATCCCCATCAGGTACTGTGGCGCCGAGTAGTGGACATGAACGACCGGCCGATGCGCAGCATCCTGACCGGCATCGGCGGCCTGGATAACGGACCGCTGCGCGAAACCGGCTTCGACATCGCCGTAGCCAGCGAAGTTATGGCCATCCTGGCCCTGGCCAAAGACCTGCGCGACCTGCGCGAACGCATCGGCCGCATCGTCATCGCCATCGACAAGCAAGGCAAAGCCATCACCACCGAGCTGCTCGGCGTGGCCGGCGCCATGACTATCCTGCTTAAAGACGCCATCAAACCCAACATCCTGCAAACCCTGGAAGAACAGCTGGCCTTCGTGCACGCCGGCCCCTTCGCCAACATCGCCCACGGCAACTCCTCGGTCATCGCCGATATCATCGCCACCAAGATCGGCGACTATGTGGTTACCGAGAGCGGCTTCGGCGCCGACATGGGCTTCGAAAAATTCGTCGACATCAAGTGCCGCACTTCCGGCATCTTCCCCGACGCTGTCGTGGTCGTAGCCACAGTACGAGCCCTTAAAATGCACGGCGGCGGCCCCAAGGTGGTCCCCGGCAAGTCGCTGGCCGCCGAGTACAAGCAGGAGAACCTGGAGTTGGTGCGGAAGGGCCTGCCCAACCTGCTGGCCCACCTGAACATCGTCAAGCAATTCGGCGTGCCGGCCGTAGTGGCCATCAATGCCTTCCCGACCGATACCGCCGCCGAGTGGGACCTGATCCGCGACGCAGCCATCAAAGCTGGCGCCTTCGACGCTACAGTCACCAAGAACTGGGCCGAGGGCGGCGCCGGCGCAGCCGACTTGGCTAAGGCCGTCATCAAGGCCGCCGACCAACCGAGCGCGGTCAAGCCATACTACCCGCTGGACCTTTCCATCAAGCAAAAAATCGAGCGCGTCGCCACCGGCATATATGGCGCCGACCGCGTCAGCTATTCGCCGGAGGCCGAAAAGGCCATCGACCGTTTCAGCGAGCTAGGTTACGACAGCCTGCCGATCTGCATGGCCAAGACGCAGTACTCGCTGTCGCACGACCCGGCCTTCAAGGGAGCGCCCAAGGGCTTTGTCTTCCCGATCAACGACGTGCGGCTGGCGGCCGGCGCCGGCTTCATCTATCCGTTGTCCGGCGAGGTTACCACCATGCCCGGCCTATCCAGCAAGCCCGGCTACCACGGCATGGATATCGACGTCGAAACCGGGCGGATTATCGGCCTATCCTAAAGGCCACCACCAGTTGCCGGCTCAAGCGCCAGATGTTTTTGTAACATCCAGCGCCGGCATGCCCCCACCCAGCAACCTTATGGCGTTGCCGAAGATCAGCAGCCTAGCCAGCTCCGGCCGCAAACCTAGCGTCCGGGCGATGTCCAGCACCACCCGGCCGATCAACTCCGGCCCGTCCAGCCTGCCGCCCAGCCACTTTTCAGCCGTCGGGTTGTCGGTCTCGGCCAGGATCAGCTCCGGCGGCGTCTGGCGTAGCTGACGGCGCACCGTCCAGGAGTAACGCAACTCGCAGCCGAAAGTCTGATAGTAGCCGCGGTCGAGCAGTCGGCGGTAGACGGAATTAGGTCCGTGATACCAGTGGATCACCGCCTTAGTCACTTTATAATAATCGAGCATCTCGAGCACGCGCCGCTCCGCCCCCTTGGTATGGATAACGCAATACTTGTCCCGGGCGGCGCAATGCGCCAGAAACCAGCTAAAAACCGCCTCCTGATCGCGCTTGGGCACCTGACGCCACCACCGTTGATCCAACCCGATCTCGCCGATCAGGCTGCCGGCTTCCAGCAAGGGCAACAGCCCTTCCAGCCGGGGCGCGTATTCGGTGGCCCGCGAAGGATGGATGCCGAAGGTCGGAATTATGCGCCGACTGCGCTCGGCCAAGGCCAGGGTAGCCAAGTAGGACGGCACGTCGACCGAGCAGGCCACGGCCATGATGTCCGCCCGCTCCATGGCGGCCAGGCAGCCGTCGGGGTCGGCGTACTGGTGCAAGTGGGTATGAAAATCGATATACGCCATGCAAGCCTCCCACCGACCTTGTCCAGAATTTTGCTACTTGGCCCCAAAAAAAGCAAGCCTGCGCTGCCATATTTCCAACAGCCTGAACCAATCCCGGATAGCCAAAAAATCCAGCTCCCCGCCCTAAAGTCGCCGCCAGCGACGCCGATAACTAGAGGGAGGGCAGTCAACAACTGCTGTCGCTGGCGCGCGCGAGTCGGCAGCAGCCAACAGGCTGGTCTCACGGTTCAAGGTTCACAGGGAAACCTGGAGGAGCATACCGTACTACACAGCACGCAATCGGCAAGGATGCCGGGTGGCCATCGGGGCAACGGCCTCGGGTACAGCCACTGACTTCACGGAAAGGAGACAGGTATGATTATCAATCACAACCTTAGCGCGATGTACGCAAATCGTTCGCTTGGCGTAACGAACGGCTTCAGCGACAGGAACATGGAGAAATTGTCTTCGGGCATGCGGATCAACCGCGCTGGCGACGATGCTTCTGGTCTTGCGGTATCGGAAAAAATGCGCTCACAGATCCGCGGCTTGCAGCGGGCTTCGAAAAATGCGTTGGATGGCATTTCGTTCATCCAGACGGCGGAAGGGTTCCTCCAGTCCTCGCAGGATATCATCCAGCGGGTTCGGGAGCTGGCCGTGCAGGCTTCCAACGGTATCTATACTGCTGAAGACCGCATGCAGATCCAGGTGGAAGTTTCCCAGCTGGTCGACGAAATCGACCGCATCGCCAGTCATGCCCAGTTCAACGGCCTCAACCTCCTGACCGGACGGTTTGCCCGCGAAACCGGTGAAAACGTCGTAACCGCCTCCATGTGGCTGCACATTGGTGCCAACATGGACCAGCGCGAACAGGTGTACATCGGTACCATGACTGCCGGCGGCCTCGGTGTTCGAAACGCCGCCGACAACACCATCCTGTCTTTGTCCGCCCCGGACAGTGCCAACCGAGCCATCGGTACGCTTGACCAGGCGCTCAAGACCATCAACAAGCAGCGCGCCGACCTCGGTGCCTACCAGAATCGGCTCGAGTATGCCATCCGTGGCATCGACATCGGCGCCGAGAACCTGCAGGCTGCCGAGAGTCGCATCCGCGACACCGACATGGCCAGCGAGATGGTCGAGTTCACCAAGAACCGGATCCTCGCCCAGGCCGGCAACGCGATGCTCGCCCAAGCCAATCAGAAAACCCAACAGGTTCTGCAGCTCCTCCAGTAACAGTTCCAGGGTGGACGAAAAAGGCTCCCGTTCGCGGGGGCCTTTTTTTAAGCCTGGCGACCAAGCGTCCGGCTGCCTGACACGGCTGGTGCGCGACGCTACCTACCCGTCCACGGCCACTGCGCTGTAGACTTCGCGCCACGACCCTTGCCTCTGCGCCGCGCCGCCAATATAATAACCGGCAATGCTTGATACTACTGACGATCCGCGCGACGTCATTCTGGAGCGGGTTTTCCCGAACCTCCGCTATGGTGGCGATCCCGATATCGAACGCTATTTCGAATTACGTGGCGCCAACCGGACTGTCGACGCCTTGTCGGTCTATCAATTCCGCTTGGTGCCGCGCTATCCGGACCAGGCCAAGCGCATTATTCTGCTCCGCCTCTACCGTCAGCACTCGCCGCAATTCGCCGCCTACCTCAAAGGGCTACTCTACGAACGGGCCGACGAACTGATCAGCCAACTCCGGAAAAACATCGACGCCCTGGTCGCCAGAATCGCCACGGTAAACATGCGCGACACCTACGCCGTACTCAAAGCCATTGAGAACACCTCCCGCCTTCTGCCAGACGACCAGGACAAGGCGCGCGACTTTGCCCATACCTACCACGATTATGCCGCCATCCTTGGCTACCGCAAAGCCGAGATGAGTCGCCTCTGTTACCTGCTCGACGAGTTCTACAGCCAGACCAGCGCCGCAGCGACGCAGTCAACCGACTTCTTGGCTATGAGCCAGGCCACGGCTGACCAGGCCCGCCAGCAGGAAGAAGATCAGAGCAAAAAAAACTTCTTTGATCTGTCACGTATCAATTTTGACGAAAGCGACGTGCGACGCATCGAGATTCCCGCCCACCTGGAGCGGAACGAAGACATTGCCCTAGCCTACTGCTACAAGTACTGGCTCAGGATAGGCGACCCGGCCTTCGAGCGCATCATCTGGCTGTACGCGCGCAAGTACGAAACCAGGCACTATGACATCTTCCGCACCATCAAAATCTGCCGGCTGCGCAAATACAGCGACGATGAAATCCTGACCATGGTGACCAACTGCGTCAACACGGAGTATTCTTACACCGTGCAGGGCGACATTTATATGCAGAACACCTGGAAGCGGCTGAAAGCCAATCTGTACGCCAGCCTGAAACCCGCGCCGCCAGCGCCCCTCGCGGATCAAGCGCCGAGCCAGCCATCAAACGGCGCCGCGCCTGCCGCCACGCCGGTCTGCGGCCAAACGGCCGCCAAGCTGGCGGCCAGCCAGCCAGCGCCAAACGCCTCGGCCAAACAGGCCAACTTCGACCCGCCAAGCTCCACCATCACAGTACAACCCAGCGCTCCGGCAAAATCTGGCCAGCGCGCTCGCCGCGTCGCATCGGTCCAACCGTCCGAGACCCCTCCCGGCCGGCGCGCCAGCCTGGCGAAAACAACAAGCCAGGCGCCGGCGGGCACCGTCCTCAAACCCGTCCGCCAACGGCGTGGTGGCACCGTGAACCGGCTGGCCGCCCGAAAAAGCCTGGTCTCCGCTTCGCTGCCGGCCCCCGTCGCCGGCGGCTCAATCTCCGATTATGTCAAACGCTTGTCCGGCCGCGGCTATGACGTCTACCGCGACCTGTTCCTAGCCAGGCTGCGCGTCGTCATACGCGATGAACTGCTTAAACGCCGAACCAGGGCCGGCGGCCTATTCGACGAAAGCATCAACGAGGCGGAGAACGTCACCTACGAATTCATGGAAAAAAATTATAACAACAGTTACATGGACTGGACCGGATCGCCGGCACGCCACAAATTGGACGAAATCGGCTACCGATTGGAGAATCTCGACCGCATCATCGAAAAGTGCTATGGCAAGATCAACAATTGACGAGATTGGCCGTCTATTATAGAGCGGTGCGGCCGCGGAAGGAACGGGCCAGGGTCAGCTTGTCGGCGTACTCTAGGTCGCCGCCCACCGGCATGCCGGTGGCCAGCCGACTGACGCCAACGCCGGTATCCTCAAGCACCTTCTTGATATAGAGAGCGGTGGTGTCGCCTTCCACCGTCGGATTAGTGGCTAGCACCACCTCGCGCACCCCCAGCTCCAGCACCCGGGCATGCAGCCGGTCCAGACGCAAGGCCTCCGGGCCAATCCCATCCAGGGGCGAAATCAGACCGCCGAGGACATGGTACAAGCCCTGGTATTCCCGCGAGGCCTCGATGGTCAGCACGTCCTGCGGCTGTTCCACTACGCACAGTTGCTGCCGATCCCGCGACGGCGAAGAGCAGACTATACAGACCGACCCTTCGGCATAGCTGCCGCAGCGCTCGCAGAAGCGGACGGCATCCTTGATTCCCGCGATGGAACTGGCCAGCAAGCCGGCGAAATGACCATCGCCCTTGAGCAGGAAGAACGCCATCCGCGACGCGCTCTTTTTACCGACGCCAGGCAGTCGCGCCAGCAAATTTACCAGATCATCGAGCGCTTTCATGTTCCAAGGCCGCTACCATCACCAAAGGGATTCATGCCGCCCAAGCCGGCGCTCTTGGCCACTTCGCCCTGCAACGCCTGCTTGATCTTCGAGGAAGCGTCATTGTAGGCCGCTCGAACCAAGTCTTGCAGGATGACAACATCCTGGGGGTCCACCACCTCCGGCGCAATCTCGACGGCCAGCATCTCCATCGCCCCGTTGATGGTCACGCATACCATGCCACCGCCAGCGCTGCCCTTGGCGGTAACCGAGGCCACCTTCTGCTGCATCTCGGCAGCCTGGCGGGCGAAAGCCTGCGGGTCCTTGAGCATCTTCATTATGCTGTTCAAATCCATGCTATTCTCCTTAAGTCCGGCCAGCGTCGCTCAACCCTCGCCGATTCTCTTGCCGCGGAATACCCGCTCCACAATGGCGGCGGAATCCGGCAAGACCCCAGTATCCTGTACCGATTCCACGGCGTCAAAATTGTCATCGTCATCGTCGCCGTCGTCATCCGCCGCCTGTACTTGGATAACGGGAGTGGCGCTTTCGGGCACTTGTAAATCAATGCGTAAGGCCCGCCCCGAAAGCTCGGTGGCCTTCCTGGCCAACAGGTTGTTTTCAGCCAAAATGGTATTGCCGTCGTAGGCGTTGGCGCAGTTTATGCGCAGGCGATCATCCAGGACGCGCCAGCTTGTCGAACGTTCCAGGCTGGACGATAACACCAGACGCTTCTTGGCCAACAACGCCACTAGCTTTTCTTTCAGCCAGCCAGCGTCCTCGCCGTCGCCATCAACACCTGCCCCGGCCGGCGCAGCGCCAGCCGCCAGCGTCGCCTCGTCTGGAGCCAGTAGCTCATCATCAGGATCAGACGCAGCCACAGCCTTTCTAGCGGCCAATGGGGCTACATCCAGATTCCCGTCCACCGGCATGCTGTCGCCAGCACCGGCGGGAATGCTATCGGGTGCATTCCGGGCCGGGCCACTCAGCCCTGGGTCATTTTTTTTTTGAGCCAGCGCCAGCAAGGCGGCGTCGGCCACCCCGGCACCGGCGCCATTCACCACCAGCGCCTTAAGTTCCCGCACCGTGCGGGCTAGCAGCGCCGGCGGCACGTAGTCGCCAATGGAACAAAGCCTGGCCACGGCCAATTCCAGCTCAAAGCGCGGATTGACGCTATAGCGCATGTTACGGTAGAGCTCAAACAAGCCGGCCAACATACGCTCAACGCGCGGCGCATCGATAGCGGCCGTCACAGCGGCGGGGAAGGCCGTCCGCGGCGCGCCTAGCAAGGCCTCGCGCTCGACACCGCAGCTGATCAGCAATAGACCGCGCACGTAGGCCACCGCGTCGGTCACGAACTGCTCGACGGATACGCCGCTGGCGATGATGGCGTTCAGTAACTCCAAGGCCCCAGCCCGGTCGCCGGCCACGCACAGCTCCATCAGACCGCCCAGGCGCTCTGACCCCACCAAGCCAAGCTTGTCGCGGATCTTGGCCGCAGTGATATGACCACCGGAAAAACTGGCCACTTGATCGAACAAGGTATAGGCATCGCGCAGCGAACCAGTCGCCTCGCGGGCAATCCAGAGCAAAGCATCGGACTCGGCCTGGACGCCGAGGTCGGCAGCGGCCGACTTGAGCCGCTCCAGGATGGTCTCCAGCTGAATCAAGCGGAAGTTGAACTGCTGGCAGCGGCTTTTAATGGTGGCCGGCACCTTGTGCAGCTCAGTCGTGGCGAAAATGAACACGATATAAGGCGGCGGTTCCTCGATAGTCTTCAGCAGCGCATTAAAAGCGCTGTTGGACAGCATGTGTACCTCATCGATAATGTAAATCTTGTACTTCGAGGCATTGGGCGGAAACAGCACTTCATCCTTGATCTGTCGGACGTTCTCCACCGAGGTGTTGGAAGCGCCGTCGATCTCGATGACATCGAGCGCCGCCCCCCGTCCGATCGATTGGCAGGAATCACACACGCCGCAAGGTTCGGCTGTCGGCCCCCGCTCGCAATTGAGCGACTTGGCCAGGATGCGGGCCGTGCTAGTCTTGCCGCAGCCGCGCGGCCCGGCAAACAGATAGGCGTGGGCGATTCGTCCCGACGCAATCGACGCCCGCAACGTCGCGGACACGAATTCCTGACCGGCTAATTCATCAAAATTGTGCGGCCGTTTCCTGGTGGCGGTAATCTCGTATGCCATAAGCCCAGCATAGCATGGAGCGCCCAGACAGGCAATATCACGCGGCCCGGGCGGACGCGCCCTTGACACGATGTGTCGTCGCCATAAAAATGGGCGGATGCTTGCCACCTCACCCCAACCCCCAGCCACGCTTTACGGCATCGACTTCGGCACCTCGAACACCGTAGTAACCTGTCAGACAGGCCACCAGACACGTATCCTACCCCTCGACGACGGCGGCATCATCCCCTCGCTGCTCTATTTCGCCAAAGACCGGCCAGTCTCCATCGGCAGTAGCGCCATCCACGAGTACGGCCAAGCCCTGCACAGCCACCGCAACAGCAGCAACCTATACAGCACCTTCCGGTTCTTCCAGGCCATCAAGCTAGCCCTCAAGAACCCCGCCTTTTCAGGCACGCGCATCTTCGGCCAGTTCTGGCCAGCTGAATCACTAGCCGGACTCTTCCTGCGCGAAGTCAAGCGCCTGGCCGACGAAGCCACCGGCAGCCAGGTCGACCAGGTGGTCCTCGGCCGCCCCGTGGTGCTGGGCGCCGACCCGACAGCCGACGCCGCCCTCCAGGGACGCTTTCACAAGACCTGCCTGTTCGCCGGCTTCCGCGCCATCGATTTCGTCTATGAACCGGTGGGCGCTATGCTCAGCGACGGTACAACCTACCAAGGCAAGGTCCTGGTCTTCGATTTCGGCGGCGGCACCCTCGATATCAGCATCGCCAGCATCGGTAACGGCCAAGTCAGCTTGCTGGCCAACGCCGGCCTCGACCTCGGCGGCTACAGCCTGAACGAAGACCTGTCGCGAGCCCGCGTCATCGGCCACTTCGGCTTCCATGGCAAGTTCCGCACTATGACCGGGCGCTATCTGGACATGCCCACCTGGATCACCGACCAGGTAGCCTCGTTCTATGCCCTGCCACTGGCCGAGTTGGCTAAAACCCGCAACGCCATCAAGGACCTCATCCCCGAGGCCAGGGCGGCCGACAAGCCAAAACTGAAAGGGCTACTTGAGTTCATCGATTGCAACATGGCCTTTGACCTCTTTGACCGTATCGACCAGGCCAAGATCAGACTATCCGACAGCCAAACCACAGCCATCGAGTTTGCCGTACCGCCCTTCGTCCAGCTAGCCGAAAGCGTCAGCCGCCCGGCCTTCGAGAGCATGATCGCTCCCCGGGTGGGGGCCGCCCGCAGCCTGATCCTGGCCGCGCTGTGCGAGGCCGGGCTCCAGCCAGTCGACATCGACCGGGTGGTACGAGTCGGCGGCTCCTGCCGCATACCAGCCTTCATCCGCCTACTAGAAGACCTCTTCCCCGGCCGAGTCAGCGCCGGCGAAGCCTTCACTAGCATCGCCGCCGGCCTGATCGCCGCCCGCCAACTCGGCCTGACCGTTCACGGAACAAACCCGCCGGCCTGAGGACCGGCTGATAAACAAAGGAGCACATATGGAACAAGCGATCGGCCTGGTCGCCCTGGTAATCAGGGATTATGATGAAGCACTGGCCTTCTTCGTCGGCCAGCTTGATTTCAAACTCGTCGAAGACAGCTACCAGCCGGAACAGGACAAACGCTGGGTAGTGGTAGCTCCGCCCGGGTCAAGCGGCGCAAAATTGCTCTTGGCCAGGGCCACTACGCCCGAACAAGTCGCCAGAATCGGCGACCAAACCGGTGGCCGCGTCAGCCTCTTTCTATATACCGATGATTTCTGGCGCGACCACGCCCGCTACACCGCCAATGGCATCCACTTCGTCCGTCCGCCATCAGAGGCACCCTACGGCACCGTCGCCGTCTTTGCCGACCTGTACGGCAACCGGTGGGACCTGGTCGAACTGCGCAAAACCAGCCCGAACTGACGACCGACGGCGCAACCATTACCCACTCGCTGTGAAACAGAAATGTATCACGGGTCTAAAAATGGTCGTCAGGACCACAATTTGCTAAGAATTGATCATATAAGTTGCAATGGTAATGACCGAATCGATCAGATACGATACTTAACTTCGGGCAAGAACCTTGACGGTAAAAACAACTAGCTTGTCCAGCAGGATTTCCAGCGCCTCCGTGCTGACAGCCATTTGACTGGCTGCTGGATCGCTTCGATCCAGTGTGTAGCGAATATCAGCCTGATCCAGCTGGTAGCTAACCGTATTGCAAACAACGAGAGGTGCGGAATGTATACCACTCACCGGATCCAGTTCAGGCCAGGGCAGTTCGCTATTTGGACATGAAAGAATCGTACCCGCCAAAAATAAAACCAGAAACACAGTAATGGACCTACGCAGATTCTCTCCTGATCCGTGGAGTGCTACAGACACCGCGCTCCCCCATAGCAACGATTTTCGCCGCTGGCGCGATTAGATGCAAGGCACGCCCCCTCAAGAAAGCACAGGCGTGCTAGGCTGACTTTTCGCATCTATGCCAAAAGCCAGCCATGATAGCGGAGCCGTACTTCGCTACCGTTCCATACACCTGCCTTCCTGGCAGGACAACATAGCCACCCAGCACGTCGCACATTTCCTCGCAGCTTTTTGAAAAACTCGACGCTTTTCAAAAAGCTGCAGTGCAATTCCTCAAATACCTTACGGTTTTCCGCGTAATTGCTAAATCTTTGGTATGTTGAAAAAGCCGCGATCGGCTTTTTCAACAGCCGATTAGTAAGCGCTACCATCACCCCATCTAGCCAATTTAAAATTTCAGGGTAGGCTTCGCTCAGGAGGCTCCCGCATGAGAACGAAACAAGAAAACCAAGAAGCGTTGCTCGAAGAGCAGCGCGCCAGCGGCCAGACAATCCGTGCTTTCTGTGAACAAAAGGGTATTTCACTGGAACGCTTCAAGTGGTGGCAGCGCGCCCAGCGCCGCCGTCAGCTTGACGAGACGGTCGGCTGCTTTCTGCCGGTTGTCGTCGCCAAAGCGCCGGCTGGGCAGGCCAGCTGCCGGATCACGGTGGGCAGCCTGGTCAGCATCGAGTGCCACGAAGGAACTACGCCCGGGGCTTTGGAGCTGGCCATACAGACGGCGGTGCGCGTATGTGGCCGGACTTAAGCGCGCTGACCATCTACATCCGGCCGGGGCGGACCGATATGCGTAAGCAGATTGACGGGCTGGCGGATCTGGTCGCGCAGAACATGGGCCGACAACCGTTGTCAGGTGACCTTTTCCTGTTCTGCGGCCGGGACATGACCATGATCAAGGGCTTGTACTGGGACCGTAGCGGCTTTTGCCTGTGGACGAAACGCGTCGAACGCGGCAGTTTCCCTTGGCCGCGCCAGAACGAAGACGGCGCACAGGCGGTCGTCCTTTCTCAGTCGGAACTGGCCATGATCCTAGACGGGATTGATTTTCGAAAACGCTTCAAAACGCTGAATTATACAAGAATAGCATAACTTTTCTGTAGCCTGCCGGCCGGATTCATGATAGAATTCCGGCATGGCAGGCAGTAGTAGTAATAAAAATAAAGCACCAGTCCATGATCTTGAGCGTCAGATTGGAGAGCTGCACCTTGCGCTCGCCGAACGTGATGCAATCATAGCAGAACATACTACCACTATTGCCGAGCAGAACGAAGCGCTCCAGGCGGCTAATCGCTATCTGGAAACCCTCAAACGCATGCTGTTTGGACCGAAGAGCGAGCGGGTGGCCGAACCTGCCGCCGGGCAGGGCCTGCTCTTCAACGAGGCGGAAGCCGACAGCAGCTCGGTCGAAGCGGTGGACGCGAAGACGCCGGAGCTGGTCAAACGGACCAAAGCCGCACACAGCGGACGGCGCCGGCCAGCGGGAGAATTCAAGCGGGTCGAAATCATCCACGAGCTAGCGGAAGAAGACAGCGCCTGCCCGTGGTGCAATTGCCAGCGCCCCAAGATCGGCGAAGAACGCAGTGAAGAATACGAAGTCATACCGGCGCAGCTGATCGTCAAGGTTCATATCCGCGTCAAGTATGGACCGTGCCAGTGCGACGACTTCGCCGGCCATGACGAGAAGGCCATTGTCACCGCGCCTGGTCCGGTCCGGATCGCGCCGGGCAGCCTGTATTCCAACAGTGTGGCGGCCCTCGTCATCGTCAACAAATTCTGCGACGGACTGCCGCTCTACCGGCAGGAAGCCTGGTTCGCGCGCCTGGGCCTGGAACTGGCGCGTAGCACCATGGCCCGCCTCGTTATCCGCGTGGCTACAGCGCTTTCGCCGCTGATAGACTGCCTCAAGCGGGATATCCGCGGTTCGCCGGTGCTGGGAATGGACGAGACCGAGGTACAGGTGCTCAAAGAAGACGGCCGGCCACCCAGCGCTCCATCCAGGATGTGGATCGCCCGCGGCTTCACCGCCGACGAGGCGGCCAAGCCGTTCGTCTGGTTTGCCTATCACGACTCGCGCTCCGGCGACGTGGCCGAAGCCTTGGTCGGCAGCGGTTTCTCTGGCTTCCTGCAAACAGACGGCTACGCCGGCTACAACCGCTTGGGCAAGCGGCCCGGCATTGTCCACGTCGGTTGCTGGGCTCACATCCGGCGCAAGTTCCACGAGCAGTACGTTTCCGCCAAGGCCACGCCGTTGGCAGAGCAAGCCCTGGACCACATCCGCCGGCTCTATACCATCGAACGGCGCTGGCGCGCCCAGCTTCGTGATAGTCTAGTCACCCGGGACGAATTCGTCGCCGGCCGCCGGGCTGAAGTCGAGCCTGTCTTCGACGAGTTTTTGAACTGGCTGCAGGGTAGCTATAAAACTGTTCCGGAGCGCGGTGGCCTGGGCCTGGCCATCAGCTACGCCCTCGGCCAATTCCGGCGAGCCGTCCGCTACGTCGACCACTGGCTCCTGACGCCGGACAACAACGCGGTG
>Ga0209518_1000721_pt1 | contig 41024 bp, 54 predicted proteins | sample RifGroB1_FD_183993 | JGI IMG/M metagenome (GOLD analysis project Ga0209518, IMG submission 183993) | Groundwater microbial communities from Rifle, Colorado, USA - Groundwater B1 (SPAdes) (version 2) | ecosystem: Environmental > Aquatic > Deep subsurface > Groundwater | place: Rifle, Colorado...
ATGTTTTGCATCTGGATGACATGCTTGGTAAAAGAGACATAAAAGTGGAGTGGAAGGACAACCAGTATGCGTTGAAGGGTTATGCGGATTTGAGCTCGGAAGAATACATGGAGGTGATGAGCCTGGGTGAGAAGTTCGTTGGATATAAAGATATAACGAAAACTGAGAAGCTTTCCAAAGATATTTTAGTGTCGGTGAATCGGATAATGGAAATCATTGCGCCTGAGTTGGCTGAGTTGAAGCTGTCATTCAGCGGACAGATGCTGGTATTGACTTTCTGGAAAGAGCAGCAGGATGATCCCACAAAAAAGAAACGGGCGAAGGCGAATTAGAGCCGCTTGACTTCGCCGATATTTTTTCACGGCTTACGTATTGGTATGGACTGGACTATTTCACCATTCGCAGGATGCCGCTTTCAGCGATAGAGCATTATATGGATCTGCTGCCGAGGCGGCAGGCTGAAATGCGGATGATACAAGGGGAGGCGGCGAGTGTGCCGTACATGGATGAAGAACGTCATGACGAGTGGAAGAAGAGTATTAACCAGATTCTAACGGCGGGGTCTGAGACCCCCGCCAAGCGAACAGAGGTTGCTGCGCCGAGCAAGTTAATGGGATTTGGGATCAAGGTTGTATTGACTTCTGCCTCCACCCTGTCCTCCCCCAAATAGGGAAAGATCAAACATCCCGATTTGGGGGAGGAAGAGCAGTTGGAAAAACGGAGAGAATAATGAGCGGTAGTTTAGGCGAAGCTGTACTTACATTAAATGCCGATGAAAGCAAACTGGATGCCGCGATGGCGAATTCCAGAGGAAAAGTAACGAGTGCAATAGGTTCGATGAAGAGGGATTTCTCTTCGCTTGGATCGTCGCTGGCTGGTATTGGAAGCTCAATCTCGACCACGATAAGCAGGGTTAGTTCCACGCTGACAAGTGTGGGAAGTACGATCACGCGAAATGTGACTGTGCCTATGGCGGCGCTAGGTGTGGGATTGATTGCATTGGGTGTGAATGCTTTGAAGACTGGCGCAGATTTTGAAAAAGCGATGAGCGGGGTGCAAGCTATATTGGGCGCGACCAATGAAGAATTGCAACAACTAAAAGACCTGGCAATGAATTTGGGTTTGGACCCAAATTTGATCGTATCTGCATCGCAGGCGGCGGGGGTGATGGAGGAACTGGCAAAGAACGGTTTGACTACACAGCAGATCATGGATGGCGCGGCAAGGTCTGCGATTGCTTTGGCTAATGCGACGGGAACCGATTTTTCAACTGCGGCGGCGATTGCATCCACAGCGATGCAGTTATTCAATTTGACTGCGGAGGAAATGGCGAGCATCGTAAACAATATTACGGGTGTGGCAAATTCATCCCGCTTTAGTGTCGAGGATTTTGCACAAGCGATGGCGATGGGTGGTGGTGTGGCGGCGGCAATGGGAATACCTATCGAAGATTTTGCAACTGCGATAGCTGGACTTTCCACCAGTTTTTCCAGCGGGTCGGATGCAGGCACATCCTTCAAAGTGTTTCTTCAAAGGCTGGCTCCAGATACAGTACCAGCAATCGAAGCCATGAAAGAATTGGGAATCATCACAGAAGAAGACGGCAACCGCTTCTTTGACGCTGAAGGCAATATGAAGAGCCTTTCGGAAATTGCAGGCATTTTACAGGAAGCATTCAAAGACCTGAGCGATGAACAGAAAATTTTAGCGTTGACCAATATCTTTGGCACTGACGCGATGCGCGCGGCAAATGCGATGGCAGAGCTGGGAGCTGAAGGATTCGATAAGTTGTCCGATTCGATGGCAAAGACGGACGCGGCGGCAAATGCAGCGACGCGCATGGACAATCTAGCTGGCGCGGTGGAGATTTTGACTGGCATTGTAGAGTATTTCAAACTAAAGTTTACCGATGCATTTGGGCCGAGTGTACGAATGGTGGTGGAAACATTCTCGAAGTTTTTGAGCGAGCATTCAGGGCAGATAGACGCAATGTTTATCGTGCTTTCGGAGGTGTTTGGCGGGTTTGCAGAAAAGATTTCGGCAGGAATTAACGAGCATGGGCCTGCCGTTTTGGATTTTTTTGCGAAGGCGATCGTGGCGCTGCCAATCGTAATCGAAAAATTGAGTGAAATGGGAAGCGTAGCGGCGCCCTATGTTCAGAAATTATTCGATGCCTTTACAAAGATCACGCCCGACCAAATCGCAAAGATCATGGAGACACTATTGGGATTAGCGGCGGCGGGACCTGCATTGATGGCGTTGGGAGCAGCGTTGACACCGATCCTGATTGGATTGGGGGTAATGCTGGTTCAAACCATCATCAAGAATGGACCCGCGATTCAAGAATTTTTCAAAAATTTGAGCGATAAATTACCTGATCTTGTAGGAAAATTGAAAGAGATCGGATCTGTGGCTGGTCCGCAGGTGCAGAAATTGGTGGATGCGTTCATGAAGATGAAGCCGGAGACGATCGTATCCCTGATCGAATTGATCGGCGCATTGGTGATATTCAGCAAGGTAGCTGGGGTGCTGGGATCGATTGGCATGTTCTTTTCTGGATTGGCACAAATAGGAACCATCTTATCTGGACTTTCGGGCGTGGCGTCGCTTCTTGGCACGCTTGGCTCAGTGTTTGCTTCGATCGGGGCGGTAATCACGGGCGGAGTCTTATTACCTTTATTGGTGATCATTGGGACGTTAGCGCTGGTATATCTGGCTTTCAAGACTAATTTTGGAGGCATTAGAACGACAGCAGAACAATTGGGGTTCATTATTGGATATACCTTTAAGAAGATCGGAGATGACATTAAATTTTCCTGGGATGTGACTGTCTGGTATTTGAAGGATAAGTTCAATGAGATGTTGGCGAGTGCGACAGACCTGGTGACCAAGATCAAGGGAGCATTCAACATTGACTGGAGCGAGTTGGGGAAGAAGATCATTGATGGAATGATCGCAGGAATGATGGGTGGGATCGCGGCAGTGATATCTGCGGCGGAGGATGTGGCGAAAGCGGCTTTGGATGCGGCGAAGAATGCGCTGGGTATCAAGAGTCCTTCGGCGGCTTTTGCTGCGCTAGGCGATTTCAGCGGGATGGGATTTGTGCAGGGATTACAAAAAAGCATGACTCCGCAGAAGATCTCGCCAATTATGAACCGAGTGGTGGCTGGGGCAAGCTCGACAATCAGCCGCTCGATGAACAACAATATCACCATCAATAACCCGACGGCTGAGCCTGCTTCGAGCAGTGTGGATGGCACACTGAAGAGGCTGGGATATTTGGGGGTGTTGAAATGAGCAGTTGGAGTTTTGAAGGCACGCTCCTAGATGATCTGGGAATCGTGACGCTGGTTTCCGATTCTTTCAAGACACTCAAACGGCGCGGTGGGAATATGTTGATCCCTCAGCGCGATGGGCGTATTTTTACGCGAAAATATTACGAGCAGAGAACCATGACGCTGGGATTGGAAATCACTGAGGACTCATTGACAGCGCTGGAGACTGCGATAGATACGGTCAAGGCTCTTTTTGGCGAAAGCGAATTGGGAACATTGTCTGAGACGCTGGAGGATTTGACTGTACGAACGCTGGAGGTGGAACAAACGGGTGACCTGGATCCTACGCGGGTCTCGCCGCTGTGCGTAAAGATGCTATTGGAGTTTGTCGCGCCTGATCCGTTTTTCCGCGGGTCTGCGCTGGTGACCGATACACATACGATTGACGCTTCGCCGAAAACGTACACGCTGACGAACCCAGGCACTGTGTATGAGCGCAACCCGAAGATCACATTGACGGGTCCGCTGAATAATGTGACGATCACGAATCTGATTAATGGTGTGAGCATCAGTTATAACGCTGCGATTGCAAGTCCGCGAGTGGTGACGATCCAGTCAACGAATGGCGAGTTCACGGCGACAGATGATCTGGGTACGAATGTAATTGGGAATGTTTCACATGCAGGCGATAGCACATTATTTGTTTTGAAAAAAGGCGCGAACCCGCTCAGCGTGGTGGATTCCGTTGCCACTACAGGCACAATAAAAATTGAGTATTATCCTCCATACCTGTGATCTAAAAGGAAATTATGACAACCCCCGACCCAAACAATGACCCCGGTGAATTTATTCTAAATGACTTTATAGATACAGGCGCAAATATAAACATTTTGCCTGCCAAGAATTCCTCATTTCGTCTTGACCTGAATGAGTGTGGGGGAGGAAATCTTAGCGTTCCTGCTTCGTCCGTTGCCGCAGGACTGATAAAATCCGGGCAGGTTGTGATTGTCAAATATCGCGGCGCAATACGGGGAGGTTTTTTTGTCGAGCATATCAACGAAACAATTGCCAATGCAGGCGAGGGCGCCGAGTTGTGGAAAACTATATCAGGGCGCGGCATCCTGGCACTGTTGGATGATGGCATTGTGTGGCCGGATGCAGAAGGCACTGGATCACGCGAATTTACAAGCACGAAAGCTGGAATACTTTATAACCTGATAACAGAGGCAGATGCCAGAGGCACATGGATACCTACTCTTGATTTCAGCGCAACAACCGATAGCGAGTCAGTGGCGTGGACTGATAGCGAATTGATGGAATTTTCAGCCGGTAAATCATTACTGGATGTTGCAAGGGAAGTAGCAGAGATGGGGATTGACATAAACTCTACGATTGATTCGACTGGCTCAATCACACTCAGCGCGTATAAAAATGAGTTCGGCTCCAACAAGGCTACGACAATAAAATTTAGGATTGGCAAAGAGTGCATCGAGGTTGGAAGTTCTGAAGCGGGCGATGAAATAAGGAATGCGCTGGCGGTAAAATACAGCAATGGTTTTTTATTCACCAATGATGCAGTATCCATAGCCGAGAGGCGCAGGCGCGAAGCAGTAATAGACGCGCAAGATGCGGGCAATGCGGCGAATGCGCTGAATTATGGAAATGCCATTCTTGAATATTCCAAAGACTCGAAGGTAGAGAAATCCGTACAGGTCTATGATGGCGTTGGCGTCCGCGTTTTCATAGATTATGGGCTAGGCGATTACATCACAATTGATAAAAACGGCACGGAGGCAATTTACAGGATTAGAAGCCTGCAATTATCCTGGGATGATGATGAGAAAGCCAGCGTAGTTGTCGGTTTGAACTCAATCATCCTTGAGAACGAAATCCGCATGGCGCGGAATCTCAAGAAGTTGCAGGAAAAATGGAGGCGGGAAGGCGATCCAAGTAAAATTATCGTTAATCAATGGTTTGGACTTGGGTTGAGCAGCGATACAACTGGTGGATATGTACAAGCAATTGCATTGGATGTAGTAAACAATGTTCTTTTTGTTGGTGGATCATTTGCACAAATTGGAGGAGTTTCGGCGGACAACATTGCAAAATACGATATAAACAGTAAAACGTGGTCATCTGTTGGAGGACAATTAAATAGTCAGGTTATTGCTCTTGTCATATCTGGTGATGATTTATTCGTAGGTGGCTCATTCACAAATGCAGACGGTATTTCGACAGCAGATTATGTTGCGAAATATTCAATTTCGGGAAATACGTGGGCATCTATTGGTGGTCAGTTGAATGACAGCGTAACCGCTTTGGCTGTATCAGGTGATGACCTGTTTGTGGGTGGTATTTTTACAAATGTTGCTGGCGTCAGTATTTACTCAATTGCTAAATACTCCATATCCGGCGATGTGTGGTCTGGAATTGGCGGGCAAATATTTAACTATGTAAAAGCTGTTGCAATCTCTGGAGATGATCTGTTTGCCGGAGGTTGGTTTGTTGATGCAGATGGAGAGGTGACGGCAGATAAGATTGCAAAATACTCAATATCGGGAGGCACATGGTCGTCCATTGGAGGACAATTAAATAACAATGTTGCCGCCCTGGCAATATCTGGTGATGATTTGTTTGTAGGCGGGGCGTTTACCGATGCTGATGGTATTGCGACAGCAGACCGCATTGCGAAATATTCTATTTCAGGTGGTACGTGGTCTAGCATAGGAGGAGGACTAGATAATTCTGTAAATGCCTTGACGGTATTTGGAGACGATCTTTTTGTGGGTGGGTCTTTTACAAATTATGATTACATCGCGAAATATTCCATATCCGGAAATACATGGGCATCTATTGGCGGAGAATTGAATAATGGGGTTTATGCTCTGGCAATGTCGGGTGATGACTTGTTTGTGGGTGGGTTGTTTACAACCGTTGAGGGTAGGTCGTCAAAAATGATGGCTGTTTACATTCATTCGCTCGAGGATGTTTTGGATGAACTTGGAGGCGGTGGAAATTCAATTACCAGATGGGGTAATATTATCGGTACGCTTGCGAATCAAGGCGATCTAAAAGCCAAGCTGGATTTGATAACTCCGCCCGCCGCGACAGCAGAAAACGATGTGCAGGTTGGCAATGGCTTGGGTTCGTGGATAAAAAAGACGCTGGCAGAATTCTCTACTATTTTACAAACATCACTAGACGGTGTCTATCTGAAATTGCCCGGCTGGATTACAGGCATAGGAACATGGTCGTATTCGAGCGCGGACGCTCCATCATTTGTCATATCAATCAATGCAGATGTAACAGCATTAATTAGCGTTGGAATGCGAATTAAACTTACCCAAACAACAGTTAAATATTTTATCGTTACGGCGGTTGGGGCATACGGCGGGGGGGCTACTCTTGTTACAGTTTACGGAGGCACGGACTACACATTAGCCAATGCCGCAATTACTGTACCATTTTATTCGTCTGAAAAAATACCGTTCGGATTTCCGGCTGACCCTTTGAAATGGACGGTATCCGCATCCAGTTCAAGTGATTGCCTGAAAGATACTCCAACCGTCAGCACTTGGTATGGAGACACCGGTTTGTCAGCAACAGGCCCCAGCTTGTCCATTCCCATTGGCGCATGGCGCGTGGATTATAAAGGTCTTATTTCTTCAAAAGACACAACAGTTGTAGATTTCACTATCTACTCCACGCTTTCCACTGCAAGCAACAGCGAATCGGATTCGCGCTTTACGGCTGGCGTGGTTCTAAGCGCACCGTCGGGGTCTTATACGATTTTTGGACCAGTTTTTGTGCAAAATAATATTTTGCTTGCGTCAAAAACAACCTACTATTTCAACGTTAAATCCAACATTTCAACCGCTGACAATATCCGTATTCGCGGTGATGTTGTGGCAAGCACTATAAAAGCGGTGTGTGCATATTTGTAAGGAGTTTTGAACGGCTTCTTTGGTATGTGCATTACCTCTACAAAAAGACCGCGCTATGAACGCGGTCTTTTTGTTGAAGAAGTGAAGGAGTATTGCATTATGTGCCTACGGAGAGGCGGTCCCGAGGACTGGCGGGGTGTTGGCACATCATCATCCCCGTTTGGAGGTGGGGAATCGTCTGGCGGGGGATTGTCCCCGTTTGAAATCATATCGTCACCTGGGAGAAAGTAGTAAATTGTGCCGCGGAGGGTGTTTTCGTGGCGTTCAACGTCAACGCGGTGAATCATGCCGCGCAGGAAGAGTTTGAGGGCGTGGGGTTCTTTGCTTTTGAGGATGGAGACGATGTCTTTGAGGGCGGTTTCAAGCTGGGCGGGAGTGAGGGCGGGCACCAGAGCGCGGGAGTCCCGCGCCCCTACAGATTCCAGTTCGCTCAGCGCGGATACAAGTTCGTTCTTTCGGTGTTCGAGTTCTGTGAGGCGGGTTTGGAGGGCGGGGGATGTGCCGTTTTCTTCAATGGCTTCGATGACGTTGTTGAGTTTCTTTTTGTTGGATGCGATTTGGGCGAGGATTTCGCGGCGCTGATCGGCGATCTGGGTGGATAGCTCGCCGTCCTGTTCGGCTTGGAGTTTGAGGAGGTCGCCAATGTTTTGAGGGAGGAGGATGTAGTTGGTGAAGGCGTTGATGACGACTTGTTCGAGGGCAGGCTTGGGGATGCGTCCTTTTGAGCAGGCTCCGCGTTTGCGGTAGGCGAGGGTGCAGAGGTAGGATTGGTATTTGTAGCCTGTCTTTTGGTGGGAGGTGCGTCCGTAGAGCGGCGATCCGCAACGGGAGCAGTGGGCGAGACCCGAGAGAATGAAGTCGGAGTTGACGCGGCGGGGGTGGTTGATGTCGCCAGATTTTACATTTTTACTTTGTGCAAATCCCTGTTGGATAAGTTGAACCTTATCCCACAGGGATTTTTCTATTATGGGTTCGCAGTAGTTTTCCAGGGTGACACTACCATAGACAAGGGTTCCGTAATAGAGCGGATTGCGCCAAAATGTGGCGTATGAGTTGATGGTAGAGAATAGCTTGCAGGCTTTTTGGATCTCATCGAGGGATTTGTTGGCGGCGCGCATTTGGAAGGCGAGGCGGACGCGGGGGATGAAGGCGGGGTCTGGAACCCAGCGGTGATTCTTGCGTTCAAGCCCTGTGCGGGAGTTGATGGTGATGATGGGTTCGCGCTTGAAGCCACGCGGCGGGACACCTGGCACGGCGCCCTGGGCGACGATGGAGCGGATGCCATCTTTGGAGTCGATGGAGGTTTGACGACGCTTTTCCTCGTTGGAGATGTCGATCAGGAATTCGACGAAGCGCCCGTAGGGTCCCTCGGGGATATGGTCGGTGAGGGAGTGGACGATGATGCCGCGTTTGCGGAGGAGGGATTTGTAGTAGGTGGAGTCGTCGAGGTCGCGGGCGAAGCGGGCGTAGTTCCAGATGAGGAGGGCTGCGGGGCGTTCGGCTTCGTTGCGGGTGTTGGAGATGAGGCGGTCGAAGTCGTCACGCCCTGCAGTGGAGCCTCCAGATTTGGCGGCGTCTTTGTAGATGCGGCGCAGGGTGAGGTTGTGCCTGGCGCAGTATTCTTTGATGGCTTCGAGCTGGCGAGGAACGGAGCGGTCTTGTCCTTCGCCGCCGCTGTCGCGCAGGTAGGTGTCTACGATGGAGTTGGCGGGGATGGTGGAGGGGAGAGGAGTTAATGTGTCGGATGTCAAGGTGTTGGGGAGTGGAGTGATCAGTTATCAGTGGTCAGTGATCAGTAATTAGTAATTGGTGTCTTCGCAGGCTAGGTTGTCGTCGTCTCTGTCGAGTCCGCTTGGGTCATCGTAGCCGAGGGATTTGCAATAGTCGAAACAGGCTTGCGCTTCAGAGTGCGATGAAAAATCGGGGCAATTGTAATCAATAGAGCAGGAACAGACTTCGGATTGTGGGGGTAGTGTTGATTGCAATGTTGGCTCAAGCGGTTGGGTTGCCAAAGAAAAAGGTGTGTTGGTTGAATAAATATATTGGGTTGGCTGTGCCATGTTGGTTTGAAGCTGGAAGATAAATATTGTGGCGGTTGGAATGTTTTCAATCAATGGTGCGATGGTTGCAGTGGATAGTGGCACTGGATCTGCTATTGCTGTTTGAGTACCTGCAGCAGAGTAAGTGAGCGCGATGAGGGTGGGAATGGGGAAAGGTGTATCAAGGACTTGAATCGGGATGGGAGTGGAGATCGAAAGAATATCACCATTATCGAAGGCAAAGACCAGGAGAATGCATGCGCAACAAATTACGCATAGAAAAGTGAAAGCGATAACGATGAGTCCTGTATTAGATTTGCGGTGTTTCACTATTTCACCCAATGCGCGGAATAGATTTTATAAGTAATCCAGCGCAGATAAAAATATTTTATGTGTTCAAGAACCTGAAACAACGTGGGAAAGGAATGCCATAATGCGCGAACATATAGCCATGTCCTTTGAGCAGGGGATAGATATTGCCATGCCCTATTTAAGTTTTCTAATCTTTGCTGGCTTCGATACCTTTTGAACCCGCTCAGAGATGTTCTGCGCTTCATATCTTTCAGCCTCTTCGGAGAATTTCTTTTGTATCTCTTCTGGAATAAATTCCCAAATACGATTTAATTTTTGAAGATAAGGATTAGGGCGGGGGAGATCAAGAACATCATAGATTTCGTTTCCAAATATCTCAGCCAAAATCTTTATATTTTCTGTACCTGGCTTTTTATTACCATTCATCCACATATTTACAAGTGGACGGCTTGTCCCAAGGTAAGCAGCAAAATCTTCAATAGTTTTTCTTCTCCCCTCATTGGCTTGCCATTCAACAAACTTACGAGTAATCCAATCAGAGAATTTTTCCATATATGAATTCATTCTAATTTGAAAAAGTACCATATGTAAGACCCTTGACATAATTTGTTGTTGAGGTTACTATGTAACTCTAGTTACATAAAGTAAATGTTGCGGAGAAAACGGAATGCAAGAAGAACCCAAAATCGAAGATGTGATGAAAGCCTACATGGACAACTACAACCTGACGCAAGAGAATTTCGCCGCGCAGATTACAGCCAGCCTTGTCAATACAAATATCAGCCGTGTTTCGGTGACGAATTGGTGCAATGGCAAATCGTCTCCGAACACGGACTTTTTATTAGTATGCGCAGTTGCTTATGAAGATTGGCGGCGCTCATGGGCGATGCAATGTTTGAAGGTGAAATTGCCTGAGGTGTTTGATAGTGGAGTAGTGGAATTCAAGCTGCCCTTGGCAGGATAAGGATGAGCGCAGTGTGGACGGGACACTGCGCTCGAGAGGATGGAGATGGGCGAGGACGGGTCGCCCTTTTTCTATCGGTAAGTGTAGCGCAGGTTTGGTGAGTTTGGTGATTTTTACAAGTGAATTATGGGATGGCAGACCTGAAGATGTCAAGAACTATATACCGCGCCAATATAAGCGGTGAGACATTAAGGTGGCTGTTACAGGCAGCTTCGATGCTCCCCATCCCACTAGAGAGTAGGAAAGTTTCTCTCCTCCTTTGGTAATGGTGTGCGTTTTGGTCAGCTTGGCTCGATCAGAGCGCACACCACCAAAGAGGACCAGTAACCAGTAATCAGTAAACAGTAAACAGTCAAAACCAAAAGGAGATAACCAATGTCAGGTCAAATACAAAATGCAAGTCAAGCGCCAGTGGTGCAATGTTTCAAGTGTCATCAGGATTTCATCCTTGGGGTGGAAGGCATTGAAACGAAAAATGGAACTATCTGCGATAGCTGCGGATATGTTGTGCGGGACAGAGAAGGTTTTGCCTGGACAAGTCAACCAAACATGTGCATGTGCTTCGAGTGTGCTGGGGATAATGATGAATGTCCAGTGCATGGGGGAGATCATGAAACACAATAAGAGACCTTCAGTGAATTATATCCGCAAGTTTTTGCCGAGTCTTCGAAGGGTGTCCACGCTTGAGGGACGCAAGTGGACTATTGATGGCAAAGAGCATTTCGGTACTTTGCAAGAAGTGATCGAATTCTATGGCAAACGCCCTCCGGAGCTGGCTGAGTTGATGAAGAAATTGCCCGCAGAAACAGAGACTGAATCAATATTGGCAGATATTTTAAACGCTGGCGCAGAGAAGGAAGTGAGCAATGTTCCAGCAAATTGATATTACCCAGTTAGGGGTATCTTCGCAGTTAGATTGGCGCGCGGAGTTTGGTCTGTGGCTGAGACGGACGCCAACTCAGAAACGCAGTGAGCGCAGTCACCTTTCGGTGGAGGCATACACATCGGACATCGAGCAGATGAGCCGCTGGTTTACAAGCCGCTATGGTGTGGAGTTTGCGCCAGATCATGTCAACAGCGCGAATTTGCAGGAATATTTTGGTGGGCTTGAGTGTGCGCCTGCAACCTATAACCGCAAGCTGGCGAGTGTGCGGATGCTGATCAAATGGTCAAGGTCGGTGAATGTTTTGGACTATGACCCAAGTGAGTGGATACCTTTGCAGGACGCGACCAGGGAAAGTCCGCGGGATGTGGTGGAAGATGATCGCGTGATGTTGGAATTGGCGGCGGAAGAAAACGAGTCCACGCTGATTGGGCTGCGCGATAGTTTGATTTTCTTTTTGATGTCGAACGCGGGGTTGCGTATCAGCGAGGTTGTTGATTTAAAGTTGAGCGATCTGCACTTGGATGATGGATATATCCATGTGTTTGGAAAAGGGCAGAAACATCGCAAGGTCAATGTAGGCGGGCGATTGGTGAAGAAGATCAATGCCTGGTTGAGTCGGATGCCTGCAAGCATTGAAGGCACATTAATTACCGAAGAAAAGGGATTGTCCATTGAACGCGGGCAGGCTTGGAAACGGTTTGTGTTGATCAGGGAAAATGCGGGCGTGAAAACAACTCCGCACGCGATGAGGCACACGTTTGTGCTGCGCTTCATGGATGCGGTAATGGGCGGAGATCCCAGCAAGCTGCCTGCGGCAATTGATGCGGTATGTCAACAGACGGGTGATCGCCCTGAGGTCATACTGGCTTATTACACGCGGGCACGTGAGAGCGATATGCGTGCGGCGGCGGAGGTGATGTGATGAGTGGCAAACTCGAAAATCTTACGATGGACAAATTGCTGGAAATAATACGCGACGAAGAAATGAGTACCCAGAAAGCGCGAACAATTGCAGTTGGGGAAATTCAGCGGCGTGTGCGTTTATTGGCGATCAACAGAAAGCAAATTGCGCAACGACTGGCGGCGTATGAAGAAGATGAGCGCGGGTATTATCCGATTGCAACTGTGTTTGAAAATGCTCCACTTGCGCTTATCCAAGTGAAGTTGAAAACGGGAGCGCAGGAACTGAGATGGGTGTTGACCCTTCTTGACAATGGAGATGGGCAATGAAAGAAAAATTCGTTGAGCATAATTTCAATGCCACAAGCACTAAGTTGATCGCAATTGCGGGTGGAATTTTGAACGAATATCGAGCAATGGGGTATCGCTTGAGTTTACGCCAGTTGTATTACCAGTTGGTGGCAAGGGATTACATAGAGAATTCAGTAAAGTCTTATAAGCGAGTTGGAAATCTGATTAGCGATGCACGCCTGGCAGGGATGGTTGATTGGGAAATGATCGAAGATCGCGGACGTGAAACGGTTATTCCGACCGCATGGAAGTCGCCTGCGCAGATCGTGCGAGCTGCGGCTCAACAATTCCGCGTGGATCGCTGGCAAGGTCAGTCTTGCCATGTGGAGGTGATGGTCGAGAAGGATGCGCTCAGCGGCATTCTGGAACCAGTATGCCGTGAAATGCACGTGAGATTTACGGCCAACAAAGGCTATAGCTCATCATCGGCAATGTATGAAGCAGGTAAGCGTATGGCAGATGCGATGGATCGGCACGGTCGGATAGTACATCTTTTTTATCTGGGAGATCACGATCCGAGTGGGATTGATATGACGCGCGACATTCGGGAACGTCTTGGCATGTTTGCGGAAAGTCAGCGAATTAAAGTCCACAGGCTGGCGCTCAATTATGAACAGGTCGAGCAATGGCAACCCCCTGAGAACCCCGCAAAAGAAACAGATAGCCGATACAAAGCTTATGCAGATGAATTCGGCGAATCATCCTGGGAACTCGATGCAGTTGAGCCGCGCACACTGGCAAATTTGGTTCGTGATGGGATTGAGGATTTGATTGACCGAGATAAATGGCGAGAGATCATGCAGGAAGAAGAACGAATGCGTGATGAGCTACAGAGTTTTGCTGATGAATATGAGAACAGAGAGGATGGTGAGTGATATTTTCAATCGGAGATCCAGAAACGGGCAAACGCACCGATATGCGTTATGAAACGGTGGAACTTGCCGATATTGCGGCAAGTGAAGCCAGTGTAGACGATCATGTTTGGGCGGTGTGGAATGAGGATGATGAGGAACTGGTTTCATTGGTATTTCAAGAACGAGTTTTTGATTAGTCAGGTGAAACGTGACTCTTCAACAGTTGTCGTTTGGCGGTGTGAGCCGCGTAAGTTTTTGCTCACGGTGCAAGAAGCCATTGAGCAACCCAGCGTCTGTGGATGCTGGAATGGGTCCCGTTTGTAGAGGTCATAGAAAAGGAGATGATGGAATGAGTGATATTTGCAAGTGCAAAGAATTTTCCGATGGAGAGACCGAAAGTATGATTTTTCTGGACGAAGCATTGGTTTTGGGGCGGCATCCGCGTCCAGTTGATCGGGAAGCAGATATGGATATCGAAGTGGGACAGTGCCTGACGAATGTTCCGCACTTGGTTGTCCATCATTCTCCAGATGGCTTCGAGTTTGGTTATGGCGGTTCAGGTCCTGCGGATTTGGCATTGAATGTTTGTCAGTGGCATTTGAACAGCATGAGTTATCAGGGCGAGAAGATTGAATGCTTTGATGGTACATGCTGGTCATTGGCATGGGTGCTGCATCAGGAATTCAAACGCGCATTTATTGAAAATGCTCCACGCCAGGGAATCACTATCTCGATGGCGGAGATCAAACATTGGTTTGCAACACACATCACTGAAGATATGAAACGTATGTATGCAATCCAAGTGCAAGAAGATGAGTAATGAATGGGCAAGCGCGTCGAGTTGGTTACAGAATTCAAGGTGGTCTATATTCCGCTTCCGCCAGAGAGGGCGGCGGCTCGGCGCACAGGTCTACTACTACTAATGCAATGGATCAAGGAAGATTTGTCTTTGAACCCCGAGGGCAAGGTGAGCAATGAAGTTATGGATGCTAATCGTGATGGTGATGATGGCAGAGTTCGGGATGCATTATTTCCCCTGGAGAACGTTGCTGAGAGGAAGAGAACTCCCGCGTCTCGCGGCATATACGCTTGGGTTATTGGGCATGATGGGTCCGCTCACCGCATGGCTTTGGGAGCGTGGCGAAGTTGAGGTCATACAAACGTTGTGGGCTGTGACTATGTCCGCTGGCTTGATGGTGTTCGCACTATACGGTCTTGATCATTATTTGGATCTGATGATGCGTGATATTGAAGCCAACGAACGTGAACAAGCACTGCGTAAGGATACCGATGCCAAGAAGTAAGGGAATGAATGGGCAGGTAATGCGTGTGCGCAATGAACTGGAAGGCGCAGTTCTGTCACTGGTTGATTGCGAAGAGGTCATTCCAATCGTTATGTTGCGAATAGAGCAAGCCATTCGCAGGGCAGGACTTGGGTCATTGCTTGAGCCTGCTTTGTGTGACCTGGCACGAGTAGCCTCATCCATTGATGATGCGAAGGCGCAGGTCAACGGGGCGGTTGGGTTGTTGGTGAAGGAGTGATGTGGCGTGCCCATCAAGTTGTTTAGGCAGTAGTAGAAAGAATCGCAAACTTCCCTTTTGCCCTGTGGCTGGGTGGTGTGTAGAAAACGGTTTGTGGCGGTCAAAAAAACATGCAACATAACATGGGGTTATGTCGCATGGATGGGCATGGGGTAGGGGGGTGGGTCGGTTACTTCTTTTTTTTGGCTCGCGCCCCACGGTAAGCAGCTGGAAAATTCTGAGCAGATCTGGAGAAACAGTCTGATGGTTGTTGGATGGATGGCATGAAATATCTTGATATTGGACGGAATAGATGACGATCATTGATGATATCAAAGGGCGAGTAGATATTGTGGAGCTGATCCAGCAGGATGTGGTGGTGAAGCTTCGCAGGTCGGGGAAGAACTGGACGGGCTTTTGTCCATTTCATGCGAATTCGCATACGGGTGCGTTGATCGTTTTTCCTGATACGGGAACATGGCATTGTTTTGGTTCGTGCAATGAAGGCGGCACAGTGATTGACTGGGTGTTGAAGAAGAATCCAGGCTATGACGTAAAGGAGGCAATCAGAGATCTTGCTAAATTGGCAAACCTGCCATTGGGCGAGATGGACGGGACTGAACTGAAACAACGCCTCGCTGTGAGAGCGCGTGAAGACGCATTACAGATCGCCGCACGGTTATTTGCGAAATGGCTGATGGCAGATGAAGAGGCGTTGGCTTACGCGCGCTCACGTGGATGGAGTGACGAGACGATCACAGCATCAAGATTGGGTTTCAGCGGACGGGCTTCTGCTGCTCAAGTAAAAGAGATGAAGGGCGAATTTGACCTATACGGCATCAAACATGATTCGCCCGATGCGGTGCTCGTGCTGGGGTTCAAGGGAGATGTGGCGGTATGGGCGCAGAAACATGATCTTGATCCGCACGGATTCAAGGAGAAGAATATACACGGGATGATGGATACGCCTGGACTGGTGTACGCGCACAAGCTCTACGGGAGGATCGTGTATCTTTCGCGGAGACAATTGCCAGGGCGGGACGTGATCCGTGATAAGGAATCAGGCGCAGAGACAGAATGGAAGTCATTCAATTCCTATGTAACGCTGGCTGGCGAGAAAATCCCATTTTTCAATCACATGCATTTGCGAGATCACTCGAAGATCGTGATTGTGGAAGGGCAGGGCGATGCCATTACGCTTGCACAGTGGGGCATCCCTGCGATGGCACTATGCGGATCGGCATGGAAGAACCTGGGTGAGTATATTGATATGCTCACGGCAAAGAAGGAACATGGAGCTCCATACGACACGATTTACTTTGCGACCGATGCAGACACGCCAGGCGAAGCCATTGTTACGGGCGCTGGAAAAGATGACGGAAAATTTCCGCTGACTACTGCTTTTGGCGGGATGTTGTGGGTGGCGCGCTGGCCAAAATTCAAATGGGTGCGGCCGGATGGCAAGGAAAAGATAGGCAAAGACGCGAATGACCTGGCGCAGTATCACGTTGACAACGATATTGAGCCGAAAATGCAAAAGAATAATGTACAGGCGGTTTTCGACAGCGCTGAGCCAATCGTGTTGATGGCGGCACAATATGCGGGTCGGAAACAAGGCGCGGACCGCACGAAATCACTGGAGATCGTGCTGCCATTGATCGCCAGGATGCCCATCAACACGCGCAATGACATGCGTTTGAAGTTGGCAAAGGCATTATATCCAGAGGATCTCTTTCCTGAATATAAAGGCGCTCCGATAAGACCCTATGAGAAGTTGATCGGGAATGAGATCAAGACTAGGGATGATGAAGATAAGCCTGTTGAAATCGAGGAGGTAATGGGGGGCTGGTATCCAGTGAATGAAGACGGTTCGGAAGGTTATTTGTTGGAGATGATCTATGACAAGCGGAATGGCAAATCGAAATTTGCATACGCTCATATCTGGCTGAAGAAAAAGGATAACTCGGTGACCTTGACATCCACGCGCGAGATCGGGACGGCAAATTTTATTGACATCAACGGGAAACGTTACGTTCCAATGATTGATGACAACGTACGCTATGGTACGGTGAGATTGCCAAGCGAGTTGGGAGCCAAAAAGAGACCCCGCCAGCTGCTGGGCGAGATCAGGCTGTTCATTACAAGATATTTTTTATTGGATGCAGATATTCATATCATTCAAAGCTCGTTATATGCACTCTTCACGTGGGTCTACGATTGCTTTCCTTATCTTCCATATTTACGGGCGCGCGGCGCTCCTGGCTCAGGCAAATCAGAGTTGATGCTGTTGGTTGGTAAGGTGTGCTACCGAATGATGACCACGGCGGGCTTGACAAGCATTGCAGGCTTCAAAGGCATGGCGCACATCTATAAAGGCACGTTAATGATTGATGAAGTGGATTCGCTGTCTGCAAATAGTAAAGAGGACCGCGGCGAGCTGCGGGCATTGCTGAATGTGCGAGCCATGAAAGAACAGGCGCGGATCATAACGATGATGGATGTGGTGAAAGCGGATGGGACACATACGTTTAGGCCTACTACTACTTTTGTGTTCGGTCCGACGCTGTTGACGATGTATGGCCCATTCAAAGACCCTGCGACAGAAAGCCGATGCCTTTCATTCGATCTGTATAAGCGCGATGTGCGGGATCTGTTGAATCATAAGCCGAACCCAATTGAGCCAGGTGTAATTCCGCCTGAACAGGAAATCGAAGGCATGGCTTTGACGAATGACTTGTTGTATTTCAGGCTGGAAACATGGATGCCGAGCATCGAAGTGGATGCATCGGTGAAGCTCACAGATGTGCGAGTGAGCGCACGCATGAACCAGGTGATGCGCCCATTGAAGGTTCTGGCCTATTTGCAAGAAGATAAAGAATTGATGGAAGATCTGAATATGGTGGCTGAGATCAATTTCGAAGAGGAACAGAATCGGGCGGCGGCTTCGTTCGAGGCATTGGTATTTCGAGCGGTTGTGGCAGTGAATGAAGACGAAGAGTATGCAAAATATGTACACCTTGGGAAACTGCGAAAACTTGGCATCGTGCGTTATGTCCTGGCGAAAGACCTCGCGATGATCGCCAACATGATGATGGATGCCGAGAATTATTCGGCTGAAAGCACTCAAAAAAAGAAAGATGATGCTGTGACATCGCAGACCGTGAGCGGGTATTGTCGTGATTTATTCAGATTGCCAGTGGAGCGGGCAGGTTCGAAGGGCGGCGGTAATGCGGTAGTGCTGGATAAAGAAATGATTTCGGCCATCAAATTCCGTTTTGGAATGGATCAGGTTGATTTGGAAGAGCCGAAACAACTGGAATTGAGTGAGGAAGGAAAAACATGAGGCACATGAGGCTCATGAGGCAATTTGGGCGTACGGCGAAAAATATTTGTTTTGTGGAAAAAATTCTTTACAAAACAAATATTACAGGGTGCATTTGGGCGATTTTCCCTCATAAATCCTCATTTGCCTCATTAAATGGCGTACTTGTATATACATTTATTGGTAAAAGTATCTAAAACATGAGGCTTATGAGGATATATGAAGATAGGTAAATTAAAGGTTTTTATTTGTCTTGTATATAGGAAGGGTCGCAGGCCTCCGAAAAAGTTTGAAAACATGAGGCAATTATGAGGCAACATGAGGCAAGGAGCGTACGAATGAAAAATACGGTCAAGACTGATTTTAGACAGTTTTTGGTGTATGCGGGCCAGCACCCGTGGGAGGATGCGGGATGGCAGATTGGGTTTGATTTTGGGAAGGTGCAGGTCTCAATTGCATGTACGCCAGAGACAAGGGGAGTTGAATTGATGGCGTGGGGACTGTTTTTGAAGCCTTTGGAATATGTGACTCCAGCTATGGCGTTGGAGTTTTTGGAAAGGATGGTGCGTGATGAATGATGGGCCGCGCGCGTGGAAGTGGATGGTGCCTGGCGTGGGCATCGGAGGGGTGCTGGTAATGCAATTATGGATCAATGAATATGGCTCTCCGTGGATGGCTTATTGCATTTACGGGACCATACCTGTGATGTTGATCCTTACAGCTCAAAGTGTGGCGATGTTTTGGGCATATTACAGCGAACTATTTACAGATCAATTTGTGGCGCGGCGGCGGGCTATTGCTACGACTGCTGAAACACAATTATTTGAGATGGCGCGATTGATGCATCCAGAGACTGTCAGGTTATTGCTGACGCACAGGAAAACGAAATGGCGAATCAAAGAAGCCAAATTGAATGAACTGGTGGATTGGGTGTTGGATGCGGACCCGCGTATTCGGGTGGAGTTTGTGGAGTATGTGTTGGGGAATTCCACACAATATGCAATGATGCCGATGAATGGTTATTTGAGCGATAAGGCATATACATTTAATCCTGATAAGTTGGTGACAGATTATGACCAGTACCGAGCGTTTCACAAACTGCTGATCAATCGGGCTATGGCAACAGATTCACTGGGGAGCCAGCCTGGTCAGTGGATCGAGCCGTGGACGCCTGAGCTTGTGGCGCGGCAATTTGGAATTGCGTTGGTGGATGAAAAAGCGGCGGAGTCAAAGACCCTCGCTGAGCCAGAATTGAAGTCTGTAGTTCAATCATAAAAGAGGAGACATACAATGTATAACGATGAAATGATTTATCTCGGTGAGGACCTTGGTATGGGCGCAAATAAATTGTGGAGCGCTGGTTGGTATGTGCCTGGAGAAAAGAAAGACAGGTTCAATCTCGTTAAGGCTGGCGGTTCGCAGATGGTGAGCCAAGTTGCCTCCAATGGGCGCGGGCATTTTGAAGGCATGCTTGGCTTGAAAAGCAAGCGCCGCCCGATGGAGATCTCTTCTGATTTTGGCTCGTTCTATGTTGGCGATGGAGCGCATGAGTATGGGCGGCCTGTGGAGAATTTGGATTTCGAACGTTTGACTGGCGCGCCTGAGATGCGGGCGTTGCTTTATGGAAGCCTGGCGCAATTTCAAAAAGTTTACGGAAAGTTTGATCGTCCACTTTCGCTGATGGTGGGCTTGCCATTGCAGATGATGATGGGGGCGGATGCGAAGCAATACCAGGCTGGGGTGAAGGGATGGCTGAAGGGAACGCACCAATTCACGGCGGATGGGGAGGCGGTGAACATCGAGGTGGGACAGGTGCGGTTGACGAGTCAACCAGTGGGGGCATTGTTCGATTATGTGCTGGATGATGAAGGTCACATTCAGGCTGATCGCGCGAGCGCCATGCTGGATGAAGTGGGCGTGATCAGCGTTGGTTTCAACACGGTGGAGCTGCTAGTAGTGAAGGATCAGGGCGCAGTGGAGCGTTTCACTGCTGGTAATACTTTGGGCGTGCGCCGTTTATTGGAGCTTTTGAATCGGGATGGATTGTGGTCATTGGGTGAATTGGATGAGAAGGTCCGCACTGGACGAATGCGGGATGAGATGAAGATAATTCTTCCGATTTGGGCGCGCGAGGTGAATGGTGAGATCGAGCGCAGGTGGGGACAAAGTTTCAAACGTTTTGTGAAAGTGATCGTTGTGGGGGGCGGGGCGTTGTTGTTGAAAGAAGCATTGACGGCGCAGTTTGGAGCGAAGGCTTATGTGCCAAATTTGCCTGTGCTGAGTATTTCGAGGGGGTTGTGGAAACTTAGTGTGATGAAGAGGTAATAATGGCGAGACCAAGAGACAAGACTCGGAGCGAGCGGATACGCATTGATGGTTATCGCAAGCGCGGCGTTGATGCCCGGCAGGATAAAACATTTGCCTGGCTGGATGCAATCCCAGCAGGGAAGCGGTTTGATTTTGCGTGGGAGCTATTCACTGCGGCACTGAATGGTGAGCTTGGATCAGTGATGCAACAGGCAGTTGAGGATGGTGATGTTGAAAAGGCTCGCGAAGCCGCAACGCAGATCGTTAGTGCGTTTGTTGTGGATGATGACTAATTCTTAACCGTCAAAAACGATTTCAAATTCTTAACCGCCAATAACTCCCCTACCCCATTTTGTATTGTTCGCGTGCGCTCGGTGTGGACATGCAAATGGACATCTCCCTTGTGTGGGGGAGGGGAGAAGGCAAAAGGATGAAGGATGAATTATGAAGGATGAAGTTATCGAGCTTAAGAACATTGTCAGTGATGATGGGATGTACGCTGTGCATCTGATGTCAAACGCTGAGTTGACTGTTGAGGCTTTGCGAAAATACGATGCGCCAGCTGATGCAAAGGTCGAGATCAATAAAGAAGCTGGCGTTTATCATTTGCGCGCGACGTGGTTGTTGTGTGGGGCACTGGAGATCAATTGTGAGGTGTGGCCAGCGCCGAGGGTTTTTGTGGTTTGGAATTTGGCTTTATGCGATTCGGTGAAGGGCGCGATGTATGAAGCGGCGAATAAATACGAGGATGTTTTTGGGGAGCGATCGCAATATGCTTTTGTTCATAAGATGCCCCGAGGAGTTGAGAATGGCGCGGAGGTGGGGGATTTGATGTTGTTTGAAGCGGAGTGGATGGTCCGCAAGTGCGTGGCTGTTAGATAAGGAGACAAAATGGATAATCTGGACGGGAAGGTTTTGAGCAATTCGAAGCAGTGGCGGTGCGACAAGGGGCACATCCTGGGCGTGATCGAGCGGGTGCAGGTGAGTGTGATGTTGGATGACAAATCCACGCTGAAATATTACACAACGCGGCTGATTATCTTTCGGGCGGCTGTTGATCTATGTGCTGAGGTGCCTGCGGAGATTGCGGTGGCAGGCACTTTGGATGGAAAGATGCTGAGCATGATCTGGAAATGCTCAGTGCCTGGATGCGGGTATTTCAAGGAGTGGCATCCTGATGAAGGCGCGTTGGAGTGGTTGAAGAAAAGATATGGAAAGGATGGTGTGTGATGCCAGCTTATAACTTTCAAGAACAGTTTGTGCCAATGATATTGGATGGACAAAAGTCGCATACGATCAGGCGGAGAAGAAAGCATCCGACGAAGGTGGGTGATAAGTTGATGCTTTATACGGGGATGCGGACGAAGCAATGTAAGTTGATCGTGATGACTGAGTGTGTGAAAGTCGAGCCAATCATGATATGGCCTTTCAAGAATCATCTGGCTTCGCCGATCAATGTTCCAATTGAGGAATTTGTCCATAATGATGGCTTTGAAAACGTGGATGCCTTCTTTGAATTTTTCAGGCGATATAAAGCCGAGTGTCTGAATGATTTCGAGATCATTTGGTGGGATGCGAAAACCCTCACCCTGCCCTCTCCCGAGGAGAGAGAGGAAATATATATGGAGGTGCGTGATGGGAAAGAATAGCAAAATCCAATGGACAGATCACACGTTCAATCCGTGGATGGGTTGCACCAAGGTTTCGCCTGGGTGTGTGAATTGCTATGCAGAACGCGACATGGATATACATTGGCATAAGGTGCAGTGGGGTCCGCAGGGAATGCGGGTGCGGACGAGTAAAGCGAATTGGCGTCAGCCGTTGAAATGGAACAAGGATGAATTGTGGGAGCAATGTATTGGTTGCGGCTATCGTGGGCCGTTGGCTTCGTTCAATAATTTCCGCATGGATTTGGAAGGGGATGGCGGATATACAGTGGATTGTCCGAAGTGTCCATCCATTGAAACATTCAGAACCCGACAACGGGTGTTTTGCGCGAGTCTGGCAGATGTAGGCGATCATCATCCGAGCGTGCTGAATGAATGGATCGAAGACCTGGTGCGGCTGATCGAGCAAACGCAGAATTTGGATTGGATGCTGTTGACAAAACGCCCTGAGGATTTGTTGGCTCGATTCGGAATGTTTTGGGGACTTGAACGGTGGCCAGAAAATGTATGGGTTGGCGTTTCGACTGAAGACCAGAAATGCGCGAATAAACGAATTCCGGTCCTTCAGAGTATCCCAGCGGCAGTGCGATTTGTTTCCTGCGAACCGCTGCTTGGTTATATTGATTTGAGCGAGGCGGTTGAGCCTGATAAAGAAGCGTGGCATGAAGTCAGTGCAAGACAAGATGATGATGAGCCTGAGGAGTTTGTTGAAGAGTGCGAAGCCGAATGTGATTGGGTGAATTTCGGGAATGATCTGGTCGACAATCCTGAACATCGAGAGTGGGTGGAACGAAGGCGCCTGATAGCTGGCTTCAAAACCTTGAAGCATGGCGCGATTGATTTGGTGATCGCTGGCGGGGAGAGCGGCTCGGAGGCGCGACTCACAGACCCGAATTGGCTTCGCGCGCTACGGGATGAATGTACGCAGGCTGGTATTCGGTTTTTCTTCAAGCAGTGGGGAGAGAATGTTCCGCTTGACCATCTCCCCTGGGTGACGGACAAAATTACGTTCAAACATAAACCTGTCGAGATCAATGGGACGATGATGGCGCGTGTTGGGAAGGGGATGGCTGGCAGGGTGCTGGATGGAAGAGAATGGAGTGAGATGCCGAGATGAAACTTATGGAAGAAGTTCAAAATGCCTTGCGTGTGCAGGGATACGCATATAAAACAGAGAAGCAATATTTAAGCTGGATTCGAAGATATGTGCGGCGCTATCTTCCGAAGCATCCGCGTGAGACGGGCGGGGATGGCGTGCGAGAATATGTGACTTATTTGGCGGTCGAGAGGCATATCTCCCCCACCACGCAAGGTCAATGTCTGGCGGCTTTGCAGTTTTTGTATAAAACGCTTGGGGTTGATATTGGTGACATAAAAGTTGTTCGAGCGAAGAAAGATAAACATTTACCGACGGTATTGACAGAGACTGAGGTGATGAATCTATTGATGCATCTGGACGGAATCTATAAGATCATGGGTGAGATGATCTATGGCGGCGGTCTGCGGTTGATGGAGTGTTTGCGCTTGCGGGTGAAAGATGTGGATATGGATAATTTGTCCGTTACCTTGCGTGAGACGAAGAGCAATAGAGACCGCGTGACGTGTTTGCCTGCTTCGGTTGTTCCGATGCTGAGACTGCATTTGGAGAAGGTAAAAGCTTTGCATAATGAAGACTTGGCGCGCGGTTTGGGGATGGTGGAAATGCCATATGCGTTCGACCGTAAATCTCCGAATGCCGGGTTAGAGTGGGGCTGGCAATATGTATTTCCTGCGGCTGGACTTTCACGTGATCCATACTCAGGAAAGATTGGGCGACATCATATTTTCGAGACAAGTTTGCAGAGAGCTGTGAAATCTGCTGCAACGGCGGCTGGCATTGCGAAACCCGTGGGAGTGCATACGTTACGTCACTGCTTCGCTACGCATTTATATCGCGCTGGAACAGATATTCGAACTATTCAGGAGCTGCTTGGACATTCAAAACTTGAGACAACAATGATTTATGTACATTTACAGGGTGGCGCGGCGGTTCGTTCGCCGTTGGATCGGTTGTCTGCGATGCCTGTTATACGGCAAGCAGTTGTAGAATCATGAGTTCGGCGTCGCTCGGGGATGCTGGAATACGCACCCCGCTCGCTAGACCCCGAACGGGCGCGCGATACAATTGCGTTGCTCGGCTAATCAAGAAAGGAAAATTATGACAAAAGATGAACTCTTGCAAATTAAGGAACATTTAACAGCGGCGCATCAAATGGTGAGCGACTTATGTCAAGGAAATCGTAGATGGACAATGTCTGTTCCTGCTCGCTTTGGTTATGACCCGGACTTAGTAATTGACCACGCACTTGTTGATGCCGATAAAATGCTAATCCAGTTATTGAGCGACGCCGAACAACGCAATGCACCCACCGAAGCAGGCGGGGAGTGGACTTGCACAAAATGCAAGACCCGCAACAGTGACGATAAATCAATTTGTGGGTTCTGCGATACCCCCCGCCTCGGCGGGTGATCGCGCGCCCGTTAGGCTTCTTGCTGTAAAACAAAGTTGCGGGCGTCCACACGCGGTGGCGAATCCGCTCACAGAGAACTTGTTCGGTGTAGTGATACGGTGCGGACAAGACTTGCTGAGATGAGTATGGTAGGCAAGCGAAAAGTTATAACGTGGCGACATCACAAACGCGCCAATCTGTGAGACGGAAGGTAATCAATCCTTCCCCGCATTTACGAAGCCTAACAAAGCGTGCAGTGGACGGTGCTGATAGTCTGCCTATCGGTGGCGCTTGAAGGAAGTTAGTGAAGGCATAAAGTTAGTGGCGGATGTCCACCGCACCGCCGCTCACGCAAACCGTTAGGTGGCTTTTTTATGAAAATGTTAACTTGCAAATATGGAAATCACGAATGCGATCCCCTGCACGTTTGCTATTACACAGATCTGAAAAATGGAATTGCGGAGGATACTCTAACGTGCAACTCTTGCTATGAAAGGCACATATTGAAGTTTTATCCGAAAAGCAAAATAGCCCGCCACCTAACACAGCGTGGAGCGGACTCGTTGAAGGCGGTGGTAATTAGCCCGCCGAAGTCAATTCAATTAGAAATGGTCTTGCCAGCGTAAAGCCACTAACGCTTGCCGTTCGGCGGACGGATATTTATGAGGTGCATGATGAAAAAAAAGAAAATTATTCATTCGGCTGAACGCGCTTTGAATAAGAAGTTTTGGGGTCGCGTGGATGTGAAAGAACCAGAGGAATGTTGGAATTGGACGGGGTATGTTGGGAAAAATGGGTATGGGATGGTTCGCTTCGAGGGTGAAAGATTTACCGCTCATCGTCTAGCTTATATGCTGGATAAGGGGAGGAAGATCAGCAGGAATTTCCTTGTTTTACAGACGTGTGAAAATAAGAAATGCTGTAATCCTTCCCACTTCAAGACAAGCACAAGAAAAAAGCAGTTGATGGAAATGGCGGAGAAAGGAACTGTCCGAGGATACGCACAAAGAGGGCGTGATAATCACAGTGCAAAATTGATGAATGAACAAGTGATGGAGATCAGAAGGTTGTTTGCGACTGGCGCATATTCAAAAACCAAACTTGGAAGAATGTTTTCCATTAGTGATGATGAAGTCAAAAATCTGGTAAATCACAGGAGATGGAGGTGGTTGAAATAAGATTAGAATCTGTGTTCTGACCCTTGTTAAATTTAGAAATTGTATTAAAATATATACACAACTAAATATCTCCGCAGGCCCAGCAAATTGGCGGGGCCGAGTTAACCAGCATGAGCGACTGACATCGAAAGATGTCGGTCGCTTTTTTGTTGTTCCCGCAAAGAACGCGGGACCTTGTAATTTCCAGAGCGGAGATTTACCCCCTTCGGCTTCGCCACTTCCCCCAAATGGAAGAGCGCCATTTGGGGGAAGACATGAAATGAAAAGGAGATTTGATATGAAAAAGTTTACTTCCATCTTGCTTGTTGTTTTGTTTGTTGCGGCGTTTGCCGTGATGCCTGTTTTCGCGCAGGGTTTGCACCAGGTTGAAAATCCTGCGACTGATGTTCAGTTGTACGTGATCGGTTTGGCGGCTACGGCGATTCTGTATGGTCTGAAGTTGATCACCACCCGTTTTCCGAAGATCAAGATCACACGCGAATGGGTTTCGGTGCTGATCTATGTGGTGGCGCTGGGATTGTCATTTGCGTTCGGCGGTTTTGCGCTGCCTGCGTTCGGCGTTTTTACTGACCCGTTGACTTTTGTGAGCGCGTCCTTTGGATTTATCAACGCGCTTTTGATTGCGATGGCGCCATCAGTATCGTTGGCAACGCTTTTTTATAACTTAATTTTGAAGCGCGTTTTCGATGCTGGGGCTGTGAAGGCTGGAATTATCGAGACGCCCAAAGCTGAGCCTGTGATGAAGGCGAAGAAATAATGGACAGAACTTCGTTGTGAGGCGGCGTGGCAAAAACACTATTGATTGACACCTGGGAATCGGGTGGAGAGATTGATGAGAATATTTTGCTTGCCAATGGCATAGCAGGTATGATCATGTGTCTTAATGACATAAGCGGCGGCCATCACATGGACGAGAACTTTATCGTCCAATGGGAACAAGCCAGGGCGTTGCCTGTGCGAATTCCATATTTTGTTTATAACCCGTGGAAAAACGGACAAGAGAACTATGACTGGTTAGCAGCTCACATCCCTGATGAGTGTGGCGCAGTCATGGTGGATGTGGAGGTTAGATACACGGGGTATTCACCAGATATCTACGCAAGTGAACTTGAGAAATTCAAGACGCTCGTCGCTGCAAAGTACAACTATCTTATCTATACAGGGCAAGGGTATTTGGATTTATGTACCTATTGGCCGGACGCAGGCTATTGGTGGGCGGCATATCCTCTTGCGTTTTACCAATATGAAACCATCACATGGGATGTCCTAAGGGCACGACTGGAAACAATACCTCGCCCCGCTAATGAATTTCGAATCCCTGGTTCTGGCATTCTTAAAATGTGGCAGTTCACGGGTGACAGGATCATCCTGCCTGGTTGCAATAAGCGCATGGATGTGAATGTTTTCTATGGGACTCTGGATGAGCTGAAAGCATTTGCAAACGAGAAACCAACTGATCCAGACACTCCCCCTGACGGCGCTAGATTGATAAGCGAGCGTGAATATTATCCGGGCGCATTCTATCGCCAATACGAAATCAGGCTGCCTGTCTCAGGATTGACCACCTACCATGTGCTCGAGTTCGATTCTGACCAGGCAGAATTATTCGTAAGCCCCAGACCACTTGGAAACAACTACGTCCCGCAACTCACCAAAAAGTACGGGCAAGACTTCGGGATGAATTGCGATGGATTCGTAGGAAACAATATTACCGGCTATGCAATCAGCAACGGCGTGCCCTATGGCACACAGAACGTAGAGGAAACCCTTTACATCAGTAAGAACAATGGATTTACTCTTACACGCCCATCCGTTTTGAATATGGCGTTTTCGTTTCCAAATGTGCTTGTAAGGGATGGAGTTATTCCGTATATAGATAAGGGGGATGATTGGCGGGCAAGAAGCGCGTTTGGATATACCAAAGATCAAAGCAAATTCTTTTTCGTTGTCGTTGACGGAAAAGATTATCTCGAGCAGGTTGGAGCATCTTTCAAAGAGACGGCGGCAATTATGCTGGAACTCGGATGCTTTTTCGCCGTGATGTGTGACGGCGGCGGGTCGTCAACACTGGCGGCAATGGATAACGGCTTTCCCGAATTACTGAATAAGGCATGGGGCGAGGAGCCAGAGGTCGGATACTTCGAAGGATACAGCTACAAAATGAGGCCAGTTGCACAAATACTGGGCGTAAAAATGAAATCAGATGTGATCGTGATACCACCCGAAGGAGGCAATATGTTTACAGTCAAAAAAAGTGCGAGGTTTCGGTCGCTCCCAACTATGACCACCAACGATCAGGGCGCAAGCTCGGTCGTTGGCGAGACTTTTGAAAGCGCAACTACTGTGCTTGATATTAACAATCCATCAATAACAATGGTACAGCATACAAATGGTAAGTGGCTGCCATTAGAAATCAATGGCGTTGTTTATACGTCCGGCGAAGTTGTCACTCTTCCTCCGCCAACTGAAAGCTCGTTCGTATCTGCCACACTTACCCGCGCAGACGGAACGCATGTTGACTTCGACCTGGTTCCAAAGGCATAAATGGACCTAGTCTTTCACCGCGCAGATGGCGGTACTCTGGGGTTTGTGGAAAGGTTACACGAGATAACCTATCCACACATGGCACAGTTGAAAAACCATGTACAGATGTTTGGCAAGAGCATCCTGTATTGCGATCCGGTGGTCCCGCTGTGGCAATCAAGTATTCCATCTGTGCGCCAGTATTTACAAGACTCTGACCAATACGCCGTCACACTGACGCCCGACGCGGAAGCATGGATGTTTGAATTGTTCAAAGAAACCGCGCCAATCACCATGACATTGACCGATATTAAAAAATGCTTTGCCAGCACATTCGATGGAGCAAGAGCATTCTGCAACAAGACAGCGTGGAACAATGGATATAAGTCTATTGTCCTTGGCGAAAATCTGTCTTCAAAGATGTGGAAGCTACAGCCAACAATTTGTCACGGCGCGACTATTGAAATTCTAAGACCGCCATTTTGGAAGATGAATCAATGGCAGGTGTCGTTTAGGGTGTTGAATATCAATCGTCCCGATGAATTTTTGAACATGAATTACAGGGATAACCGGACGGTCATCTTCGAGGCTATCAATTGGTATCGGTATCCGCTGCCCTACGGTAAAGCTGACCCATTTCCAAAGTTGGATTGGAAACCGGTACCTATTCCCCTGCTTTCCAATAAAGACGAAGGTCATTTGGAATTGGACTGGATCAGTTTTTATGGATATGGCGAGACGAAAATACGAAATCCCCGCTGGCCGCAGGTGTAATGGTGAATTATGAATATTGAGCTATTTCTGCAAGAAAAGAGTTGGATTGGTTTTATTGTCTATATTCTCATAAAAGAATTGTGGCCATTTTTTCGCGACAAGATTTACCCGAGTAGGCTGGCAGAAGAGCATTTGCTTCGAGAACGAAGGGCCAAAATGGAAGAACGCGCGTTGAAAAACGATGAACGAAACATTATCGCTTTTGAAAGCATGTCGCTGGCTGTCCAGCAAATGACCCTGACACTTACCAGCAACAACGAGCGACTTTCAACATTAATAGCGGATCAAGCCAGACATGCGACCTTTATGTCGGATGCCATTGCTGATATGCGCGAAAAGGTTGCAGGTCATGTTTTGGAACGGAAAGGATAATTGTTTATGAAGATCAGGCGCGAGCGCAGAGCAGCATAGGTAAATAATGCCGATTTCGATTGCACATCAATTGAGTTTCGACTGGGACCTTCCCGAGGAAGAGTCCAATTCTGCTTTAAGTGCAGAGGAAATACAGTTGCGGAAAGATGTGGCGCGGGCATTCATCGAAAACCCTGATACATGGCCAAAGGACAAGGATGGGAAACCTGAGAAGCCATATTGGTTTGATCGTTACGTGACACTATCTGAAACGCATTGGCCATTTCGTGTGGCAGTTTTGACTGCTTGGTTGGAGACGCCGAAGAAATATCGTTATCCGAAGACACAAGACGAATTGGCGGATATGCTGGGGATGAGCAGCGACCGCCAGTTTACGGTGTGGATGGCGAAAAACCCACAGATCAAGGCGATGGTGCATCAAGCCTGGAAAGAACGCGCTCTGGATAGAATTTCGGACAGTATGGAGGCTATGTTCGAGGTTGCAGCGCTCCCTGATTACAAAGGACGCGGTGACCGGGAATTGCATTTCAAGATTGCAGAGATCCTTTCTGACAAGGTGATCGTGGATAACTCAGGAAATGTTGATCTGAGCAAACTGAGCTTTGCAGAGAAATTACATCTGGCTGGATTGGATAATCCTGAGGCGTTGATTCGAATACGTGAAGATCTTGCAGCGCGGCGGTCCGAGATGGAAAAACTTTCAGCTGAAGAAGAGGAAGAGGATGCTACCAGAAGCGACTCTTAATGTAACCCGAGAGCAGGCACTCGCCGAGGTGATGAAGATCGAATTGGCACGGGAAGACCTGGCGTTTTTCTCGGAGTATATGAGTACGGACGAAGACGGGTTCGCCTGGTATGTGGCTCATAAGATGCACCAGTTGATGGCTTACGAGCTTCAACAGGTTTTGCATTATTTGATGACGGACGGAAAAGAGGGGACGCAATTTCTTTTGATACTCACGCCGCCTCAGCATGGGAAGAGTGCTTTGGTGAGCCGATTCTTTCCTGCATTTTGTTTGGGCAAGCTCCCGAACCTGCGCGTGTTGGAAGTTTCTTATGGCGCGGACCTTGCAAGCGAGAACAGCCGTTTTGTGAGAAACATGATCTTGTCGGATCGTTATCAGGCAGTGTTCGGGAAGTTGTCTCCGAGCGATGAGCCTGTAGTGTTGGCGGCAGACAGCAAGAGCGCGGCCGCTTGGGATTTGGCGGCTCCACATCGAGGCGGGATGATCGCCACTGGTGTAGGCGGAGCGGTTCCAGGACGGGCAAAAGGAATCGGGATTTTTGATGACCCGGTCAAGGGAGAGAAGGAAGCGCAGAGTCCGGGAATTTTGGATGATGCCTGGGATTTTTATGTTTCATCGTTCCGTGTGCGTATGCGCGCTGGTGTGATGGTGATGACTCATTGGCATCCAGATGATCCGGCGGGCAGGGTAATCAAGGACATGGTTATAAAACCAGACGGCGATAACTGGAAGATCTTGATGCTGCCTGGGATCGTGGAAGATGGAATGTTTGCCGTGAACAAGGAGGAGCAGCGGAAAAAGATGGCGGAGGGAATTTACCTGCCATTACGGGATCCGCTGGGAAGGGCAATCGGTGAAGTGGTTTGTCCTGAAATCCTTTCGAAGACTGAGATGTTGAAGATACGCACAACTCAGGGTGATCGTCATTTTTCGGCGTTATATCAGCAGATGCCTTATCCGAAGGAAGGGCAGAAGTACAGGCGCGATTGGTTCAAGGTGATTACGAAGATGCCTGAGGGCGTGACGATCAAGTTTATTGTGCGGCTTTGGGATAAGGCGAATTCGACGAAAGGCGATTTTACGGCTGGCGTTTTGATGGCTTATTGTTCGGACGGATTTTTTTACATTGTGGATAGCGCGCGCGGACAGTGGAGTTCGTATGAACGCGACATGAAAATGAAGAAGACTGCGATGCTTGATCGTGAAATGTATGGGAAGGTTTATATCTGGCATCAGCAGGACCCTGGCTCAGCCGGGAGAGATTCCGCTGAGGCGACGAACCGTTTATTGATGGGATTTCCCGTTAAGTTTGAAACGGTGACAGGCGATAAGGCGACACGCTCGGAGCCGATGGAAAGCGCATTCCAAGGCGGAATGATTTTTCTTCTTAAGGGCGCGTGGAACGATGCGTTTGTGGATGAATGTGTGGCGTTCGACCGCGGCAAATATGACGACCAGGTGGATGCGGCGAGCGGCGCATATAACAAGTTGCTGGAAATGATCGGGTCGCACAGGAAAAGCAAAATTTTATGAACTTATTTCAGAAATTATTCCGCAAGGCAGCTGGCGTTGTCTCAAAGGCTTTTTCGTTTATGCCTGTGTGGGTGCGTTACGCATTCTCGGCTGTCACAATGGACAAGATCATCCGCGAAGGCTACAAGGCAAACGCGGCAGTCAGCGCCTGTGCAACCACGCTTCAGCTTACCTTCCCTGAGCCGCCGTTGCTGGCAGGATATGAAGAAGATGGGCGTTTCATTCCCGATTACAAACACCAGATCATGAAACTGCTGAAACAGCCCAATCCTGATATGGGTTTGGCGGAGTTTTTGCAGTTTACGATCACCTATTCGCCCATTGGCGGAAATTGCTATATCTGGAAACAACGAAATCAAAACAGAACCATTCGGCATTTGTGGCCTTTCAGCGATGTCCAAATCACACCGATTGCAGGACGTGATACGAGCGAAGGTTTTGTCGCATATTACGAATACGATTCTGGCGATGGAAAGAATATTCCGATACCGAAAGATGACATTATTCATTGGAAGTGGATGGTCGATCCGCAATTTCCATGGAAAGGGATTGGCGCGATTGAACTCTGCGCGCGCGAGGTTGATAAGGATAACGAGGCTACATCCTACATCTTTGCGCTATTGAAGAATAATGCGGTGCCGCCTGTGGTGATCACGCTTGAGGAAGGCGATGATTCAACACAGGAAGAGATAGACGCAATGGGTTTGAAGTGGGTACAAAAGCATGGTCAAGGTCAACCTGCGTTTATCTCGAATGGGATGAAAGTAGAACAGATGGGTTTTGACTTGAACAAACTTGCGGCAGATACATTGGCAGATATTCCAGAGACAAGGATCGCGGCGAATTTCCATGTGCCGCCAAGTGTGGCTGGTTTGAATGTGGGCGTGAAGCGATCCGATTATGGGGATACAGCGGCGCGGAAGGCTTTTACCGAACAGACATTAATGGCATTGTGGAGGTCGTTGGCAAGCGAGCTATCGAATGGGTTGAAGGATGAGTATCCGAATACTCCAGATAATTTTGTTTTGCAGTTCGATCTGCAGAATGTGGGCGCTTTACAGGAACAAGTGAAAGATAAGTGGGAGCGCGTGACATTGGCGTTCAATCGTTCGTTGTTGACACGAGGTCAGGCAAAACAGGAATTGGGAATGAAGCCAGATGGTGGAGATGATGTGTATTTCGTTTCGCTGGCGAGCGAGTTTGTGGCTGCCAGTGGAACTGGCGTTGTAGAAAGATCAAGCGATTCAACCGCAAAGGGCACAAAGGGCACGAAGGAAAGCAAGGCGAGAACTGGTGGACAGGCGTTGCAGAGGATTCGGTTGGATGTGGCGCGGCGTATGACCGCGGCGGTGGATGTGTATTTTAGTCAGCTGGCGGATCGGGTTGTGGAAAGAGCAGGAAAAGTTATCAATAATCAGTTATCAGTGAAAGGCGATTTGCCGAATGCTGGCGATCTATTGAATGGTGATGATCGCAAGAAGTTGGAAGTGTTGGTGAAACGGTTTTATGTGGAGATTTTGCAGCTTTCGTGGGATCAATGGAATTATGTGCTGGGAGTTGAGAAGGCATTTGATCTGGAGGACCCGATTATTTCGCAGATGTTGAAATTGGCGGCGCAAAATGTGAAAGATATCAACGACACGACGATGCAGGAGATCCGCGATGCGTTGAAGTATGGAAATGATAACGGATGGGGCATTGATCAACTGGTGCGAGGCGATGCGGAACATGCTGGTCTGCGAGATATTGTGGATGAGACATACAAGGGGCGGGCGCGAACGATTGCGCGAACTGAACTTGGCGATGCGCAGAATGCGGCGACGGTGAGCCGATATAGAGAGGCTGGCGCGAAGCTGGTTGAAATTTTGGATAACGGCGCGACCGATGACGATGAAGAATGCCAGGTCGCAAACGGTCAGATCTGGACATTGAGTTATTTTGATGCAAATCGTTTGGAGCACCCGAATTGCACACGCGCGGCGGCTCCAGTCTTTGATGATGTAACGCCTGATAGAGGATGAAAGATGAATAATCGAATAAAAACATTACCTCATGCGCCTGTAGAGCCGTTGAGAATAGAAAGGGATTTTACTTTTGGAAATGAGATCATTGTGATTGAAGGGGTGAGGTATGCCGCAGAGTATTTTCGGACGTTTGCATGCCCAGAGACGGATGTATTGTATGCGGTGCGGCGCGATGATGACAATGTTGTTTTGACGACAATCCGTAATATGGATGACGCGGCGGAGTTTTTCAACGAAGAGAAGTCTTTTGACTACGAGACAGGAGAGCGCCGTCTTTTTACCGCGGACGAATAAAAAAGAGGAGATGAACATGCTATATAAAACTTTGCCTTATTTCGTGAAGGAACTGGATGCGAAGACGCGAGTGGTGACTGGCATCTTTGCTGTGCATGGGAATGTAGACAGCGGTGGAGACATGTCGGTGAATGGGTCGTTTGAGAAACGATTGAGTGATGGGCGTTCGCGGGTGCGGTTTTTATGGAATCATAATTCGATGAACCCGCCGATTGCAAGCGTGAAATCTGTCCGCGAGGTGGGGGCGGATGAACTACCAGCGAAGGTGATGGAATGGGCGCCCGAAGCAACTGGCGGCGTGGAAGTGACGCGCAAATATTATTCCGATGTGCCTTTATCCGATTGGGTATTCAAATCCATCGAAGAGGGGGATGTAACCGAGATGTCTTATGCATACGACATCCATGAGTTTTCGATCAAGAAACTCGATGATGGGAAAGAGATCCGCATTTTGCAGGATGTGGAGCTATACGATATTTCGGATGTGAACTGGGGGATGAACCCTGCAACGGCTGGTGTGAAGGGTCTGCCTGTGACAGGCACGACTTTTGTACAACACTCTGCACTGGTGGAATCAACAGTGGAGGAGTTTTTGGCTCGTGTGAAGGACCGCAAGAATTTCCGCGAGAGTGAAGGGCGCACACTTTCTGATTTGACACGGGGACGTTTGGCGAAGATGGTTTCGGAGATCGAGGCTATTTTGTGCGAGACGCAGCCGATGGCGGATGAGATGGATGTGCTGAATGAGATCGCAAAATATGAATTTATGAAGGCTCAAGCCACCTTCGGCTAAAGCCGCTTTCCCCCAAATGGCAAAGAGCAAGATCGCCATTTAGGGGAAGAAAAACAAACAAGGAGAAATAGATCATGAAAACTGTAAAAGAATTACAAGAATTATTGAACGCGAAGCAGGCTGAATTGGCGGCTATTTTCGAGAAGGCGAAAACCAAAGTTGACGGCGAGGATCGTTATGACCTTACGCCTGCGCAACTCGAGGATGTGAAGGCGCGCAATGCGGAGTTGAATGACATCGGTGTGCAGTTGGAAGCCGCGAAGGAACTGGATGTGATCTACCAGAAGAACCAGAAGGCGATACGTGACGGTGGTCGTCCTGCGGGTCAGTTGCCGCTTGGTGGTAATGCGGGTGGTGCGGGGTCTGGAGACTCGCGCCGAACAGAGGCGAAGAGCCTGGGTGAGTTGTTCGTGGAAAGCGAGCAATACACAGGACGCAAGAGCGCAAAGGAAATCAAAGCGAATTTTGAGGAATACGATTTCCTTGAACGCAAGACGCTGATGGAGACCGCGGCTGGTTGGGCTCCTATGGCGCAACGTATTGGGCGTGTGGCAGAATTCGCCATGCGACGCCCAGTGATCGCGGATTTGATTCCACAGACACCGACTGAAGCTGCGGCAATTACCTACATGGAAGAAACCACCTTCACCAATAATGCGGCGGCTGTGTTGGAAGGCGGCGAAAAACCTGAAAGCGCGTTGGCTTTCACGGAGCGGACTGCCAACATACGCGAGATCGCAACTTGGTTGCCTGTAACTGAGCAACAGATCGAGGATGTGCCCGTGGTGCGGTCGGTGATTGATAACCGCCTTCAGACGATGCTGGCTTTGGCTGAAGAAGTACAGTTGTTGACTGGCAGCGGCGTTGCCCCGAATCTGGAAGGCTTCCTGGTGAAGGCTGGCGTGCAAAGCCAGGCGAAGGGCGCTGACCCGACACCTGATGCAGTTTACAAGGCGATGACGCTGGTGCGTTTTACGGGCTTCGCCGAGCCGAGCGCGATTGTGTTCCACCCGAACGATTGGCAGGATGTTCGTTTGCTGCGCACCGTGGACGGCATTTACATCTGGGGCTCGCCCGCAGAGGCTGGACCTGAGCGCATTTGGGGTCTGCCTGCGGTGATCACCACGGCTGAGACAGAGAATACCGCATTGCTGGGCGATTTCCAGTTGTATTCGGAGATCTTCCGAAGGCGCGGCGCGACGATTGCCGTGAGCAACAGCCACAGCGATTATTTCATCAAGAACAAGCTGGCGATCCGCGCTGATGAGCGGTTGGCTTTGGCGATCTATCGCGCGGCTGCGTTTGCGAAGGTGACGGGAATCTAACCCCCATCCCCCTTCGGGTACTTCCCCCAAATCAAAAACCGATTTGGGGGAAGGCTAGAAATAAGGAGTGTAAATATGTCCCCAATAATTGAAGGTGGAATGGAATATGAAAACGCTGGCGCGCCGAGCGATGGAACGAGTGAGGTGCAGACGCTGACTTTTGGCGGTTCGCCTACGGGCGGGACGTTCAAACTGGCGTTTGATGGATATACCACTGCGCCGATCACGTGGGTTGGAAATGACGATGCGGCTTTGATCGCTGCGATTGATGCGGCGCTGGAAGCCCTTCCAAATATTGGAGCGGGCGGTGTGACGGTTGCAGATGGTACGCTGACGAATGGCGTGGGCACTGTGACGATCACGTTCGCAGGCAACCTGGCGAAGATGGTTGTACCGTTGATCACGGTGGTGAGCAATGCCCTGGTGGATGCGACTCCCCCGACCATTGCGGTAGTGGAGACCACACCTGGCGCAGCAACCCCCACAAATGAGGTGCAGACACTGACCATTGCGGCAGGTCCGCCTACGGGTGGAACTTTCCAGCTTGAGTTCGACGGGCAGACAACCGCGCCGATTGCATGGAGCGCAACGAATAACACATTGCTTGCCAATATTGATGCAGCGCTCGAAGCGTTGTCGAACATCGAAGCGGGCGATATTGCGTGCGCGGCTACCACGTTGACGGCGGGTGTGGGCGCACTGACAATCACTTTCAGCGGGACGCTGGCGGCAACGGACGTGGCGTTGATCACTGTGGCAGATAACAGCTTGACGGGCAACACAGGAACTGTGGCTGTAGCTGAGACCACGCCCGGCGTGACTGCGACTGCGCGCGGCGCGAAGATCGGCGCGACTTTGACCGATACCACGAATGGCGTGCTGTATATCAATACGGGTACGGCGCTGGCTCCGACGTGGACGAAGGTTGGGACGCAAAGCTGACCCCCACCCTGCCCTCCACCAAATATCCGCCAAAGTGCAAGAGCGGCGGAGTATTTGGGGGAGGGAGGAAAGGTTGATTATGGATGATACAAAAATAAAGGTCAGAATTTTGCCGTTGCATAATATTGGCGGCGTGGGTATGGCTGGTGATGTGGTGTGGATGAGCGCGGCGGATGCTGAGATGTATATCCGCGAGGGGGATGTGGAGGTGGTTGATGCAGACCCTGCTGCCCCCAACGCCCTTCAGACACTTCCTCCAAATGACGAAGTGCAAGAGCGTCATTTAGTAGAAGAAGGGCACGTCATTATGAAACCGCAGAGCAGGCGGAGGAAGTAAATCAATGACCAGCCTTGTCTCTCCAGCAAATGTAAAGGCGCTGATCAATACGGCGATGGTTGATGCAGATTTGCAGGTCATTATTGATCGCGTTGAGGCGCAGGTGACTGCGAAGATCGGCGCGCCGCAGACGGATGGGTATACGACGGAGTTAGTGAAGACGATGCGCGGCGAAGGTTTCAACCTTTTTATGCCAACTGAGATCTATTCAGTTTCAAGCATCGTCGAGGATCTATCTACGCTGACGAGTGATCAGTATCAGACGTGGGGCGGCGGTGTGATCGAGCGGCTGCCAAACGAGAGCTATTGGGGGGATCGGGTTGTGGTGACGTATAAGCCCGCAGACGATCGGTTGAAACGCGCTGAGGTGATCATTGATCTGGTGCGGCTGGTGATCGAGCGCACGGCGATGAAGAGCGAAAACATTGCTGGAGAATATTCGTTTACGGCGCCGGATGATTGGAATAAGGAGTTTCGCAAGGCGATGAAGAGGTTGATGTATCAGGCAGTATAAGCCCCCCTGCCTGTCACCCTGCCTCCCCCAAATGGGATGCTCTTCCTATTTGGGGGAGGGAGAACATAAGGAGAAAATAAAATGGCAAGAACTGAAATTACGTATCAGCAGGTTGTGCGGACTGGGTTGGAACAGACTTATGCAGCCGCAGTTGCAGATGGTGAAAAATTTTCAAACGATGGGCGCATGTTTTTGCACGTGAAGAACGGCGCGGCAGCCCCCATTACGGTCACTGTGCAGACGCCTGGAACGGTGGATGGTTTGGCTGTGGCAGAGCAGGTGATTACTGTGACCAATGCCGAGGAGCGGATGATCGGTCCATTTCCGCCTGGCATCTATAACCAATCTGACGGCATGGTGTATGTGGATTATTCGAGTGTGACGACCATCACCAAGGCGTTGCTGAGATTGTAGCCCGCCCCCACCCTGCCCTCCCCCAAATGCAAAGAGCAAGATCATTTAGGGGAGGAGGAGAATAACGATGTCTTTTGATAACTTTTTGAACAGGACTTGCATGATTGATCGTCCCATTGCGGATGGTGTGGATCGCTATAACCAGAATCAATATCGTGATGAACGGGTTGGAAGTGATGTGCGCTGCCGTCTGGTAGAGAAGAGTGTGAAGTTGATGGATGAAAAGACATCGGAATACAGCTGGGTGAAGGCGACTGTTTTACTACTACCTGCGGGCACATCCATTTTGCCGAAGGATAAGGTGACGGTTGGAAGCGATGTGTGGCTGGTGAAGCAACCTTTAAGCCGAAGCCGCGGGAATGCCGAGCATCATGTGTCTGTGGTGGTGGAGGCGCTGAATGGCTGATTTTGAATTGAACTGGAAAGGCGATGAGGTTCTGCGCACGACGAAAGAGAATGCGGCGAAGATCATTGCTGAATTCGCTTTGACGGTCGAAGGCGAATCAAAGAAGGAGTTGCGAAAGGGTCATGGTGTATTGACCGGAACTTTGCGCCGCTCGATCCACACGGCTTTGCCTGGTTATGACTGGGGAGGCGATGACGTGGAGCCAAGCGCGGGCGCGCCAGAACGAGGCGGAGGGGAGGCTTTGCCTGATGCAAGCAGTAGTGATCAGCTCACCGTAGAGGTTGGAAGCGGTCTGGATTATGCGATGGCTGTGCATCAGGGTCATCACAATTTCAGCGGGTATCACTATCTGACGATTGGACTGAAGAAGGCAAAAGAGAAGATGCAATCCATTATTGCCAGGCATCAGGTGAAGAGATGATTGATCCGTTGGAAGCCGCGATCCAGTTTTTGTTGAGCCGCGCCGAGCTGGCGAGTTTGGGAAACCGTGTCGCTTCGAAGCATAAGTATGGCGAGGAGTGGACGACTGACCAGAGTTCGCTGGTGGTGATATTGGATGACAGCGATCCGAATTGGTATGTGCAGATGCAGGATGTGCGGCTGGAGATTTGGAGCCTTGCGGCGGACGATGCGGCGGCGATGGATACATGGATGACACTGGTTGGTTTATCACGCAATGCGGCACGAGTTGCGGTGACCACTTCGAAAGGGTCCGCGCTGGTTTATGCGTTTTTACCTGAAAGCGGTCCTTCTTATTTGCCCGATGAAGAGTTGACGATGATGAAGCGCGTGTTGAGTTTTTGGAGGATACAGGTGAGTGAATCAGTGATCAGTAATTAGTGATCAGTAAGAAGTAAAAAGGAGAATTCCATGAAAGACGAAGAAGATTTAGAAAATAAAAAGCAAGAACCAAAAGAAAATAAATTGAGGCGACCGCCATTGATAGAAAAGATGGTGAAGATCAAGATCAACGCGAAGCGCGCGATTGCTGGCGTGGGTAATGCTGGCGATGTGGTTGAGGTGAGCGAGTTGGTTGCGATGAATTTTGTGGCTCAAGGTTTGGCTACGATTATTGACCCGCCCCCTCTGCCCTTCGGACATCTCCCCTAAATAAGGGAAGAGCACCCCGATTTGGGGGGAGGAACATTAGAAAATATAAGGAGAAATAAGATATGGATGCTTATGCACTTTTGACAAACGTTGGGCGAATGTACATTGCCCCTGTTGGTACCGCTTTTCCTGCGTTGACTGCCTCGCCTGCAGCACCGTGGCGCGATTTGGGCGATACGCAGGATGGCGTGGATATGAATTCGGACGATAAGGTTGAACTTGTGAGAACCGATCAACGGACGGGTCCTGTGAAGGCAACACGCACCGATGAAACTGTTGTGGTGAAAACCAAATTGGCGGAAGCCACATTGGAGAATCTGGCGGATGCAATGGGCGTGACGTTGACGGATACAGCGCCTGGTGTTGGCACGATTGGGACACGCGAGATCAATTTGCATCGCGGCGCGACCGTGGATGAATTCGCATTTCTTTTCCGAGGCGATAGCCCTTATGGGGCATATCCCGCTCAATACCAATTGCCACGCGCTTATTGCGATGAGGTTGGCGCGATCAAGTATGACAAGGGCAAAAATGTGCCGATCCCTGTGACATTCAAATGTTTGGAAGATTTGAACGCTGCCACTGAGGATGAGCGCTATGGGAAGTTGATCGCACAAGATGCGGCGGCTTTGCCGTAACCCGTGCCCTTGTTGCCGTACGCTTTTGGCTCGGCGACGTTCCCCCCACCCTGCCCTCCCCCAGATATCCGCCAAAGAATAAATGCGGCGGAGTATTTGGGGGAGGGGAAAGAATGGAGAATAAGATATGAACGAAAAAAATAATGTTTTGCATCTGGATGACATGCTTGGTAAAAGAGACATAAAAGTGGAGTGGAAGGACAACCAGTATGCGTTGAAGGGTTATGCGGATTTGAGCTCGGAAGAATACATGGAGGTGATGAGCCTGGG
>Ga0209518_1000724_pt1 | contig 40932 bp, 58 predicted proteins | sample RifGroB1_FD_183993 | JGI IMG/M metagenome (GOLD analysis project Ga0209518, IMG submission 183993) | Groundwater microbial communities from Rifle, Colorado, USA - Groundwater B1 (SPAdes) (version 2) | ecosystem: Environmental > Aquatic > Deep subsurface > Groundwater | place: Rifle, Colorado...
TTGCCCCATTTCCGGCCATATATTTCCTGTGCCCATTTTGGGAGCAGGGCAATCTCTTCATTAGTTGTCATCGCTGTGCTCCACAGCCGCGAGGACGGCTTCGCAAACGGCTTCGGCGCAGGCTCGCGCAAGCAATTTGCCTCTCCGCTTTATCGAAACAGGGCGGTTATCGCCCGCATGGGCAACTATTGAATCCTTGGTCACGTTTATTGTCAGAATCCCAACCTTTTTCTCTTTTGCGAACTCAAAAGCCTGCGGGAGGTCCTGCTTCGCTCTGGCGACTCGGGCATCCAGGTCGTTATCAGTTCGGGCGTCAGTCATTGGAGGACTCCGACAGATCCTCCATCGTAGCAACAATGTGGCTGCGTTCTGTTGCCAATCCTTTGCTCTCCGCATAATTCAGGAATTTATCATATAGTCGGTCAAGCTCATTTTCTTGCTCTTCCGTAAGTCCTTCAAGTTCGATGTGGATTGTTAGCTTCTTGGTGCTCATTCGCTTCTCTCCTGCTCGACCGCCTTGCTCGCGGCCAGGGCTTCAAGTTGCTTATGGACGGGATTGCCTTCGTTCAATCTGGCGACGTGCTCACGTACCTCCGGCAGCATGGTGAGGTTCTGCTTCTCGCGTGCTACGATCTGCTCGTAGGCTTTGCTAAAATGGGCATACAACACGCCCATGTTATCGTACTGCATGATGGTTTGCCGCCCCATTGCTTTGAGAGTGGCCTTCACCAGGGGGTGAGTCGAGGGATACCCACTGTAGGAGTTCAATTCGGCAATCGCCTGCCCCCAGGCCTCGGCGGTGGAGGGCACGTCGGGGTTCGAGATTTCGGCATACACGGAGCGGATTTCTGCGATGGTGGGCCAGGTTGCATAGGGATGACGCGCAATTGCGGTCTGCACGGCCAGGATCATGAGCTCGGGGTCGAGGTCGGCCAGGAATTTCTGGTAAACGATTATCGTACCCTTCTCGACCTGGACGTTGGGGAACGCGCCGGTGAGCAGGGCGATGGCGGCGTCTAATTCATTCGGTTTCGCCACGTTCGCGATCCTCCATGACTTCTTTCAGCAGTTGCATGTTCCGGGCGGTCTTGCTGGTGGAGCGGTTCTGTTTCGTTCCGGGCAGCTCTCGGCGCTGGTAGTAGTCAAGCATTGCGCCCACGTTGCTGCGGTTCCAGCCGGCGAGAACGTAGGCTCGAGCAACGGAATACCAGAACTCGATGTCGTTTGGTTCTTCCCCCACGATTTTGATGATTTCCTCCGCCTGGGGAGGGCTGGCGTTCCATTTCGCCCCATCGGTGTAAGCCTGGACGGCGGGGTGGCGTGGGGCGAAGCCACCCCCCTGGTTCTTCTTCTTATTGGTTCTTCTTATTGGTTCTTCTTCCCGTCTCACTAAGTGGACTGTTTCTTGTTGCGAAACGGACTGTTTATTCACAGACTGGACTGTTTCTCCCCCTCTATTCTGTCCGCTTTTCGGACTCTTTCCATAGGACATAAATCGTTTTATCTGGTAGGTGTTGGGCTTTCCTCGTCCCCCCCCTGGAGTTATTTGAATTAGAGATAGACCGGCCAGTTTGTCCAGTGCCCTCTTGATCGTTGAGCGATTGGAATATCCGGTCTCGGCCATTATGGTTTCGTAGGAGGGAAAAGACTCGCTTTTTTCGTTGATGTGAAGGGCAATGCAGATAAAAACGGAAAGAGAGGCATCCGATAAAAGGCTCAATGATTCTCGAAAGGTAACGTCCATTTTGATGAAAGGCGGTAATTTCTTTTCTTTTAGCTGCCCATATTCCGTGACGTATTCGGTTGTTTCCTCGCGGATGGTCAGGCCTTGTATTTGTGGCATTGCTCGCTCCAACGAAAAACCCGCTTTGGTGAGGTCTCCGGTTTCCGCCGCCACCTAAATGGACGAACCGAAAACCTCACCAAAGCGGGCTTCTGGCGGCAGCGGATAGAGACATTGTACCACGTCGCGGGCGGGGCGCAAGGCTAGGCCTTCGGCTTCCACAGCACGAGTTCGCCGTCTTGCAGGCGCACAACGTAAGCGATAACTAGCCGGACGAGCAGAACGTACCCGTAGCGTAATCCCACAATCGTGCCCGGCCCTTCGTGGGTGAGGACATCGTGGCCGAGCATTTCATTTTCCATTAGAACAGCGCTCCGCCCGGATAGAGAATCTCAAGCCCGCGGCGGCCAAAGTCGCGCTGCCAGGAACCGTCTTCATAGTAGGCCATGATGAGGGCAAAGTAATTCCGGCCTGGGATGTACTTCCCCTGTGACCACGCATGTACGGTGGCATGAGTTATGCAGGCGTCCTCAGGCAGCCCCGAATTCAGAGAGGCCGCGAACTTGCGGAACGTTTCCTTGCGCTCGGCCATCAAGGCTTTGAGATACTCTTTGAATAGGGTTCGTTGCGCAATGGCTTTTTCGTAGGGTTTCATCTCGGCACAAGAATATCACAAAAGAAACAGGTTGTCAAGTCACTTGACAGGATTGAGGAGATATGCTAGAATTTGGCAGACATCCGCAAAATAACGAGGAGACGCGATGACCGAAACCGAGAAGCAAGCCCGCGAGATTTACGAAGAATACGATGTCCCCTTCCCAAAGCCGTGGGCGGGGCTGAAATTCATCTGGCACCCCTGGCACCAACCGGCGTCTCGGCTATATTGGCCGATGCTATTCGAGGAGTTTTGCAAGCGCGCGGTTGAAATCGGCACGAAAAAACCAGAGCGTGAGCGGCTTGAACGGCTAACGCTAATGCGGCCCGCCAAGAGGCAGTTGGCTATTCCGAAATATTTCGCCAAAGCGTGGGAGGCTTACGTCAAAACGCGGGAGGCTTACGCCAAAGCGTGGGAGGCTTACGCCAAAGCGCGGGAGCCTTACGCCAAAACGCGGGAGGCTTACGCCAAAGCGTGGGAGCCTTACGCCAAAACGCGGGAGGCTTACGCCAAAGCGTGGGAGCCTTACGCCAAAGCGCGGGAGGCTTATGACAAAGCGCGGGAGGCTTACGCCAAAGCGTGGGAGCCTTACGCCAAAACGCGGGAGGCTTACGCCAAAGCGTGGGAGGCTAACGTCAAAGCGCGGGAGGCTTATGACAAAGCGCGGGAGGCTTATGACAAAGCGTGGGAGGCTTACGTCAAAGCGCATAAGAAACAAATCCTCGCCATTCACGCCGTCGAGTGTCCTAACTGTAGGTGGGATGGCGAGAAGCTTCCGCAATTCGATTGAGGAGGCCTGGATGAACCTAAAAGAGATTGAGATCAGAGCAAAGCATTTGGGGAATTATTTACATGACAACAGAATGTCCGCTGCCGAAATGGTTAGCAAAGATGTCCCTGCCCTCATCGCCCAAATAAGGGGGCAAAGGAATTTGTTGAAGAAACTGCGGAACGGCATTGGCGATCACTACCATCCCGAAGAAATAACAACTGACGAGGACAGATATATCTATGTTGAATTATCGTCGCTTCAAACATGGTGGGAAGATGCCAACGATGCCCTCGCCGATTTGGAGGATACCGATGACCCTGATACTGATTGACCCCCTCACCGGAAAAGCCGTGGAGCACGACATCGAATCCTGGGGTGCGCAGTGCCGTCTTGATCCAATCGACGAAGCTGCTGCGTTACCCGAAGGCACCGTCATATACACGACAGAGGAAGCTACCCCCTCGCTGCTCTCGGACGCGGAGTTGTTGGCGACGCTGAGGAGCGTGGAGTGGGTACAATGGGATGGCGGCGTTTACTGCCCCGGTTGTTTTGCTTATCACGGCAATGGTCACAACGGTGGTTGCCGCTTGGCGCTCACGATTTCCGCACTGGAACGGAGGTTGGATGGACGGCTTTCCTGAGCATCTTCTGCACCCTGACCACAAGGCGGCCAGGATAAAACGAACTCTGGTTTGCTCCAATTGCTGGGGCGAGTTGAAGGTGGAACCGTCTGATGAGCCGCACATTGACCTGATCTTCTGCTTCAATTGTGGATTGGAGACGCGCGGCTACGTGAGCCGGGAGTGGGCTCGGCAACGGAAGCTGGAGAGCGGGCTGGAAGCGGGCGAGGTCAAGCGCAATTATCCTGAATTGGCGCCGGATGATGGTGAAAAGAAAAGCGCCGAGGAGCTTATCCACGAAATCGGATTTTGATTGGAGGAAGAAATGTCTGGAATCGTAGGACTTACTGACAGGGGTATGGCGTTCCCGGAGATCGGGCAGATACGCAAGGGCGAGGAGAAAACCAGGGCAGACCAACCCGGCAAGGACTTGACCTATTTCCGCGTAGTGTTTGCCGAGGCCGAGCGCGAGGCGCAGCGCGTGTTCGAGCAGCATTACGGCAGCGAACCGGCGAAGATCCAAATTTGGCTGCCGTTCCCTGACCGTGACCGCTGCTGGGAAGCGGCTTATGAGGCGTATACCGCCAGCGAGTTGAAGGCCCGCGCCGGTATCTGTCCCCTGCCCGAGGCTGACCTCACTCTGAATTATTTCGAGAAGTTGAAGGACCCGGAGACGCTGGAGGTGCTGGTCAAGGATTGGCGGGATGCGGACGGGAAGCTGCGCGTGTTTGACCCCGATGCGCCGGTGGGTCACTACATGAACCAGAAGGGCAAACGCATTCCGCTTTACGCAACTCCGGCGGGCCGCCTAAAAGTTATTCTCCCCATTCTTGGGCGGTTGGCTTTCTTCACGGTACACACGACCTCGATCTGGGACATCGCCGAGATTTCGGGCAACCTGGACGCCTTGCAATGGACGAACGCGCAGGTGACGGGGAATGATAGCCTGAGCCGCATCCTGATCGACCTATACCGCAAGCCGAAAAAGATTTCCGTGCCGAAGGGCAAGGGTGCGGGAGGCGAGCGCATCCGTGTGGAGAAGTGGCTGCTGCACCTAGAGGCGAACCCGGAGTGGGTGCGCACGAAGGTTGCCGAGAGCTATGCCACCAGCTTGCCCGCCTCCCCCGCCGGCGCATTCCTGCCGGAGGGCAACGGCTATGAGAATGGGGACGGCGAGGAGGTAATTGAAGCCGAAGTAGCAAAAGCTGCCGCAGAGTCGAAGCCGAAGAAACAGGAGGCGCAAGTCAGCAACAGCGATGAGCGCGCACACAAAAACTCCTCGATGTATTGGGATTTCGTGAAGGAGAACGGGATACCCCAGAGCAAGGGGCAGGTGATGCTCGCGAAGAACAACCATGATTACACGGAGGCATATTGGGAGTTGGCCGACGAGCTTGGGATCGCCGGATGAACGTCGCCATCGGCAGGCAGCCGCAGGGATGCCTCACCGCCGCCGAGATCTTCAAACGCTGCGGGTACGCCATTACCTACTATGAGGGTAGCCGCCGTAATTCAAGGACACGCGAACACGCTGCCCGTCTCGTTCAGCAGGTTGCAAAGGAACTGGTGGAGCACGAGGTCTCCTGCGCCCAATGCGAGCGGGAAAGGCTGGCGCAATCCGAGAGGATGGAGGCGTGGATGCGAAAGAATAAACTATCGCAAGTTGAGGAGCAAGGCAATGGATGAGAAATTTGTAAAAGATTTGGCTTTGTGGCGGAAAACTCTCGAACACAAGAAGAATGATTTGGAAGCGGTTGAAGCAAGCCTACACGAAAGCCCGGAATGGCATCACTACAAGGCGGCTCTCGATGCGCTGAAAGTGGCTCAAGACGGGGAAGCGGATGCCGCGGCGCTCTTGCGTGAAACCGCATTGGCTGATTACCAAATGAAAGGCATCCCGAACTTGCCCGGTTGCAAGATAGCCGAGTACACGGTGCTTTCCTATGATCAAGGACTGGCCTTGGGGTGGTGTGTTGATCACGAACTCGTCAACCTCTTGAGCCTGGACAAGCGCGCATTCGAGAAGGCAGCGAAGGAATTGCAGCCGGACTTTGTGACGGTATCTGAGGAGCCGCGGGTCAGGATTGACAGCGACCTCAGCGAGTTCCTGACCGGAGATTAGAATGGCCGAGAAATACAGCAAGATCGCTATCGTGATTTATGGATGGAGCGGGGAGGCTGCTGATGAGATTGCCGATGAGATTGCCAGAGAGGAAGTGAGCCTAAGTCAGCCTATCCCTGTGGGGCAGGAACTGGCAGATGGGACGGTTAGCAACGCCCTCGATGAGTTTATGACCCAGCTTCTCTGACCTGAGTGACTGACCGCAAGCCTGCCGAGCTCGCCAAACAACTGATAGCCGCCATAGACCAGGAGCGCGGCAAGTCCTGGCGTAAATGTCTCCTCGCCTCCCGCGTCGTTGGTCTCTATAAACCCGGCCTCACCCTCGCCATTGCGCGCAAGCGCGGTCTCAGCGTTGACCAGATCGAGACCTGGGCGCGGGCCGGACGCACGCTCTATGCTCTGCGCCGCCTCATGGGGGACGCCGAGCAATACCACTATTTCAAGCAAGTGATCACGATCCTCGGCCCAACCCACCTCGCTATCCTGGGCCGCTATTGGGAGAACGCGCAGGGGCGCTACCGCCAGATGGGGGACGAGGACGCGGTGACGGTCATCCTCGAAGCGGCTATGGGGGGCTGGTCGAAAGAGAGGCTGGCGGCGCAGTTGCAGGAGAGTTTCGGTTCCAGGGAGGGCGATCCCCCTGAGTGGCTGGTGTACGGGGACAGGATACGCAAGCCACTATATAAGTTGACCACGAGCTACGGGGTTCCGGACGAACTGCGGGAGGCGGGGAAGCAGATGTTGAAGGCGTTGGATATGACGAAGGCGAAAGAGGTAGAGAATGATGAATGACGTTATCAAGGCGTTTGAGGAAACTCACGGCAAGTTAAGGGATTGTGTAGATGGGCAGGGTAAAGCATTGTGGTATGCGGCATTAGGTAGCTTCTATCTCGGCTGGCTTGCCCGGCCAGGTGATGACACGAACAGAGATAGGGAACCTCACGCGGAAATTGTTCAAAAGTGGGAGGATTTTTGTACTATCTATAATCTTCCCAATCACGTTCGCAATCCCGTTATCTATGCTTACGGATATGGCACGAGAGGTGAACCGCCTGGCACTTTCAAGCTCCTTTTAGAACGCTTTCGCATAGGGAGTATAGCTATCAGGAATGTTGGCCGATACCGTATATGGCTTGTTCAACAAGCGCTGAAAGAGATGGGGGCAAAAGAAAACCCTCCGGCTTAGGGAGACCGGAGGGTTTTGGCAACTGGAAGCGATACTAGGCCTTGCTTTCAGTTGGCGTTTTATCGGCGGGGTAACGGCGGCTTATCGGATATAGAAGCCAGTCGTTTATTGACCTCGCAATTCTCCCGATGCTGTGGCAGATGCTCCCAGCGCAACCAGGAGACGACGAGGATGGTGAGTAGCAGGAAGAGGGCGCAGGCGGCGGGGATCATTTTCAACTCTCCTCTTTAGCAGACAGAAACAACAGATTGCCGCACACGTACGCGGTTTTTGGCTCCTGCCCCGTTGTAAAACGGAATTGGCGGGCGGCCTCTTCGGGGAGCATGTGGCTATAGCCCCTCAAATCACCGTAGGGCGGGAAAGCCTTGAGTAGCTTTTGGCGGGGATCAAGCGGGGTGATGGTCATTTGGCCTCCTGGATCATATTGTAGAGATATGTGCGTCCGCCTTCCTTGATGAGCAGTTCGGCGGATAGTCCAAAAGTTCTTGCAACCTTGCTTCCGCGTAAATTTCTGCGGCTTTTTTGGGTGAGGGTGCCCCAACTTTCGGGAGTTCTGTAAGCAAGGATAGTCGTCCTCTAAAGTCAAAAACCTCGAATGTCCGGTTCATTTTGCGGCCTCCTGTCGTGCCTTGTACTCGCGATAGGTCATATTCTTGGCAAGCAATTCGGTAGATGCGTGTAGCTCATTGGCTGTGCAATGGATGGATTTGCGCGCGGCCTTCGAGATAGCGATATGCGCGGCTGTGGCTTCGTAGATGTAGGATTGCGCCCATTCCCCATGTTTTTCACTATCTAGCCAAACCCGGTAAACATTCATTTTGTGGCCTCCATTAGTGCTTCCTGTGCGCGGCGCTTGGCTCCAAATGCACCGCCATCTAACTGAATACGAGTAATCCCGTATCGGCTGGTAAGCCCGTTGTCATCGTAAATCCATTCCATTGAACTATCCTTTCCGGGCGGCTTGTTCGCCCTCTACTGCCTCTCTCTCGCGAGAGAGGCAGTCGGAGGAGGAGCAGGTATGCCAGGGTGAGGGCGGTCACGAGTACGAGGGCAAATACGGCGGCAAGGGCGAGGGCATTGTGGGTCATTTTCCCTCCTGGGGGGGCTTATACCCCTCTGGCCACGTGGTGTATTTGTTGTGGCGGGCCTCGCTCAGGTCGGCCTCGCTCAGGTCGGCCTGGCTCAGGTTGGCCCATCTCAGGTTGGCCCCGCTCAGGTTGGCCCCGCTCAGGTTGGCCCTAATGCGGGCTGGGAGGACTCCATTGGCAATCGCCCAGCCCACATACTTTTTGAGCAGGGGATCAGCAAGTAGTTCGTGCCATTTTCCATTGGCCTCCTCCTCTGTCCCCCACAACGGGCCGATGTCGAACCCCTTTGGGAATTTCTTCTCGAATTCATCTTTGGCCGGCGAGCAGGGGCCAAAGTTTTCCAGCGTTTTTGGGTTTATGACCTGTTTCATTTCAGCTATTCTCCTATCGGCCTGGTTCTTGCCCCGCACTCGACGCAGTTGTCCTCGATCGTGAGCATGTGGGCCTCACAGACCGGACACCAGTTTTCGCCGTCTATTGGTCGCCAAAACCCCAGCGTAAAATGATAGCCCGTTCTGCTGTGTTCGGTAAAAATGTGGACTTCGGCATCATCTTCAAGGTGTGAAATCTTGGGGTAAATCTTCTCGAAGGCGTGTTCGTACCCGTGTGCTGTGACAGTTTGGGGAGGCGTATTCGTGTTGCCTTCCCTCCAGTAAAAAGTGCGCATTGTCTATCCTTTCCGGGCTTGTTCGCCCTCTACTGCCTCTCTCTCGCGAGAGAGGCAGTCGGAGGAGGAGCAGGCTAGTGGGTGCGCTGGAAAATGACGGTATTTTCATCCGCCCACATAGTCAAAACGGGTGCATCACCATGCACGTACCATTTTGAAACCGTAATTGCAAAATCGCCAGAGAGCGAATGATTTTTATTGCGGGGGTGTAAATGGGTCACAATTTCCTCTTCGGGATCAAACTGCTGTAATTTCGTGATAAGCTCTGATACTTTCATCGCCTATTCTCCTTGCCGCTCTTCCCGGCGGCTGCATCGGGGGTTTGGTTAGTGTTCAGTATAGAAATGCCAGGGATCGGCCTTTACCCTGAACACGGCTTCAGAGGGTTGATTGTTGAGAACTGGTTGGAAGGTATGCTCATCCGCTCCCCCGCTCGTCCATTTCCAGATAACGATTTCTGTATCATCGGGGAAGGATGTCAATGCGTCAATCAATTCTTTCTTAGTCATGGGTCGTGTCTCCTGTTTTGGGTTGGCGGATCAGCGCCATTAGCACGGCGTAGAGAAGCCAATAGATTGCCCTGGCGTACTCATCGCGCTCCAGGTGGTACTCAGAGGTCTCAAGCGCTTCGTGGATGGCGTTCATACTCTCAGTCTAGCAGATTTGGGGCATTGCAATGTTGCAGTTTCATATCAAAACTGCCTGAAAAGTTTGCAAAGCACAGGACAGGTGCAAAGATGATTGCGGGGCTGGATTGCAGCAACCCGCTTGCATCCTCCCACGCTTTTTGCTACAATCCAGGCATGAACAAGCAGCAGACGACCGAGGTTGTCTACGAGCGCAACGAGCGGGGGCAGTTCGTTACTCTACCTGAGCCTGCGAAGCACCACCGTATAACCACATCTGAAAAAGCCCGAGAACTCCTACGTACTCGCTGGGATGCATATCGAGAAGCCCAAGAGCAAGGACTAATGAACGGGGCTTCCGCCAGGACAGCGCCAGAGGCTTGGGGTCGCGTCGTCGAGAAGCAAACCCGCGTCGCCATCAAAGGCAGTGGCCACGTCGCCAACGGCGCGGCGGACTTTGTCCGGAAGGTTGTGATGGGTGACGCGCCGGAGGAGGAGCGCGGCCCGACCACGGTAAACAACGTGTTGGTGCTGATCCAGCGCGCCGCGGCTGAGGAGGCGGGGGACCCGGCTGGCGCGGCTGGCGAGGTCGTGGAAGGCGAGGCGGTTGACATTCCGTCTGTGGTAGTTGAGGCCACACCACCCGCAGCGACGCCGACACCGGGCAGCACGGGCGAGGCGGCAACCGAAGGCGACGGATGACGGCGGGCGCACAGTTACCCATTGGTCGGCGAGCGAGGACGGGACGGTCTCACCAGGGCAGGCGAGGTGATATGTGGGTCGAGGACTACTGGTCAGGCAAGGGTGAGCGATGGTTGATGAGTGACGAGGAGATATAACAAATGTGCAGAGCGGCGGGGGAGGGGGGATGTTGGTTGTGGTGATTATATGCGTCTTACCGGGTTCCCTTACGTGCGAGTGTGATATACTGAAAATACGTCGATTGGCTTTGTAAGTAAAAGGAGTTTGTGATGTTCAACCGTCGAGCACCCTTTATCAATCGCACCGGAAGCAGCATTGAAGTCAACTGTGTTCTCTTTTGCCTTGCCTGGCTGAGGGAGGGCAAAAGAAGGCTGATCGTTCAGTTCTAAGAAAGGAGTCTAAGATGGCACCAAACCCAAAACGGAGAGAAAAGATAAAGGGGATGCAGCAACAGTACAAGTCAGGGAACTTGCCTCCATTACCACCGAATGCGCCGCCGAAAGTCAAGTCGGCATACGAGCAATTTCAAAGTGGCGGCATACCCAAGATGCCCACGTACACACCTGGGAGTCATCCTGCGCCCGGTGGTGGGAGTGGAGGGACAGCCAATCCGAGGCCGTGGAGGGGAGTAAGGAATCCGACGCAGGCTCAGCTGACAGAGTGGCTGGCTGGGTCTGGGCTAACGCAGGACCAGGCGATAGCGAGGCTGCAAGCCAATAGAAAAGAGAAAAAGAAAGACGGAGGAGGCACAGGGGGTGACACTACAGACACTACAGACACTACAGACACTACAGACACTACAGACACTTCAACCACGACGAAGAAGCCGAAGAAGCCGGGTGGCAAGAAGGGGCCGACGACGTGGAAGCCTGAGTAAAAATGGCAACCTGGGCGGACGTTCCACGAACCGAGGCAAAAGCGAAACTGCTCAGCTGCCTAAGCTGTGGAGAAGTGAAACCCGAGGAGCGATTCAAAATCTGTGAGCAATGCGGCGTCCCCATCTGTCTTGACTGCACCACCAATCCCTGCTGGTATTGCGGAGAAGAACGTCGGGGACGAAGTAGAGCGGATCAAGAAACGGGCCGGGGCAATACTTAGCTTCTTAGAGGCGAGGGAGGAGAAGGCGCAGGCAAAGGTCTGGAGGGCCGCGTTGCGCGTATTGAATGGAGAGTTGGGGGAAGTGAAGGAGGAAGAGGTCATACAGGCGTGGCAGGAGGAACTGCTGCCCGCCTTCGTTCAGTTGAACGATAACCCGATGGGGTATTCGGGGTACTACGAGTTGGTGTGGGGCGAGGAGTGGCCGGAGCACTGCTGGGATTGGGCGAACCTTTATTACGAGGCACACGAGGAGGGGATGTACTCGCTCATCGAAGCCTTTCGAGGCAGCATCAAGTCCACGTTCAATTCATTGTTCGTCAGCTTTCGCGTGGGCCATGAACCGGCCAAAATCAACCTTATAATCTCGTCCAGCGACGACAAGGTGAAAGAGATCGGGGAACTGATCGCCAACGTGATCAAATACAACAAGGCGTGGCAGCGCATCTTCCCTCACGTGGTGCCGGACGAACAGGGGCATTGGAGCGTGGAGGCAGGATACAGCGTCTGGGACAATCGAGTGCCTTACCCGGAGTGGACGCAAAAGACGATGGTGGAGGGAGGGCGCGCGCCCACGGTGAAGGTGGCGAGCTACAACAGCCAGTACCTGCCGGGGCCGCACCCGACAGGCGTGCTGATGATCGACGACATCCACACCGAAAAGAACTCGGAGTCGCAGCGGGAACTGCTGAGGGTGAAAAGTGTGGTAACGAGGATCCTCGTGCCTGTGATTGAACCGGAGACCTGGTTCTTGATAAACGGAACGCCCTTCAACTTTGCTGACGTCGTGGCCTGGGCCAAGATCAACAAGAGATTCAAGAGCATGAGCACGCCGGTGAGGAAAGAGGATGGGACACCGGCGTGGCCGCAGAAGTGGAACGAGGGCGCCATCGAGAGGCAGAGGGAAACGATGAACGATGACGTGGCCTTCGCACAGATGTACGAACTCAACCTAGAAAAGGCGAAGGGGCAGGTGCTAAAAAAGGTGTGGCTCGAACCCTACTTCCCCGCGGCCGAGACCAAACCGAAGGACTGGCTCGCCTTTGGCTTTATTGACTACACCTCGACCTCGCGGCCTGATAAGCAACAGTCGGATTACTTTTCACTCGCTATCGGATTGCTGCCGCCGAGGTCACGATTTCTCTTGCTCGTGGACGGCATCTACGCCAGGCTGGACCAGGACGACGCCCAGGAACTGGCGGTGGCGAAGATACTGGAATACCCGAAGATGATGGTGGTGGGGGTGGAGGCGCTTTTCTCGGGGAAGGAATATCAAAACACGCTGGCCCAGAACCAATACCTGCTTTCAGCCGGCATCGTGCCGAGGGCGTGCCGGGGAGGGCCGTGGGCGAAATCGAAGGGCTACCGCTTCGAGAAGATTTTGGCTCCACGCTTCAAGAGTGGCATGGTCAGGATCACAGACGAGGAGAACGAATATCTGAACGCCCTCAAAAGCGAATGGGTGGGCTGGCAAGGGGACGCGCTGGCCGCGCTTGGACATGACGACGCCCTCGACACGGCCTTTGGCGCGTTGTGGATGGCAATGCCCTACCTGCCCGTGGACGAGTATTCGATCAACACCGTGGCCGAGACCTTGAATTTGGAGGCGGGCGGCGGGGAGCAGAAAGTGAAACCTGATGCTATGCTTCAAGCTTATGCGAGGAAATGACCATGCCTGAGACCAAAGACTACTATCTCGGCCTCATCCGAGAAATGATCGACGATGACAAGGACAGGGACAAACTCGTTCAGAAGGTGGACGAAATCTTCTACATGGATTGGAAGATCGACGAGGACTTCCGCAAACTGGGAGTGAGAGAAATGATTGACTCCAGTGGCCACGACGTCGTCAACCAGGCCGCTGCCATCTACTCCAAGTCCATGCCGATGATAACTATCTCGCCGCTTTCGAGCGCCAAGCTGACGCCGGAGCGGATCAACGACATCGAGACCTGGCTGAGGGCTACGCTCGAACTGGCCTGGATGCGGCAAAACAACAACGGCTTACGGTCGCTGGTGCAATCCGTATTCCTGTACGACGAGATCATCACCCAGGTGAACTTTCTGCCCTGGCAGATAGAGGCGTGGAAGAGTTTTGGGCGTGACGTCCGCTCCATGCAGGAGACCCTGCGCTACGGGAACTTCTCGCTGCCCGTGCTGCATCCGGCTAATGTGCACGCGAGATATTCGGATAATATGGCCGAACGCCTCGTAACCGTGAGAGTGGACAAGATCGACAACTTGGTTGCGCGCTACGGGGAAACGCTGATGAAGCCATTGACCGACAGCGTGGGTTGGCAGAAGAGGCCAGCTAACAATAAGCTGAACGCGGGCATGCGCTATGCCACGCTTTATGATTACATTGACCGTGAGGCGCACGTGATGCTCGCCACGCCATCGTCTACGTTCTCGGCAGCCAACGTCAACTCCGGCCTGGTGCTGATGAACCAGAAAAGAAAGGAGCCGTTCTTGCCCTATGCATCCAGGATTGGGGGAGGCCCGCCGATGCGCTCCGGCAAAGTGCAGCGGCTGCCCATGCTTTACCCCATTGTGGAGACGGGCATGTGGGAGGACGTGAACCTGCTCGATTCGCTCAACTTCTGGGACGCGACGAAGCGCATGGGAGCGCAGAGGTATTGGTACGAGGGCGTCGGCGGCGAGAAAGTCTTCATCAAGTATTTCACCCACGAAGACATTCTACGTATGCCTCCTGGTACTGTGCTTAACGAACTGCCCGTACCCCCGATTGACCAGAACATCGAATACTTGATCTCGAAACTGAGGGCGCGCATGGAAGCCAGCTCGATGTCCAATGTGCTGCGAGGCTACGAGCCACAATCCGGCGTGGCCTACGCAAGCATCAATCTGGCGGCGGCATCGGCCGTGAAACGGATCGGGCCGATGGTGAGGCTGGCGGAGAACGCCATCGCTGACATCTGCCGCGTGATGCTGGAATGGCACGCATTCACCGGCACGCCTCTTTGGATGCCCGGCATGGAAGAAGTTATCCTGGCCCAAGACATTCCGGTGCAGACCCTCTACATCGACGTGAAGCTGGCCGAGGAAGACGCGCTGGATAAGACCAGCAAGATGAACCAGGCGCTCATGGCTTACCGCGAGGGCCTGGTGGACCGGCGCGGGGCCATCGAACTGAGCGGCGAGACGAACCCGGATAGTGTTGTCAATAAGGTCAGAAGCGACAGCTTCGAGAACGCGGCGATGGAGGCTGAGGTGGCTTCGTTCGCCGCCAACCAGCAGCTTATCAACCAGATGAAGGCCGGGGGCTTCCCGATCATGGCGCAGAGATTGGCGGCGGGGGACCCGGTGGCGATGCAGATATTCCAGATGATGGAGCAGGTGGCGGCGCAGGCGACGCAGCAACCCGAGCTCGCGGGACAGCAAAATGGGCGAGGGCCTGTGGAACAGGGAACGCCCGCCAACCCAGAGAACGAATTGCAGGATATGAGAGGCGCGATGATGGAGGGCAGGGAGGGGCCGCTGTTCAACCGCGCCGAAGGCGGGATAACCAGCGAGGGTTCGGATGGCTTGGACACCTTCGAGGGCCGTACCGGAACCGACCGCGCCGGCAATGAAATCCTATGAGCGTGAGAGAGGATGAGGTCTTTCTTATTTCCGCACGCCTGGAGGCGCGCAAGGCGCACGCCGAGTTCCTCGCACGCCATTTCGAGGGCCGAGGAACACCCGCCCCGCACGGCCTCGACCCTTTCGCGCCGGAGATCACCGCGGCTTTGAAGTCGCTTCTCGCACAACTACAGGCAAAGGTACAGGAACAGGTCGATGGGACAGAAGGTAGATTACCTTAGGTCGCTCCCGAAGTCGCTGCAACCCGAGGCGCAGAAACTTTTCGCGCAGGGGAAATCGGTTGACTTCGTAAGTAAGCAGCTTGGCTACTACGACGTGCCAAAAACCGTCACGGTGGGGGGCGGCCTCAGCACGCCATCTGACATTGCAAACTATTATTATGGGGACCCACGCGCCTATGGCGCGATCCTGAATGACCCCCGCAATGCCCAGTTCATCAGTTACGACAGCGCCGGAAATATGTTCTTTAACTTGCAGCCGGGAGACCAGCTTTACCTGCCCTCGAGCTTCAGCGGCTACGTAAGCCCACGGACGGCGGGAGCGCAGCCCGTGCCTGGCGCGGCCACCTACGCGGAGTTGCAAGCGGCCAAGGAAGCAGAGGAGGCAGCGGCAGCGGCAGCGGCAGCCCCAAGTTCCGGGGTGATGGGTTCGGGTTTGGAGAATGCCAACCTCCAGGCCCAATTAGGCATTGGAGTGGCATACCAAACCGCACCTTCGGGCAGACATGGGGTTGGCGCAAGGCCTCCGTGGGAAACCATGTCGGGCGGGGCCACAACTACAAGCACGGGCCTAAAATCAGAGGATTTACCCAAATACCAGCCGCCGCCTAAACTCGGAGCGGCTTACCAGACCTCGCCCTCGGGACGCAGCGGTGTGGGCGCGCGGCCAGCGGGAGAGACAAACCAGGCTTACAACCAGGTCTACATCGAGACCTACAAGACATTCGTGGGCCAGGGCTTCGAGCCAGGCTACGCTGCTTATCGAGCCAAGATTGCCGCCAACTCTGCTAGTGGCGTTTCGGCTGTGGGAACAGCGCCCACTTCTCAGACGCCGCCCAAGACCGCCGCCGAATCCGTGGGACAGGTCACGGAGAGCTACGACGCCTTTGCTAATCAAAAGCAGGTCGAGGGAGACCTGACCAGACAAATCACAGAGGACGCCCGCCGTGTTGTCCAGGCTATTGAGTATGCTTTGCAAATTGGTGATCGCAACCAGATGCCTGTCACCATCGGGGAGGCGGTGACAAAGGTTCTTAGGGATTTCTACGGGTACGCAACGGTAGAGGAGGCGATGAAACTGCTCGGTTATATTCAAGTGGCCAAAAATATCTGGTGGCGTCTTGATCCAACCGCGCCGGACAATGACCTCAGCCTCTATTCCGCGGGCATCTCCTACGGCGGCGGGTCTGGCTTCAACTACTACGGCGGAGGCGGTGGAGGCTATGGTGGAGGCGGTGGTGGAGGTGGCTATGGTGGAGGTGGGCATGGCTCCGGATACTCCAACTATGGGAACGCGATCATGTGGGAGGCCTCCGCGCTCTTCGGGGGCAGGTAGATGGTAAGCTCCTATCAGCAACAGCAGCAAAGAAAGATAAAGGGCCTTTACGATGACACGCTTTACGGACAGCGGCTGTCTTTGTCGGGCGCAGCTGGCAGAACGTCCGAAACCCCCACGCTTTCCGCGGCCTCCAAGGCTAAACTTTCATCTGCGGTTGCCGGGACCGTCTCTCAGCCCAAACGACCTCCTCCTGGCTACGACAAGCTAACCCCGCTCGAACAATCGTTCTCTGAGATATTTCCGGGTATTGCTCCCTGGATTTTGCGTGGGACCGGCGCGGTGGGCGGAGGGGTACTTGGCTTTGCCGTGGGAGGCCCGGTTGGGGCTGTCGTGGGAGGAGCGGCGGGCGCAACATTCATCGAGTCCATTCTGGACACGAAGGTTGGTGATTGGCTATTCAAGGGGTTGGATTACGGGGCAGAAGTTACAGAAAAAGCCATAGGGACGGCCTACCTCATCGCCAACGACGACCAGTTGGAGGCGCTGAGGGGGACACAAATGAAGGGCACAAGCTCGCTGGCCTGGCTTGACATCGCTACAGATCCAAAAAAGCGAGCACTTTTCCTTTCGGCCTGGCGAGCCTCCAGCATGTTCTACGAGAGCATCGCCCCGAAGGACGTTGGGGGATTGCTCAAAGTCAGTCAGGCGCTTGGCGGCTTCGAGCAGTTCTCCCCCTTCGCCTCGGAAGAAGAAAAAGAACAAGTCCGTATAGAGCAGCAGGAGATATGGGGTGAGTGGGACACGTATTGGGGCGAACAGAAAGAGCACTGGCGGAAGGTGTTTGCCGGTGAACCGCTGCCTGACATCGGCGGCCTGCCGCAGCTTATCGCCATGCGTGAGCAGATATTCAGCGGGCGCGACCCCGATGAGGTATTGACGGAATACCAGCAATCCCTCGGCATGCTCGCCTTCCGCGGGCAAATGTTCGACAGCCTGGGCCATATCGTCGCCGATCCCATAAACTTCATTATGCCCAAACTAAAGCCGGTCGAGAAAGGCAAGGCTCTCACCGAATACGTGCTCGCCGCCAGGAAGGCGCCGCAGGTGACGCAGGCGGTGGATGACATCAAGCGGGCCCAGAAACTCTTCCTCGCCGCCGAGGACGTGGCCGAGAAATCGCGCCTGGCCGATGACATGGTGAGAATTGCCGATAGCCTGGAGACAGCCACCTTCAGCAAGATCGACGAACTCTCGGACATCACCCTGGGGCTAAAGAAAGCGGTGGAGAGCGGCGAGGGCTTGGACAAAGCGATTGGCAGGCTGGACGACATCATGCGCCGCTTCGACGAGGTGAAGGACGCCTCGCTGATGGAGCGCAAGGTGGCGGCGCTGTTTGGTGGAGACCCGCTCAACCCCCCGGATTACTACTTCAAGCTCACCAATGCCACAAAGAACATTCCTCTTGGGTCCCGCCTCGTGGGCGGCGTGCTGCGCTTTTTCACTCTCACCTCCGAATCGAGAGCGCGCATTTTCGTGAACAACATCTCGGACACGCTGCGCATCATCACCGCCGAGGGCAACATTGCAGACCCCAGGACGCCGTACCTGTGGGTGCAGAATTTCGCCAAAGGCGCGGCAGGGGCATTTGGAGACAGGCTGGGGCATATGTTCATCACCCCCGTGGGCAGGCACGTGCAGGCGGTTCTCAAAGCCTCGATGACCAAATTTGCCGAGGCCCTCACCGCCTACGACGCCCTCAAGACGCAGCGGGAAATGGCTTACACCATCGCCCGCTTGCTGGACGACAGCCCCGGCAACATTGTCAAGATGCTGCAAGCGGGCGAGTCCAACGCCGTGTTCCAGAGGCTGACGAAACTGGTGGGCACGCAGCCGGGCGTGAAGCTGCTGGACGACATCGGAGCGGGGCTGGTCAAGCAGCAAGACTTGGTGAAGCTGGGCGAGATACTGCGCTCGACAAAGAACAACATCATTCCCTGGACGCCAGAACTGCTGCGCGGCAAGATGCTCTCGGACATGCTGGAAGTGGCGGCAAAACTGGCGGAGACGCAGTTTGGGGTGAAAGAGATAGGCATATTCAGGAAAGCAACCGAGGCCATGAAGTCGGTCGAGAGCCTGCTGCTGCTGGGCTTGAACGGGCTTTACCCGGTCAACAACTTCTTCAACGGCGAACTGACCATGATCGCCCGCGGACTGTTCAACATGATGACCACCGATCAGGCACTGAAATATTGGGATGAGGCAGTTGGCTTCCGGCCCTCCAATCTGATGAAAGGCTTCGGTATCTCTGGCGAGGAAGCCATAGCAGGGGTATCGGACATCGAAAAGGCTGCCATGAAAATCCTGGATGACGCACGCTGGGGAGATAACCAGAAGTTCCTCAAGACCGTCAGGGATGCGGCCAGGAAACCCAAGCTGGCTCGATCTATAGCGGCAATAACGGAGTCGAGGCAACGCCTGCGCGCCACCACCTCCGCACACATGAAAGTCTTTCCGCAGATCAAGAAGGGGATGATCTCGGGGATGGACGTGGCTGAACCGGGTTTGCGGGAGGCGCTGAACATCGGCGACCCCAATCTGGCGCGGGCCTTCGAGGAGGCCGTGCAGTCCTCGCTTTCCGTGAACGACATCGGCAAACTCCGCCAGACGAAGAACCTGAACTGGAACGTGGAGAGCATCATCCGGCAGGCGGGAGAGCAGTTGGGGATGCCGACCGAGACCCTGCGAATGTTCCTGGGCGAGGAGGTGCTGGAGGGATTGCGGCGTGTGGTGGACGACATCAAGTTGAACCCCACCGCCGAACGCATTTCCTCCGGCATCAGCGACATGAAGCGCACCTTTCAGGATGGACTGGAGGCGGCTTACGTCAGGGAACTCGAATACCGCGCCGCCGAGTACGCGGCCAAGATCGAGACCGAAGGCATTCACGGCGTGGCGATGGTGTATGGCGAGGTGGCCGATTCCATCTTCGCCCGCCAGGTGGCGCACACCATGCGCCTCGACGAGCAGGTGCCGAAAATCCTGGACATCGAGAACGCGGCCCTGCGCAACAGCGCGTGGAAGGGCATCCTGGGGGACAGCGACATCGCCTGGCGTAGAACCTGGCAATTCCAGGAAGCGGCGTTCAAGGGCATTGCCGATGGCTTGAAGGGGCGCGGGGCAAAGCTCACTCAGGACTTCACCGACGGTTTTCGCTCGCTGAAAAAGACCACCGGCGATTTCATCACCAAGCGCAACAAACTGTGGGACGACTTCTTCGAGGACATCGTAGCCAAAAAATTCCCCGATGACTTTTCGAGGTTTGCCCGCGGGGACGAGATCCGCGAGATTTTGACGAAGGAATACCAGAACCTCATCGAGACAACCGAGCGCGCCTACCTGAAGATGGACACGGTGGTGGTGAACAGCTTCCGTGACCCGCGCCTGCGCTCGCAGGTGAGCATGTGGCGCAGCACCATCCGGCGCATGCGCATCGCAGACATGGAGAGCATGGCCGATTTCCGCGGCGTGCTTGCGGGCGTTCCGAGAGCGGAGCAGGCGGCGATGTGGAGGGACTACAACTTCGCACGCCGCCGCGTGTGGGCCAACATCAACCTGCTCGAAAACGCGGGCCGGCGCATGGTGGCCGGAGACCCCGAGGCGCTGCGCATGTTCTCACAGGTTCAGGACTTGCCTCTGTTTCAGGCCAGGGCTGCCGAAGCCGTGGAGCAGGCCGAGAGATTGTCCCTGCGTAAGCTTGACCCCGTGCAGCAGAGCGACATCTTCCGGCAGGCCGAACTCGGGTTTGCCGATACGCCTGTCTCCGAACTGCCGCCCGATTTGAGAACAGCCTTGCAATTCCAGATCGAAGAAATGATGAGTGATATGACCATCGCCAAGCCAGGGCGGAGGATCATGGATTACGACGTGGCTGGACGGGGTGGCTTGTCGGAGGTAAGTGGCATCTCGTCTAGCTACCCGTATTGGTACAGCGAACTCAACCCCTACCTGCGATTGGCGGACGGGACTGTGCTGCGCGGCAAGGCCGCCGTGGAAGAGGCGCTGAACATACTCGTGCGCGGCGAGGGAGATACGGGCTACTCGATATTCGGGGAGCTGCGCAGGATCGCCTTCCGCGAACTGGCGGACGGCGGGTTGCCCGAGGATTTCTGGAAGGTGATGGACGAGATTGGTGAGGAGGGCGTTTCCCTGGTGCCGCTTTCTAGGGCGGGGGAAATGGATAACTTTGTTGATGCCATAAAACAAGCTGATATTCAGATTGCTCGTAAGGGCATTGAGAGTTTGAAGGGAGAAGAATTTCGTCGAGCCTCCGAATTACTATTAGAACATGGCTTACCGAGTGAAAATGAACGCCTCAATCAACTAATCAACAATCTTAGTGAAACTCTTGCGAAGCTCAACAAGGCTGGGGCAGACCCCCAACTACTTAAATTAGCCTCACAACAGATTTCTGATATTCGTAGCCATTTTCAAACAGTTTTGGATCGTGTTCAACGCAGAAAATTTTTGGGGAAGGCGACAGACATGGGAGCGCGCAAGCCACCCGTGCAGCCTATCAAAGACACAGAACCTTTCATGGCCGATTTCGACAGCCTGGTGGGGCGCATCGAGGCGCGGCAGGCGGGAATAGACGAGGTGTGGTTCGAGTTCACCGCGCCGATGGTGGACGAGGTCGAGCGCCGCCTACTGGCAATGCTGGACGAGAAGCCAACCAGCATTGCAAAATTGCCCGCCGCTACACAAGCGCAGCTTGACCGCTACCTCAACCGCGCCACCGGAGAACTGCGCAACGCCCAACTCGTTTCCTCCAGGTTGTCCGAGAAGATGGCGGATGGCGTGATGCTCAACTACAGCAGGCAATACGGCTTCGACGTGGCGATGGGCTATGCCGCTCCCTTCCCCTACTGGTGGACACACTCGATTGCCTCCTGGCTGGTCAATTCGGTGGACAGACCGGCGATGCTTTCCACCTATTTCAAGATGGAAAGGTTTCTCAACGAGGTCGTGGGAGACAAAGAGAATTTCCCCAGCCGCCTGCGGGGGCGGGTAAAGATCAGCCTGCCCTTCGTACCCGAGGAATTCGGGGAAATCTGGTTGGACCCGGGGCGCATGTTCGGCCTGCCGTTTGAGCAATTCTTCGACCCCTACGTGAACCTGATGCGGGAGAACGAGAGCATGCAGTACCGCATCGGGGTCACGCTGGGGCAGATGGTCGAGTCCGGTGCAATCACCCAGCAGCAATACGCCAACGCACTATCTGGGAATGACCCCGCGCTCTACGACCGCGCCAAAGGCATCGTACTCGACCAGGACAGCACGCAGCAATACGACGTCATGGACTTTATGAGCATGAGCACCAGCGCGCACCTGCCCTATCAGATCGCCTGGAACATCCTCAAAGGCAGGCCGGAGCGCATTGGCCCATTGCCGTTTACGCGCACGCTAAAAGGGGTGGCCGGACTGTTGGGAATCAAGGTGGGAGCGGAGGGAGTGGACAAATGGGGCAACATGCGCGAGAGCATCGGACTGCCATACTTTGACGAGTTTGAACGTTACCGTGTGCGCCGCGAATTGTCCAACATGACCGCCGAGGGCATCATTGACTCCGACACCGCCATACGCGCCATGATCGAGGAGGAGGGCGAGTGGTATCTGTATGCGCTCGACCGCGTGAACAAGCAGCAGGGCTTCTCCACGCTGCTGCGCATGGTGGGCTTGCCCACGCTTCCTTACCCTGAAGGTGAGAAGGCATTGAGGGCGAAGAAGGACGAGTTCGAGGCCGCCATGCGAGCCTGGGATGCGGGCAACGTGGATGCCGCCACAACCTTCTTCGATGAGAACCCGGACTACCTCACGCGGCTGGCAATCGGGAAAGAACCCGAGGAGCAGATGCAGAGGTTCACCGTTGACCTGCTGTGGGATGCCTATAATAATCTCTCATCGGTGGACAAGAGGATTGCCCGCGAGGCCCTGGGCGAGGAGTTCCAGACCAAGTTCCTCGATAAGGATACGCGCAACACCGACTCCATCCCCGTCGAGAAACTGTCGGGCTGGCTGAAGATGCTGGGAGGACAGCCTATTGGCAGCCTGGGCGAGGACGCCGTCCCCATCGAACTCGCGCCGCCTGAGATTGCGAACCTCACGCAGGCTTTCTACGACCGCCGCAGCCTTGATTTCCCCGACTGGTTCCAATTGCAGCAGGATTACTTCGCCCTCCCCGAAGGCGAGAAGAGGGACGAATTCCTACAGGAAAACCCGGCCCTGAAAGATTATTGGGCGTGGCGCGACGATTTCATGCGCCGCAACCCGAAGACGATTCCCTATCTCAACGACGACCCGGATAAGGAGATACGCGACCTCACGGTTGGCTCGATATGGGACATCTATATGAACCTCTCCTCGGTGGACAAACGCAGCGTGAGGGAGGCTTTCGGGGATGAGTTCGTGAGCAAGTTCCTCGACCGCGACACCAGGAACTACAACGCCATAGACATCGAAACCCTCTCCGGTTGGTTGGAGGAGCTTGGCGGGCAGTCACTCACCGGCGCTTCCGCGGAATCGCTTGCGCCCTCCCTCTCCACCGAGGAAATCCTGTCTCGCCTCTACTTTGTCGGAGGCTATGAACTGGTCAATCAGGTCACGGATTACGTCCAGGGAGGCAGGCTTGCGCCCCAGGTTTTGGAGGCTTTGCAGGAGATTGCGGAGGCCCTCGGGATTGACATCGACAGCTTGCTAGAAGAATTGAGCATGGTGCTGGTATTGCAATGAAACTTACTTTGTGCTATGCTAAATCCACAATTGAATAGGAGATAAAGGATGAGCGAGCAAACGGAGAGCGCCGCCAGGCCTGGTTCGGAGGGAACGCCAACCCCTCAGTCTCAGGAGCAGGGCGGGACCAGCTCGACTTCGCAGCCGCTTACAGAGGATCGTTTGACCGAAATCCTCGAGGCGCAAGTTGAGAAGCTGGTGCAGAAACACAGCAATAAAGAAACCAGCAGGATCAAGAAAGACGTCGAACGTCTTGACCAGCGCCTCAATGAGGTATCGGTCATCGAGCAGTACGACAAGCTGATCGCCGAAGGTTTGAAGCCTGAGCAGGCGAAGCGCGAGATCATGCGCGACGCCGAGATTGCGAGGCTAAAAGGCGGACACGAACAGCCTGACGTTGCTGAATCCGACTGGATTGACAGTGGCATGTTGACCGGCGAGGATGCCCTGAAAGTGGCGAGTTCTGTCCTCTCCAAACTGCCGGAAGAAACCCGTGCGAAGGTGGCCGCCGAGATCAAAAAAGGCGTCTTCAAAGACGCAAGCGAGGTCATTCCTTTTGCGGGGCAGAAGCTGGCAGAGGTCTTGACCAAGCCCAGCCCCGACGCGGCCAGCATCGGCCAGAATCCGGGAGGCGGTGGAGGCGAGACCAACCAAATCGAGAACATCACTGATCCGCATACGCTGGGCAAGATGGCCTTCTCTCAGGAGAAAAAATAGCGTAGCGGCAAGGAGAAGACAACATGCCATTCAGTTTGGCAGACTACGCAAAAATCCAAACTGATCCAAAGCGCAAGATGGTGATCACCAACATGCTGCGCGAGTCCGCAATTATGGAACTCATGCAGTATGAGAACACCGACACCCTCTCCACGGTACAGGTGCGCTGGAACACGCTGCCATCGGCGGCCTTCCGCAAGCTGGGAGCCACATACACAGCGAGTGAAGGTTCGTACGACGAGGTGTGGGAAAGCCTGTATGCCCTGGGCGGCCTGATCGAAATCGACCGCGTGTACGAGAAAGTGCGCAATCCCATCGTCGATCCCCGCGTTGACCAGGTCTTGCAAAAGACCAAGAGCATCATGCTCACGTTCAACGACTACTTCATCAACGGCGACCTGGCCGTGGATGAGGACGGGTTCGAGGGGTTGAAGAAACGCATCTCGAACATGCCCAGCCGCCAGACCGTGAGCGCCTCTGGATCAACCGACATCCTCGACCCGACCGCCTCGGCAGCCAACGCCCGCAAGTTCCTGGATAAGTGGGAGGAAGCGGCCTACGCCGCCAACGACAACGACTTCCAGATGATCATCTGCAACGAGAAGATGATGTGGGGCTATGGCCGCGTGCTCCGCTACCTGGGAGCCAGTGGTGGCCCTCTGTTCGATACCGCAACGGATTTCTTCGAGCGCGAGGTGCTCACCTACAAAGGCGCGAGGATCGTGGACATCGGCCTCAAGAAAGACCAGACCACCGAGATCATCACACTGACCGAAGACCCCGGCGACGGGGGCAACGACGCCACCAGCGTCTACTTCGTCCCCGTCAATCTGGAGGACGGCGTGTTCGGAATCCAGCTTGCGGAGCCGGACATCGAGGAGGGATACAAGGACGGCCTGGTGCTTCGGCAGATCCTCGTGGACTGGTTCGTTGGGTTGGCGACGTTCGGAAGCTATGGCCCCACTCGGCTGAAGAACATCGAAACCCCCGCCAGCTGGACGTAAAGGAGAAATAACATGATTTCCGATAATGCTCTTGTTTTGCGCTCCAGTTCGGTGGCTGTTCTGACGGCTGACGCAACGATAAGCGCAAAGCTGATCCCTGGCGGGACGCCCCTGCGCGGGCTTGCCCTGAAGGTGGTCGTGCCTTCCGTGACCGCGCATGGTGGAACTGGCGTGGATAAGCTGGACATCACGGTAAGAGCCAGCAGTTCGAGCAACCCAGACTCCAGCGAACGCGTCTCTGCTCACGAGCAGATTACTGCGGCGGGGGCGCATTTCGTCCCCTTTGTGTTCTTGCCGCCTAAGAAGTACGTGGAGGTCCTCCTCGACGTTACTGCTGGAGAGACGTCGTCCGCACCGAACTTCGGTCGCGTCACTGTTGAAATCGTTGACGCTGCCTACGACTGGTCCCGCAAACCCAACTGGGGCTAATAACCACTGAGGGCGGGGCGCGAAATCACCCCGCCCTTCTGGAATCATTATGAGATTGCCGCTAATCATCAGACGGATGATAAACCGAGGCCGCGCCGTTGCTCTTGTGGGCTTTGCCAACAGCACTTTCCCCGATGCGAAATATTCCAAGGCGGACGAGTTCTGGACGATGAACCAGGGCGCGATGCCTCACAATCCACTAAATCTACCGGGGGTGGACAGACTCTTTGAAATGCACAGCTACGAGGAGCACCTTCTTTCTCAGAACGTGAGAGACAACGAGAAGTACAGAGATTGGCTGGGCGAGGAACATCCTTTCCCCATTTACGTGCTGGAGGAGCGAAAGGAAATTCCCTCCGGCGTGCACTATCCCATCGAGGAAATCCTAAAAGACATCTTCAGGCATTGCTGGCGCGGTGCGGAAAGAAATAAATTCCTCACCAGCACAGCAGAACAGATGGTGGCGCTTGCAATACACGAGGGATTTGGTCAAATTGAAATTTATGGAATCGAGATGGCTTCTGGCTCGGAATATCGGTATCAGCGCGAGGGCATGAGCCACATGCTCGGCGTTGCCGAGGGACGCGGAATAGATGTTGTTTTGCACAAGCGCTCCGCGCTGCTGCGGGCGAAACTGTATGGCTACGAAGCCGGGCAAATGCTCCCTCACAGCCAGATGCAGCCTCTACTGGAAGCCTTTAGCAAGTACGAGGCGAAGGCCCGAGTGAATGCAGTGGCAAAAGACGGGATTGCCCAAGTGAATGCCCTGGCCTGGCAGAACTTATACGGCGGGGCGCGGCAAGCCTGCGAGAAACTCATGAGCCTGGGGAAACTGACCACTCGGCAAACGGCGGAGACATACTATCGAGCCTACGCCATGCAAAAGGCCACCTGGCTGGGCGAGGCCAATGTTCTGTTTGGGACATACGAAGGTAAACTGGACAAGAAAAGTTATCAAAAGGCCGTGGAAGCTCTCAACCTGATGTATTCCTACGACGGCGCGATGCAGGCTTGTGAGCAAGTCATCGCCTTGTGCGACCTTCAGGAGGCGAGGTTGGAACTTGAAATGACGGTCGTTCCTGTGGACTTGGAGCACGAACTAATAGAGCCTGTGAATGGCAAATTGGATGAAGTAACTGTCAGAAGAATGGAGAAAGATGCCGCAGTATAGCTTCGCCTGTGACTGTGGGAACTCTCTCGACACCGTCCGGTCTATCAAGACCGGCCCTCCTCAGCATTTGAAGTGCGCGCTGTGTGGGCGCTTGATGCAACGCATTTACCGGGTGGCTCCCAACGTACCGAAGGTAACGCGCAATCCCTGGGACGTGATGTATGAAACCATCATAGAACCCGGCTGGCAAAAGAGCATGGAGAAATACGAACGCAGCGGCCAGCGGAGGCGAGACGACCAATATCGCCTGAGCCAGGCTGAGAAAAGAAAGACCGAGAAGGAAAACCAAAAACGAACCGTCCTAGGAGCGTGAAATGACTAAACTCACCGATCTCACAAAAGCACAACTGGCAGAGGAAAACGAGCGCCTGCAGCAACTGCTCATCCAGAAGGAAAAGGAACTGAACGATGCGCAGGATGCTTTGAAAGCACAGCTTGGCGGGACGATGCAGGAGGGCTACCTGGTGCTCACGCCAAACCCCGTCACAACTGTGACCTCCGGCGTGCGCATCTACGCCGGACGCGCCTTCCTTCCAATTGTGCGTCCGCCCAAAGGCGCGCGCCCTACCCTTGCTCCTATGACCAAGGAGGAATCAAATGAACAGTACATGGCGCGCAAGGACAAGTTCCACGCGGCGCTTCAGGAGTGGGAGGGCTACGACGCCCAACAGCAGCTTCTACGCACCCTGGTCGCCGATTTCGGCTACGACGTGAGGGAGTTGAAAGCCTCCGACCTGGCGCAGCTGCGGGAAGACCCGCTGGCCGCCGAACAGGTTGGGCTGAGCCTTGCGGAAGTGCTGGGCTAACTTGTGGCGACGCTTTTCAACGTTGTTCACAACGTCCTCTTGGAACTTGGGGAAGCCATCGAGGGAAAAGCCACGGGCGGCTCGACTTCGACCATCGTGGACACCGGCGCGACCGGCAACAAGGAATTTGCCAGCAAGGAGGACGATTACTACAACGGCGGCACGGCGGGCATCCTCTACGACGCTGGCGGCGCTGCCGCTGCGCCCGAGGGAGAATACTCCGAGGTATCCGACTTCGACCAGGACAGCAAGACCATCACGGTAAGCCCATTACTCACCATTGCAGTGGCGGCCAACGACCGCTACTTCGTGGCAAGTGACCGCTTTGCTTTGCAGGAGATCATCGCCCAGGCAAATAAGGCGCGGCAGGAATACAAGATCGTCAAGACCGACACATCCTTGAGCACAAGCACCAACACGAAAAACTACACCATCCCTACTGGAGTTGTTGATATTCGGCAGATTGTTTTGCAAGACACGAGCGGGGGAGGCAAGACGCCCTGGCCTTATTGGGAGGAGACGCCCACAGAAATCATTTTCCGGCAATACCCGCCAGCCAGCAGGACTATCGAACTCATTCACGTGGCGAACCAGGCTGCAATGTATAACGCCAGCGACACGCTTGACGACCAGATAGCCCTAGAACTTTTCTCCGTGGACGTGGCGCTCAGACTGCTGCGAAGCCGCAAGCAGCGCGGGCAGCAGAACATCTACGAGGACCTGATCGAGGACTTGCAAATCCGCTATGATAGACTGCGGTTGGAATTCGAGAAGTACGTGCTCGAACAGCCTCAGCGTGATCCCAGCCGCATGATGCTGCCCGAACGAGGCGGGCAACTGCCTCCCGACCCGCACAACATTCGCTGGTGACATGCCTCTTTCCCTCAACGCCCAAGGACACATCAGGCTTTCAGACGGCGACAGCTCGCTGTGGTTCAACTACATAAACTCGAGGGCGCGGATCGACCCGCTTGCCATTTCCATTTCCCCCATCCCTGAAACGGCAGTACAAATCACCTCAGGCCAGAGCCGCTACGACGACCGCGAACCTCCCTTCGGCGCGACGGCCAGGGATGAATTCGCCGGTGGACGGGCGCTCAAATACGCCGAGGATGACCGCACCCGCTTCGCGGACAGCTTCCGCCTGAACACCTGGCAGGGGGGCAAACTCTTCCCCGCGCCGCAGGAGCACTACTGCACGGGCTACCGGAACGGCAATCAGCTTATGCCGGGCAACGTGAACTGGAAGCCCATTCACGACACCAGCCCGCACACGCGCTTCTTCGCCATGCCTTTCACGCCCTCGGCCAACTACACCGCCGAGCAAATCTGGCTGTGGCTCAGGTTCAGAGGAGACCCCAGCGACCTGACCGTGGCTCTGAGGGCGGACAGCGCCGGAAGCCCAACGGGGGCGGACATCGACGCCGAGACGCTGGCGGCCAGCAGCTACGAAGAACTGGTGAGCGTGCTGCACATTTTCACCACGCTTTCCGAGGCGCTCGTAAGTGGTACAAAATACTGGATCGTCATCACCGCAGACGCCAACGACAGCCCCGAGAACTGCTGGGAAGTAGGGGTGGACACCACGGGTACGACGGCCAAGACCTCGCCGGACGGCAGCGCTTGGAGCACATCGGCCTACGACATCTACTACCGCGTGCTGGACGCGGACGACGACTTCGTAGCGCAGTTCTTCAAGACCATTGGAGGCTTCTACTTCGCCACGAAGCCGGACGATGACGGCGCGGGCAAGCTGTATCGCAACGGCTATCAGGGCGTGGCCGACGCCAACACCGGCGCGCTGACCAAGCTCAAGGACAGCACGCAAACGGGCTGGGCGGCGGACGCCATCCTGGGCGCGATAGCCGAGCTTTACTTTGGGCCCGGCTCGACCGAAGACCCGCCGTGGCGCGAGATCACCGCCAGCGCGTCGGGGGAGGCTACCGTTGATCCGGCTTGGAAGATCGAGCATACGACGGGCACGATCTACAACATCCTGGGGACGGACGTTTTCGTGGAGGTGAGTACTACGGGTTTGGCCAAGCCTGTGACCTCGGTACTGCCGGTGATGAACTTCGTCTACATGGCACAGGGGGACGAGACCGTCATCAGGAAGGCGCGGTTTTATAACAACGCCGGGACTTACACCGAGGCTTTCGATGCCGAAACCGCCAAGGCGCTCTTCTTAGCCAACCAACTCGATACCTATGGGAACTTGGAGAAAGTTGTACGCATACGCAATCTGAATGACAGCGGAGTCCAGAATCCGGCAGTCAGTTACGCTGATGTGACCGACACTTTTGCCACCGACCTCAGCTTCGGAACAGACATCAAGATCGGGCACAGCGATCCCCGCATCACCGGCTTCCAGTTCTGGGGGGTCCCGGAGCAGCTCATCGTTTTCAAAGAGAACCGGCCATATACCATCGTAGACGAGAAGGCCAAGCCGATGGCGATCCCGGAACTGGACGTGGTAGCCAGCCCGAAGAACGGGCGGGCAAGCGCGGCCTGGAAGACCTATCTCTGGTTCTCGCTCTTGAACGACCTGGCGCGCTACTACAGCGACAACCTGGATCAGCGCGGGCCGATGGGAGGAGAGGGCCTGCCCAGCGACCGACAGGGGCCAATCGTGAAACTGCTGGGCTACCCCGAACTGCTGATTGCGGCAGTGGACGGGGGAGTGGACAACTACTCCTCGATACTCATCTACAATCAGGGGGGCTGGCACGAACTCTACCGCGCCCCGCAGCCGGGTCTGCGCATAAGGAATTTGTACTACCAAGCCATTCCGGGTCCTACACCGGACAGACTGTGGATTTCGCAGGGCAGCGATGTGCTCTATCTGCACATGCCCTCCGAGACCCTGAACATGCTGGAGGACGCCGAGCTTCGCTTCACCCACGAAAGCCACCTCATCACCGGAAAGTTCTCGACCAACCTATTCGACGTTCCTAAGTTGTGGAACGAGATGAAACTGTACTCCGAGAGCCTGAGCAGCGGAGCACAGGAGGTCTTCCTGGACTACCGCCTGGATGAGGACACGGATTGGGAGAACATCGAGCAGCCCTTCGACGAAGGCCCGATACAAGACAAATTCATCGGCGAGGCGGGCAGGACGATTTCGAGACAGATCCAATTTCGGCTGCGCCTGCTGACCAACGACGCCAGCGTTGCGCCGGTGGTGCGCGCCTACGTGATGGAGAGCATTGGCAAGAGTCCGGTGAAACACCTGGTGTCCTTCACCGGCCAACTCGTGACCGACCGCATGGACTTGCAGGGAGACTTCGACATCCAATCCATCGCCGAGGAGCTTGCTACTCTGAAGAGGTGGGAGAGCAACAAGGGACGCTGGGTGGTGGGGAGCAAGGCGCAAAACCCGCTGGTGGACGAGAAGCTGTACATCATAGACGGCGTGGCCTACCAGCCCATGCTGCTCGAACCCAAGAGCGGGGACACGGATGTGAGCCAGAGACCGGAGAGGGAGGGCTACTACGTGCAATTAACCCTGATCGAGGTGGGCGATGCCCCCTAGCATTGGCAGCTATCCCATGCGCTTGAAACGAACGGCGATGCCGAGGGTGGAGAGCGGCGAGAAAGAGCCTCTGGGCTTCATCAACGGCATCCAGGCCGACAGCCGCGAGGAATGGTTTTGGGCTAACTCGGCCTGGTCTCTGGGCTGGGCGGGGCGCTTCCATTACCAGCTCCCACTCGGCGGCGGAAGCCAGCGCAGGGGCGGGCAGATATTGGACTTTCTTTTTATGGCTCGGCCTGTGGCGCTCTGGACGCACATCGACGGGGTATACTGGCATGACCCGAACCGGGACGCCTTCGAGCGAAGGCAGACCGCCTACCTGCTGCTGAGAGAATACGGCATCGTGGCGGAACCCGCCGAGGTTCCGCAAAGAAGCCCTGGCAGCGTGACCACCGACCTGCTGTCCACGCAGGAGGCCTCCGACAGGCTGTTCCTGCAAGTGATTGGAAGATACTAGGAGAACGATATGGTCGCAACGATTACCCACTACAACAGCTTCATCACCCGCCAACTGAACGGAAATGCGATCGACCTGGACACCGACACCATCAAGGTCGCCCTGGTTACGTCTACTTACGTACCAAACCAGGACACTCACGACTTCTTCGACGACATCACCAACGAACTGGCGGCTACGGGCAACTACACCGCGGGCGGCGCGGCGATTGGCTCGAAGACCGTGACCCAGGACGATGTGAACAACGGCGCGACCTTCGATGGCGCGGACGTGACCTGGACGGCGCTGACGCCCTCGGCGGCGTTTCGATACGGCATCATCTACAAGGACACCGGCGCAGCCGCGACCTCTCCGCTTATCGCCTACATCGACTTTGGCGCAAACCAGAACCCGGGCGGGAACAATTTCACAATTCAATGGCACGCAGATGGGATTGCCTACATCCGTTAGGTTGTTGAATGGCTGACGTAGTAAAAGGAACGGTCGTCAACAAAAAGGGGTCTGGCGCTTCCAGCGATTCGGTGAGCGTGACCTGCAACGGCACGAACCGCCTTCTGCTGGTGTTTTTCGCGCTCGTGGACGCTGCGAACCCTGCCGATATGAATATCACCGCCATCACCTACGCAGGAGCAGCCCTAACGCGCTACCAAGGCCGCCAGTTTGCGGGAAATGACGGCGAAACCGAAGTCTGGTATCTGGTAAACCCGGCCTCGGGCGCAAACACGCTTAGCTGGACCTTCCAGGGAGCGACCGACGACCACATCTGCGTCGCCATACCTCTGCAAAACGTGAACCAGACCTCGCCGATGAACACGGGCAACGGCTCGGCGGGGACGGGAACATCGAGGTCGGTCAGCGTCACCACCACAGTAGACAGATGCCAGCTTTACAGCTTACTGGCTCTCTCTGCATCAGCGACCAACGTTGCAGTGGGCAGCGGCCAGACCGCCATTTCATCGCAAACACAAGGGAACGTAGAGGAAATGGCCGGGGAGAAGGACGCGGTGGTGACGCCAGCGGGGGCGGCCTCGATGAACTTCACCTGGACGGGGAGCGTGGTAAACTCGGAAGAGGTGGTCGCTATTGACTCTGAGGGCACAACGGCCAGCCCTCCCGCCCTTGCGCTGAACGCCAACGAGAACGCGCCCACCGTCCTGCACGAAGCCGGAGCGTCTGCAAAGAGCCTGGCGCTCACCTTCCCCGCGCCCACGTTGGTCGAGATCTTGGTAGCACTCCCGCCCGCGCTGGCGAAGACACTCACCTTCCCCGCGCCCAGCTTCTACTCACGACCCATTGATATAATGACAGCGCGTATGCCGCCTAGGAACATGCGCGCCCGCTCGCCGGAGACCGACATGACCGCCAAGACGCCGCCGCGCAGGATGCGGGCAAGGAGCCCTGATGGCTGAACTGGAATACATTTGGCTTGACCCGAGACGGATAAAGATCAGGGAGGGCGCGCAGGACGTGGGGCGCACCGTCACCTTCGACGACACCGTGTCCAGCGTGACCGTGACCGCCTACCTGGGGACGAAGGACGTGACCGCCACCGTGTATTCGACCGGAACACAGAGCATAAGCGGGAAGGTGTTGACGCTGAAAACATTCTCCGCGTTCGCCCCTGGGAAGATTTACGTGGTGAAGATCCTGGGGACTGTGGCGGGGCTGGTGTGGGTGTGGGCGTTCGAGTACGAAACACAGCAATCGTACCAGAAGTGGAGCGGCTGATGCTGCTAGAATTCTACAGAGGAGTAACCCGATGAAGAAACTTTTGTTGCTGGGGTTGTTCTTGGGGTTGTTCTTGAGTTTCCAGAAAGGAGACGGACTGGTGACAGATACGATTGGAACGGTGCTTACAGATTTGCTTGGGATGGTTCTCCCCCCCGAGGGGCAGAATCGCCTCGAAACGCTGAGGATGGAACTGGACAAGATGTACAAGGCGACGCAAAAGGTGGGAGGCCACGAGGCGCAGTTTAGCAGGATCAACACGGATGAAATCAACGCGGTCTACCTTCCGAATGAGCCGGCTAGGTGGGCGCGCGACACCGTCCAATCCATACCCAACAATACCCAAACTGCCATCGTCTTTGATGTAGAGGACTTCAACGAAAGCGCGTTCACCTGGGATGCTGCAGATGGGGCTAAAATTTCTGCGAAGGGCATTGTGACGCCCCACCACAGGTTTATTATTAGCGGACACGTTATCTTTGCGGCGAACAGCACAGGATATAGAACAATCGTCTTCGCTGCATACGATTCCAGTGATGTGCTGATAGGGGGGGGTACACTCGTACAACTCAGTGCGCCCTCAACTGCCTTTGCTGCGTCTTTTACCGAGATGACGGAGGTGGTCAAAGACTTTAGCTACTTCACCATCGAGGTTATCCAAACTAGTGGAGCTGCTCTCGATCTTGCGTTTGCACTGGTTTTCGTCATTCGGGTTTACTAGGAGAGTTGAGTGGCTAAATTCGTTCGCATGGGCGTGGACGCGGGGAGGTTCAGTTGCATCCTGAGATAACCTTCGACGCGCCGCTGGGCTGGGTGCGCGTCCGCCATGAGCGGGACTTTTGGGTTTGCGACAATGGCAAACGGGTAGTCTCCCGCAAGCAATGTCCAGAGTTCGACGATTCCGGCTACACCGGCTCTTATGCTTATCCGGCGGGCTTCAAGCTGTTCACATCGCCCAAGTCTGGCTACCGCTATCTCCCCTACACGCCTTCCTGGTTTTTGTTCCTGAAAGACCCGAGGATAAACGCGCCCTGGGTAGCGGCGAAGGCCATCATTCTCAATCAAGGATTGTTCAACACCAAACCCAACCGCGGCCGCGGCTTCCTGGATGCACAGCCTATCCCTGACCCGCCGTGGGCGGAGCCGCCACGGGCTGAGTGCCTCACCAGCACCTATGCCATTCACAAGGTGTTGGAGAGAAAGAACGGCAGTACCAGGATCGAGACCTTCAAACTTTCAGATCCCGCTCCCGACCCGCTAATCTACAACCACACCACGACACCCTGGCTTTTCTACCCTTTCATGGCGATTGACGACCTCGGCAATCTAAGCTACAACTGGGGCAACGAGAACCATGTTCCCTGCATTTCAATAGACGGGAGCGCGTGGATTACAGACGAGAAGCTGGAATTTCTAGCGGAATACCCAACAGCGCCGCCACCGGAGGAACCGATGCCAGAACCAGTGAAACGAACACGAGCACATGGCCTTGACGTGCATCCAAAGTGGCAGGGGATTTATACGTCTGACGACATCGAGGAGGGCTTCCCGCCTCCCGCCATCATTTTCCAGAAGGCCGCGGATGGGGAATTCGATTACACTGAGCCGGGCAACTATTCTTACTGGCTTCCACAATATCTCTCATTCGCCGACGAAGTGCCTGTGCTGGGAGGCTATCACTGGTTCCAGACCGAACTGCCAGGGAAAGCACAGGCCGTCGTTGCCCTCAAGATCATCAGAAAACGAACGGTACGAAGGGGCCGAGAGCGCAAACTCTACGATGTCTGGGCTGTTGATTACGAGGGCTATCAAAATCAGATCAACGAAGATACTGCTTGGGAGCTTGTGGCCTACGTTGAGCATATCCGCACCGAGGAACCGGACGCAAAGTTACTCCTTTACATAAACGGTTCGACCTACACCTTTTTGCGCAGCGTCCTCGGAGACTGGCTGGACAGTATCGACATCTGGTTTGCCGGAGGCCCTTACTACAATCAGCCGCTCATCGAGCAGATCGCGGATGACATATACCCCAAAGACAGCAATGGCAATCCAATTCCCTTCGAGTTCTGGCAGTACAGCGCCGATCTCAACAAGGCCGCCGACGAAAATGATTTCGAGAATGGCGAGGAGGCAAGCATCGACGTGGACGTTTATGAGGGTACACCGGCTAAACTGATGCTCAAATACAGCGACGGTATTATGGACGCGGTGTTGAAGCTGGGCGGTTACTGGAAGATGCGCTATTGGGACAGACCGAGGATGGTCTGAGGATGCCGCCGAAGCAAAACATCACGGTAAGCGAAGAGCGCCTCAACCTGGCACTCGCCACCTTTGAACTCAAAGTCACTCGTGAGATCGCGGCTTCGGAGGATCGCACCCGCACCCGCATCGAGGAGGTAAAGACAGCAATCGCAGGCAACCCCGAAATGATCGCTGGGATGAGGGCCAGGATCGCCGATAATACCGAGGACATCGAGGCTTTGCAGGCGAGCGATAAACGCTGGACGACGATTGCGATCTTGGCCTCGAGCGTGATCTCCGGCGTGATCTCCGGCATTTCGGCTCTTTGGGGAGGGCAGAGCAAATAGTATCTATGGCCTTATTCAAGTGTTGTAAAAGGCAATCCACTACTCTTTCGGAGGTGTAAGATGGATTTCGCAAGTTTTTGGGAGGTGATCAAATCACTTCCCGCCGAGGTTGTGCCGGTCGCGTTTTTCCTGTTCGTGGCGGTGCAGCTTCTCAAGGCTACCGGCGTGGTCGGCCAGGACACCGCGGCTCAAATCGTGGTGTTGATTGGCTCGTTCCTCTCCGGCGGCGGCCTGGACATTGGGAGCTTCGAGGAAGCCCTGGTCCCGGCTGGCGTGGCGTTCTTCGCCTCGCTGTTCTACTGGCTTTGGGCGAACTGGGTCTCGCCATTCGTCACGCCCGGACTATCGAAACTTACGGGCAGGCTGATGGCGGCCACGAGCAAGTCCAAAAAGTAAGAGTTTTTCTTCCTCTCCTCCTCAACGTGAAAGACCCTCTTGCGAGGGTCTTTCCATTTCTGCCGGCGGGAGGAAGGGTGGCCGCCGGCGTCCGGGAAATAATCGCTAGTGTCTTGCCCGCATCACCACTGCGCCCATGATGATACCGGCCAGCAGGAACGGCAGCGCACAGAGGGCGGCTCGGGTCTGGTAAAGCGGGGGTAACTCGATCTGGACGATGACCAGGACGAAGATGAGATAGCCCATGACAAGTAGGAAAGCGATGCGTGCCCAATCGCGAAGGCGGTTGTTTCTCCAACGGTTCATGTAGTCCTCTTTCTGCCAGAGCTGGCGGTCATTGGGGCGGTTCATAGTATTTGCCTGCAACCTCCCGCCTGCATCTCACACCACTCGTTGGGCGGGCCGGCGGGAATTACCAGGCTCATGTGGGCGTGTATCATCCACGCCTTGCGGCGCAGGAGCTATTTGAGAGGTAGCTTGACATCGCAGTACACTCCTGGGTTAGGTGGTGGATAGGATGCTCCCGCGCCGAAGGGTGAGGACGAGATCAGCCGACGTCATCCTCCTCGATCTCCTCGCCGTCGTCCAGTTGCGCCAGTAGCTTTTCAATCTCCTCCTGCACGGTTTCGAGGGCTTCGATGCGAGCTATCGGTGAGACCTTGACTGCGGCCAAGAGACGGACAGCGGCGAGGGCGGTGTCGGTGCGGTGCGTGAGGTCAGACATCTTCGGCTTCCCGAATTACTTCTAGGATTTCATTGGGTTGTAACTCTATCGTGTTTCCCTCAATGGTCACATAGATGCCGTCGATACGAGTCTTCTCGCCCCAGTAGAAGCCGGGAGGGACAAACTTATTGAAACCAACCACATGGCCTTTCCCTCTGGTGGTCATTACGATATCTCCTATACCAACTATGTAGCGACGTTCAAATATCGGCTCGTGCATATTTTTGCTCCTCCAGCAAATCAGGATACGGGCCAATCATAATTCTAAGTTCCTCAAACTCCGCGGCGGTCTCGGCCCGCTTCCATTGAACCAGTTGAAACGTCTCAATCAGGAATTGCGCCAATTCCTCCGTGATTGGCTGGCTGACTTCGCGGCGCTTCAGATCTTTGTCGTGATACCAGAACCGCCACCCATCAGATTGTTTTTCTACCCGCAGGGCACGTTGTGGGTGTCCGAGCGTCCGATACCATATATCAAGAAGTCTCACTCTTGACCTCCTCGGCCTGTTTCACATCGGCGATGGCGTTGGCGAGGTCGCCGGGACGGTTCAGTCCAAAGCGAAGCCATAATTCAATCGTTGCATCTTCGGGATAAATGGTGGGCTGAGACTCGCACAGGATTTTTAGCAATGCCGCTTTGAACCTATCCCATTCATCCTGTTCAAAAAACCGAATATGCTCAATGCACATCCACTCCGTTTCGGGGGTGGCCTCGGAGCAGAAGCAAAGCGCTGACTTTCTGTAAATTCTATCGTCCCCGTCCCGGAGCATCCAGTCAGGACTAAGTTCTCGGAAGCCCAGCGCCTCCGCAACCAGCTCGTCTCGGTAAAGCATTCCGTTCATGTGGACTCCTTATCTAATCTCTCGCGCCTCTGCTCCATGCTCAGGGACAGCGCGCGGGCGCGGCGGGGGTCGGGCTTGCCGTCGATTGGGGGGTAGCGGATGGTGATAGTATCGGGATATTGGCGTCTCTTGTTCCCGTTCAAATATCTTTTTATTGCTGTTTTGACATAGCGGCTATTCAATGCGACTGTCCCATTCAAAAGAGAAAGAAAGTAACTCGCCGACCAAGTGCGGGGGGGGTCAAGAGTTTTCCCAAGTTCACTTGCAACCCTCTTGCAAGTCTCGGTAAGGCTCTCATCCTTGCCTCGTTTTTGTATGACAATTTTGCGCAATTCGTCGAGTAAATGCTTTGTAGCATCTGCCATATCTTATTTTACTGCCAAACCCTGCCAAAAGCCTTCCTGACATCATTTAGGCATATTAGGGAGGGGTGAGTTGTCCTTTTTATATCCAATTTTTGCGGTTTCCTTATATTTCAAATAAAATTTTTCGTGAAGGGGATGACAAAAAGACCAACTAGAATTATAAACACTTCCTCCTTGATTTAGAATATTGCAAATAGTTTGAGATTCAAGATACAGAAGGTGTCGTTTTTGGACGGGCGCATCAATGAGATAGGCCTCAAAAACTCGAAGACCAAATATATCCACGTCATCTTGAAGTCGGAGACAGGGATGTCTTCGATTATGAAGTTTGTTAGTATGATCCAATATGCGTGCGAGAATATTGATTGATTGACCAACATAAACCCTTTTTGTTTCGAGATTTCTTATGCCGTAAATACCGGTTATCTTTTCGAGGAGATCAGATAAAACAATATGTTCGCTTTGAAGGATTTTTTGGAATTCTGATGGTAAAATGCTCATGCTCGACATCCTCTTTGTTGAGCCACGCACTCGGCGGCTTACACCGCGCGAGTGCTTTTTTGTGATGAGCAAATTATATCCTAACATAATCTATCTCGCCACCGTCACGCCCCCGCCCCGGCGTACCATATCGAAGCCGCGAATAACAGGATGCATAGAACAAAAAGAAGAATGGAAATCGCGATGAGCATGCATCCCGCGCAGGCCGCGGGGAGGCCGCTATGGTTGCGCATCGTTTCTCTTTTTCCATGATGGTGTTTCGCCAGTCCTAGAAAATGGGCCACTACCCCAATACATCGGCACTTCTTCCATGCCCAGGAATTTCAGGCGGCGGAGTATGCAGTTACAGCATAATACTCCTGCCCCAGGATACGGAGTTGGATTGATTGCTTCCCAAACATCGTCAGGTACGATCAAATCAGCCCAACCCTCATCTCCATAGTCCGCTCCGCAATCCGAACATTCACCCCCTGCCGAAATATCATCTGGATATACCCATTGTCGTTGTTGACCATGTGGCTTATCAAGACGTTCAAGGGGCGATCTATTTCTAAATTCACTCACAGTACTCCTCCGTCCTTACACCCGTCCCGAAACAGGAGGCGGAAGGCGTCACTCTGGGCGAGCATCGTATTCCACTGCCCCAATCGCCGCCAGCGCCTCGTCCACATCGTTGCAAACGTATACCGGCGCGTGTTGGCTGAACTCCTCGTGCCATGCTTCCTCCGCGGGCGTTAGCCTCCGTTCCGAGGGCGGCTTTGCCCCATCCTTGACTTCGATGAGAACCCAGCGGCCACGGAACGCCACGAGCAGATCTGGGCAACCGCCTCCGACAGCATGGAGGTGACACACTTTCGCTCCCGCAGCGCGGAGGGCGGCGACAACCCGGGGTTGATTGGCGTCGGCGCGCTTAGGCTGGTAAGCTAGTTTACGGGGCATCGGACTTGTAGGCGGGGAGGAGGGAATTGAGGTCGAGAGTGAGGGGGATCATTTCTTCGGCCACGGCCACGGTGTCAACTTGCCGTTCATGCCCACGGCATTGTCGATTTCGAGTTTTTGGAGAGGGACGCGCCGTGGTCTTGGTTGTGCACGCGTGGACTGGTCTGCCGCCGGACTAACGGTATAACCCATTTCGATGAGGCGATATGCCTTGTCGCCCGACATCCTGACCAGATGCACCTTGCCGCCATTCCAATCCGGGCGCGAGACGTCAAAGTTGGCAGGGCTGAACTTCTTGCTCGTGGGGTTGTAGAGATTGAGGCGGGCGACGGCGCCCCTCATTCTGTTCTTCTGTTTATCGGTTGTAAACATCTTGAGCTCCTTCCACAATTTCAAGAGGTAATTGTACCTGCACCGGCTTCGGCACGGGCAGTTTGGCGAGGCGACGCTGCTCGTAGGCATTATGCTTCATGCGCTCCGCCTTCGCCAGCGTCTCCAAAGTCACCTCATCCACCTCCTGCCGGGTCCCGAGCCAATAACCGCCGCCGTCGCCGGAGGTGGCGAAGATATAGCAGCCCTCGTTGGTCAGGCGCAACTCCTCGATCCATTTGCGTACCTTTCTATCCCAGTGTTCCTCGGAACGGCTATCTGAGAGGAAGTGGCTATATTCGAGATTGTCTATCTCGTCGGCTTCAAGGAGCAGGAACACGACGCGGGAGACGAGGGCATTGCGTTTGATGCGGGTATCGCGGCTCCGGTGGTTTTTGAGGATGCCGAGGATGAGTTCGCGTGGGTTCATGTTGCCTCCAATCAATCCCAAATAGGTACATCTAAGGCTGCAAAAGCTTCTGTTTCCCTCATGATTGCCTCGGACAAAATCTCGGGAGAGGAATGATTTATTACCCATTCCGCTAGACTAATCTCCCTGACGTTACGTACCACCCTTGCCGCCTCCGCTATCCGTCTGAGGATGGCGTTCTCGGCGAGAGCGGATGCCCAAGATTCGAGCATTTTCGGGATTGTGTTGCCCCATTTCCGGCCATATATTTCCTGTGCCCATTTTGGGAGCAGGGCAATCTCTTCATTAGTTGTCATCGCTGTGCTCCACAGCCGCGAGGACGGCTTCGCAAATCCGCTCAGCAAAATCCTTAGAAAGTAATAAATATATTGTTGAGTATCTCCGACCCAGAATTTCAGTTAGGCGATCCTGAACATCGGCATTGTTACATGCTTCTCGCAAGAACGCGAGCGCCTGCGCGGGGTCGCGGGAGGGGTGGTAGCGTGCCACCGGATGTATCCGCTTACTCATCAAATTGGGAGCATCCCGCATTACCCAATCGCGGCCATCGTCTGATAACACCCACCCCTGCGCCCTTGCGACGCGGGCGTCCAGATCGGGTTCGGTTCGGGGGTCAGTCATTGGAGGACTCCGACAGATCCTCCATCGTAGCAACAATGTGGCTGCGTTCTGTTGCCAATCCTTTGCTCTCCGCATAATTCAGGAATTTATCATATAGTCGGTCAAGC
>Ga0209518_1000731_pt1 | contig 40788 bp, 42 predicted proteins | sample RifGroB1_FD_183993 | JGI IMG/M metagenome (GOLD analysis project Ga0209518, IMG submission 183993) | Groundwater microbial communities from Rifle, Colorado, USA - Groundwater B1 (SPAdes) (version 2) | ecosystem: Environmental > Aquatic > Deep subsurface > Groundwater | place: Rifle, Colorado...
AACTACGGGGGGTGATTGGTTTAAAAAGATATAACAATTAAAGTGGGATGTCTATGGCGTAGGCGCCGGCGCCGGTCAGCAAGAGAGAAAGAGAAATGGTAAAAATGAGAAGGTAGAAAACCATGTCGCGTTTAAGAATCTCCCGCGCCCGCCATTCGATATAAAGTTCAATACCGGAAAAGATTACAAAGGCCAGCGCCGCCACCTGCGTCCAAAGGCCAATCAACAAAAGGACCCCGCCCATTAATTGAAGTAAGGCATAGAGCGGTAAAAATAAATCAGCCGGGCGCAGTCCCAAGGTCTCCAAGGAAGCGAGCCACGCCTCTTTCTCGCTTCGGAATTTCAAAAAGCCAAGATCAATAAAAATGAGACCCAACAGCAAACGCAAAATAAGAGGTCCAACAGACGAGTATATTAGAAGTTCTGGAAACGGATTAAGCATATTTCTATGATAACACAAACAAGGCGACACCGGTTGCAACAGAAACATTTAAAGATTCCTTTTGCCCCAACATGGGTATTTCTGCAACCGCATCAGCCATTCTAATGGCTTCTTCTGAAACCCCGGTGACTTCGTTGCCCACGATAATCGCGAATTTATTCGGTTTCGCCAAACTTTTTAAATCTACCGAGTCAGGGGTTTGCTCGAGAGCAATAACCAGAAATCCTTCTTTTTTCAAATTATCAATAATCAGTTCGGTTTCTTGGGCATATTCCCAATCAATCGCTTTTTCCGCTCCCAACGATACTTTAATGAAATCTTGACGTTTCCTACCAAAACGATCAAACGGTGCGGGTGTTGTGCCGATTAAAATAATTTTTGATACCCCAAATCCATCAGCTGTGCGAAAAATCGAGGCGGTATTCTCGACACCTCTCAAATTTTCAAGAATGACAACACTGGTTTGTTTCATTTGTATAACTTTTGATGCGCGGAACAGAAGTGGGCGCTACGCGCGCCGATGATAATACGTTTGATAATACCCCGGCAATCTCCCTTGCCGCATTTATGGCCAGTTTTCTTGTAAGCTTGATGATAATTCTGGAAATTACCTTTTCCTCCTTTGATATTGCGATAATCAGACATAGAATCTCCGCCCAAATCGAGACCCTTCTTCAGTGTTTCTTTCGTTGCTTGAAACATGATTTTCAGGTTTTTCTTCGGGATTTTGTTGGGATGAGAAAGGGGATGGACTCCGGCGCGCCAGAGAATCTCATCCGAGTAAATATTGCCGATACCAGAAATTAAACTTTGATCCATTAATACCTGCTTGATTCTACCTTTTGGTTTTTTCTGTATTTGAAAATTAAAATTTGGAAATTGAAAATTTTTATCCAAGGGTTCCGGTCCCAAGTGTTTGAGATGAAAACTTTTTTCAAGCCCATCTGTTTTTACCAGCGTGACTTTGGCAAACTTGCGCAGATCGGAGAGAATGAGATGCTTCCCATTGTCTAATTCAAAATCAAGACGGGTGAAAGGGTAATCAGGGCGATCATAGACAAAATGCCCGGTCATTTTCATATGAATAAGAATGGTTTGGCGGTTTGACAAATGGATTAGAATATTTTTGGCCCGCCTTTCTACTTTGAGGATTTTTGTACCCCTTACTTTCTTTTTAAAGAATGCAAAAAACTTTGGGTTCTTGATATTGTCCTTGCCGACGTAATGTGGACTGTTGTAATTTGTTTGGACATCAACAATTTTTTTACCCTTGACCGTTTTATTTAAGCCGTTAACGGTTGTCTGGACTTCTGGCAATTCAGGCATGTTTAGACAAGAGCTTCAATGCGGCCTTGACACGCTCACTTGTTCCCTCCACTTCTTTCGGCACTTTTTTGAGCGCGTCGCGGGTGTCGCGTTCGCTGTAACCGAGGGAAATCAGGGCTTCGAGAACATCGCCTTCGGCACGAATGTTTACACTCTTATCCGCGTCCGTAGTTTTCAATTTATCTTTGAGCTCCAAGACTATTTTCTCGGCATTTTTCTTACCAATGCCAGAGACTCGTGTCAGATATGTAATATCTTCACTCGCAACCGCTTGGCGGAGCATTGAAGGAGTGGCGACATTTAAGATACCAAGAGCCGTTTTGGGCCCGATACCCGAGATGGTAATCAAGAGTTCAAAAATATCGAGGGTTTCTTTATCCAGGAAACCGAAGAGTTCGAGAGAAGTCTCTCTTACGACAAGATGTGTCCAGAGAAAGATGGGGGAGCTCGGCGTGGCTTCCAGTGCCGTCTCGGTGGCGACCAAGACTTTGTAGCCAACGCCGGAGACATCCACTATTATGGCATTTAAATCTTTGCGCCGAACTGTGCCAGAGAGACAGGCAATCATGGTGTTGTCATTATAATGCAAAGTCTGATAAGATGCTCCCAATGTCAATTACCCGAGGAGCCGCCAAAGCGCACAGAAGCTCTCAACGCAAACGAGAGTTCAATTTGCGTCGCAAAGATAAGATCTCTCGCTCCGTCAAATCTCTCAAAAAACTCGTCGTCTCCGGTAGTAAGAAAGAGGCGGAAGCCATGATGCGCGAAGTTCAAAGCGCGCTCGATAAGGCGGTCAAGAGCAAGACTTTAAAGAAAAACACCGCCGCTCGTAAGAAATCCCGTCTTTCAAAATTGGTTAAAAAGCTTTAAGCTAAACTTGCGCTCTCATCGTTCAATGGATAGGACATAACTTTGCGGAAGTTAAAATGGAGGTCCGATTCCTCCTGGGAGCATCACGTTAGGAATATGTTACAATAGATATATCGAACCACATTAGTCAGTCTTAAATTTATAATCCATGAAACAACTTGATCCGAAAGCAGTCTGGTTATTTTTTATCAGTTTCGTTTTACGTGCGTTTATTCCAATCATATTTTTGAGCATTTATGGTGCAGTAATTTTGGGTGAGTTTTCATTTGGTTTTCTAAATTGGTTGTGGATTATTGTTCCTGCCTTCCTAGTCTTGTGTTTTGTTTGGGCCAAACTCACGTACTATTTTTACCGCTACGAACTCACCGATGTTGGTTTTCGCAAAGAGCTCGGAGTTATCTATAAAAAATATGTGACTATTCCTTACGATCGCATTCAGAACGTGGATATTTATCGGGGTATTCTGGCTCGCTTGCTTGGATTATCGGATCTTAACATTCAGACAGCGGGAATGAGCGCGACAATTAATAGATACGGGGTGTCCGGTGGCGGCGCCGAAGGACGGTTGCCGGCGCTCTCCCGAGAAGTTGCCGAACAACTGCGTGACGAACTTATTCAGCGGACCCGTCAATCTAAGAATCAAGGGCTCTAGTTTTTTATTAAAATCCGAGGTATTCAAGAATTCTCTCAACAAAGGGAAGGTTGTGGAATTCTTCTGACAAAACTTTGGAGAGCTTTTCGCGTAATTGTCCATCATCAATTTCATCATTAAGTGGTACAATAATAAGAGGCATCAGCAACTTTTCGGATCGCAGGATGATTTTTTTGTGAGGATGGTCCATATCTATCCAAAAAGACTGGAGAGTTTGATATGGATAACGAACCTTACCCCGGGTTATACCTTTGTCATCTACGATTACATGTAACGTGCTTGGCGGACGATTGGTAAAAATCGAAAGAGCAAAAACGCTGACAAGCACCAAAATGGCGAAAATAATATTGCCCAAAATAACCGAGGCGATAGCGACGGAAACTGAAACAATACCCACCGCCCAGAACCAATCAGAACTTCTTTCTTTGTGCTCATACTCATGAGCGTCCCACTCTACTTTAAATGACGGTTGCGGCATAAGTACCTAAATTATATCATAATCTCTAAGCGTCTATTCTAGAATGATCGAAATATTTCCGTACGCCGTTCTTATCATGTTTGCTTCTCTTGTTGGAGTTTTTTCTGTGTGGCGGAGAGCGGGTCGCGTGGTTGAGCGTCACTTGAGTCTTTTAGTCAGTTTTTCCGCAGGAGTTTTCTTGGTCATTGCCTATCAACTGGGAATTGAGGCGCTAGAACATTCGCATACTTTCAGATTCGGATTACTCTGGATCATAATCGGAGTGTTGACAGTATGGCTATTATTTAAATTTCTGCCTTCCTCGCACCACCATCATGATGAAACACTTGAGACGCATCCCCATTCAAGACTTGACGCTCGACGGATTATGGTAAGTGACGCTCTTCATAATTTGGGCGACGGTATTTTCTTGGCGGCTTCTTTTGCCGCCGGTTCTTCGCTTGGGATAGTCGCCGCCTTAAGTATTTTTGTCCACGAACTGGTGCAAGAGATGTCAGAGTTTTTTGTTCTTCGACAAGCCGGCTACTCGGCAAGGTCGGCTCTCGTCTTAAATTTTGCCATTTCCGCCACGATTCTTCCCGGCGCGCTGGGCGGTTTCTTTTTGTTAGAAAATTTTGAAATACTTGAGGTTCCTCTTCTTGGTTTAGCTTCCGGAGCGTTTTTAGTGGTTGTTTTTCATGACCTTATTCCTCATTCAGTCAGAGCTTCAAGACATAGCCGTTTTTACTGGAGACATTTACTCTTGTTTTTAATCGGTGTAGTTTCAATGTCTATCGTAAATATTTTGACTGCGCATTAGATTTACGTCTGTTAAGGGTAGTAAAGTTCAAACTTTTCATTATAATCAGCGTATGATGGCTCAATTACTAACCGCGGGCGCAATTTTTGCAAATTTTTCTTCGTTTGATATCGGATTGCGTGACTATCTTGATATGATAGTCGTGGCATTTTTGGTCTATGCCATAGTTTTGCTTTTTAAAAAAACACGCTCCCTTTTCCTTTTTAACGGAGTGGCAGTTTTGGTACTCATCTATATCTTTGCAAGATATTTCGGTCTTTATCTGACGAGTTATCTTTTTAGTTTTTTCTTTGGATTTTTTGTGATTATTTTTGTTGTGGTTTTCCAGAGAGAATTGCGGAGACTCTTTGAATGGCTTTCATTGTGGAGAAAATTTCCTTATTCTAAGCGCGAGCTTATTCCGGATTTTGTGTCCATTCAAGTGATTGAAGCGGTTGTCGCTCTCGCGCGCGCCAAAACCGGTGCCATCATAGTTTTTCCCGGAGCAGACAATTTGGATATGGTGGCGGCGGGAGGCATCCCCTTGGGAGGCAGGGTGTCCGCAGAACTTTTACAGAGTATTTTTGACCCATCTTCTCCCGGACATGATGGCGCTGCGATGATCCAAGGAGACAGAGTGAGAGCGTTCGGAGTTCATTTGCCTTTGGCCAGAAAAGGAATAAAAAAATTTGGAACTAGGCATCGCGCGGCGCTTGGACTTGCTGAACGCTCGGATGCCTTCATTATCGTGGTATCTGAAGAAAGGGGAGTAATTTCAATCGCGGAAGACAGCGATATTAAGGCCTTGCCCGAGGACTCCGTTGCTGACGAACTTCCGGCTAGATTGCATGATTTTTTGCGTAAACATTTGCTTGATGGTGACGCCGGACCGAAAAGTTGGTATCCTTTAGTAAATTGGAAAGAAAAACTTGCTTCTATCTTGATTGCTTTCTTTCTATGGTATGCCTTTGTAATCCAACTTGGCGCTGGGACCGTTACCAAAAATTTTCAAGTGCCGGTCGAATTTCGTTCATTGCCGGTGGAATATCTCATCGAAAGTATCAGTCCGACAGAAATCAGCGTTTCTTTGTCCGGTCGGAATCAGGACTTTAGTTTTTTGAATGCGGATAAATTAAAAATAAGCCTTGATCTCAAGGATAGCGTTGTCGGCGTGCAGAAATACACGGTAACAAATGATAACGTTGTCGGCGCTCCTGATACGCTCTCAATCGTTAATCTCACTCCCAAGGTCATTAAATTTAACATCAAAAAAATCCCATCCTCGCCTCAAGAACAATAGAGAACAGATTGGAAACATTGATTTCCGAGCAAGGCGGAGGTGGTGAGATTCGGACTCACGGTCCCTTGCGGGACTCCGGTTTTCAAGACCGGTGCACTAAACCACTATGCGACACCTCCGGCCCGCTTACTCTAGCAATTTTTTGAAAACCTCTCCACCCTGAAGTGATATGCAATTTTTACTTAAACCACTCGTTTAATTTTTTTGGCCATCCCAGTAAGAACAACAGTGCTAGAGGCGCGCCCCAATTTGCCCATCTTTCAACAAAATCCCAAACGGGGTCAGGCCCTATCGGCCAGCGAATCATTGCCGTCCACAATCCCCAAAGCGCCATCCATAAAAGAGCTATCCGTACCGGTTTAATAAGAATTAGAACTGCTAAGGCAAGATCCAATATTCCAACGAGCGAGAGTAGGGTAATGATTGTATCTGGATTACTTATACCAACCGCTTCGAAATACTTAAACCATCCCTCTTTACCCTGAATAGCAAACACTCCGTGTCCTATAAAGGAGCCAGCAGTTGCCACTCTTAGAACCCAAATAGCTGAATTAATATTTGTATAAATATAATTAATAATGATACTCTTCCCAATTATACTATAATTAATCGGATGAGGCTTATGGCAATCGACTATGGCGAAAAGCGTGTGGGTATCGCGTCAACTGATGAGACAGGCGACTTTGCTCTACCACGCATCGTATGGCCGAATGACAAGGCTCTAGTAGACAAAGTTTTGAAATTTAAGAAAGATGAGAAAATACAGAAAATTATAATTGGAGAATCGAGGGATCTAAGCGGTAATTCAAATCCTATTCAAAGGGCAATAGATAGATTTAAGGACGAGCTTGAAACATATGGCGTCGAAATTGTTTACCACCCGGAAATTTTCACCACTCTTGAAGCCCGACAGCTTCAAGGACAAACGGAAATGACCGATGCTTCAGCCGCTGCTCTAATTCTTAAGAGTTACCTAGATAGTAAATAAGAAATGTCGGACGATGTGAGGTATAATTAAAATCATGATTGTTTCTGGCAGACAAAAAACTTTACTCGATCTTTTTCCCGTACCAGAGTTTCTCCTACTCTCGACTACGGGTATTGTTGTCAAGGATACCAACACCAGATTTGTACAATTAAGAAGAAAAATTTTTGGCAATGGATTTGAGTTGGCGCATGCCAGTAAAATCGATAATCCAAAAGGATCGGTTGAATCTGGCTTGATTAATAATCCAGACGAGCTTGCCAATGTTTTGCGTGAATTTTCCTCACATTATGGCGTTTCTTACGTGAAAGCCATTTTGCCCGAAGAGAGGGCGTACCTCTTTACCGCTAATATTGGTCAAGTGCCCCCCGAAGGCATGAAGGACGCGGTCGCCTTCATTATCGAAGAGAATGCCCCCATAGCCCTTGCCGAATCGGTGTTCGATTTTGAGGTTGTCAGCGAAGATCTGGGTGCTGGTGAGATACGGGTAGCCGTCTCTGTTCTGCCTAAAAATATTGTCGGTGCTTATGAGGCGCTCTTTGAGTCTGCCGGGATCACTCCGATCTCCTTCGATCTTGAGTCGCGAGCTATTGCTCGGGCAGTCATTCGTAAAGGCAATAGACAACCAATCCTTATTATCAATCTCTCTACCAAAAAAACTGGTTTCTATGTAGTTGAGAAAGAGGTGGTGCAGTTCAGCACTACGTTGGCTTATAGTCTCGCCGCCGGCGATCCCGGCTCGGGTTCTAAAGAATTTTTGAGGGAAGAGATGCGTAAGGTTATCGCCTTTTGGAATGCTCACACTGGAAGCAAGATTGAAAAAATAATCCTGTGCGGGTCCGGGGGAAGCAAGACGGCCCTTGTTGATAAATTTATGGGTGGAAATGAGATCCCATACACAACGGCTGATGTGTGGTTGAAAATGTCCCGCTCCAATAATTATGTTCCGGAAATAACGTTTGGAGAATCTCTTGGATACGCGTCTGCCATAGGTTTGGTTCTGCCTCGCGATAGATAAAATATGTTTAAATTGTTAACAGAAGAAGAAAGACAGAAAGTGGCGCATGAATATGCGATGCGCAGACTCATTGTCATGCTTTGCGCGCTTGTTTTGGTACTTGTGGTAGGGACAATAGGACTGTTTCCTTCCTATCTTCTGTCTAATGTTCACCGGATTATGGCGCTCGAGCGCACGAAAATTGCAGGCAGCGCCGAGCAAAGAAATGAAGATCTGGGCCTTCAGGTTTGGCTTGAAGAGACCAATCGCAAGCTCCAATTGCTTTCCCCAACGCTCGATACAGACAGGCCATCTCATTTGATTAAAAAGATTCTCGACCAAAAGAATGAAGGTATAATCATTACCGGTTTCTCGTCAATTAAAACAAAAGATAAAACAAATCTTTCAGTCAGTGGAGTGTCCGCCAATCGACAATCTCTCATCACATTTGAAAATCGCATTGCTTCTTTAAGTGATTTCTCGGAAGTTGTTTCACCGATATCTAATCTGGCTAAGGATAAGGATATTAATTTCCAAATCAGACTCTCATCAATATGATTTTAAAAAATTCCAAGCTGTTTCTCTTTTTAGTCTTGTCTGTCTCGATCGGACTTCTTGTCGTCCTAATTATGGAAATTTACAGTATCAAAATTAAAGATCAAGAGGCCTCCGAACTTATTAATCTAGCGAACCAAGATGCCAAAGTGGAAATCCTAGCCAAATCTATACGAACGATACAAAACAATGCCACAGATGACATTGCCACTTTTGATGCCCTGACGCTTTCTAACGAGAAACTAGTGCCGTTCATCGAAAGTCTCGAGGGGGCGGGTCAAATATTTGGTCTCGAGACTGATGTCGTATCGGTTGAAAAATTAGGAGGTAAAAAAGTCGTCGAACCGGATATAATTCGTATAGTAATAGAAACCCGGGGCGCTTGGGCCCCGACGTTTTCTTTCATTCGCGCCGTTGAGAGTTTACCTCATCGAGTGATGATAGATGAAATCAATCTTTCTAAAGATGAAAATTACTGGCGCCTGAAAATTGTTTTGTCATTTTACTCATTTAATTAAACTATGAACGATTTACGGACATCTTTGAAGAAGTTGAATTGGAAGATTGACGGTAAAATCTTCGGCTTTGGTACCAGCTCCGAAGCTGACTGGAAGATTATTTTTATTTCAGCGATAATTCTTGTCGTTTTGGTTATTGCCTTCAGTATTTTTATGTTCAGACAAACTAATCAGACTGATATCTTTACACCAGATGATTTGGGCGTGCCAGAAGGACAAATCTTGGACACCTCTGTTTTAAGAGAAACTATTTTGTATTATCAAAATAAAGAGTCTGAGTTTGGAAGAATAAAAAATTCTACCGTACAGGTCCCCGCTGATCCCAGTTTGAAAGATTAGTTAGGAAAGCAGTACGCCACCGTCCACCACGATCTGCGACCCGGTCATATAACTTGAGAGATCAGAGGCAAGAAAGAGAGTCACTTTACCTATATCATCAGGTTCGCCCATGCGTCCCATTGGTATTTTCCCTAAGAATTTTTTAAGAACATTTTCCATTTCAGGAGTTGTGGGTTGTTCAGCTCCAGTGCCGGGTGTAATGATGCCACCGGGAGCGATGGCGTTGACCTGAATATTATGCGGCGCAAGCTCTAATGCAGTATTTTTGGTGAATCCCCAGAGTCCGTGTTTGGAAGCATCATAAACTGCTAGTCCAACGGAGGAAGGATGCAGGGCGTCTATTGAGGTTATGTTAATGATTTTACCCGCTACGCCGGAGCTAAAGCGAGGCGAGCCACCTCGACCTTGCCTTATCATCACTTCGGCGACGGCTTTTGTAAAAAGGAAAGCGCTTCTAAGATTGACGGCAAGAATTTTTTCGAAATCGTTGTCTGTCATTTGCATCACTGGAATAATCGGATAAATACCGGCATTGTTTACCAGAATATCAATACTGCCGTATGTCTTTACCGCAAAGTCCGTCGCTTCCTTCACGTTCTCTTTGTTCGCGACATCGGTTTTTATAAATGCTGTTTTAAAACCATCATCAGTTAATACCTTGGCCGCTTTATTGCCCGCATCTTCATTAAGATCGGCAATGACTATTTTTGCTCCAGCTTCGGCCAGACGATAGGCGATACCAAAACCGATACCCATAGCTCCGCCTGTAACAATGGCAGTTTTGCCCTCGAGATTAATGATATTTTTTAGGGGTGTTAATTTCATAGTTCAATTGTATCAGCTTCAATTTTTCTCGCCATTCTGACAGTTAGATTTTGTGTCCCCGGCAGGAATCGGACCTGCATCAAAGCCTTAGAAGAGCTCTACTTTATCCATTAAGCTACGGGGACGTGCTCTAAAATTATCAGTACGGGGTCTAACTGGCAAGTTTCTTTATCGCGTTAGAAACAGCCAATACCACCTTTTTATCAAAGATATCGGGAATAATTTTCCCTGCTGTCGGTTTCTTGACTACGGCTGCGAGCGCTTCGGCGGCAGCAATTTTCATTTTTTCAGTGATTTTAGACGTGCGGGATTCTATCGCTCCTTTGAAAATTCCCGGATAAGCGAGGACGTTATTGATTTGGTTTGGGAAATCAGAACGGCCGGAAGCAATGACAGCTGCTCCTCCTCGCTTGGCCTCGGTTGGCATAATTTCAGGCGTAGGGTTAGCCATAGCGAAAATAATTGCGCTCTTTGCCATGGTTTGAATGTCAGAGGGTTTAAGCAGATTGCCCTTCGAGACTCCGATGAAGACGTCGGCATTCTTAAGCGCGTCCGAAAGTGAGCCGGAGATGTTGCTCTTGTTGGTAATTTGAGTAATCTCTTTTTTGACAGGTGTTAAATCGCGTCGTTTCTTGCTGACTATTCCTTGGCTGTCGCAAATTATCATATTTTGTATTCCGTAGCGGTAAAGCAATTTTGTGATAGCCACGCCCGCAGCGCCCGCGCCGTTTATAACCACTCGTACAGATTCTTTACGTTTACGAACAACCTTGAGCGCATTGATCAATCCGGCAAGTACTACAATCGCCGTACCGTGTTGGTCATCATGCATCACAGGTATGGAGAGTTCCTTTTTCAAACGTTTTTCAATCTCAAAACAACGTGGCGCGGAAATATCTTCCAAATTAATTCCGCCAAACGTCGGGGCGATTGCCTTGATCGCGGCCACTATTTCATCAGTGTTCTGCGTAGAAAGTACAATGGGAAAACCATCAATATTAGCAAAACGTTTAAAAAGTACCGCCTTGCCTTCCATAATGGGAAGTGCCCCTTCGGGACCGATGTTACCGAGTCCGAGCACGGCCGAGCCATCGGAAACAATAGCCACGCCGTTTTTAGTCGCAGTTAGGTCGTAGACCAACGCTTTATTTTTAGCTATAGCAAGTGCCGGTCCTGCAACCCCAGGTGTATATACGATGGATAAGTCCTCACGATTATTTACAGGCAATTTTCCAATTACAGAAATCTTTCCATGGGCTTTTCGGTGGATATTGATACTTAATTTTTGATAATCTTTTTTCATTTTTAGATTTTGGTGGGCGGTAGAGGATTTGAACCCCTGACATCTTCGGTGTAAACGAAGCGCTCTACCAACTGAGCTAACCGCCCAATGGCACGATGTTATCATATATTGTATCGTCTTTGCAGGGGCACTGTCAGGTAAACCTGGCGTGCCCGTCGCTCAGACGCCATGAAAACAAGTTTTCGCGGCGCTCCTCGCTCGAGCACGTGGCGGAACTGGTATACGCGTACGGTTCAGAACCGTATGCCGCAAGGCTTGGAGGTTCAAATCCTCTCGTGCTCACATATGACTGATTTATCCAAACATATTCTTTACGAGGACGAAGATATTGTCGTGCTTGATAAGCCGGCAGGATTGGTGGTGCACCCGGATGGTCGTACCAAAGAGTCGAGTGTTTCAGCATGGTTTGGAGAAAAATATCCAGGAGCGAAGGATGTTGGAGAGAATCTTGGCGATATCAAACGTCCGGGCGTAGTACATAGAATAGATCGAGAAACTTCAGGCGTCTTACTTCTGGCCAAAACTAAAATTGGACATAAGATTCTGAAAGAACAATTTCAAAAAAGAGAGATTCAAAAAATCTACCATCTTTTTGTTTATGGTAATCTGAAGGATAATCAAGGCACTATCAATCTGCCGATAGCGAGAAGTATCAGTAATTTTAAAAAATGGTCTGCCGAGCGTGGAACGAGAGGAGAGAAAAGAGACGCGGTAACTTACTTCAAAGTGCTCAAACGTGACCCCGAAAAAAATATTACTTTCCTTGAAGCTAAACCAAAGACCGGCAGAACTCACCAGATCAGGGTGCATTTCAGAGCGCTCCACCATCCGGTTGTCTGTGATAAACTTTATGCACTCAAGAAACCTTGTCTTCTTAGTTTCAATCGCTTGGCCCTCCACGCTCGCGCTATCATTTTCAAAAATGTAAGTGGAAAACAAATCGCCATCGAAGCCCCGTATCCAGAGGATTTTGTAAAAGCAATAGACACACTGGGCTAAGCTGTGTTAGATTGGTGCCTACAAACGAATGACAAATAGAGTAATCAGCCCGGTAAATATTGATGAAAGGCAAAAACTTGACCTCCGGTCTGGAGATACCGTGCGTGTCTGGCAGAAAATCGTCGAGAAAGGTAAAACTCGCCTGCAGGCTTTTGAAGGTTTGGTGCTCGCGCGCAAGCACGGCAGGGAAGCGGGCGCCACTTTCACCGTACGCAATGTTTCTTCCGGTGTGGGTGTAGAAAAGATTTTTCCTCTCTATTCTCCCGTGATAGATAAAATTGAAGTGATCAAACGCTCCAAAGTTCGTCGCGCCAAGCTCTACCATATCCGAGAAAAAGCAGCCAAGGAAGTCAGTCGTCAAATGAGAAATCAGAGAATGACGAAAGAAGTTGAGGCGGAAATTGAACAAACAGTTAAGGCCGAGTAATATTATTAATATGCGCGGGTGGCGAAATTTAGAAGACGCACTACCTTGAGGTGGTAGCGGGAGCAATCCCTTGCAGGTGCAAGTCCTGTCCCGCGCACAATGTCTAAACTTTATACCGGCAAAGGAGATAGGGGCACTACAAAATTTTTTGGCTGTGATCAAAAGCGAGTTTCTAAAAGTTCGGCCGTGGCGGAAGCGCTCGGAGATTTGGATGAATTGAATTCTTTTCTCGGTGTGGTGAAGGTATATAAAAAGGCCTTGAGCTTCAAGGTGTCAGGCTCTAGCCTTTCAAAAATTTTAGAAGAAATTCAGGAAAATCTTTTTATAATCTGCGCGCATGTGGCTGGAGCAGATAAAAATATTGTGGAGAAAAAGGTAAAGAAGATGGAAGAATTAATCGCGGAGTGCGAGAAAGAGCTTCCGGAGATAAAGACTTTTACCATCGCGGGAGGCACCGAACTTAGCGCGCTTTTGGATTTTGCTCGCGCGCTCGCGAGACGCGCGGAGAGAAGAGTGGTCGCGACAAATGATGAAATGAGAACGATTAGTCCCGAAATACTCAAATATCTAAACCGACTCTCGAGCACCCTCTTTGCTCTCGCTCGACTGACTAACCTCCGTTCTGGTATAAAGGAGAGTGCTCCGAGTTATGATTAAGTAGTGAGAGACTGTAAAGACAGGCATAATGGCGACTATAGTTTAGTGGTAGAACTCCAGCTTGTGGAGCTGGTCGCGAGAGTCCGATTCTCTCTAGTCGCCCCCGCGTCGGACGCGGTTCCCCCTAGAATGCGTCCGTAAGCGGAGACCCGTGCGACGGGTCCCGCTAGAATATATAATTAAATTACTGCTAGAACGTCGGGAACGTCAGACGTTCTCGGACGTTCTAGCGGGAGTATATGGAACATTTCTACGTTTATATTTTATTGAGCAAGAAGGACGACAAACTTTATATTGGTTATACTAATAATTTAAAAAGAAGATTATCTCAACATGCAAGGGGGGAGGTATCTTCCACAAAAAATCGAAGACCTTTAAAATTAATTCATTACGAATATTTTATTAATGAAGTAGATGCAAAAGCCAGAGAAATCTTTCTGAAAAGTGGAGCCGGACATACACAGATTAAAGATAAACTTAGAAAAACTTTTTTGTTCTGAACTGCTATACTTTGAGTATGAGAAAATCGCTATTGTTACTAGCACAAGTAGTGGGGTAGGCAAGGTAATTACCGTGGCCGAATACTTTTATGGGCAACAATACATCATATAGTTCCCCAAAGGTAGGGATGAGAAATAGTCGCATCAGTGGACGAGGATTGTTTGCCAAAGGATCAATTCAGAAGGGTGAGTTGATTATCAGTTTTGAAAATGGAAAAGGAAAATTTATCAATTCCACTGAAGCAGACACGTTGTATGATGCAGGTAACGATCACATGTTGCAGATAAATAACGATTTATTTTTCGCAGCCACCACACCGGGAGAATATGAAACAGAAGACCATATAAATCATTCATGCGATCCTAATTTAGGTATAGACGGAAGTATGAAATTTGTGGCCATGCGTGATATAAAAAAAGATGAAGAGCTGACTTTTGATTACGCAATGTCGGAAAGCTCAGATTACAAAATGAAATGTTATTGTGGAAGTAAAAATTGTAGAAAAGTCATTACTGGTAATGATTGGCAGCTAAAATATATTCAAAAGAAATACAACGGATATTTTTCTGATTATTTACAATCAAAATTTTCAATCGCAAATTTTCCCTGTGCAATATAACCCTAATTTAACTATGCTGTTAGTAAAAACAAAGTTGGGTCGGAGCAAGATTCAAGGCATGGGACTTTTTGCGGATGAATTTATACCAAAAGGTACGCTCGTCCAGAAATTTATTGATGGAGTTGATTTGGAATTAACTCCCGAAGTAGTAGATATTCTGCCTGGGCCAGCTAAAAAAATTTTTCTGCACTATGCATATAGAAATAAAATAACTAATAAATATATTTTAAACTCTGATGATGCCCGTTTTCTCAATTCTTCTGATACCCCGAATCTAATAGGAGATGAATCAAATAAAGAGGCTGATATTGCGGCAAGAAATATTGAAAGAGGTGAAGAGCTTACCGTGAATTACAAAGATTTCGATGCTTTGGCTTTGGAGAAACTAGGATAATTTACCAAATTGAAGGATACTGGATTTATAATGAGTAAGGAAAGATGAGGTATTTAACTGATATACTTCTGATATGAATCCCGTTAGAAGTAATCTACGATCGTGAAAAACGAGATTTTATTTACAAGGCGTGTTATAAGAATTAACTTCTAACGGGATGAAAGGGCTTGAATTAATTGTCTTTGATATTGACGGAACACTGACGCGCAGTAAGTTGCCACCTGATGCAGAGATGGCTGAACTTCTTTGCCAGCTTATGAGCAAATATACGGTGGCCATTATTTCTGGGGCCAATTACAAACAATTTAAGTCACAGATTCTGGACAATCTGCCTTGTCAGTCCGAACATATGAAAAATCTTTATATTTTGCCGGCCGATGGCACCGTCTTTTGTTATGGCGACGGTTGGCGATGTGAAAACGATGCTCCACTTTCCACTAAAGAAAAAGAACGTATCAAAATGGCCTTTGAAAATATCTTTGAAGAATTAGAACTAGAAAGACCGCACAAAACTTACGGAGAAATCATAGAAGATCGGGGATCTCAACTCAATTTCTCCGCCTTTGGACAAGACGCACCGATTGAATTGAAGGAAAAGTGGGATCCAGATAACGAAAAACGCGAGCGGATGATAAACGTGCTCAAACGTTCTTTGCCGGATTTCTCGATGCGCATTGGCGGCACTACTTCCATAGAGGTGACGAAGGCCGGCATAGATAAAGCATATGGTCTCAAAAAACTTATGGAGCGAGCCGGTGTTTCAAAGGAAAAAATACTCTATGTTGGAGACAAGCTCTTTAAGGGCGGCAATGACGCGCCGGTTCTAACTTTAGGCATAGAGTGTCGAACGGTTAAAAATCCGGAGGAAACAAAAAAAATTATCATGAAACTGTTGAAATAAAATCAATGTTATAATGGCGGAATAATGGCCACGTCTAAGAAGCAAATTACTTTAAAAAAACGATCCAAAAAAGTTTTAAAGAAAACCAATAAAAAATCTGTTAAAAAAAGGGTCAAGAGAACCCTAAAAAGGCCCAAAGCTCTGGATCTCCGTAGATTCACTCGCAATCCTGTCATCACTCCGGCATCGGGTTCTTATTGGGAGTCGGAAGCGGTCTTCAATCCCGGGGCGGTGATGCACGGAGGTCGCGTTCATCTCTTCTATCGCGCCCTTGGTCCGGACGGTGTCTCCCGTATCGGTTATGCTTCAAGTCAAGACGGTGTTCATTTCGACAAACGATTTCCTCATCCAGTCTACATGCCGGAAACCGTTGCTGAATCTGCCAAACACTACCCGTATACTTCTCCGTTAAGATTGTCATACAACACGGGACTCTATATCTCCGGCGGTGGATGGGGCGGGTGCGAAGATCCACGAGCTATAAAAATCGATGGTCGTATTTATCTGACGTTCAATATCTTTAACGGATGGCATTCGATCAGAGTTGGTCTGACCTCTATTAGTGAGGATGATCTTGAACAGGGGCGATGGAATTGGCGTCGTTTCGTTTTTCTCTCTCCTCCCAATGAGAGGCATAAGAATTGGGCGCTTTTTCCTGAAAAGATCGATGGCAAGTACGCTCTTTTCCACAATCTTCATGACGATAATCCGGCGCGAGTGCGCGTTGAATACCTCGACAATCTTGAGGAACCCGTTCCGTCTTTCGATAGCCCCGACCCGCATCTTCTGCCAGACAGGAAGCTTGCTTGGCACAATCGTACTCGTAGTGTTGGCCCTCCTCCCATTAAAACCCGCCATGGCTGGCTCCTTTTCTATCATGCTATGGATAAAGACGACCCGGGTCGTTACAAGCTCGGGGCCCTACTTCTAGACTCCAAAGATCCACGGAAGATTCTTTACCGGTCCCGTTATCCTGTGCTTGAACCTGACAAATGGTACGAAAATGACTGGAAGCCGGGTGTTATTTATGCTTCAGGTGCGGTGGTGAAGGGCGAGACCCTCTTTATTTACTATGGCGGAGGCGATAAACATATTGGTGTCGCTTCTACCAATCTGGAAGAATTTGTCAAAAAACTCATGAATAATGAACACTCCGTTTTTTCAATTAAATCAGCCAAGGTGGCATAAATTCGCATGTTTATAGTCAAGAGATCACGAGAAAATCCAATTTTGATACCCAATAAAGACCATCATTGGGAAGTGTCCGCCACTTTCAATATGTCTACGGTGAAGCGGGGCCGAAGTATCTACGGCTTATACCGAGCAATATCCGGCAAAGATGATTTAAGCACTCCAGATCGAATATCTACCATCGGCATAGCCGAAAGTTCAGACGGCCTGCATTTCAAGAAACGCAGACAGTTTATTGTCCCGGAAGCGGAGTGGGAAAAATTTGGTTGCGAGGACCCGCGCGCCACATTTTTTGAAGGGCGTTATTACATTTTCTACACCGCTCTTTCCCGCCTTCCATTTACCGCAGAAGGTATTAAGGTCGCCGTGGCGGTTTCGAAAGATCTTAAACGAGTTGATGAGAGGCATTTGGTGACACCTTTCAATGCCAAGGCCATGACTCTTTTCCCAGAACGAATAGACGGCAAGATTACTGCTCTTTTCAGCGCCTATACGGATAGTCCACCAGCGAAAATGGTGATCGCTCAAGCCGATGATGTTTCTGAATTTTGGTCGCAGAAATTTTGGGAAAGATGGCGTAATAACATCGATGACCACATGTTGAGTTTACGCCGCAACGATTACGACCACATTGAAGTCGGCGCGGCTCCAATCAAGACCAAATACGGTTGGTTACTTATTTATTCGCATATTGAACATTATTTTTCCTCATCGGGAAATTCTAGACCTCAATTCGGTATCGAGGCATTTCTTCTTGACCTGAAAGATCCGCGCCAAATTGTAGGGTCTACTAAAGGTCCAATAATGGTATCCGAGGAACCCTATGAACTCTCGGGCCATGTTTCCAATGTTATTTTTCCTTCCGGTGTGATTCTCAACCATGATATTTTAACAATTTACTATGGGGCAGCTGATACCACTACCTGTGCGGCCAAACTTCGCCTGAATGATTTAATTTCCAGCATCTACGGTGAAACCAGACATCGTTGGCATTTCAAGCGCGCCCAAAAGAATCCCATTATTGTTCCCGACGAAAATCATAAATGGGAATCGAAAGCGACTTTTAATCCTGCCGCCATTGATCTTGGAGGTAAAATTTATATCCTCTATCGCGCGCTCTCAAATAACAACACTTCCACCATTGGCTATGCCTCAAGCATTGACGGAATGAGTATTAGTGAGCGTTTAACAGAACCAATCTATATACCCAGAGAAGATTTTGAGAATAAAAAAATCGAAGGTGGTAATTCCGGATGCGAAGACCCGCGTCTTACTAAAATCGGAGATACCTTATATATGTGCTATACCGCTTTCGACGGTATTGGTCCCCCGCGAGTGGCTGTCACCTCTATCGGAGAAAAAGATTTTCTCTCGCGCCGTTGGAAATGGACAAAACCCGAACTTATTACCCCGAAAGATGTTGACGATAAGGATGCCTGTATTTTTCCCAAGAAGATTGGAGGTAAATATCTCATCTTTCACCGTATTGGAACAAATATTTGCGGCGATTTTCTCAATTCATTGGATTTCAAAGCAGAGACGGTCAGAAAATGTATCCGAATTTTCGGACCCAGACCAGGAATGTGGGACAGCGCCAAAGTTGGCATCACCGCTCCGCCCATTCTAACCAAAGAAGGCTGGCTTCTCCTTTATCACGCCATCTCGGAACACCACCATACTTACCGTATTGGAGCCGCGCTCTTAGATCTTAAAGATCCAACGACTGTTCTGTCGCGTTCGACTGATCCAATCTTTGAGCCAGAGCAGTCGTATGAGAAAGAGGGGATAGTCAATAACGTGGTTTTCCCTTGTGGGATGGTGGCGCGCGATGGGTTGCTCTATATATACTATGGAGGCGCGGACAAGGTTGTCGGAGTAGCCACTATGGAACTTGATATTCTGATGGATACTCTTGCCAAAGCGAAGGATTATTAAAGCCTCGGTAATTTATGATACGCTTATAAGGTATGATGTTTCCGAATTGGGCAAAGAATATCCTCTTTCTTCTGGTTTATATGATCTCCGGATTGGTGCTCGTGGTGATTATCGAAGGGCTGCTTTCCGGCACAGAACTGACGCCCCTCAACACTGCTATTGAGCAAATAGTGGCGCGTCTGCGCACGCCCTTTCTCACCACTTTCCTAGTCATTGTTACCAGGTTGGGTAATCCCGCGGTTCTTCTTTCCGCAGCCGCCCTTGTTGTCATTATGCTTACCGTGCGCGGCCGCACGTATGACGCTATCCTTTTCGCCGTTACCTTGGGTGTGGCGGTTATCTCTCTGACGGTACTCAAGGACACTTTTAAGGTCGTGCGTCCCGGCTCGCCCTTACTGGACGTTGATGGTTGGAGTTTTCCTTCCGGTCATACTACAGTTGCCACCACTTTCTTTTTCATGTTGGCTTATTCTTTCTTTAATAAGATGAAGATGTTTGTAGGTAAGACAGCTTTGATACTGGGTTGTGTCTTTGCTGCGATTCTTATCAGCTTCTCGCGGCTTTACTTGGGGGCACATTGGGCGCTTGATATCTTGGCCGGCATCGCCTTGGGGTTTCTATCTGTAAGTTTTACGGTGCTGATCTTTAGTGTTTTTATCGGGGATAGACGTTCGTTTAGAAATAAACTCAGTTAGTGGTATAATGGTGAAATGGATACACATACAGCGGAGGTCAAAAAAATTTTAAAGTGGGCCTGGATTGTACTCATTGCGCTTGCCGCTTTTTTGGCAGTTGAAACTTTGGGGGCGTTTAAAGATTTGCGCAGTGTCAGTCCGACATACAATTCTATCTCGGTTTCGGGTGTCGGCGAGGCGGTCTCTATACCCGATATTGCCGCCTTTTCCTTTACCGTTTCAGCGGATGCCAAGGTGGCGAGCGATGCTCAAGAGCAAGTGACCAAGAAAATGGACGTCATTTTAGCCGGACTTAAGGCGCTCGGCATTGAAGAAAAAGATATCAAAACAACTGATTATTCTCTGTGGCCGAAATACACTTTTGCGCCGGCGATTTGTTCCCAGACGTTTTGCCCGCCTTCCAGACAAGTGCCAGATGGTTACACCGCCAGCCACAGTATTTCTGTGAAAGTCAGATCAACCGAAGATGCGGGGAAGGCGCTTGCTTTCGCGGGAGAGAACGGCGCTACTGGCATTTCAAATCTCTCATTTACCGTGGATGATCCGGATAAGATATTGGCCGAAGCCCGAGCTGAAGCAATTGCTGACGCAAGAGAGAAGGCTAAACTGCTTTCCAAGGAACTTGGAGTGCGGCTAGCGCGAGTGGTCAGCTTTTCCGATGACGCTGGCGGAGGGCCGATACCATATTACGCGGAAGGTTTAGGGGGCGATATGATCAAAACTGTTGCTCCGACCCCGACTATTCCAACGGGGGAAAATAAGGTAACTGTAAATGTGACGGTAGTTTATGAGATGAGATAATTTTCAAAGTTGACGCCCGAAGATTACTTGTGGTATGATGAAAGAACGCCCGAGGGGGTGTTTTTTAAGCCCGAAAATATGAACAGACTCATAAACTATCTTAAAGATACACGCGGGGAACTTCAGTATGTTTCTTGGCCGACACGACAACAATCAATCGTTTTCACGGTCGTGGTTATCGTCATTTCAATTTTAGTGGCTATTTTTCTGGGATTTTTTGATTACGTAGCTTCTTTGGTTCTTCAAAAATTTGTTCTCTAAACTTATAAAACTTTTTTAACTTATTTAACTTCTTAACTAATCCTATGGCCAAACAAAAAATTTCTGAAGGTAGAAATTGGTATGTTGTTCACACTTATGCCGGGTATGAAAATGCGGTAATGCGAAATCTTAAACAGCGTATTGAGTCCCTGGGTATGGAGGATAAAATCTTTAATGTTATCGTGCCGATTGAAAAGAAAATTAAGATTAAGGGGGGCAAACGAGTCGAAGAGGAGGAGAAAATCTATCCGGGCTACATTCTAGTGGACATGATTGTGACCGATGATTCTTGGTATGTGGTTAGGAACACTCCGAGAGTAACGGGCTTCGTCGGTTCCGGTGTTTATCCCGTCCCTATAGACAAGAAGGAGGTGGAAGCACTTTTTGCCCGGATGTCTGCCGATAGAGTAACGCACACTATTAATCTTTTGGAAAATGACGCCGTGCTTATAATTGACGGTCCGTTTAAAGATCTTGAAGGCAAGGTTTCCGAGATTGACGAAGAGCGCGGGAAGGTCAAGGTTCTGGTCAATATGTTCGGCCGCGAAACCCCCGTGGAACTAGACTTTTTACAGGTGAAAAAAGTCTAGTTCCACTAGTTGAGAAGTTTAATAAGTTATATAAGTTGAATAAGGAGGAAAAATATGGAAGTACAAACCAATTGAGAAGATCGTCTGCCGCGGTAGCAAATAATATTGCTGAAGGCTATGCGAGACACAGCTATCAAGAAAAAGTTAGATACTTGTACATTGCCAAAGGTGAAGCAGAAGAAACGAAGAGAAATATAATTCGCTCTGGTAAAAAAGATTTTATAACTGAAATTGTTGCAAACGATCTGGCTCATAGGTATACTGGCCTTCTCAAGGCGATAAGCGGGTATATTAAGTTTATACAAAAATCCCCCCAATAACTTATTAAACTTAAGCGTAGTGTAATTTATCGAACTTATAAAACTATCTCTATGACCAAAAAAGTTGTAAAAGTTTTAAAACTTCAAATACCGGGCGGACAAGCCGTCCCCGGCCAGCAGCTCGGACCGGTACTCGGTTCCGCCGGTGTTTCTATCGGCGAGTTTGTCAAACGTTTTAATGATGAGACCAAAGATCGCAAAGGTGAAACGGTGCCGACTGTGGTTCAGATTTTTGATGACAAGAGTTACAAGTTGACTTATAAAACCGAACCGGCCGCGGCTTTGATCCTCAAAGCTTTAGGCAAAGAAAAGGGTTCGGGCGTTCCTAATACCTCTAAAATTGGCACTCTCTCCAAATCACAATTGAAGGAAATCGCGGAAAAGAAGATGCCCGATCTAAATGCCGGCGACATCGAAGTCGCCTCTAAGATTATCGCAGGTACTGCTCGCTCCATGGGTGTTGATGTGAAGTAGGATTTTATATTCTTTATTTCTCCAGTATTAGATAGGAATATTTCAATCCTTTGAATTCTCCGGATTCTTCCGAAATTTTTTTGGTAAATATATTTGAATATTCCGGGAAGAAGGCGTCACCCTCTACATCCAGATCCACTTTTGTTACATACAGTCTATCTACCAAGGACAGGATCTCTTTATAAATCTCCGCTCCGCCAATAATAAAAATTTCTTCCCGGTCAAATTCTTTTGCCTTCTCTATCGCCCCTGTTACCGAGTGAACGATAATACATCCGGGAATTTCCAGATTCTCATCTCTGGTAACTATAATATTTGTCCTGTCTGGAAGGGGCCTGTTTATAGATTGATAAGTTTTTCTACCCATGATTATAGGATGGCCAGTAGTCAGTTTTTTAAACCTCTTAAGATCTTCCGGTAAACGCCAGAGAAGCGCGTTGGCTTTGCCTATGGCCATGTTCCTAGAATGCGCAACTATGATGCTGATTTGTGGTAACATAAGTCCATCTAATTATGTCCTTGTACGAAATAGAAATCAAAAGTCTTCTCGGTAATTCGGAAAGGGCATCAAGTTTAAGGGGGAAAATTAAAGAAAAGGGCGGAATGTTTCTAAACAGCCACAAACAACTCAATCATTATTTTATCTTATCTGATATTAAAAAATTTAGGGACGCACTCTTGCCTAAAATAGAAAAGTCTAAAAAAGAACTTTTCAGAAAAATTCTTGATGATGGGAGAGAATTTTCTGTCCGCACACGTGAAGCGGATGACAAGGTTATTCTTGTAGTCAAGGCGTCCATCGGTACCGACACAAGCGCCAATGGTATTTCTCGCATGGAATTTGAGTCGGAGATGAACATGACGCTTGACGAATTAGATAAACTTCTTTTGGATGCCGGACTTCAATATCAAGCCAAATGGTCACGTGAGAGAGAGGGGTACAAATTGGGTGATACCAATATCTGTATTGATAAAAATGCCGGCTATGGATATCTCGCGGAATTTGAGAAAGTGGTGACAGACCCTACGTTGGCTGATGCTGTGAAAAAAGAATTGCTCGGACTTATGAAAGATTTTGAGGTAGAGGAATTGCCTCAAGACCGTTTGGAAAGAATGTTTGCGCATTACAACAAAAATTGGCGGGATTATTACGGGACTGATAAGATATTTAACATCGCCTAAAATGTTTTTATCCGATCGAGATATCAAGAAAGCGGTTCAAGCCGGAGACATCATCATCTCCGATTTTGATCTTAAACGACTTCAACCGGCGAGCTACGATATCCTTCTGGGAAATAAGTTTATGTTGACCGAATCCCATGGTATAGATGCCATAGATCCGGTTAAGAAAATATTTGCCAGGACTAAAGACGTGGTATTAAAGAAGGGCGAAACCTTCGTTTTGCATCCCGGAGTAAGTATTCTGGGCATATCAATCGATTACTTTGGTTCTGAAAGGTATGTCATACAACTGCATGGCAAATCAAGCCTGGCCCGTCTTGGGTTGATGGTTCACAACACTGCCGGATTGATTAACCCGGGCCACTTTCTATGCATCACCTTTGAGCTTTGCAATCTCAATGAAGTTCCTATTATCTTGACTCCTGGCATGCCTATAGGTCAGCTCACCTTCTCGCAAATGGTGACTGAGCCGGAGAAAAGTTATCAGAAACTCAATCACTATGTGAACGACAAATGGAAAATTGAGACCCCGCCCGTAAGTGTTTCGCGAGGCATGAAGAAAACTAAGAAAAAGACAACATGAGCAAACAAAAACATCCGGAATATCAGTACCTGGATTTATTACAAGATATTCTTGACAATGGTTTTGAGAAGCACGAATTTAATTCAGGGATCGCTATTAAAAGTGTTTTTGGTCGTAGTATGCGTTTCGATCTCTCCAAAGGATTTCCATTATTGACTACTAAAAAAGTTTTCTTGCGAGGAATAATTCACGAATTACTCTGGTTTTTGAGGGGCGATGTGAACATTAAATACCTTGTTGATAATGATGTGCATATTTGGGATGACTGGCCCTACAGGGAGTATAAGAAAAAGATGGATACAGGAGATGTGTCGAAATTGTCTCAAGACGAGTTTATTAACAAAATAAAAGAAGATGATCAATTTGCTAAGAAATGGGGCGAGCTCGGACCCGTCTATGGTAGGCAATGGAGGCGCTGGCCGGCAAGCGACGGAAGAGAAATTGACCAACTGGCCTGGGCAATAGAAAAAACGAAAAAATATCCTGACAGAAAACATGTGGTTGTCTCCGCGTGGAATCCTGAATATGTGTACGAAATGGCCAAACCCGGCACTTCAATGGCTATTCCGCCATGCCACACCATGTTTAATATCAATGTCACTAACGGTAAATTGTCACTGCTTCTATACCAAAGGAGCGCAGACACATTTTTGGGAGTTCCTTTTAATATCGCTTCTTACTCTCTTTTGACAATGATGCTTGCTCAAGTATGCGGATACAAAGTTGGGGAATTCGTACACATGTTGGGAGACACTCATTTGTATGGCAATCACTATGAGCAAGCGAGAGAACAGTTAACAAGAGAACCAAGACAATTCCCTGTAATGAAAATCAATCCCGACATTAAAGAAATAGACGGATTCAGTCCGGAAGATTTTACTTTGGAGGGATATGACCCGCATCCTCCTATAAAAGGTGAAATCACAGTGGTTGGAGGATTCAACGAGAAGGATAGAAAAGATTTCTCGTTTGATAAGAAATCATGAAAGACAAAGAAGTTGGCAAACTAATCGAGCAGGAGAAAAAGCGTCAGAGAGGCGTCATAAATCTTATTGCTTCTGAAAATTATGTTTCGCAAGATATACTTAAAGCGCTTGGGTCTGAACTGACAAACAAGTATGGGGAAGGATACCCAGGTAGACGGTATTACCGCGGAGTAGCGGTTGTAGACAAGTTGGAGCTTCTAACCCAGAAGCGTGCCCTCAAACTTTTTGGATTGAAGGATACTGATTGGGGCGTTAATGTTCAGCCACTTTCTGGCTCGCCGGCAAATTTTGCTGTGTATGCCGCGCTGGTTCCACTTGGAGAAACGATTATGGGCATGGCGCTCTCTCATGGGGGTCATCTAACGCATGGGCAAAAAGTTTCCATAACGGGAAAATTTTGGAACTCAATCCTGTATGAGGTCGACAAAAAGACTGAGCTCATTGACTACAATAAGCTCAAAAGTATCGCGATTGCTGAAAAACCGAACATCATAGTGGCAGGATTCACCGCTTACGCTCACATTGTCGATTTTAAAAAGTTTCGTGAGATTGCAGATGCTTGCGGTGCTTATTTGATGGTAGATATGTCACATTTCGCTGGTTTGGTGGCAGGGAAAGTGTATCCGTCGCCGTTTCCCTATGCGGATATTGTCACTACGACAACGCACAAAACTCTTCGTGGTCCTCGTTCCGCTCTAATTTTCTCCAAGAGAGATAACCGTGAACTTTCTAAGAAAATTGACAAAACAATTCTTCCCGGACTTCAAGGTGGTCCGCATTTCAATCAAATTGCTGCGGTCGCCGTAGCCTTGGCGGAGGCGGACCGGCCTGCCTTTAAAAAATATGCCAAACAGGTTGTGAAAAATACCAAAACCCTTTCAAATGAACTCTCCCGGCTTGGTTGGAGAATTATCGAAGGAGGGACAGAGTCTCATCTTCTGCGTGTAGATGTCTGGAAAGATGGAAAGGGAATAGGAGGTAGAGAAGCGGCTAACAAACTGGAGGCGGCTGGAATAATTGTGAATGAAAATACCATACCGTTTGATACACGAAGTCCCATGGATCCGTCCGGTCTTCGTCTGGGTACTGCAGCGGAAACTACCCGAGGAAAAAAGGAAAAAGACATGATAAAGATTGCCCGAAGGATTGATGCTATTCTTAAGAGGTGAAAGAGGATATAGAAAAATTAATAAAAGAAACATTAAAATCACTTGATCTGAAGGTGGTAGATTTTGTTGTGGAGCATCCGGTGGATTTAAAAATGGGAGATTACTCTACTAATGTAGGCATTAAAACTGGCAAAGCCAAAGAAATTATTACCCACTTGGAGGCTCAGCCTCCAAGTGGGGTGGAGAGGATGGAACTCGCGGGGCCGGGATTTATTAATTTTTATTTGTCCAAAGAATTTTTCAAAAACAGTTTGGAGGAAATTATCAAGAAGGGGAATGAATTTGGGAAAAATCATAATCTGAGGGGGCAAAAAATTTTTATAGAACATACTCAACCCAATCCTTTTAAAACATTTCATATCGGTCATTTGATGAACAACACAATCGGGGAGTCGATTTCAAGAATTATTCAAGCAAATGGCGCCGAAATAAAGACGGCTAGTTATCATGGTGACGTGGGTATGCATGTGGCCAAGGCCTTATGGAAAGGAGATTACGCTCTGGGAGCAAAAGCATTTGAGGAAGATCAGGCGGCTAAGACAGAAATGCAAGAGATCAATAAGAAAATATATGCAAAATCAGATTCGGATATAAACATGAAATATACGGCGGGCAAGAGGAAGTCTCTTAACGAGTTTAAAAAAATTTATCAAAAATTAGGCAGTAAGTTTGACTATTCTTTTTTTGAAAGTGAGACTGCGGAGATTGGTAAGAAATTAGTGCTTGATAATCTTGGCAAGGTTTTTGAAGAAAGTGAGGGGGCAATTGTATTTAAGGGTGGGAAATTCGGTCTGCACACACGGGTGTTCTTGAATTCCGAAAAACTTCCTACATATGAAGCCAAGGAGATTGGTCTGGCGAAAATAAAGAAAGGCAAATATAATTTTGACCAATCCATCACTGTTACCGCGAGTGAACAAGATGCATTTTTTGATGTTGTTGAAATGGCTATAGGAGAAGTGTTCCAGGAACTTAAGAATAAACTCAAGCATCTTTCTCATGGCATGTTGCGTCTGCCGACAGGTAAAATGTCCTCAAGAACGGGAGATGTTATCACCGCCGAAACATTGATTGATGAAGTGAAGAAGAAGGTAAAAGGAAATGAGGCGGTGGCCATCGGAGCTATCAAATATATGATTCTCCGCCAGACGATAGGTAATGACATCATTTTCGATATAGAAAAGTCTGTCTCTACAGAAGGGGATTCTGGGGTTTATCTCCAGTATGCCTACGCTCGCACCAATTCGCTCCTAGAAAAAACAGACAAGAAAGTAGATGTAAATGCTCCAAGGGAAAAAACTCACGAAATTGAAAGACTGTTGTATAGATTCCCAGAAATAGTTGAAAGGGCTGGTAAAGAATTCGCACCGCATTACATCACTACATATCTCACTGAGCTTGCGAGTAGCTTCAATAATTTTTATGCGTACGAACAAATCATTGATGGTTCTCCTGAATCTCCGTATCGTCTGGCCATCGTCAAAGCATTTAATATCGTAATGAAAAATGGCTTGATTCTTCTTGGCATACCAGCTCCTGAAAAGATGTAAAAAGTGTTAAAATAGCCAAAATATGGCAGAGAAATCCGAACGAGCCCAAAGAGAGGAAAAAATTCTTCGATTCTGGAAAGAGCATAAAATATTCGAGAAAAGTCTTACAAAAGATTCTCCGAAGGGTGAATTTGTGTTTTATGACGGGCCGCCATTTGCCACGGGCCTCCCTCATTACGGGCACATTTTGGCCGGGACCATCAAGGATGTCATCCCGAGATACAAAACGATGCAAGGTTTCCGTGTGCCGCGCCGCTGGGGTTGGGATTGCCACGGTTTACCTATTGAAAATCTGATTGAGAAAGAGTTGGGACTGGAAACGAAAAAAGATATAGAGAAATTCGGCATAGCCGAATTCAATAAGCGTGCCAGAGAAAGTGTCTTTCGTTTTGAAAAAGATTGGAAAGAAATTATTCCACGTACTGGTCGTTGGGTGGATATGGAAAATTCCTATAAAACGATGGATGCAAGCTATACGGAGTCTGTTTGGTGGTCTTTTAAGCAACTTTATGAAAAAGGATTGGTGTATCAAGGGTTTAAATCTATGCACTTATGTCCGCGTTGCGAAACAACCCTTTCAAATTTTGAGGTCAATTTAGGATATAAGGACATCACTGATATATCGGTTTATGTAAAGTTTGAATTAGTTGACGAGCCCGGGACATATCTTTTGGCTTGGACGACTACCCCGTGGACTCTTCCCGGGAATGCAGCTTTAGCGATTAATCCAAATATTGAATATGTTAAATATCATTTGGCCGGAGACACTCTGATTGTATCAAAAAAGTTTTTTGATACTGGTAAATATCCGGGTTCTGATCCGGAACAAATATTGGGCAGCAATCTGGTGGGCAAAAGATACAAGACGCTGTTCGATTATTACTTAAAAGAATCGCAAGTGTACGGAGCGGAGTTCGTGACTTTGGAGGATGGCACGGGTATTGTGCATATCGCTCCCGCTTTCGGTGAAGATGACTACAATCTTTCGCTCAAAGAAAAGTTGCCCTTCCCTCAACATGTTGGCGCCGACGGTAGGTTTAAATCGGAAGCAAAAGATTTTGTGGGAGAATTAGCGAAACCGAAAGATAACCACCAAGCTACCGATATCAAAATAATCAAATATCTAGCCGGCAAAAACACCCTTTTTGCCAAAGAAAAAATCGTTCATAGTTATCCGCACTGCTGGCGTTGTGATACGCCGCTTCTGAACTACGCCTCTTCCTCCTGGTTCGTGCAAGTGATTAAACTTAAAGATAAATTAGTCAGAAATAATAAAAATGTTAAATGGGTGCCAAAAGATATTCGCGATGGCCGCTTTGGTAAATGGCTGGAAGGGGCTAGGGATTGGGCGGTCTCGCGCTCACGTTTCTGGGGTACGCCGCTGCCGGTCTGGCAGAATGCGGATGGTTCCAAAAGGATTGTGATAGATTCTATTGAAACGCTCAAAAAATATACTAAGAAAAGTGGCAATAAATATTTTGTAATGCGTCACGGTGAAGCGGAGAGTAATGTTAAAAATATTCTTGATCTGACCGGTGATCCAGATAATCACCTGACTGAAAATGGCAGAAAAGAGACCGCGCGGGTTAATGCGGATAATATTGACATGGTTTTTTGTTCCCCGTTTTTGCGCGCACGAGAGACTGCCGAGATTTTGAATAAAGATTTTGTTATTGACGAGCGTTTGCGAGAGAAGGGTCCGAAAGAAGAAATAGAGGCGATTGGTCGGCGTATGCATGATTTTGTGTTTGACGTTGAGAAGAATTACGTTAACAAAAAAATACTCCTAATCTCGCATGGAGATCCGATCAGAACCCTTGTCGGCAACATGATCCATACAGGCGAAGTGCGAGAGCTTGACTTCGTTCCATATCCTCATAACGAAACATTTGAACTTGATTTACATATGCCGCATATTGACAAAATTTCGCTTATTAAAGATGGCGAAGAATACACGCGGGTTAAAGAGATATTTGATACTTGGTATGATTCTGGTTCTGTGCCGTTTGCCTCGCGCGAAGCAAAAAACTTTCTACAGGCCGACTTTATCGCCGAAGGTTTAGATCAAACGCGCGGATGGTTTTATACCATGAGTGTGCTTGGTATAGCGCTTTTTAACAAATCGCCTTATCGGCAAGTAGTGGTGAATGGGTTGATTTTAGCCGAGGATGGCAAAAAGATGTCCAAGCGGCTGAAAAATTATCCCGAACCCACATATATCTTAGACAAATATGGCGCTGATGCTCTGCGATATTATCTGATGTCCTCTCCCGCCGTTCGTGCCGAAGACTTGGCCTTCTCGGAAAAAAGTTTGGATGAAATTGCCAAGAAAAATCTCACTCGACTGGAAAATATTGTGAGTTTCTATGAATTGTATGCGGAGGGGCGACATGATAAGCGTACTCCGAAAAATGTTCTAGACAGATGGATTGGCGCTCGCCTGACTCAATTAATTACAAATGTAACAGAGAGCTTGGATAAATATGAACTTGATAAGGCAACTCGTCCCATAGCAGATTTCATAGACGATCTGTCCACCTGGTATCTGCGTCGTTCGCGAACTAGGCCCGAGGCTTTACCTAAATTACGAGAAATATTGCTAAGTTTGGCCCAAATTCTTGCTCCATTCATGCCCTTTATCGCGGAAGATATTTATCAAAAGTTAAGGAGCGGAAATGATCCGGAAAGTATCCATCTTTCTCAATGGCCGGCGAAGAAAAAATCGTTATTATCATTCTTAAGATCATCTGATGATAATGTCCTGAAAGATATGGCCGAGACGCGACGCTTAGTATCTCTGGCTCTGGAAACGCGTTCGAAAGCTAATATTAAAGTCCGTCAGCCATTAAGCGAATTGAAAATAAAGAACACAAACTTAAGTGAAGAATTTCTGGAATTAATTCGGGATGAGCTGAATGTCAAACGCATTACCGTGGATGAAAATCTTGCTTCAGAAGTAGAACTCGATACCAATTTTACACTGGAACTAATTGAAGAAGGAAGGGTGCGTGATGCAATACGCGCTATCCAGGATATACGTAAAGAGAAAGGGTTGAAGCCGGGCGATAAGATGAAATTTGTTATACCAGTTAGCGAAGAAGGATTTTTTCTTAAACATAAAATTGAGATTGAGAGGGCGACGGATGTGGAATTTAATTGAAAATTAGAAATTGAAAATTGTAAATTAATTCCGTGTCTTATCATATATATACAACCAAAGGGATTGTGCTCTCCGAAAGGCCGATACGAGAAGCTGACAGAATCTACACCATTATGACCCGCAACCTCGGTCTAGTGCGCGCCGCGGCTATCGGGGTGCGTAAGGAGAGCTCCAAACTTCGGGGGAATCTAGAACCCCTTTCGCTTTCTACGATCTCATTTGTGAAGGGTAAAGATTATTGGCGGTTAACTTCGGCGGAATTGATTCAAAACATTCTCGCAGCGCCGGTTATTGCAAGGCCACTGGCTCTGATTGAAAAACTTGTTCAAGGCGAAGCACCCAATCCAGAACTTTTTGATGCCGTAGAGAAAAGCGTTTTGTCTCCCGAGCTCTGCGACGAAATGTTTGAAACCAATCTGGTCTCCAAAATCCTTTTCCATCTGGGATATCTCAAAGAATCAGATATGGCTTTGGGTAAAAAATCTTTGATCAAAGCGATTAATAATGGACTCCAAAATAGTCACTTGACTTAAAGATTATTTAGGTGTACAATCCAAGTAGTCTGAAAATGGCAGGATTCCCTGCCACCGGCTTGGCGGCAACCAAGGGTGTTCTCACAAACAAAGAAAGGAAATCTGACCATGGATACCATGCTCAGCAAGGCGCTCCGCGAATTCACAACCGGACCACTCAATCAGCTCATTGTGAACCTCGGTGGCCAGGATGGCGATCAGTGGGAAGAGGAACTGAAGAAGTTCCTCCGCAAAGAACCCTGTTGGAGTAACGGCCAAGTCACGCAAGTGGCGGAACCGAAACCCACACCATCGATACTCGAGCTTGTCTCGACGGTCATGGTCCCTGCAACCATCGGTAAATTCGTCGCCCGCGAGAAGTTTGTCCGTGACACTAGTCGCGAAACCAAGGTCAAGATAAACCACCTCGGCAACAATTTCACCGCATGGTTCCTGAACGGCGGCGATGACAAAGAAGACCCGGAGAGCGAACAGACGCTCCGTTACCACAGGCTGAAGAAGTACTCGGTGGACGATCCGATCATCACCGAACTTGGTGGCAAAGCGAAAGCCGAGACTACCCTGACGGAGATGTTTTCTTTGATGGAGAAGCAGGCAAATGGCGAATCCGGTGTTCTTCTGAACAACGGATTTGCCAACATCTTTTACATCAAGGACAGCGCTGGTGTGCTTCGCACGGTCTACGTGTACTGGAACGTCGGCGGCTGGGGCGTCTACGCGCTCTCTGTCGAGGTTCCTCGCAGGTGGGGCGATGGCTGCCGGGTGTTCTCTCGCAATTCTGTTCTCGTGTCCTCGGAACCTTCGGCTCCGGCATAAGCCTGACCCTTTGTTTCTTGGACACTTTGACCCTCGGTCTGCTTCGTGGCGGACTGGGGGTCAATTTTTATATTCAAATTCGGTCTGATATACTGTCTCTCGAAATCATGCGTTACGTGGCGGTTACGGCTTCCGCGTCATGGTCTTAGGATATTTTTCCCGAGAGTCACGCTGGGTACGCTTTGCGCGAGGGTGAGAAAAGTCTCTTTAAAAAATAACAAGAATTGGTACGTGGGATTGGTAGACTTCGATGTCCCAAATAAAATTCAGCCTGTCATGATTTGGCGGGTGGTGATATAGATGGTCCCATGTACGATAACGCTGGTGTGCTTCGCACGGTCAACGTGAACTGGAACGACGACGGCTGGAACGTCAACGCGAACTCTGTCGAGGATCCGAACAGGTGGAACGATGGCAACCAGGTGTTCTCTCGAAACTGTTGATTTTCTCCTCGGTTTATGGCTGGGGAGTTTTTGCTTGCAAGCCTTTCTTCCATCCTCCAAGTTGTCGGCCGATTTCCTCGAGTCTTCCGATTAAGTCTGAATATTTATCTGTTGGAATGATTTTGCTTTCCCACGCAAGCTGCGCAAAGAACTTCACAATATCGAGTTTTGTGATCGCCTTGTTAAGCATTGGGATTTTATGTTCGGGTGAGAGATAGCTCAGGCAAAGTGTGAACTCAAGAACGTCAAGAAAAGCCTGTTCTATTTTGTTACCGATACCAAATCTTTCAACTTTCGGAAAATCACGATATAGGGTCAGCCAAAAACGATACGTCTCCTTCGATTTGAGAATTACCTGTGGTAATTCTCGGGGGGGGTAATATAATCCTTATTGGGGTGAGCCATGACTACAAGAGTATCATATCCATCAAAAATCTATGTGAGGCATGGTGTGAATTTATACGTGGCAAAAAATCAAAAAAAGATGTTGCCGAATTTTCCCTCAACCTCTCACAAAATATTTTCAGACTCCATGAGGATCTTCGGACCAGAGACTATCGACATGGTGCTTACGAGGCATTTTCTATAAGTGATCCGAAACCCCGAAATATTCACAAAGCTACGGTCCGAGACAGACTTCTGCATCACGCCATCTACCGCGTGCTGTATCCATGCCTCGATAAGAAGTTTATTTATGACTCTTACTCGTGCCGCTATTTCAAAGGAACACATCGAGCGCTTAATCGTCTTAAGCAATTTGTCTGGCAAGTGTCAGAAAGCAATAGCCGAACCTGCTGGATTTTGAAGTGTGATATACAAAAATTCTTCGCATCGATTGACCAAGCAATACTGATTGAAATAATGAAAAGACATATTACCGATTTCGATATTATCTGGCTTATCGAAAAAGTCGTAGAAAGTTTTGCAAGTACGGGCCCTGGCAAAGGTCTACCCCTTGGTAATCTCACTTCTCAACTTTTGGCCAATGTCTATATGAATGAATTTGATCAATTCGTGAAGCACGAACTTAAACAACCACACTATATCCGCTACGCCGATGATTTTGTATTCATGCACCATGACAAGGGTGTGCTCATGGAAGTGTTGTCGGAGGTGCAGGATTTTTTGGAAGAGAGGCTAAAACTTACGCTTCATCCGAACAAGATATTTCTTAAGACGGCTTCATCGGGCGTTGATTTTCTTGGTTGGGTGCATTTTCCGCACCATCGGATTTTGAGAACTACGACTAGAAGAAGGATGATGAAACATTTGTCGGGAAATCCGTCCAAAGAATCCACCGCTTCGTATTTGGGGATGTTGGGGCATGGGAATACTTACAAGATAAGAGAGCATATCACAAAAGAAATGTTATAATTAGGTAACTTTATGGATGAAAAGGATAAGAGCAAAATTGAAGGTCTCAACGACAGGCTTTATTCGCGAACACGTTACCGAGATCCACTGGACAAACGCAGTCCGGTTAGGGAATTAGAATCGCCCGAGATTGAATCGAAATGGCAGACTCCGGAGCTCGACGAAATGCTTAAACATGAACGCGTGCCTCCTAAGGTTGGTCTTTTTATGAAAAAAATTTTTATTCTGGCTCTCTTGTTTTTTGCCGCGGCCATTGGCATTAGCGGCTTTATTTTTGTCGGCGGCACAAATTTTGTTTCTTCCAAGAATGTTGATATCAGCGTGCTTGGTCCGACTTCTATACCGGCCGGGGACACACTTGGGCTTGGTATTACCATCTCAAATAGAAATAACGCCGATCTTGAATTTGCCAACCTTTCGATACAATATCCGCAAGGCAGCCGCAACCCAGACAATACTATCGAATCCTTAACCTATACCAAAGATATTCTGGGGGTGATAGGCGCCGGCACCGAGACTATTCGTAACGCGCGCGTAGTCCTCCTTGGTCCTTCCGGAGAAATTAAAGAGATAAAACTTTCTGTTGAATATAAAGTGAAAGGTTCGAATGCTACTTTTTACAAAGATAAAGTCTTTGAAGTTGTCATAGGTAATTCTCCGATTATGCTCACCGTGGAGAATCCTCAATCTATTGTGTCCGGAGAACCTTTTACTACCAAGGTTTCTGTGGCTTTGAATGCCACCGAGATGCTTAAAAACGTTGTGTTAAAAACAGAGTATCCACATGGATACAGTGTTATCGACTCATCTCAAAAGCCAGTCAACGAAGATAATCTTTGGGCCTTGGGAGATTTAATTCCCGGAAGCAAGAAGACAATTTCTATTCGCGGGCAACTTGTGGGCGAAGATAAGGAGGAGAGAACCTTTCGGTTTTATGCGGGCGTTTCGGATTCTCTCAATGCGGATAATAATTTAAAGATAGTCATTATTTCTCTCTTGGATACGATTGTGATAGATAGACCATCTATCGGATTAGACATTTTATTCAATGGAGAGAATGTCTCAACTTACGTGGCTCCAGCCGCTCGCACGATTCGCGCGTCTATTAGATTTACAAATAATCTTCCGGACAAATTACTCAATCCTCGTTTAGAGGCCACTCTCTCGGGCGTGGCTTTGGACAAACTCTCTGTTCGAGTCGGAAGCGGCGGTCTCTATGATTCCGGAAGTTTAAAAGTTGTTTGGAGTTTGAAAAATAGCTCCGGTCTACCCGAGCTTGCCCCCGGGGAAAGTGGTCAGGTCACTTTAGATTTCTCTTCCCTGCCGAGCTTGTCTTTATCGCGAGGTGTCAATAATGACATTGCACTTAATTTTTTGATGACGGGGGTGCCGGTTGATACTGTCGGACAGGGAACAATACTAGCAAGAGATACTCGCACTGTAAGAATATCGTCGCAGGTCAATTTTTCTTCCAAAGTACTTCGATCGTTGGGTCCCTTTGCTAATAGTGGCCCTCTCCCGCCGATGGTGGGCGAAAGCACCACTTATTCCATTGTCTTTAGTGTCGGTAATACTCGAGGCGATTTGACGGATGCGAAAGTGACCGCCGGTTTAGGCCAGGGTGTCAGTTGGCTGGGAGCCTCGAGCTTCACGAGTGAAGACATTTCTTACAATCCGGCATCCAATCTTGTCACTTGGAATCTAGGCGCGCTGGCTTCCGATACTGGCTTCTCTTCCGCTCCGAGAGAATTGGCTTTCCAAATATCTCTTGCTCCGTCTCTTAGTCAGATCGGTACGGCGCCGAGTTTGGTTACCGGTATTGTTTTTTCGGGCCGAGACACGGTGACCGGAGAGATTGTGAACATCAACGGTTCTTCTTTGACCACTCGTCTCGTAAGTGACCCGGCCTTTATCCAAGGAGATGATATAGTGGTGAAGCCAAAACAACCATAATGAACACAGAACTGGGGATAATGGAGAAAATAGTTTCGCTTTGTAAACGACGCGGGTTTATCTATCCGAGCTCTGAAATTTATGGCGGTTTCTCTGGTTTCTGGAATTATGGTCATTACGGTTCAATTTTAAAAGAGAACATCAAATGTTTATGGAAGCAGAGATTTATATTTGATCGTGATGACATGTTTGTCACAGACACTTCGATTATAAGTAATCCCAAAGTCTTGGAATCATCTGGTCATGTGTCTAATTTTGGCAATGAAATTTTTAAAATTCAGGTTGGGACAGGGGATGAGGCGGTAACTTCTCACCTACGTCCGGAAACTGCGCAGGGCATTTTCGCGGATTTTAAAAATTTAGTTGATGCTCATCATCCCAAACTTCCTTTCGGAGTGGGTCAAATTGGCAAGGCGTTTAGAAACGAAATTTCTCCGCGGGATTTCGTTTTTCGCTCAAGGGAATTTGAACAAATGGAAGTAGAGTATTTCACCAAAGAAGAAGAATGGAGCGAACATCTTGAAAACTGGAGAGAAATAATGAATAGTTTTGCAAGGGAAGTCGGCATCGAAAAAGTTCATGAGCTGGAAGTATCACAAGATGACAGAGCTCATTATTCTAAGAGAACCATCGATTTTCAGTTCGATTATCCGTTTGGAAGAGGTGAATTATGGGGTCTGGCATATCGCACCGATTTTGATCTGAAAAATCACAATCTGGATTATTTTGACGAAGAGGCGGGGAAAAGATTTGTTCCACACGTTGTGGAGCCTTCTTTGGGCGTTGACCGCACGGTGCTGGCCGTTCTTCTATCTGCCTATACGGAAGATGAATTGGGCGGGGAACCAAGAACATATCTCAAACTAAATAAAAATATCGCACCGGTTCGGGCGGCAGTGTTTCCGCTTCTCAAAAATAAGCCGATATTAGTCAAAAAAGCCAGCGAAGTATATGAGAATCTGAAGCTGGAAGCTAGAAGCAAGCAGCTAGGAACTATAGTCTTTGACAATAACGGCAATATCGGCAAACGTTACAGAAGACAAGATGAAATTGGCACACCGTATTGTATCACCATAGATTTCGATACTCTCAAAGATGATACTGTAACAATTCGCGACCGCGATACTGGCGAACAGGTAAGAGTCTCTTTAAAAGATTTGGTGTCTAGAATAACAGCTTAATAAAGCTACTTTTTGCTCTTGACAAGTAATTTAGACAGGTGTATAATAGCGGTAGATTAAAAGTAGTTCCCTTACAAACTAATTTGCGAGCCCATTGCGTAGACAGGTGGTCATGGCCAAAAGATGCTGAAATCTCGGCGTTTCCTAGCTATGACTACCAATGTGGTCGCCCTCTAGCAAAACACAAACTGGTGAAACCCTACGAAAGGAAAAAACACTATGGCCATCGACAAGCAAACTGCGAAACTCGGGGCTCGTATTCTCGAGAACCTTCCGGACGACTTGAATGACGACACGATGCAAGGATGGATCGACAATCCGAAGGGACTACAGAAATTCCTTCGAGGTCTCTGTCCGCCTCCGGTCGTCGTTCCACCTCCTGCTCCACCCTCCGACTTCATGATTCATGTAGATCGGTCGGTTCGTCCAGTCTATCCAGACTGGGTGAAGCCGAAGTCGATCAACTCACCGGAGTTTCTGGTGCTCGAGGGCACGGGTCCGTCTGGGTACAACCTGCAAACGCAGGTCGAGGAGTGGCTTCACTACCAGCAGGAGGTTGGGAGGACCGTGAAGGGTCAAGTGATTTACGATTACCTGAAGTCAACCAACAACGCTCTTGCCGATCAATTAGGGCTGGCCGACCTCTTGGCCATCCAGGCCAAGGGCAAGGTCTTCCGTCAGCTCTACAAGGGCAAGGCGGTCTTCGGCTGGAAGTCGGTCATCGAGGCCCGCCTCGGCAGCCTCCGCGTTCCGTATCTCTACGAGAGCAACGACGAGGTCGTGCTGAGCTGGAGCTGGCTGGACCACGGCTGGGACTCCCGCGACCCTGCGCTTCGCTTTCGCAAGTAGTTCTCTGGACTCGGTCACTGGGTGCTAACTTAGACCCTGTGACCTTAGTTCTCCGGGCCCTGTGCGTTTCTTCGGAAATGCATGGGGCCTTTAGTTTTGATACAATTACTGCGGTAGTAGGTTAATCTGCTGGTAACTAATGTTTCCAGCGACCGAATCTAGTATCCATAAGCTGAGAGCGTTTACAACAATGGTTTTAAACGGAGGGCTTATGCAGAAACTTCAACAAAAAATGAATATACTTGGTGTGGGATTTTAAGGCATTACGATGTCAGATACGATACAGCTCTGAGAGCATTCCAGGAGCAGTGACATAGGTGGAATCCCATACATTTCGTCGAGAACCGTAACGGCAACCTTAACATCCCGTATCTCTACAAGAACGGTGACAAGGTCGTGTTGAACTGGAACTGGCTGGACAACAACTGGAACTCCAACAACCCTGCGCTTCGCTTCCGCAACTCTCTTCATTTCTCTCCGGCTTTCGTTGGAGAGTTTTGTTTATCCCGAGTCTGTTCGAGAAATTTTGAGAGCTACCCATTCCAACCGCCGAGCATTTTTCCGGCCTATTTCTCCAAATTTTGAAATAAAATCTGCATATTTGTCTGTAGGTATGAGTTTGTCTTCCCACGCGAGTTGGACAAAAAACTTTAATCCATCGAGCGCTTAATCGTCTTAATCAATTTATGCGACAAGTGTCAGAAAGTAATAGCCGAACCTGCTGGATTTTGAAATGCGATGTAAAGAAATTCTTCGCGCCTGTTGCTTCATATCTTGAGCTTTTGAAGCATGGAAATACTCACAAACTTCGACATGTATTGAATGATACCTACATCCATAACTCACGGTCGTATGAATTAGATGTAGGTGGCGGATTTGGGAAATTATTGATACACTCATCAGGCGATGAATTTTAAGAAGACAACGCTTCCAAATGGTTTGAGAATTATTACCGTACCGGTGAAAAATAATCCGGCGGTGACGGTTTTGGTTATGGTTGAAACTGGTTCAAATTATGAGACCAAGACTGAAAACGGTCTCTCGCATTTCTTGGAACACATGTGCTTTAAGGGTACGGTGAAGAGACCGAAAGTTACTGATATAGCCAAAGAATTGGATAGCCTTGGCGCACAAAATAATGCCTTTACCTCAAACGAGTTTACTGGTTATTATGCCAAGGCGGCAAAAAAGCATTTCTCAAAACTATTTGAAATTATTTCCGATCTCTATCTTAATCCCACTTTGCCGGCAGATGATATAGAGAAGGAGAGGGGGGTGATTTTGGAAGAAATTAATATGTATGAAGATTTACCGCAGAGAAAGGTCGGTTATGTGCTCTCGGAATTGATGTACGGTGATGTACCTGCCGGCAGAAGTACACTTGGTCCACCAGCAAATATAAAAAGATTCACCCGCTCGGACTTCGTCAATTATAGGAGCAGGCATTATGTAGCATCAAAAACCATAGTTATAGTTGCCGGAGATGTAAGCGGAAAAGCGGTACTTAACGAAGTGAAAAAAAGGTTTAAAGATGTCTCTACGGATAAGACACTCTCTAAACCGGCGGTTAAAGAAAAGCAAAAATCGCCCGGACTCCTTGTGCACGAAAAGAAAACTGATCAGGCTCATATTATCTTGGCCTTTCGCTCTTATAGCGCCAAGGATAAACGGATTCCCGCTCTGACCTTACTGGCTGAAATTTTGGGTCAAGGGATGTCATCGCGTCTATTTCACAAACTGCGTGATGAAATGGGTGCCTGTTATTATGTCAGGGCAGAACATGACGGGGGCACGGATCATGGAGTCTTTGCCATATCGGTTGGTGTGAATACCGCGCGCACCAAAGAAGTGGTAGAAGTGATTTTAGAAGAATGCCGTAAATTATCTAAAACTTTTGTATCCAACGATGAATTGCAAAAAGCCAAGGAACACTACGTCGGCCATCTATATCTTGGTCTTGAAACTACTGATTCAGTCGCTGAATTTTACGCTGTTCAAGAAATCATTGCCGGTAAATTAAAAAATCCTCAAGAACTTGAGAAAAATATTCGTAAAGTTACGGCCAAAGATGTCATGCGGGTGGCTAAAGACATTTTCAGAGATGACAAACTTAATTTGGCTATCGTTGGCAGTATTATGGACAAAAAAGCTCTTAAAAAGGTCCTTTCTTTCAAATAATGTTAATATAATTATATATGAATAATACGCAGAAATGGGAGATTTCTTTCGATAGCTGGATAAGGTGCGCAGTCGTAGTGATCATAGTCTACGCATTGTATCTGGTCAGCGACTTTATCTTGGTTATTATTTCGTCTATTGTTATCGCTTCGGCGATAGAGCCCGCGGTGGCCGCGGCAAAGAAACGAAATATACCGCGCTTACCCGCGGTACTCTCAGTTTATTTGATTTCCGCCTTAGTGTTTGTTGGTCTTTTCTACTTCCTGCTTCTGCCGCTAGCTGGTGAGATTTCGAACTTTATCAGAACTCTAACAATATATTCAAATTCCATTACAAACGGCGGCATTCTTTCGGACTTGTTTAGAACTCAAAATCTGTTTGGAGGTTTTGATACCCCCGTTTTAATCAGAGAATTAAGCGCACAATTGAACTCTCTGTCCGCCTTTCTCTCTCAAGGCATATTTTCAGGCGCTTCCTTGATTTTCGGCGGGATTTTCAATTTTGTCCTCATTTTGGTTCTCTCTTTCTATTTAGTGGCGCAAGAAGATGGTGTTAGCAAGTTTTTAAAAATGATTACACCGATGCAACATGAACGATACGTTATCGGATTATGGCGGCGTTCACAGCATAAGATCGGTCTTTGGATGCAGGGCCAACTTCTATCATCGGCCCTGATGGCGCTGCTTGTGTATCTCTCC
>Ga0209518_1000732_pt1 | contig 40713 bp, 54 predicted proteins | sample RifGroB1_FD_183993 | JGI IMG/M metagenome (GOLD analysis project Ga0209518, IMG submission 183993) | Groundwater microbial communities from Rifle, Colorado, USA - Groundwater B1 (SPAdes) (version 2) | ecosystem: Environmental > Aquatic > Deep subsurface > Groundwater | place: Rifle, Colorado...
GTGGCCGTGGCCCGCGCGGCGCGAGACGGCGTCAGGGAGCGTGAGGCGTGAAGTTGAAGCCCGGCGATCCATCGGTCATGCGGTGCGTCAAGCGCGGGCTGTTCGTCCCGTGGGCACGTCGAGCCTACGGCCCGAACAACGGCGAGTGGGAGCCCGGCGAGTTGGAGTGCGGCTACTGCGGCGCCGAGCAGCCTCGCCCCGACCCGCCGCTTGCGGTGGGAGAGAGCCGCGAGGTCGAGTGCTGGTACTGTACGTCGAGGTTGAAGGTGACCGAAGTCGGAGAGGAGCCAGCGCCGTGAAACACTCCGCTTACCACTTCATCGTGATCAACCGCCCGGTGCGGGAACTACAGGGCGTCAAGTGTCGCCAACACGCCGGGCGCCTCGTCGCGCTCGTCAAGGCATTCCTCACCGTAGACGCCGCGCGAGCCGCGACCAACGAGGTCAATCGGAGAGCACAAGCGCGGCTCGGCGTCCCCATCGACACCGACCGCGTGCTCGACACCGAGATCGTCAAGGTCGCGGCCGAGCACCTGCCGGACTTCCTGATCGCGCAGGGGCTGCCGCGGGACGCCATCGCAGCCGTGGTTGTGGACGAGGACGAGAAGGCGGTCGCGTTGCCGTTGTGCGGCGCAAACGCTTCCGACATCGACATGGGCTGCGGTCAGCCTATCCTCGACGTGGACCACCTGTACCGATGCACCGACTGTAACGCGCCGTTCCACAGGGCGTGCGCGGAACACCACTTCGACAAGTCGAAGGCGAGGCTGGCATGAGCGACGAACGCACTTATCTCGTTCACTTCGATATCCACGCGGGCGAACCGCGCGTCACTGAGGCGTGGGCCGACGAGCACAACCGCGGCGTCGCCGACGCGCTCGCCCTCGTGCGTTTCACCTACGACGCCGACGGCGGCGTACGTTCCACCGCCTCGCTTCTCTGTGCTGCCGATGGCTCGCGCGACGCCGCCATGCTCGTGTCCGCTGCGCTGCACTGCCTCGAACTCGCCGAGAACATGCTTGCGCAGACCGAGGAGACGAAACCGCAGCGCGCCATGCTCGTTCTCTCACGCGCCGTTCTCGTCAAACTCGCTCTCGGCGCAGGCGTCAACGTCGTCATCGAGCCCCGGTGACTTGACTTTTGCCAGAGTGCAGAGTTACGTTCTACCAAGTGCTAGGGGCCGCGTTCCCTAGAAACCGCAAAACCGGGGCGAATACCCGGCGAAAGTAGAGGTGTAAGGTGGCGTTTTATCACGTCTTTACGACCGTGGGCGAGTTCGTAGGCACGCAAGTCTCTGACGGCGTTGCCGATGCGTCGGTGGGGTCGCGGACACTGCTCGTGCGCCGTGCCGTGCGCGTGACGCTGGAGGACAGCGGGCCGAAGGGCGGCGGGCAGCGTGTGCGCTTCTCCGGCGTGTTCCCGGGGGAGCCCTACGTGGCGGACCTCTACGTGCTGCGCGACCACATCGCGGCCTGGAGCGAGTTGCCGCCGGGGAGCGCGCTTGGCGCGCAGTACGAGACGTTCGTGCAACGCATGGACGACGCGCGACGCAAGCGGCTGGGCGAAGGCCCCCCGAGCGGCGAGCCGACGTCTGCGCCGGCCGAGTGACCCCTTGCCCTACGTATGCGTGGGAGGCGCGAAGTTTTCGCGTGCCCGCAGAATACGTGGGACGTGGGTCGAGGGGTACAGCGAGGCGCGCGGGCGGTGACCGGTCGCCCTTCCGTGTGTTCGCGTGCGTGCTGCGCGCGCGTCTCGCTCCCCTTCGGCCCCGTTGTTGCGGGGTGGCCGAGCGGTCAGGCATCGGCCTTTGAAGCCGACGACGCGGGTTCGACTCCCGCCTCCGCTGCCGGGTGATGCGTATGACGCGGTACCGCGTTCGTGTCGAGCGGCGTGACGGCGACAACGCATTCGGTGCGTCACAAGGGTTCAGCGTCCATGTCGAGAACGACGACGAGGACGTGCTCGACTACATCTTCACGATGCTCATCGCTGCGGCGCGCCACATCAGCGAACCGCGCGCGTGGAAGGTTACGTACAACGCAGCGAGCGCGAAAGCGCAGCGCGGACGAAGGCGCAAGTTGTGAAACGCGTACTCAAAACGACGTGCTGCCCCGAGTGCGGCGCGCGCGTGACTCGCGGTGGGGTGTTCGTGCGCCATGTCGCGTCTGTGATGTGTGCGGCGCGCAAGGCGAGCAACATCGCGCACGAGCGCGGATTGCTCCGTACGACAGCCTCGGCGGCGCGCGCCGTCATCGACACGCTTGCCGGAGCGTCCATGTGCGTGCGGTTGCAGACCGACTACTTTGGCTCGCGTGCGCCGCTCGGTGAGCACTACTGGGCGCCGGCGGCGTTCGTGCGTGTCGCCAACTGCATCCTGCGCGAGGGTGACCGTTCGCGCTGCTCGATGACATGCCTCGCGGAAAGCGTGCGCATGACGCGCACGCTTGCGTGCCGCCCGTACAGCACGCTCGACATGCTGCACAACGCGGCGGTTCGCATCAGCGACCTGCACGGTGGCGCTGTCGCGCGCGCGCTCACAGAGAACGTGCTCGTCGAGCGCGCGCGCGGCGACCTTGTGAACGCTAAGTTCGCGTTCAACACGACGCGTGTGCGCTTCGCGCCGACGGGGCACAACGCGTGGCGTCGCATGACGCTCGCTCTTGCACGCGAGTTCGACGCGCACGAGCGATTGAGCGGCGAGACGTTGCCGACTGCGTTGCAGTGTCTCGCGCGCGGCGTTATCGGCGCGTGCGAGTACAAGAAGGAGAAGCGGGCATGACGAAGACGTTGCACGGTCGCGCGCTCGACAAGAGCGCAGGCGAGCGAACGCTGCTCGGCGCAGCGAAGGACAAGAAAATCGCGCTGCACGGCGCGATCGGCGTGGACGTAAACGACGAGGCACTCGTTGTTGGCGCAGGCAGCGTGCGTCGCGCGCTGTCGCATCTGCAACAGCGCGTCGAGTCGTCGCAGGTCGAACTCGTGCAGGCGACCGACGCGCTTTCGGCCGCGCGCGACGAACTCACGGCGTTGGCGCGCGTTTGCGTCAACCTCGTCGCGGAGCGCGAGACGCTGCTCGCCGCGGTGATGGACGGCGACGACACGGCTTGCCTCGCGCACGCGCACGCGAACCGCGTGGCCGAGGCTGTGTGCGCGCTGCGTTACCAGCGCGACTTCGCGGTGCGTGTCGGTGCCGCACGCGCCGCGGTCATCGTTGTCGTGCGCCGCGAGCACACGACGAGCGCCGGGCGGTTGAAGCACCCGAGCGAGACGTGTCAGGTGTGCGAGGCGCTGCGCGCGCTCGACGCGCAGCAGGAGGGTTGAGCGATGCGAGTTCCCGGCGACCACCCGATTCATCAACTGCCGAAGACGGCCGTGAAGGTGTTGGCGCGCTTCGCAGCGGCGTCCGACGGCAGCGCCCGCGCTGCCGTCGTGCGCAGCCTCCCCGACGCAACGGTGGTGTGCGGCGTGCGCGCGGGAGTGATCGCCGGACCGCGCACGCGCGAGCCGTTTCTCACGCCGCTCGGCGAGCGCGTCGTCGCAGACATCAAGACGTGGGGTGACTGCGCGGAGTTCCTGCCGGATCCAAAGTGGCAGACACGCGCGGCCGTCACGCCGCAGTTGATCGGTAACGACAACCTGCGCGGCGTCCACGACCGGGGGACGCGTGTGCTGTTCCGCGTTGCGTCCACCGACGCGTTGCGCGCGTCGTTGGCCTGCGTGTGGTACGGCCCTGATGTCGTCGTCGCCACGGACGGTCACAGGATGACGGTCGTGGGGCACGCCCTCGCTCTCCCGCCACCGGCCTTGGTGCCCGAGCACGGCGCCGCCGTGGCGACCCCCGCCGCTTCGGCGCTGTCGGTCGGCCTCGAGCCCGTGCCGCGTCAAGGGCTGTGGGACCGCACCGGGCAGGAGCGCGTCGAGCACGCGGCAGCCAAGAACTGGCGCGAGGTCACGGGCTCGTGGCCCGAGACGGCCTCCGCGTCGCTCTACCGCGCGGCGGTGCCCGTGGCGTACCTCGCGGCTCTCGCGCGCGCGGTGCCGCCGGTGCTGCTCTCCGCGATGACGCGTTGCGTGGTGTTCGGGGACGTGACGCTCAACGCTGACTACGTGCTCGAAGCGGCGCAGACAATGCGCTTGCTCGGCGTGAAGTACGTTAACCTGTTCGTCTACGGCCCCACCATGCCGTTGATCGTCGAGGCGCATCCCGCCGACAGCGCACGCTGCGTGCTGCACGTCGTGATGCCGATGCGCGTGGACAAGACGTTTGGCTGGTTCTCGCAGTTCGTGGTGGAGTGATCTTCGCATGGGAGACATCGACGCAGAGCGCAACGACGCCTTCTACGGCGCGTTGCGCAGGGAGATCGTGATGGCGAAGAAGCCGACCGAATTGGCGCGTGTGTGCGCGCAGCTCGACCAAACCGAGGCGATGCTCGCCGCGCACGCGGCCAAGCTTCGGCAGGCGCACCACTGCTACGCGCGCACCCGCGCGGCGCTCGACGTCGCCGACGCCGCGCGCCGTCTCGTGCGCGTGCTCGAAGTCTACAAACACCCCGCGGCCGACGAGGCGCGCGAGACGCTCATGCGCAACGCGGATATGCTGTATCGCCGACTGGTGGACGAACTCGGTGTGGTGGCCGGCTACGTGCCGCAGTTCGCGCCGAAGGAGGACTGACGATGGGAACGCGCGCGGACTTCTACGTGGGGCGCGGCGAAAGCGCCGAGTGGCTCGGTTCCGTCGCCTACGACGGCATGGACCTCGCCGCTCCCATCAAGGCGGCAGCGGATGAGGGGGCCTACCGCATCGCCGTTGCGGCCGAGTTGGCGCAGCGCGACGACGCCACGTTGCCCGCGCAGGGCTGGCCGTGGCCGTGGGAGGACAGTCGCACGACCGACTACGCCTACGCGTGGGACGACGGGCAAGTGTGGGCGTGCGCGTTCGGCCGCGTGTGGTGGCCGGCGAAGGACGAGCGGCCCGACGATTGCGGGCCGAAGACGGCCGTGTTCCCGAACATGAAGGACAGACAGCGCGTGACGTTCGGCCCTCGTTCGGGCGTGCTGGTCGTCGGGCTGCCGGTGAAGGAGAACAACCGATGAACGGACCGAAGCGTGTGATTGCCCTGCCCCCGCCGGCGAAGCCCGTGTGCCGACTGTGCGGACGCGCCACGGAGTCGAGGGCCATGCACCCCGACGGCGTGTGCGACAACTGCGACCGCTTGCGGGCGACGTACCTCTCGTCCATCCTGCCGAATCTCATCACGAACCTCGTGGGGCGCGAGGACGCCACCACGCTGCTCGTCGAGGACGCGCCACCGCCCATCGACGCGGAGATCGTCAAGAGCGGCGTGGCGCTCGCGCTCGGCATGGCCGAGCGGTTCGTGTTCGTCACGCGCACTGCGCGGGCGCAACGCCCCGCCGAGCCGCCCGCGCCGCCGCAGGGCAGCGAGGAGGTGTCGTCGTGAGCGGCATCAAGCCCCGGACGTTGGGCGTGCTGCGCGTCGTGCATCCCGAGGAGCCGTTCAAGTGCGCGGGGTGCGGCAAGGACTTCGCCAACGTGCCCGACGACCGCCGCGCGGACGCAATCGCGTACCACGGCTTGCTGCACCTCGTCGCCGAACAGTCGAACGCGATGCGCGTCGCGCACGACGCGCTCGTGTCCATTCGCGGACTCATCGGCTGTTTCGATATCAGCGACACGGACATCCGGGAACGCGCCGAGTCGGCACGCGCGGCGCTCGCACCGTTCCTGCTTGACGCGGAGCCAGTGCAGGTCGAACCGCCGCAGTGACCGCGGGCGCGAAGTTCGTCCGCATCCGCAGAATACGTGAGAACAGACAGCAACCCTACTACGGAGGAACGCTGATATGGACGACAAGGGAACGGCGACGACTGCGAAGCACCCCGGGGTGCTCGCGCAGCGCGTCAAGGTCACGGCGTTGCGGCCGGGGCCGAACACGCGCAAGACGGTGGACAAGGATCTGCTCGCGGAACTGACCGCGAGCGTGCGCGCGGACGGCGTGCTGCAATCGCTGCTCGTGCGCCCGGACAAGGAGCCGGGGACGTACCGCGTGATCGACGGCCACCGCCGCTTCGCGGCCGCGCAGGCCGCGGGGCTGACGGACGTGCCCGTGCTCGTCCTCAACACCGACGGCGACGACGTGGAGCGTGTGTCGGTCGTGCTCAACATCATGCGCGAGGACCTCAACCCGATGGACGAGGCCGCGGTCTACGCGCATCTGGTCGAAAGCGGCGCGGGGGTCGCGGACATCGCCGCCAAGGTCGGCAAGAGTCGCGCGCATGTCGCGCAGCGGTTGGTGCTCAACGACCTGCCTGTTTCGGCTGCGAAGGCGGTGCGGTCGGGCGAGTTGCCCGTGCGCGCCGCGCTCGTCATCGCGCGCATCCCGAACAAGCGACTGCGCGACGAGGCGGCCAAGAGCGTGCTGAGTGCCATGGCGGACAGGGAGATCAGCCCGTCGCAGGTCGCCTCCGCGCTGTTGCGCGACTACACGCTGGCGCTCGGGCGCGAGTGCCCGTTCGACTCCAAGGACGCGGCGCTCACGCCGGCCGGGCCCTGCGCGGTGTGCCCCAAGCGCACGGGTAACGCACGCGACCTGTTCGGCGACGTGCCGGACAACGACCTGTGCACCGACCCCGTGTGCTTCAAGGCCAAGTCGGACGCGATGTGGAAGAAGGCGTGCGCGGACGCGAAGGCCAAGGGCGTCGCGGTCCTCTCGGACGCCGAGACGGAGAAACTGTTCCCGTACGCCGGGTCCTCGCCGAGCAAGCCGTGGACGAACATCGACGACCACGCCTTCAACATCGGCGATGGCAAGAAGACGCACCGCGCGCTGCTCAAGGGGCACGACGGCCCGCCGCTCGCCATCGCGCGCCTGGCGACCGGGCACGTCGTCACGCTCACCAAGACCGAGGACCTGGTGCGGTGCTACAAGACCGCCGGCGTCCTCAAGGAGCGCGACGCCAAGGCCGTCGAGTCGCTGGAGACGCGCAGCGACAAGGCGCGCGACGAGATGCGTGCGCAGCGCGAGAAGGCGCGCATCGAGGCGCTCGTGGGCGAGCGCACGAACGAGCGCATCGTCGCCGGCGCGGTCAAGTCGGGCGTGACGAGCGGGGTGCTCGACGTGCTGCTCGCCGGAGTCATGGCCGGGTCGTGGGCCGACACCATCAAGGCCGTCGGCAAGCGCCGCGACTGGCACACGAAGGGCGGCGACCCGCACGCCGAGTTCGTTTCGAAGGCCAAGACGCTCAAGGGCAACGACCTGCTCGGCCTCGTGGTCGAGCTGATGGTCGTCAAGTCCTCCTACGGCACCGATAGCGCGCAGGCGCTCGCGTGCGCGCTGTTCGACGTGGACGTGGCGAAGGTGCGCGTCGAGGTCAAGGCCGAGGACGCCGCGGCGAAGGCCAAGCCCAAGAAGGAGTCGAAGCCGAAGGCGAACAAGACGACGAAGGCCAAGAAGGAGTAGCATCGCAACTCTTTCGCGTGGCGTCGGGGGCGGTTTTACGAACTCAACCCCCCGGGCCGTCCCCGACGCCGCGCATTTCGAGACTTCGCATGAGTGACCTGTCGGACAAGACGCGCGAGGAACTCGTGTGCGCGTGTACGCGTCTCGCTATGCTGCGGCGCTACCCGGCGACGTCTCACGATGACGTGTTCGCCACAGCGTGCGTGGTACTCAAGGCCGAGATCGCTCGCCGTGACGCTGCGATAGACGACGAGCGGGCGAGCGATGTCTACGCTGCGGCCGAGCGCGCGCTGTGCGCGCTGCGCGACGTCAACCTGCTCACCGACACCGCCGAGTGTGTGCGCGCCGCCATCAACGCTGCGCGCGCGGTGATCGAGCGTCCGCGCACGGCGCCACCGACTGTCGGTACGACAACCGCACCCGTGACGCTCGGAAGCGCGGCGGCGTTTGTGGACGCGCTTGTCGGCGAGACGCGTGCGGGAGCGAAGTCGCCGCACGCCAAGTCGTTTCTTTCTGGTGTGCTTGGCGGTGAGTTGACGCTCGCCGGCACCGACACGACGCGGGTGCGCGAGTTCTGCCGGTATCTGCGCGGCGCGGCGCTCGCGCTCGACCGCGAATGCGACGCCACGGAACAGCGACAGTGGGAGCAGATCGTGCGCGCCGACCAACAGCGCGCGGCGCAGCCCTTGACTGCTCCGTTGACGGGCGGCAGTTACGTCGTGTTGCCAAACAGCAACGCTGTCGGCGTCTGCCTCCACGCGAACATCACGACCGACACGCGTGGTACGGTGTGCACCGACTGCGGCTGCGTGTTGACGAACTTGGCAGGTGTTTCGGGCAGCACATCCTCGCCGCTGTGCGGTTCTACGCACGCGAGTACGGTTGTGCTGTCTGACGGCACGCGACAGTGCCTCAACTGCGGAGTCGTTATCCCATGACTGACGAGAAGAAACCCGAAGTGAACCTCGGCGCCGCGCGCGCGGCGTTTCGCTCGCACCTCGCCGCACGCGACCCGGTTGCGCTGCTTGTCGTACGTTCGGCCGCACGACTGTTCCGTGTGACGAAGCGCAAAGAGCGCGATCGGCACAACGCAGCGAAGCGCGCGCGCCTCGTCAACCCGCACCGCGAGGCCGCGGTGACGGTGCGCCGCGCCGAGTACGAGATCGCGCGGCGGCAGTACGAGATGAAGACCTCCAACGCCTACCCGTTCTCTGCCGAAGTCGCGCTTGACGATGCGTTGCAGGAGAAGGCGCTCGACCCGGCGGCGTTGAGGATCGCGTGAGACGTGAGAGCTTGCGTGTCGGCGCGATTTACGTCGTCGCCGGCCAGGGCGAGATGAAGTTGCACGCGCTCGGCGCAGTCGGCCACACGTTTCTCGGGCACGGCAATGGCGTGTACCACGCGCCGGATGAGCAGGTTGTGCGTGCGGCGACGTACAAAGATCTCGGCGCGCGACACGTCCAGTTGCTCGCCCGCAGTCTCGAATGCCGCGACTCCGACTGCTGGTGCTGCGCGTACAAGTACCGATAGAACAGGAATGCGCCCACTAGCGATCCGCTCATCAGTACTCTATACTCTGCGTCGTGTTTCGCCCGAAGCAAACGACGCGCAGAGCGCTCCCATCAAACCCCGAGGGGCAGGCCCCCGCCCCTGAGGCCCCCGCGCAAGGGGGTCGCGCCCTTGCACAAACGTCCCACACGCCACGTTCTCCCCCGACCCGCCCCCAAGGGGCGGCCCCTGCGTCCCGAACCGTTTTGACCCCGCGCGAGGTCGAGGAGGCGTGGGCGCTGTACGCTGACGGCGCCCCGGCGACCGAGGTCGCCAAGACGACCGGACTGCCGCAGGCAGTCGTGAGGCGGCTTATCCGCGACGGCGATCCGCCGAACGGCGTCAAGCCGTTCCGCGACCGCTTGCGCGAGATCGTCATCGCCGGCACGCAGATGTCGGACGACGAGCACGCGAAGCGGCTCGGGCAGCACGCGCGCGTGCTCGATGGCATCGTGGGGCGCGCGGCGAAACAGGTCATCGAGCGTCTCGGCGAGTCAGCGAGCGAGCACCCGCTCGGCGCGCTCGACGTAAACGTGCGCGACGTGACCGCGCTCGTCCGCGCGTCGCAGGACACGCTCGTTTTGCAGCGCGCGCTCGTCGGCAAGCCGTCGTCGGTCAGCGGGCACTTTGTCGGTATCGCTGCGCTCGGTCGCGGCGCGCTCCCGGCACCTACATCGGCGGACATGGCGAAGCCCATCAACCCGACTGCAACACCGGAGGTCGTGCGCGCGCTCGCCACGTTGAGCCCCGAGGACCACAACGCGCTGCAACGTCTCGTCGAGGCGCACGCGGCGGCGCGGCGCGGGGGCAACGGCAAGATCGTAGACGCAGTAGTCGAGGAGAACGGCGATGGAGACGAGTAGCGTCACCGTCGTCGTGCTCCCGCCGCCCGCCACGTCGGTCACGCCTGCGGGCGCGCAGAGCGCGAGCGCGGCGCACCACGACAAGCGCCGCCCGACGCTGCGCGGCACTGCGCTCACGCGTACCGTCGCCTCGCTCGCGGGAGTGCGCGTGGACGAGGCCGCGGCCGTGCTGCACGCCTACGCTGCGGTGCTTGCTCAAGGACTGCGCGAGGGGCATGTTGTGGCGCTGCCGTGCTCTGGCTCGTTTCGCTCGTTCAGACAGCGCCTTGGCCCCGTGCCGTTCGCGCGCAACGAGGGCGCAGCCAGCGGCAGCGTCGTGCTCAGCGGCGAAGCCCTGCGCATCGTATTCTCTCCGCGCGCAACGATGCGCCGGCGTGTGCGGGGCACGCTGCCGCTGCCGCTTGTTCGGCGACGACGTGGCGAAGCCAACGCGTACCGCCGCCGCGCACGTCGTATCACGCGCATCGCTGCGCGCCTGCGCGAGGCCGGAGCGTCGGACGTTGCACTTGTCACAGTTCAGGATGTGGCGATGCGACTCGGGTGCAGCACTGCCGCCGTGCGCCGTGTGCTCGCCGCCGCCCGTGCGCCGATGACGGCACGTGGCCCGCACGGGCGATGGCTGTACCACTGGAACGAGGTGCTGGCGGCGTTCGACCGCGTGCGCGCTGCGCGCGAGGCTGCCGAGGCGGCGCTTGCTGCGCAGGAGCCGACGACGTGAGGTGCCCGCGGTGCCAGCAGGAGATCGACCCGCGGCAGCTCGCAGGCTCGCTGTCGGAGAAGTGCTGGGTCTGCGAGGCGTCGATGTGCGTGCGCTGCTGGCTCGACCGCGGCGAGTGCGGACACCCTGAGGTGGAAGCGGACGACGACTACTCCCGCCTTCTTGGGTGGAACGCCGAGAGGCCGCAGGCATGAGCGCTGCGCCGCTGACCGGCATCTCCGCGCAGACAGTCCCGGCGTTGTGGGCGGCGCAGAACTGCTCGGTGCGTGGCAAGCCGGCGGCGTTCTTCGACCCGCACGACGAGAATTTCCATCGCCCGTTCCTCGTTCGTATCGTCAACGACCTCTCGCGTGTCGTCGCCGTGATGAAGGGGCGGCAGGTCGGGTGCACCGAAGCGATGCTTCAGCAGTGCCTGTGGCTGGTGTGCAACGAGGCCGGGCTCACCATCACGCACACTTTCCCGCGCGGGCGGCTTGCCGGCGTGTTCTCCGCCACGCGGTTCGACGAGATGGTGCGGCAGACCGGGCCGCTCGTGCGCGGCATCGCCGACGAGCCGTGGAACGTCGGCACCAAGACTTTCCGCCCCGACGGGCCGAACGCGCCCGCGTCCTTCTACCTCGTCAACACTGCGTCGCGGGAGGAGCAGGGCGAGTCGGTCGCCACCGACGTCTTCATCGCCGACGAGTACGACCGCATGGACCCGCGCGTGGAGGACGCTTACGCGCACTCGCTCGACTCGTCGCGGCTGGGACTGCGGCGCTACATCTCGACGCCCTCGCTGCCTGGCCGCGGTGTGGCGGCGAAATTCGACGCGTCGGACCAGAATCGCTGGCACCTCAAGTGCGCGTGTTGTGGCCGTTGGCAGGCGCCCACGTGGGACGACAACGTGGAGCAGCGGCGTGGTCCCGACGACCTGCTCCAACGGCTCCGGTTCGACAACACGCTTGTCGTCGAGACGGGAACGTTCGTGCGCGTGTGCCGCTACTGCAAGAAGCCACTCGACCTACGTTCGTGCTCTGGCGAGTGGGTCGCGGCGTACCCGCAGCGCGATATCCGCGGCTACCACCTCTCGCAGGTCATCTGTCCGTGGCGCAGTGCCGACCGCATGGCGCGCGAGATGACTGCCGCCAAGAGCGTGCAGTCGTGGCGCAACTACGTCCTCGGCGAGCCGTGGCAGGGCGAAGGCGGACTGCTCGACGTGGCGACGTGGGAGCAGGTGCAGGAGTCCCTGCCGCTCGTCACGGCGCGGCCGCGCGAGGCGGCGGTCGTGTCGGCTGGTATCGACTGGGGCCGCATCAACTGGGTCGTCGTCGAGGCGCGCGAACGCAACGACGCGCCGCCGTACATCTGCGGTGTTGGGTGGTTCGAGGACACCGCGACACCGATGGAGAGCGCGCAGCGCGTCGTGGACTTCCTGCGCCCCTTCAATCCCGAGATCGTTGTGGCTGACTTCGGCTATGGCGCCGACCGCAACCCGTATATGGCGAAGGCGTTTCCCGGGAAGTTCTGGAGCGCGCGGTACGAGGACGGTGGTGATCGCCGCGGCCTTACCTACGAGCCGGCCTGGCGCGACAAGGATCGCCGCGTCGAGGCCGACCGCACCGCCGCGCTCAAGCACCTGTGCGAGCGCGTGCGGTTCAAGCAACTGCGCGTCCCTGTTGCTGTCGAGCAGCGCAGCGCCACGCTCAAGAGGCACTGCACCTCGCTCGCGCTGCTGCACGAGCCGGACCCGCGGCGCGAGGGTGATGAACGCGAAACGATCGGCGCGACCGGGCCCGACCACTTGGCCCATGCCACCCTCTATGCTACCGTCGGCATGGACCGAGCGAGTAGAACAAGCGGCGCGCGTCTCGTGTTCCTCGACCCGTTCGGCGACAGCAGCAGCGCCGGCGGCGTCGTGTTTCCGGGCGCATCGCTGCTGCCGGGAGTACCGCGATGAGCAAGACCTGCGTGTGCGGCCACGAGATCCTCACGTCGTCGAACGGGCCGCAGCCCGATACCTGCGGCGCGCCCGAGTGCGGCGCCGAAGTCGCGCGCGCGCACCTCACCGCGCAGCCGCCGTCCCCGCCGCCGATGCCGGACGACGAGGACGAGTGAAGATCACTCCCGCCACCGGCCTCACGTTCGAGCGCGTCGGCGCTGGCGTCGTCGTCACCGTCGAGGAGACGGTGCAGTACGACCTTGACGCTGCGGCGGTGTTGCGGGTGTCGGATTTCTTCAACGCCGTGACGCTCGGCAGCGACGAGAGCGACGAGACGGAGGAGTAGGCCATGCCCGGTGCGTTTCTCAGCGTCATCGAGAAGGCGACCGACCGGCTCTCTCGCCTCGCAGCGCCGCGAGGCGGCGGCAACGACCCAAACGAGATCCACACCTCGGGGCCGCCGCGCAAGAGCGCCCTCGCCGACCCGACGTGGGTGCTGTCGGCGCTGCGCTTCCGCGACAAGCCGTGGGGGCTGTCCTACGACGTGCTGCGCGTCATGGCGATGCGCAACTCGGTCATCAGTGCCATCGTCCAGACCCGCATCAACCAGGTCGGCGCGTTCTGGAAACCCGCGCACACGAAGCGCGACGGCAAGGGCTTCGTCGTGCGTCACCGCGACGTGGACCACACGCTGACGAAGCAGGAGGAGAAGTTCGTCAAGCGCGCCGAGGATTTCATCAGCCGCTGCGGTGACATCGAGCGCCCGCGCGACCGCTTCCACACTTTCATGAAGAAGTGGCTGCGCGACTCGCTCGTGCTCGACCAGGGGTGTTTCGAGTTGGTGCGCGACCGCAAGGACCGCGTGCGCGAGTTCTTCGCTGTGGATGGCGGCTCGATTCGCCTCGTGCTCGATGTGCCGAGCGGCATGGTCGAGTCCTACGTGCAGGTCATCCGCGGGCAGCCCGTGACGACCTACCAGCAGGGTGACCTCGCGTTTTGCATCCGCAACCCGCGCGCCGACCTCATGGTGGCGGGCTACGGGCGCAGCGAACTCGAAGACCTCATCAATGTCGTCACCGCGCACCTGTTCGCTGAGGAATACAACCGCCGCTTCTTCACCCACGGCGCGACGCCGAAAGGGATCATGTTCATCGAGGGCGGCGACATCACGCAAGACATGATGTTTGCCTTCCAGCGCGAGTGGCAGGCGAACCTCGCCGGCGTGATCGGCGCGCACAAGGTTCCTTTCATGGCGCTGCCGAACGGCAAGCCGAACTTCGTCAACATGCAGTCGTCGAACCGCGAGATGGAGTTCGGCCGCTGGATGGATTACCTCATTAACATCGCCTGCGCCGTGTACCAGATCGACCCCGCGGAGGTGAACTTCCCCAACCGCGGCGGCGGTACGGGCGGCGACCAGCCGCTCATCAGCGGCGGCACGGCGGGCGAGGCCGACCGGCTCAAGCACTCGAAGGACAAGGGGCTCGTGCCGCTTCTAGAGTTCGCAGCCGAGAGCATCACCGAGAACATCCTGTGGGAAATGGACGGACGCGGCGGTGCCGGCGAGGACTTCATGTTCGAGTTCGATGGCGTCAACGCCAAGGACCGCTCGGACGAGGTGAACGTCGAGAAGACGGAGGTCGAGTACCTCTACACCGTCAACGAAATGCGTGCGAAGCACGACGAGCCGCCCATCGACGGCGGCGATATCATCCTCAACCCGACCTACACGCAGGCGCTACGCGACAAGCAGATGGCCGACCAGCAGACGCAGCAAAGCGCAGCCGACACGGGCGACGTGAACACGATGCCCGCGCAGGAACCTGACGACGAGGAGTTGCGTCAGGCGCTTGTCGAGATCGAAGTGCTTCCGCCCTTCACGCACGCGCAGTCGTAACGGAGGTCACGTCATGCCCGGAGGCATCCCGCTCGACAAGGCGTTCGGTGGCATCGCCGCCGCGTTCCGCAGCACGCCACCGCTGGCGAAGGCTGAGCGCCTCGTCGGCGGCAAGGCGGACGGTCGTGCTGATGGCGACTTCGACGCCACCGCGCTCGCCGCGGGCGTAAAGGTCGAGCGCGAGCACACCGACGACCCCGAGAAGGCGAAAGAGATCGCGAAGGACCACCTCGCCGAAGACCCGCAATACTACGAGATGCTGGCGCGCGTGGAGCGCAAGTCGCAGCAACTCGTCGTGACGCTGGAGAAGGCGGGAGCGCCGCACAAGTATCTCGAAAGGAAAGCGGACGGCCGCGGCGGCTGGAAGTACAAGTACCGTGCGTCCGGTGCGCTGACGTGGAAGCAGAACCGCTTCGGGGTTCATATCGGGAAGCCGAAATCCGACACGCACCAGTATCACGTCACCGAAGACGACCTCGATGGTGTGCTACTGCACTACGCTGACGGCGCCACGTTCCGTCGCGTGCAGGGTTACGACGAGAGCCTCGCGGGTGCGTGCCGCTGGGGCACAGGCCGGTACACGGGGCGGCGGAAGAGCCACATGAGCATCGCGCACGCGAAGGCCGCCGCCGACGCGCACCACAACACGCACCACGGGCGCACGCGCTAGCGCAGTCCCACGAACTTGTGGGACTGCAACGACAGTCGCCACCCGGCGTGCGCGCGCACGAACGCGATGCACCGCGCGACGTTCGCTTCCCACTGCACCTGCGCCGACGACATCGGCATCTTGCGATGCAGATACGAGCCCTCGACCGTCTCGGGGTCCACGGGGTCCTGCGGCTGCACGTAGCGGTAGTAGAACGTGCCGCGCGCTTCAAGCGCGAGTAGCTCGTCGTCCGTCCATCCTGGCTCGCCGGGCACTGCGCCGGGCAGCACGACTTTCAACTCGTTGCCGTCGCGCAGCGCGAACAGCGAGCCGTGTTTCGGCGACACCGTGACCCAGTTCAGTCGCGCGAGGACGGGCTGCGGCGGCGCGATGGAACCGTTCGTCTCGACCGCCACCTTCCAGCCGTCGTCACGCAACGCATCGACGAGCGCCGCATCGAGTTGCAGCAGCGGCTCGCCGCCTGTCACCACGCACCAGCGCGGCACGCCGCGTGGCCACGCGTCGTCCATGCGCGCGAGCAACGCGTCGGCGGTCAGTCGGTCACCGCCTTGGAAGTTCGTGTCGCACCACCGCGCGCACGCGCCGGGTCCGATGTTCCGGTCTTCCGCGCGGCCGCTCCACTGGTTACAGCCAGCAAAGCGCACGAAGATGGCGCGTGTTCCCGCGCGCGCACCTTCGCCTTGAAGCGAATCGAAGATTTCCTTGATGACGTAGGTTTTCATGGCACGTAGTCCGCCCACGAAGTCGGCGTCTCGAACACGCGCACGCGCGCCACACGGACGCTGTGCGGTGTGAGGCATTCCTGCGCGTTGGCGAGGAACTCGCGCGCGAAGTGCTCCGCTGTCGGGGCGCATTCGGTGACGCAGACCTTGAGCAGCATCTGTGCGAGCACGCCGATGAGCGGATCGCCCTTCTCCAGTATGCACGCGTGGTCGAAGTGCTTGTCGAGCCACGCGCCGAACGTCGCCTTGATGACGCCGAAGTCCACGACGCGACCCATCGCGTCCGTCTCGCCCTCGCACGTCACCTCCACGTGGTAGGTGTGGCCGTGCAGGTTGACGCACTTGCCTTCGTGGTTGAGCAGCCGGTGGGCGGCGGCGAACGAGAACTGCTTGGTCACGGACGTCATGCGACACCTTCCTTCGGCTTCGCCGTGTCGAGCGGGACGGCAGTGGACGGCGCGCGCTCCAGTCGCGCCACGAGGTCACGGACGACGAGTTCGACGTTCTTCGAGCCGAGCGCTGCCGCCGACGCCTTGTACTGCTCGGTGAAGCGGTCGGCGATGGCACGCGGGACGAATCCCTGCACGCCGCCGATGACGAACCGCCGGTCCTCGGCGCCCGTGTGCGGGTTGCGCTTGGAGTCGCCGTCGTACTCCGGCTCGCCGGGTGCGCGCTTGGTCGTGTTCCCCAGCTCATCCCACGAGAAGTCCGTCGCGCGGACGAGCGAGTCGATTTCTGCCGCTTCCATCGGGAACGCTTCGGCGAGTTCTGCCGACGTGCTGCCGTCCTTGATGAGCGTCTTGAGCAGGTCCGCGAGCAGCGCGGGCTCCGGCTCGCCCTTCAACTCGTTGAGCAGCACGACGAGACGGCGCGCGTCGCTCTCGCTCACTGCACCGAGGTTGACGACAGGCAGACGTGTGAGCCCGAGTTCCTGCGCTGCGCGCCAGCGGTGCTCGCCATCCACGATCTGCAACCGTCCCTCGACCTCGCGCGCGATGATCGGTGCGATGAACCCGTGGCGCTCGATACTGCGCTTCTCGCGGACGAAGACCTCCGACGCCTGTCGGTTCGGGTTGAACGGGTTGGGCTGCAAGTCTTGCGGCGCCACCTCCACGATGTTCAACCCCGCGATGGTCGCGGTAGGCTTGGTCGCCGTTTTCTTCTCACCCTTCATCGTGTGCTTCCTCCGCGTTTTGAATAGCAGGATGCGTAACCGCTGTCTCCCAGTCCACGCCGCGTGAACGCCAGAGACGGTCGAACTTCGCTTCCGTCCGCATCCACGCGCGCACGGAGACGCGCAGTGCTGCGTGGCGCCAGAATCGCGTCTGCTTGCGCGGCAGCGGGCCGTGCCACAGCAGGCGGCGCCCGTTGAGCGCGCGGCGACTCATCGTGCGGTCGGTCTGCGGCGCGTCGGGACGGATCTGCACGACACCGCCCGCGCGCGCGTTGCCGGGCGCGGCGCCAGCGTGGACGGGCATGAGCCATGTCGTCGAGTCGACAGAGTAGAACGGGTAGACCTGCAAATCCTTCGCCGTTGTCATCTTGAAGCCGTGAACGCGAACGCCGTGGCGATACGCAGCGTGCAGGAAGCGCGTGTAGTTCAGCACGCGTCCCGTGTTCTGCCGCCCTTCGATTGCGATGTAGCGTGAACGCCCCGACCGGCAGGCGTCGTGCAGCAATCGCGTCCACTCGTCCCAGCCCTTGTCGCTGTGCCACACTTCGACGAGTCCGTCACCGAGGCCCTCGCGCGCCCACCGCTGGCGTTGCTGCGCTACCCAGCGGTCGCCGGTGAGAACACCGATGTCCATTTCCACCCACCAGTCAACGAGACGGAGGGCGCGCATCTTCTTGATCCACCGCACGTAGGCGTCGAGGTAGGCGTCGAAGTCCACTCCTGCGCCGCCTTCGTTGTGCTTGGTGCCTGTGGTCGTGGCGACTGCGGTGCGAAGCGTGTAAGCGCCAGAGTCGATGAACCGGGTCTTCGTGTGCATCAACGCTGCGAGGAGTTTGTGGTCGGTCGCTCCGCCGCGTCGTGTCTGCCCGCGTTTCCACGGCCCGTGGAAAAACGACATGAGGAGGTGCGGCGCGCCGTTTTCGAGGATGGCGGCGATGTGCTCGGGCGACTCCGCGCCAGCGAGGTAGATCTTCATGCGAGCCGCTTTCGCATTTCGGTGTCGTACCGAAGGTCGTCCGCGTAGTCGTCTGGTGTCGTCGTGTGCGCGTCGCGTGCGCGCCACGTGAGGAAACGGAACGGCACGCCGACGCTCACCTGGTCATCGTTGCGCAGCAGCCGCGCCCACGGCGCGTCGAACACGCGCGCCACGAGTCGCACGCTGCGCGAGATGGGATGGGTGAGCACGTCGGCGACGTCCTCCGCGTTCACGTCGAGCGTGACGAACACGCGCGCGGCCACGTCCTCCAAGAGCGCAGGCAACCACAGCAGCACGTCACTGCTCTCGCCACCCACGACGAACACCTGCTCGACCAGCCCGCGGTCGAGCGCGCGCAGCAGCAGTTCGCGGTCGGCGGGGGTCAACTGTTCGCGCACCACCGCCGTTGCGCGTCCTGTTTCGACGCCTTCGACTTCGCGCACGAAGAACAACGGCACGGCGCGCGCGCCCGTTTCCGACCGCGGCCTCACGTCGTACGCCCTCGCGTGCGTATGACATCGGCCACCGCGTCGAACGCTGCGTCGGCGCGCGCTTGCAGCGACGGCGCGAGCGCGTAAGGCACGTCGGCGTCGAGCGCGCGGCGCACGCAGCGCGCCGCCGCATCGAAGTCGTCGTCGGTGTAGAGCGTGTCGGAACCGGCGAATACTTCCGAGTACGACAGCGCGCGGGGCACAACGGGGTAGCAGCCGAGTGCTGCCGCTTCCTGCATCGCGATGCCCCACGTCTCCTGCCGCGCCGTGCTCACAGCGACACGCGCCGACCCGAGCAACTCGTAGTACGCGTGCTTCGACGTAGCCACGTCTTTCGTGCGCACCCACGTCGCGTCGTTGCCGTACTGCCGCTCGTACGCCTCACGGATGCGGTTGAACGCCGAAGGCCGCTTCTCGGGCGCGAGGCGGTGAGGGAACAGCACGAGGCGCTCGCGCGCCTCCCACGCACACGCCGGATGCTGCGTGACGAACTCAGGCAGCAGCGGCAACCCCGTCACGCGCACCTTCTCGGTGGCAAGCGCGTCGCCGAGATGCCGCGCGATGAGGTCGTAGTGAAAGTGCGTGGCGACACACGCTGCGTCGAGCGCACGAAGCCAGCCGCGCTCCACGTCTTGCGCCCACCGGGTGAGGTCGCGTTGCGCGAGCAGGTCGGCCGGGTCCCAAGTTCCCGCGTGCAACACGCCGACGATGCCGAAGTGGCACTGCGCCACGTCGCGCATGTAGGCAAGCGCGGTGATGGTCGGCGTCCACGCGTCGAGCAGTAGGAACACGTCATCGTCGCTCACTGCGCCGTCACGCAGCAGTCGTGCGCACGCTTCCGTCTGCGACGCCTTGTAGGCGTGGGTCGAGAAGGCGTCGAGGAACTGTCCCGTCTCGATGGTCTGCGTCAGCGCGCGGCCATCAACTACTTCGACAGCGAAGCCGCGTGCGCGCAGCGCCTCGGGCCACCAGCGATACCACTGCTCGGTGTACCGCTCCTCGAACGGTTCGATGGGGAGAAGCCAGACCTTACCGACCATCGTAGTCCCCCCAGTCTCGCGGCGACTCGAAAACGTAGCCCTCGCAGGCGCTGCACAAGTTCGGGTCGTTGCTCCCTTCGACGTCGTGACAGCATAGCGCGATGTCGCCGTTCCACAGCGCCACTACCCACCTGTCTTTGATGAACGAGCACCGCTGCGCGCCGCTCATGCGCGGCGGCGCCCCCGGCACCGCGCCGCTGAACGAGACCTTGCCCTTCTGCGGCGCGTCGTTGGCAGCCTCTAGCCGGTGCTCGGTCATCTCGACTTGCGCGGGCACGCGAAACGAGGCCAGTCGCACACCGAAAGGGTCTGTGTGCAGGCGCAGGTAGCGCAATCCGTTGTCGGCGAGACGGTTCAGGCGTTCTTGCGTGAGCAGCCGCCCGTTCGTGCTGAACCCGACGTCAAAGCCGCGGACCGCGGCCAACTTGACGAGGTCCTCGAGGTCGTGGAGCAGCAGCGGTTCGCCGAAGTGGTGCAGCGACACGACACGATTGCTCATCGCGGCGAGCGCGGCGAGGAACGTTTCTTTCGTGATGCGACCGCGGGCGCGCGCGTGCGCTGGTTGCGGGCAGTACGCGCACGCCGCGTCGCAGCGGTTCGTGGTTTCGACCTGGTAGACGCGAAGGGACTGCGCCGGTACGTCGCGCACGTTCATGGCTCGACCCTCGCGCCACACTCGTCGTCTTCCCACACTTCGACGGCGGTAATGGGCCAGTCGTACAGGCGCTCGACGATCTCCTGCGCGATGGTTTCGCAGGACCGCGCGCCGAACTCGAACTCGTCGTCGGGGCGCGTCTGGATTGCGTCGTGCGGCGCGTTGGCCGGTAACGTCGCGTGCCGCGAGTAGTAGTCGAGTAGCATGTGCTTCACTGCGCGTTGCAGGCGGTGGAACTCGACATCTCGTTCGCTGTGTCGCACCGCGCACTCGACGCGCAGCGTGAACAGGTGCCGGTGCCGCGCGCGCAGATGTTCAACATCGGCCGGCGCGTCGGGCCACGCGTGGAACCCGACGACGCGCAACAGCACAACGGCGCGCGCGGTCACTCGCCGCTCCTGATGAGGCGCAACACCTCGGCACGCGCGTCCGCGCTCTCGCGAAAGTCGCCGCGCATCACGCTCGTCAGCGTGTCGTGCCCCGGCTTTTGCACGCCGCGGAGCGACATGCACAAGTGCTCGGCGTTGAGCACGACGGCGAGGCCTCGTGGCGAGAGCCCCGTTTCGAGGTAGTCGGCGACTTCGGTCGTGATCGCCTCTTGCGTCTGGAAGCGACGCGCGAAGTGGTCCACCACGCGCGCGAGTTTCGACAGCCCGACGATGCGCCCGCTCGGCAGGTACGCGACGGCGGCGTGGCCGAAGAACGGCAACCCGTGATGCGCGCACATCGAATAGAACTGAATGCCGCGCACGACCACGATCTCGTCGTGGTCGGCCGGGAACGTCGTGAGCTTCGGCGGCGCCACGCCGACGTTCGTGTGCCACTCGCACAGGAACCGCGCCACGCGCGCAGGCGTGTCGGCGAGGTGCGGGTCGCGCAGGTCGTAACCGAGCGCGCGAACGAGCGAGCGCCACGCGCGGGCGACGTGTTGAGGATTGCGAGGCGAGTTCGACATCAGGTGTCTCCGTTCGAGCCGGACTACCCGTGCGCGCAAACGGTAGCCCTGCGTCCGTCGCGTGTCAACGCTGTACGCTTGACGGGCACGGCCAGAGCGGGGCATCATCGCCCGTATGGACGTTCCCGCCGTGGCGTACTGGGGCGACAAGCAGCCGAAGCTGACCGACGCCGAGGCGCTCGGTTTCCTCAACGCGCAGATCCGAAACGAAGCGGCGGCGCTCGTCTGCGACCGCTGGCTCCCGTCGGCGTTCCGCGCGCGGCTTGTCGCGGCGAAGGTGCCGCTTGTCCAGCCGACCGGCGACGGTGTGGCCCGGATGCCCGGCGAAGGGGCGCTCGACGTGACTGCGCTCTCGCCGGAGCAGCGCGCCGTCGTGACTGCTGCCGTCGTCGCGCACGTCACAGACAGCATGACGACGGCAGCGGCGCACAACTCCAACCTGCTCGCCGCCACGCGTGCGGTGCCCGGCGGGTGGGGTCCTGAGTACGTCGCCGCGGTCATCGCAGGCGCGGACCTGCTGCGGTCGCACGTCGAAGCGTTTTCGCTCGTCGGGGACGCGCTTGCCGGGACCGTGACGGTCGAGAAGTCGTTGTCGCACGCGCCTGACCGCCGCGGCCGCTCTGGACTGCTCTACCTGTCGCTCAAGCAGGTCGAGGAGTTCTGCCCACCCTGCGCCCGCACGCTTGGCGGTGTGGGACACAAGTGGGTCAGCATCCCGGCGCTCGAAAAGGCCTTCGGCCTCGACGAGCGCGACGGCGTGCCGGCCGAGGAGTTCCTCAAGACCCTCGGCGCCTCGCGTCGCGCGGGGGCCGACATCGCGAGCGCGTTGCTCAAAGGCGAGGCGAACACCGCCGGCGCGCTCGACGCACTCGGCGACGACACCGCGCGTGAGATGTTCTTCGACGCCGTGCAGGTCGCGCTGCTGCGCAAGGCCACGCTGGCGCCGGAGCGCAGCATTGTGTCGCCGTCCGGTCGCCCTGCGTGGTGGCACGACGTGGAGGACGCGCGGCAGGTGTTCGAGAAGTCGCGTGCTGCACCCGCCGGGGTCAAGGTCGGGTGGGGCACGAGAGGTGCGTTCGACCGCTGCGTTCGCGTGCTGGTTGCCGCACGCAGCGCGCCGCCCGCGAACGCGCGCACCTTCGCGTCGTATCTGCATCGTCGTCACGTTGGCACATGGCCGCAAGGAGAACGAGCATGAGCGGTGGCATCCCGGTCGAGAAGGCGTTCGTCGGGCTGAACGACGCGTTCGCGCCGCTGGAGAAGGCTGCGGGTGCGCACACCTACGTCTCGCGCGAACCCGCGTCCGGCGGCGGATGGAAGTACACGTACAACAAGCCCGGTAGCGGGCATGCGCATCACCGCGCGATGGCTGACTGGCATCACCAGATGATGAACGCGCACGGCCATCGTGCGAAAAACGCCGTCGACAACGAGGACCATGAGGACGCGGCGGCCGGCCACGAGATGGCGAAGGACGAGCACCTCAACGCGATGCGCTATCCGCAAGACGAGAAGGCGCGGGAGCGCGCGCACCGATCCACGCACGCTGCGATCGGCAGCACACATCGCGCGCACGGCGTCAAAGACGACGAGAAGTCCGACACCGACGACTTCGACCTCACGAAGTCCGCCGCCGCGCCGAAGTACATCAAGCGCGAGCGCGACGAGAGCGAGAAGTCCCTCTCCAAGTTCAACACGCTCGCCAACCTATTCAAGTCGCAGGGCGGCGCGAGGTACCAGTAGTCATGGGCGTCGAGCGGGAAGGCTCGTCCTACGTCGCGTCGTGCGGGGGCAAGCGCCTGCCCGGCGGCAAGCACAAGACGAAGAAGCAGGCCCGTGCCCATCTCGCTGCCGTGAAGATGCACACGGAGAAGTCGCTCGACGTGTTCCTGCTCGTCAACGGCGGCCTCGCCGCAGCGCGCGCCGATGCGGGGCGTTTCTTCGTGAAGGCCACCGGGGTCGCTCGTGGCGGCAAGTACGTGAAGCGCACGGCGAAGCCCGGCGGCGGCTTCGCCTACGAGTACGACGACGGCGCGAAACGCGGCAAAGGTCTCGGGTGGAAGGGCGGCAACAAGGCCCACGTCTACCACACCGCCGGGCACCCGGGCGGCGATGGCTTCTACCGCATCCGCACGACCGTACCGCTCGACGAGGGTGGCCGCATCGCCGGCGAAGGCGAGCACCACGTCGAGCACATGGGCACGAAGTCCGGCCGCTCGCACCTCGGCAAGTTCGGCTCGTTCAAGGAAGCGATGACTGCGGCGCACAAGCACGCGGGTGTCAAGAAGTCGCTGGAGTGGATCGAGAAGGCCGACGACCCCGAAGCCACCGACGACGAGGGTGCGGCGGAGAAGGAAACGAAGGCGACAGCGAAGCGCGAGGAGCGCAAAGGGCGCGACAACAAGCCGCCACCCGTTCGCAAGGCGTTCGACACGCGCGGGCCCGCGCCTGTGCTGCCCCCAAAGTTCTAGGAGGACACGAGCATGAGCATCAAGGAAGTCGTCAGCGTGGCCGAGCGTGCGGTTGCTGGGTTCAAGGCGCGGGTCGGCCTCGCCGACAGTGTGCCGAATGGCACGGCCGAGTGCCACGTCGTGCACCGCAACGCGGCTGGCGAGGTGCTGCACGACGAGACGGTGCGCAACCTCATCGTCAAGTCCGGCCGCGACTTCGCGCACAAGCAGTGCTACGGCGATGCGGCGCTGGAGTCGAACGGGCTCAACTACATCGCGCTGTCGAACGACGTCGTGACGGAGGACGTCAACAGCACGACGCTCTCGAACGAGATCATCACCAACGGGCTGTCGCGCGCGCAAGGCACTTACACGCACGGTGCTGGGACGAACACGACGACCGTTGACTACGTGTTCACCTGCGCCATCGCGCAGCAGGCGTGCCAGAAGGCCGCGCTGTTCACTCTCACCGGCCCGCCGCCGGCCGGCACGATGCAGCACGTCCTCGGTTTCACGCAGCGCACGCTCGAAGTCGGCGACACGATCAGCATCACGTTCACGATCACGCTCGGGTAGTCGGTGCCTCGATGTCCGCCGCGGCCGAGTGGGCGTGCCTGCGCTGCGGCGGCTGCTGCGCGCAACCGTTGATGCCCGGCGAGAAAGCCGCCATCCTTCGTTTGCACCCGCTCGTGCAGTTCGTTTCTACGCCGGTAGGCAAGATGCACGGTCAGCGCGCGAGTTACGAGGAGTCGTGACGTGGCAAGTCCGGTTGTCGAACAGGTTGTCGAGAACTCCACCGCGACTGCGGGGACGAACCACACCATCAACCTGCCCACGCCCACGGCGGGGCAGTTGCTGCTGATCATCCTCGACAAGGGATCCACGGCCGCGACGGTCAACGCCCACGGATCGCTCACGGAGTTGCTGGACGAGAACTTGGGGAACGGCCTCTATATTGCGTACCGATGGATGGACGGCGGCGAGTCCTCACCTTTTACGCTTGTGACTTCGGGCAGCACGCGAAGCGCGTCGTTCGCCTACCGCATCTCCGGGGCGGAGAACCCCGCGACAACGGCCCCCCAGATCGGCACGACGGGAACGGGAACGTCGGCCACACCCGACCCACCGACGAGCGCAACACCGCCCTCGTCCAAGGACTACCTCTTCATTGCGTTCTTCGGGGCGGCCGGGGAGGAACTGGACGACGACACGTGGTGCGACACGCCCCCCACGGACTACACGCCCACGCCGCCACGGCAGAAGGCGTGCGGGACCGCGGGCACCAACCTCGGTGGCCTGATCGCTGCCGCTGAACGGGCGCTCACGACGGGTGTGGCGCAGGACCCCGGCACGTTCGCAAAGGACGTTTCGGCGGCGTGGCGGTCGCAAACGATCATGGTCCATCCCCCCGCCGCGGCCACCTCTGATATGGCGACCAAGTTCATCGGTCCAGACAGCGAGATGGACGGCGTGATGATGATCTCGGGAGGATGATGCTATGGCCTCGTTCTACCCGTGCGTCAAAAACCACGCCTCCGGCTACACGTTCTACATCAGCCTCGTGTCGCAGGCGGACACGAAGATCGCGAAGGTGAGCCCGACACTCGCCGCCGGCGACTTCAAGATCGCCATCGACGACGGCGCGCCGAACAACCTGAACACGTTGCCCGTCTTGGACGCGGACTTCACCAAGCGCGTGAAGGTCGTTCTGTCGCAGGCTGAGTGCAACGGCGACAACCTGACGATCATCTGCAACGACGTTACCGGGGCAGAGTGGTGCGACCTGACCATCAACATCCAGACGGTCCCGCGTCGGTTCGACGACCTCGCGTACCCGGCCACGAGCGGCCGGTCGATGGTGGTGGATGCGAACGGTCTCGTGGACGCGAACGTGGTCAAACTCGGCCCCACGGGTAGCGGCACGGCGCAGACGGCTCGTGACGTAGGTTTGGCGCTCCCGGCGGCAGCCCCCGGCGCAGACGGCGGCTTGCTCAAACTGGGCGCGAACACAGCGGCCACGGGCATGAGCATCACCGCGACCACCGGAGACGCGTTGTACCTCGTGTCCAGCGCGGGCAACGGATCCGGTCTCAAGTTGCTGGGTAACGGGTCCGGTCCGGGTTTGCTCGCTACCGGCGGCGCGACGGTGGGCGCGGCCGGTATCAAGGCAATCGGCGGAAGCAGCGGCGGGCCGGGGTTGTGGGCTACCGCCAGCGCCGCGTCGAACTACCCCGGCATCAAGACGGACGGTTACGGCAGCGGCGCGGGGCTCGCTGCCACGGGAGGCACGTCTGGTGACGGCGTGTTCGCGCAGGGCGGCGCGACGAGCGGCCACGGTGTCAACGCTTCGTCTCCGTGGAGCGGCCACGGCATCTGGGCGAGCGCGCAAGGGGACGGACACGGCGTTCTCGTCGAGGCGGCAGGGAACTACAGCGGCCTCAAAGCGAGCGGCGACGGAACCGGCCACGGCGTCGAAGCGGTAAGCGGCAGCGGCGCGACCGGAGACGGCTTCCGCGCCACGGCAATCTCAGTCAACGGCCACGGCGCGTACTTCGGGGGCGTCGGTACAGGCCACGGCGTGTGTAGCGTTGCCGGCGCCACCGGCCACGGGATCAACGCCGCCGCAACGAGCGGTTCCGGCGTTCGTGCTGTTGGCGGCACGAACGGCCACGGCGTCGAAGCAGTCGGCGCGGGTTCCGGCTCAGGCTTGCGCACCACCGCAGGCGCGACCGGGCACGGGCTCCACAGCGTCGGCGGCGCCGTCAGCGGCGACGGGATGCGCACTGAGGCGGCGACGTCTGGCGACGGTATCAGAGCAACCGGCGCAGGTGGCGGGTACGACATCAACGCCGACATCGAGGGCAGCGTGAAGTCGATTGCGAACGGGGGCATCGTGGCTGCGTCGTTCGCAGCCAACGCCATCGACGCGAACGCGCTGGCACAAGACGCGGCGCAGGAGATCGCAGACGTCGCCTTCGCGCGCGCTCTCACGGCCGAGAGTTACGCGGCCGACGGCGCGGTGCCGACCCTCTCGCAGTCGCTCTACATGCTGTTGTCTGCGTTGACGCAGTACGACATTTCCGGGACGGCGCTCACGACACGCAAGCTCGACGGCACCACGCAGGCGATGGTCTACACGCTGGACGACGCTTCGGATCCGACCTCGCGCGTCCGAACGACGTAACGCCATGGCCGTCCGCCATGTCATCGTTGGCGGGCTGTCCATCGGGGCAGCGGTCGGTTCGCCGCGAAACGTGCTCACGCGCGGCTTCGGCGCGTTCAGCCAAGCCTACGTCGAAGCAGTCAACGAAACTGTGACGGTTGGCGAAGGCGTGGCTACGCTCCGCACCGCGGTCGTTTCGCTCGGCGAGAGTCCCGCCTACAGCGAGGCCGCGAACGCGGATGTTGAGTTCCTTGTCAGCCTGACGGAAGGCGTCGGAGCGGTTGGCGAAAACATCGCCGCGCAGTACGACGCAACGCTCAGTTTGGCGGAAGGCGTCGGAGCGGTTGGGGAAGCGCTTGCCGCGCAATACGCAGCCGCAGTCTTGCTGTCCGAGAACCCCGCGTTGATCGAAGCTGTTGCCGTACAACACGGCACGACCGTTGCGCTCGCGGAGGCAGTCGCAAACGCAGAGAGCGCAGCGGTGGTTTACGCCGCGGTAGTTGCGCTGACAGAAAACCCGGCGTTGGCCGAAGCGATTGCGGCGCTTTACGCGGTCGATGTCGAAGTGAGCGAGAACGTCGGCTTCGTCGGTGAGGCGCTTGTCGCGCAAGAACGTGACTACGTGGACTGCTCCGAGTCGTGGGGCTACACCGAGGCGCTAGATGAGACTGCGGAGTTCGCCGTCGCTGTCATCGACGCCTACACAGCGTACGCTGACGCGGTTGGCACAGTGTACGGCGCGGTCGCGCCGCTCAACGAGAACGTCGGCGTGCCCGGCGAGTCCGTAGCCGCGCTGTACGCGGCGGTCGTCACGCTGGCCGAATCCCCGTCGCTCATCGAAGCCCTCGCTGCGTCGCAGGGCACCGCTGTTTTGCTGTCGGAAATTGTCGGTGCTGTCGGCGAATCTCTTGCGGCCGTGTACGGAGCCGTCGCGTCTTTGAGCGAGACGGTTGCAGATACCGAGGCTGTCGCCGCGCAGTACGCTGCGAGCGTCGCGGTGGCCGAAGCGGTCGTGGACATCGAGGTTGTGAGCGTTACGGCGGGCACGACCGTATTGCTCGCGGAAACGGTGAGCGTTCCTAGCGAGTCCGTCACGACGCAGTACGGCGCGGTCGCGTTGCTGTCTGAGACGACCGCGCTTGCGGAAGCAATCGCTGCGCGATTCGGTACGAGCGTGCCGTTGGCGGAAACGGTCACGCTACTCGACGCACTCGCCACTCGTCTCGACGCTATCGCGGCGCTGTCCGAAGTACCCGTGTTGACTGAACTGTTGTCCGTGCTCGCGCACCGCGATGTTGATGTTGCGGAGACAGTTCCACTCGCTGAGGCGCTTGCCGCGTTTGCACGTCTCAACGTCGCCGTTCACGAGTCGCTCGCTGTTGCGGAGACGCTGGCCGCGCGCGCGGACTTCAACCAGTGGTGTCCTGACCCGGATGTGCTTCTGCTGAACGAAGTCCTCGCGGTCGCCGTCGCGTCCCAGATCGCGCTGGCCGAAGCCGAGACGATCTCCGAAGCCGTGACCGGGGACAAGAAATTCGGCGTCATTCTACGCGAGACGATTGCGCTGGCCGAGGCCATCGTTGTTGTGCGATTTCCGGTCACCGTCACGCCGTCGCACGCACCGATCGGCGGGCTTACGCCCACGCAGGCCGTCGTACAGCACGCCGACGGCAGCAGTGCACTTGAGTCAACGGCGGCGCCTTCGGGTACAATCGAAACAGCGGAGGATCTCGGATGAGCGCGGTTGAACTCGACATCGGCGACCGGTTGCGTGTGCGTGGCGTGTGGGCCGACGCGGCCAGCGTGCCGGTGGACCCCACGAAGGTTGAGTTCTACTTCAAGACACCCGCCGGGGTGGAGACCAAGTACACCTACCCGAACGTCATCCCTGCCGACGCCGCGCTTGTGCGCGACGGTGTCGGGCTGTACCACGTGGACCTGTCGCTCGCTACAGCGGGGACGTGGTGGTACCGCTGGGACTCGACCGGCAACATCCAACTCGCCGAGGAGCGGACGTTCTACGTTGGCCCCTCGCGGTTCACGCTGACTCCGTGACGCTCGTCATCAAAGCGCGCGAAGGGCTCGCCCCCGTTCGCATCCTCGCACGCAGGGGCGGCAAAGCGCACGCGCAGACGTTCTACGTGCGCGCCGCCCGCGCGCCGTCGCATATGACGCTGCTCGACGCGATGGACAGCGTTCTGCGCGAGCAGCCACACCTGACGAGCGAGGAACTCGTCGCCGAGGTGCGGAGGCGCGTGCGGGACAAGACGCTCGTGCTGACCGGCGCGATGCACGGCATGAAGATCGCGTCGCTGCTCGCAGTGGCCGACCTCGCCAAGTCGCGCGCGGTTCCCGTTGCGCCGCCCCCGACGCCGAACCGCAAAGCGCACCCGCTCGTTGGCGCCATCGACTTCCACGGGCTCAAGGTGGACGTCGAAAACCTGCGCGGTTCGACGCGCAAAGGCACGGACGCAGACGGCCACGAGTGGTCGGTGAAGATGCGCCACCACTACGGCGAGATCCGTCGCACCGAAGGCGCCGACGGTGACAAGGTGGACGTTTACGTGGGATACGACTTTGACGCCGCGCGCGTGTTCGTCGTGCACCAGAACAACCCCGAGACGGGCAAGTACGACGAGGACAAGGTGATGCTCGGCTTCACCACTGCGGCCTCGGCGAAGGCCGCGTACTTGAAGCAGTACGACCGCCCGGGGTTCTTTGGTAGCATGGACACCATGACGCTCGACGAGTTCAAGCGGTTCGTGCTCGCGCGCGAGAACTTCGGCGCCCGCATCACGCCGAAGGGCGCGCGGCGGCAGGCGGCGCACGTCGTCAAGGCAGCGCCCGCCGGGCTGATGGCGCAGGAGGTCGTCGTCCACCCGCAGCACGGCGCGCCGTTCACTGCGATCCGCTACAAAGCCGGCGAGAAGCCGAAGCGCCACGTCGTGCGCGATCCCAACGAGCCGAAGCCGATGACGCGGCACCCCGAGACGGGCAAGAAGCTGCCACGCGCCATCCCCGGCTACGCGGTCGCGGCGGGCGCGTTTCGCTTCGTGAGCGACAAGAAGTACATCGCCACCTTCACTGGTCGTCGCGGCGACACGCAGTACGTGTACCCGGAGGCGCACATCGAACGCGCGCGAGACGCGAAGTTCAAGAAGATGCTCGTGCTGCGCCGCCGCCTGCCGAAGATGCGGCGCCAGGTCGAGAAGGATCTCGCCCGCCCCGACCCGCTCGACACGCGGCGGCAGCAGGCGGCGGTCACGTGGCTGCTCGACCACACCTACGCGCGCATCGGGCATGAAGGCACAGGCACGATGGTCGATGGCGTCTTGACGCCCACCTACTCCATTTCCACGCTGCGTCCCGAGCACATCAGTGCGTCCGGCGACAAGGTGACGCTCGACTACCTCGGCAAAGCCGCGGAGCCGCAGCATCACGAGGTTCGCAACGCGGCGGTGGCCGAGACACTGCGCGCGCTGCTCGCGTCGAGCAAGGACGAGGATGCGCCAGTGTGGGGCGTGAACGACAGTCGCGTGCGTAGCTACGTGAAGCGGTTGACCGGGCTGCACCCACACCTGATCCGCACGTTTCACGTCAACCGCCTGCTCGTTGCGCACCTCGCGGCGTCGTCACCCGAGAGCACCGAGGGCAAGCGCACGCGGCAGGTGAACGCAGCGATCAAGGAAGTCGCCGCCGTCATCGGCCACGGCGCCGGGACGTGCAAAAACAAGTACGTGATGCCGACGATCTTCGACCGCTGGGTCAGCCACGGCGACCTGCGCACACCGATGAACAAGGCGCTCGGCCCGTGCGACGGCGAGGCGCTGCTGTTCGACATCATCGAGCGGATGGGCTACACCGCGTCCGACGACCCCATCAGCGACGACGACGTGTTCATGCCAACGCAGCAGGACTTCGACGACGCCGACTACCGCTCGCCGCGGCTGGGTGGCGAGTACGCAGACGAGGACGACGGCCCGTGGGCGCGTGCGGAGCGCGTGAAGAAGGCGCTGCTGCACGCGGTCGCGCTGGATGGTTGACCGTGGCGACGCCGCGCATCAAGGTCCGTCTCCGGGGCGACAACCCTGCGCAGCAGGCGCAGGCAGTCGCCAAGGCGCTCATCGAGCGGTTCGACCTGTACCGCGCGCTCGGCGTCCCGGCGCACCGCGTCGGGTGGAAGTCGCCCGAGTTGAAGCGGAACTCCGTTCTCGCGCTTGAGGAACTGGAAGTCGGCGCCGTGGGCGCGTTCCGCGGCGTGCTCGACCGACTGCGTTCTGAGGTTGCAGGCGAAGTCGGCGCGCTTGTCGATCACGTCGAGAAGGCGATGCCGCCGCCGGGGCTGACGGCGCGCAAGATCGTGGTGCGCGGGCCGACGAAGAACTACGTCTCGACTCGCTACGTGGCGACCGACGACGTGCTGGCCGACCGCGCCTCACGCCTCGCACACCTGACAGTGGAAGAACGCGCAGAGGTTGAGCGACAGTACGACGCCTATTCCGAGGAGATGCGCCCGCGGCTAGTCACGCAGATCGAGCAGGTGGCGGTCGTCAACGGCGTCATCAACGAGGCAGCGGTCAAGCGCGAACTCGCGCGCTTCAAAGTCGCGGAGAAGAATGCGCTGCACAGCAGCGCCAAGGCGAAGGACGACACGCCTAGCGCAGCGCGCATCGCAATCGCTGCGCTCGGCGAGAAGCTCGACCTCGTTGTGCGGTACAACCCGCCACCCGTCGTCAGCGCGCTCAAGAAGCGCGGACACCGGCTTCCCGGCGACAGCGCGCCGAAGCCTCCCGGCGTCCCGAAGCCACCGCAAGGGCCCAAGCCGCCGAAGCACGTTGTCGTGCTGCCGCCGAGCACACGCAAGCCGCTCGCGCCGATCTTCACCGACGCGTGGGATCCACCGTCGGCGTCCGAGAACACAGTGATGAAGCACGCGTTTGCTGGCACCCTCGCCGCGTTGACGCCCGGCAGCGTGCAGTACAAAGGCGCGCGGTATCAGGCTGTCCGCGACATCCACGGCTACGTCATCGACGCGGTGCGCGCTCTCGGAGGTGCGGTGCTGCCGCGCGGTCTCGATGATGTTGTGGTCAACGACTACCGCCACAAGGACTGGGCGGGGTACGTGAAGGGTCGAGACATGACGCTGTTCGTGAACGCTGCGACGGCGCTCGGCGAGGCGGTACGCGGCGTGTCCCCGACGAACCCCGACGGCATCCGCACCGTGGTCCACGAGTCGGTCCATCTTTCGGTGTCGATGCTCGCCTACGATTACCGCCGAGGCGGCAAGGCGTTGGAGGAAGGACTCACCGAGACGCTCGCGCGCTTTTTGAGCGCGCGAGCGTTCGAGGCTGTGAGCGGAAAGAATCTGCACATCCCGCAGCACACTGGCTCTTATCCCGAGTACGTGTTCGCCACGCGACTGCTGCTCAAGTACGCCACTGCGGACTCGGAGGAGACGGCGAAGCGCCAAGAAGTAGAGTGGCCGATGTTGGTCCGCGAAGCGAAAGTGGCAGCGAACTGGCACTCTGGCGGCCCCGCCTACAAGCGCGCAGCGGCCATCGCCCGAGACTGCGCCGACGCGCACGCGCGACGTGCATACGGCGTGGACCGCGCAAACCTCGTGGACGTCACCGAACTCGCGCAGTGCGTGCTCAAGTGCGCGAAGAACAGCAACATCAGCGTTTTCGCCCACAAGGTCGAGCGCGAGGTCGGTCGCGTGACGCGCGAACGCGGCATCGCGCGTGTGGAGGGAGCATGACGTTCGCCGACCGCATCGCCGCGCTGCGCGCGCACGCGCCGTACCAGCGCGCCAAGACGCTGTGCGAGGACGCCGAAACGCAGGCCGACGTGAACGCAGCCCGCGCGACGCTCGACAAGGCCATTGCCGAGACCGACCCCGGCAACGACCCCGCCGACGTGCGCGGCGCACTGGCAGACTTCTACGAGATGCTCGCCAACACCGAAGGACTGCTGTGACGTGATGGCGCTGACCGCCACAGAACTGCGTCGCGTGCTCGCAGCGATCAGCGACGCGGCCGCGTCGTCGGTCGTGCTGTTCGCCGGGACGAGCCACCCGGCGATCACCGACGACGCCGTACGCCGATTGCAACGACGCGGCTGGCTGCCGAAGCCGTTGCCGGCGAGCGCGGTCCAAAACGCCTACGTCCTCGGGCGGCTGCACACGGCGAGCGAGGCGGCGCGTACGGCGCGTGACCAGCCGCTCGGTGCAGCGCTGGAGAGCGTGCGTAACTTCGACCTGTCCGCCGCCGACCAGCGCGCGCTCGCGTACCTCCAGACATCCGCGGGCGAGTACCTGCGCGGCATCGCGCAGAGCGCCACAGGCTACATGACCGCGAAGATGCTCGCCGCGCAGCGCATCACCGACACCGCGCCGTACCTATCTGCTGTGCGTGCGACGCTCGCAACCGGGATGCTCGAACGGCAGACCCGCGCCGAAGTCGCGCGCGAACTGGCCGAAGCGACCGGCGACTGGTCGCGCGACATGCGGCGCGTGGCGCACACGGAGTTGCATCGCGCACACCAGACTGGAAGCGCGCAGACGATGCTCGAACGCGCGCAGGCGCGTGGTGATGCAGACGTCGAGGTGTCGTTCGTCGTGCGCCCCGACGCGTGCCCGAAGTGCCGCGGGTTGTACCTCAAGCCGAACGGCGAGAAGCGCATGTTCTCGCTGTCCGAGGTTGTAGCGAACGGGACGAACGTAGGTCGAAAGGCCGCCGCATGGCAGCCGGTCGTGCCGCCACTTCATCCGAACTGCACCTGCATCTTGGAAGAGGAGTTCTGACCATGCCGCCGCTCAACGAGAACGTCTACTGGAAGCAGGCGCTCACCACGCTTGTCATCGCGGTCCTCGTGGCGCTTCTGTCGTCGTCGATTGCCTACGGCATCGGCGCGCGCGGATACGTGGACGCGCGTGCGGAGAAGATCGAGATGCGCCTCGACGGCATCGGCGAGAAGGTCGGCAACCTCGACCGGCGCATGGGGCTCGTCATGTTCCACTTGAATATCCAAGACCCGGAGAGCGGGTTGCGCTGGAAGGGCGAACGCTAGCGCGCTGCTACCGCGTTTTGAGCAGTTGCGCGCGTTGTCCGCGCGCCACACGGTCAAACAGCGCCCAGCGGACCTCAGGGCTCGCGTTGCCGCCGAGGCGCAGATGCGTGTCGATGTTCGCCGCAGTCTCATCGTCAAGCAACACGTCGAACAGTCCGAGGTCTGACACCGTGACGCTGATGCTGTGCCCGCGGTCGTACAGCAGCGCGCCGACGCGCACCCGTGCGCTCAAGATGTGCGCTGCGTCGGCGCACTCGTCGAACACGTCGTCGGTGAACGGCGTGTCGCGCAGCGCCACCGCGCGTACCGCGAGACCTTTTGCGAGCGCAGCGGATAGGTCGCCTGCTCCCTGTCGGCACACGCCTGCTAGGAAGACCAGCGCCTTCACGCGCGAGGCGTGCTGCGCGAGACACCACAGCTCGTCGGGCGGGCCGAGAGAAGCAGACGCCCCCGGGTTACTGTTTATCGGGCGAAAAACGGCGGTCGGGATGCCAAACGTAGTGGCAGCGCGAAACGCTGCTGCCGTTTTGCCCGCGAACGCCCAGCCCTGAGCGTGCATCGCCGCAGTGAACGCCGCCTGCGCGCATCTCGCGCAGTCGAGGCTACGGGCGTCCCCGCCGCGCCGCACAGCGAGCACGGTGCGCTCACGTTTCGTCTGACACCCACCACGTCACCTCGTCAATCAGCCGCCTTCGCCGGGCGCGCGCGTGCGTGTTGTAGACTTTCAACACTGCCGCTTCGACGGCTATGATGAGGCCGCGTTCGCGTCGTGTCAGCGGGTTGGCGCGCTTGTTGGCTGCCCACTCGCACACGCGCGCGATGAACGTCTTGTCCTTCCACGCGTGCGTTTCCAGCGCGTACATCAGCAACCTCTGGCTCATGCAGTTCGGCTCTGCGAGAAGGTACCAGCGCGCCGCTTCGCGCGCCTCGCGGTACAACGCTCGCTGCTCGGCGTTCATCGGTACGCCGCCTCAGGGTGCTCGCGGTAGTGCCGCGCGGCGTACACACGTTCGGCGGCTCGTCGCGCTGCGCGTGCGACGTTCTTCGGCGTGCGCGCGTTGCACACGGCGGCGACGACCTGCTCGACGAACTGTTCCCACGAGATCGTCGGTTCGACGAGGAGCAGCCACCGCGCCGCTTCACGTGCCGCACGCATGGCGTCGGTCTTACACACGCTCCCACCTCGCAACTGGAGCAAATAGTCCGTTCAACACGAGTCGCTCGCCTTTGCGCACGTTGAGCACGAACCTACGGTCCGGCGTCACTGCGAGGCCGTGGCGGTACACGTCGAAGAACCAACGAACGCGCAGCCGAAACATCACCAGCACACGCGGCGCGCGCGTATCGGCAGTCTTGTCATCTGGCGTAACGTGCGCGCCAACATCGCTGTCGAGATCGGTGAAGACCGTCGCCGTAACGCACGGTCTTCCCAAGACGATCGGATGGTACTCGCACGCAGCAAACGCGTGCGCAACAGCAATCCGCGTGACGTTCGCGTTGGCAAAGATGTAGCGAAACTTCGGGCTGTCGAACACGGGCACGCTGCCTCGCCGCGCGACGATGCGCTGCGCGGCGCGACGCGCTGCCGCGCGCGCAGCTTCACCTTCTGCGTGGGTCACCGGAGCGAACGATTCGAGCACCGCGCAGTCCGCGGCTGTGACCGCGCGGTTCACGGAGACGCGTTCTCGTGTCAAGTACGCCCACTGCACCATTTCGCTTGCCGCGCGTTCGATGTCTTGCTGTCTGGTCATCTGCTCCCTCAACGACCTACCCCGCACCGGGCGCGCGGCCCAGTTCACGCGCGCCCGGTGCGAGGCTCGGTTTCCGGAGGGCACCGGAACTTGTTGCTACGCCGCGTCGTCCGACAACGCGAAGATTGCGCCCGCGACGGCGGCTTGCAGGCGCTCGATGCGTTCGTGCAACGTGGTCATCGACGTGCCGAGCAAGCGCTCGTACTGCTCGACCTTCTTCTGCATCTGTTCGCACGTCACGCCGCGCGCCCGCAACGCGCGCTCGCCGAGTTCGTCGGCAGTCAACTGTTCCTCCAACTTCGTCGCCTGCGCTTCGGCCTCGCGCGCGAGCGCGTCCACGATGGCCTTCACCGCCTCGTCGCTGCGCAGCGCGGGCAGCTCGTAGACGGTGTGCGAGGTCGTCTCGCGCAGCGTTCCGGCGATCAGGCGCCACTCGCCGAGCGTGTGGTTCGGGACGAAGTAGATGCCGCCCGTCTCGCGTAGCGCGACGGCGTTGAGTCGCTCGGCCTGCCGCACGAGCCACGCGCTCACGTCGCCCTGCGAAATCGTCGTCAGGTTGCGCCGGAACGCCGCGGCGATCTCGTCTGCGAGCGTCGTGCCGGGCGGCTCGCAGATGAGGCCCTTCTCCTCGTCGTCCCATACGCGACACGGCACGCGCACGTCCGCTTCGTGGCGTGACACCTCGACGTCCACGACCGCCCACCCGCTGCGGTCGTCCAGTCGCTGCACGGTGCGCTTGCGGTCGCGCTGCTCGGCGACCGCGCGGTGCAGCGCGACCTCGCGCGACCGCCCGACCGGGAGCAACTCCGGGTCGAGCCCCGCCTTCGACCACGCCGCGACGAGCGCGCCGAGGTCTGTGTCGCCCGACAACGACCACCACGTGGCAGCGCCGGCGGTGTCCATCTTCTCCGTGACGGCCACGAGGCCGTGAATCTGCTTCGTCGTCATGGTGCCCTCCGTTAGCGGGTGTGTTTTCCCGCGAGTTCCTTCGCGCTCTCGACCTCCACGAACTCACCCCACGCGATGTTGCCGCTACCGTCGCCCGCCGTCGGCTTCTGCCTGTACGGGCCGACGAGCACCCACAGCACGCGCATTCCTCTCGGCGGCTGCGCGGGTGCGGGCCCCATGCCGTCCGTCAGGAAGATCACGACTTCGGGCCGCTTCTGCCGCGGCCGCTTGTCGAGCAACTCGAACGGGGGCCGGAAGTCTGTGCCGCCGCCGCCCTTCACGAGCGGGATGAGGTCCTCGACGCGCCGCACCTTGTGCTCGCTCGCCACGCGTGCGTCGTTGGCGATGTAGTCCACTTCCTCGTCGTGCGCCTTGAGCACGCCCTTGATCTCGCGCACGCAGGCCGTCAACTCCGCTGTGCCCATCGACCCGGACGTGTCCATGACGACTGCGATGCGCGCGACGGGGTGCGCGTAGGACGGAAGCACCGGCGAGCCGAGGCCGAAGCCGACACCTGCCTGCCGCCGCGATAACTTCGTGAACCGTTTGACCGACGCGCCCGCGCGGTACGCGACCGCGTGGCGCACCATGCGGCGCAACTTCGTGCGCCACGGCACCTGCGGCGGCTCCAACGTCTTTTCGGCCCACCGCACGAGGTCGCCGGGGAGCGTGCCGCGGCCCTTTTGCGCCATCTCGACGATCTTCGCCGCCACCTCGCGCCGCGCGCGGTCGAGGTCCGCCTGCGAGCGTGCGTCTTTGTCGCCCGTCTCGTCTTCGGGCTCGCCGTGGTGTGCGTGGCCAGCGCAGCCGCCGCAGTGCCCGTGTCCGGTGGTCTTCGCGTTCGACGGCTGTGCCGCGCTGCTGCCTCCGCCGCTGCTCTCGGCGTCGCCGTTGCTGTCTCCGTCGCTTTGCTCTGACCCGCCCGCGCTGGGCGCGCCGGCGGGCTGTGCCCCACCGCCTTCGCCTTTTTGCGCTTCGCTGCCTTTGCCGTTGCGCTTGTCAGTGTCGTCGCTTTTGCCCTGCCCGCTTGCGCTGTTGCTCTCACCGTCGCTGTCGCTCTTGTCGTCGCCGTCGTTGCCCGGCGAGGGCGAGTTGCCTTGCGACTGCTGCTCTTTCTGCTGCTGCTCCTTCTCCTTCGCCGCCTTCTCGCGCAGGCGCGCGTAGTACTCTTCGGTCGTGAGGCCGTCCGGCATCCCGAGCGCCTTCGGCGTCACGCCGCCGCCGTCTGGCAGTTTCCACCCACCCGCGATGAGTGTGCAGTTGATCGCCGCGTCGGCTGCGATGTTGAACGTGCCGCCTGCTTCTTCTGCTGCGCCCATCGCGTCCGCGCGGTCGCCGTGCTTGCGCAAAACGTGGTGGCACTCGTGAACGAGCACCGCCGCGAGTTCTTCGAGCGTCCACCGCTCAGTTACCGCTGGGTCCCAACGCATGATGCCCGCGCGGGAGACGCCGAGCGTGCCGAACCCCGGCGTCTCGCGCGGGACGAGTGCGAGCAGCACAGGGGCCAGATACGGCTCCTTACGCGCGGCGAGCATTCTCGCCGTCGCCAGTTTTGCGCGCGGTGTGAGCGCCATCATCGCCGACCCCCTTTGAGCGTGATCGTGTCGGCGAACGCACGGACGACGCGCGTGAGCGCCGAGCGCGCCGCGTTGCGGTGTTTGGGTCGCGCTGTGTGCGTGCGTCGCTCGCCCTCGCGCATCTGCTTGTCGCCGCCGCAAACCTTACAGCTACTCTTCGCGTTGGGCGTGCGCACGAAGCACCAGTCGTTGCGCGCGATGAGACCCGCTGTCTCGGCGGCCAGCGCCCACGGCTTACCGGGACCGTTCGACTGTGCGACCTCGCTACCCATCAGATACAGCCCGCGCGCGCCTGTCTGTGACACCGCGACCGTCAACGGCATGTCGCCGCGCACAGCGTCGAGCCGCCGCTGCATGATGCTCGTCTTGTCGTTGCGCGGCAGTTCGACCCGCCCGCACAAGACCCGCCATGCGCGCACAGCAGTAACACGCGCGCTCATCTTGTCTGCGACACCCGGCACACGAAACAGGGTGGGCACGTTCTCTCGGCTGCTGTACGACCAGCCCGCGGCGACCGCCTTGTGTGCGTTGCGCAGCGCACGCACACAAGACGCGCCGCCGAGCCGCAGCAGCGCGTCGCTGTGCGCGCTGTCCCGACAACCGCCGCGCAGCGACAGCAGCGTGCCGTCGTGTGCGATGGCGATGGTGATCGGGTGCTGCCCTGTGCGACTGTCGTCGCACGGAACCATGACCGTCACCACCGTCGCTGGGCGGCGGTCTGTTGCCGGCGGGCGCGGACGGTCTTTCGCGTTGGGCGTCATGCGCGTTACCTCCCCGCCGACTCGACCGTGATGCCCGCTGCGGCGAGCATGGGCTGGATCTTCACGCGCACCTTGCCGCTCGCTGCGAACTTGGCGAGCCGCGCACGGGTCATGGCGACCGCGTTCGGGAACACCACGTCCGCCGCGTCGTCCACGCACGCTTCGAACAACTGCCACACCCGCACCGCGCGCTCTTCGCGCCTCGGCGCGTCGGCCGGTGCGACGAGCGAGACGCACGCGCCGAGCACCGCCGCCGTGCGGTCGAGGCGCGCGGCGCTCGGCTCCCACTTCACCTTCCCGTCGAGCAGGTCGGCCGCATCCGGCAGGTCCTGCGCGTTCGCCCACGCGCGGAACGTGACCGTCCACGCCGTGCCGACCGCGCCGACCAGGAACTCGTCCGTCTCGCTCTCCGACGCGCCGTGCAACCGGCACGACGCGAGCAGCCGCGCCGCCGACTCGATGCTGCGCGGCGACGCCCACCCGCGCGACCGCTCCGGCGCGCCTTCGGCCGGGACCTGCAATCGCATCTGTGGCAACTTCGTGAGGAAGCCGCCGACGAGGCCGCGTGCCCATGAGTAGTGCGTCGGCCACGTTGCGAGCACACGCTTCTCCTCGGCCTCCGCGTCGAGCGGCTTCGCCACGTCGCCGTCATCGCCGCCGTCGCCGTAGAAGTACGCGAGGAAGTCGTTGAGCGCCACGTTGTCCTCGTCCATGTGCACCGCGCGATTCGCGTTCGTCATGGACAAGTCCATTCCGTCGGCCGCCATCTCGGTCGGGTTGCCCGCGCCGACGACGCGCACTGTCGGCGTGAGGTAGTGTCCGCCGATCTGGCGTTCGAGCAGCGCCTCCATCATCGGCGGCTGCAAAATATTGGCAATGCTGCCCATCTCGTCGATGAACAACAGCCCGCGCGGCTCGATCTCGCGGCACCACGACGGCGCCGGGAACGTCATCTCCGTCGTGCCGTCGTCGCGTTGCACCGGGAACGGCGTGACGCCGAAGGCGCCTTCGCCGCGCGCACCGGGCGACAACACGTAGGCCGGGAGGCCGTACTGCTTCGCCGTCTGGCGCCACCGCGCTGTCTTGGCGATGCCGGGCGGTCCCCACCGCACGATGGGCGCGCCCCACCGCCACCCGCGCCCGTGGGGGTCCTTGCCCCACGGCGTGAACAGTGCGACGTGAATTTGTTTTCCATTCATTCTGTGCCCTCCGATACGCGCGTGTGCGCGCTCGTTGCGTGCATTCTGCGTCTCGCGCCGAACTTGCGCCAAGCGCTCGACGCGAACAGCGCCGACAGCACTACGCGTGGCGCCGGGACGACGCCAACTGGACCGCCCACGGATACGTGCGATTGCCGATGGCGCTGCACGCAGCGCTGTCACGCGTTTCAGCGAAACCGGCGCAAGAACAGCGAGTTACGCGCGGGTCGAAAAACTGCGTGTAAGAACAACAGGTTACAACGTTCGCGTTCGCGTACTTTGTGGCGGCGAGAACCGCTAACTCAGTGTTTTCATTAGACAACGCAGGTTTCGGCGAACCCGCAGAATAGGAACAACGAGCAAGCACGCTCAACACGCACACGGAGGAAACGAACATGGCGAAGGTGACGAACGCGAAGACCACGAAGAACACGACGGACGCGAAGGCCGCGAAGCCGAAGCGCAGCCCGGTCGAGAAGACGCAGAAGGGACTGCTGCGCGTGCGCGGCACGCTCGCCAAGTTCAGCGGGCGGTTCAACGACATCGACGGCGCGATGGCGCAGTCCATCGCGGCGGCGCTCGCGGGCAGCGTGGCGAGGATCGACGAGGCGCTCACGCAGACGAAGGCGCTCCCGGCGGACTTCCGGTTTGGCAAGGCGAAGGCCGCGAAGGCGGACCTCGTGGCGGGC
>Ga0209518_1000733_pt1 | contig 40709 bp, 53 predicted proteins | sample RifGroB1_FD_183993 | JGI IMG/M metagenome (GOLD analysis project Ga0209518, IMG submission 183993) | Groundwater microbial communities from Rifle, Colorado, USA - Groundwater B1 (SPAdes) (version 2) | ecosystem: Environmental > Aquatic > Deep subsurface > Groundwater | place: Rifle, Colorado...
TTTCCTTCCTTTGCCCTCACAGGCTACATAAGGTAAAATTAGTAGTTGTTAACAAAGGGGCGTAGTTAAACGGCAGAACAGCGGTCTCCAAAACCGTTAATGGGGGTTCAATTCCCTCCGCCCCTGCCAATTCTCACTTTGAGAGTATTTGGCTACTATATCAAATGGGGTTTTGAGCGTAAATACGACCTTTTTATCCTTCAAAGAAAGGTTCGAGACAACAAATCTTAAAAGTTCTCTTTGTAAGGTAGGTCTCGAACTTGCGAACAACTTTGGAGCCTCATTGCAAAACAACAAAAATGACTCTATTTCCTGAGTATATGCTCTATCAGCTCCTTTATACTTGGTAATTTCTGAGTTAACATCTTCCATCTCTTTAGTAATTTCCTTTGACTTTGTGTCATAAACATCCTCCTTAATTTTTGTGGCAAGATAAAGGTCAAGGAGTTTGCTAGATTGCTCTTTTAAGCCTGTGTAGCGTGTATTAAGGACTTCCAGAGACTGTCCTAGATATTCTGTCTCCTCCTCCACACTTGCTCTCATAATTTCTTTGATACTCTTTATCTGTTTAACGCTTAAGGACACTGTTTTAACCAGTTTTTCAAGTTGTTCTTTAACTAGTTCCTCACGAACATATTTTTGAGAACAGTAGTCTGCTCCTCTAGGTTTCGAGCAATGGTAATAAGTATGTCCTTTTTGAATTTCTCCAGTTATCCCGCATCCACACTCTCCACAAGTCATCATGCCTAAATAAGCTATATCGTATTTGTTACCTTTCTTCCTTCTGGGGTGCAAAACTTCTGCAACTTTATCAAAAAGGTCTTTATTAAGTATCGGTTCGTGATTCCCTCTATGTAACTCTCCTTGCCACTCAAACCAACCATAATAAAAATGATTGTGCAAAATTTTACCTATAGCTGATTTTCCAACTCTTCTTCCGCTTCTGCTTCTAAAACCCTCGTCATACAATTTCAATCCAATTTCTCTTTCTGTATATTCGCCTGTCGCACATAATTCAAATGCTCGTTTGATAAAAGGTGCTCTTTCGGTATCAATTATGGCCAAATGTTTGTCTAATTTGCTTATGTAACCTATGGGCGGGATATGGGGATAGAAACCATCAGAAATTAAAACATCGTATCCTTTTTTAACCTCATCAGAAAGATTATTAAGGAAATGCCTAGCTAAAGCGTTTTCAATATCAAACTGAAGTTTTTGAGAGGATTTAGAGGTTTTACTCAAGACCATTCCTTCTTTTACTAAGTGGATTTCTTTATTTTGTTCACTTATCAAATCTTCAACCAAAACCCTATCTTTGAGATTCCCTCTTAAAAGCCTATCAACCTTTTCAGCAATAATACCTGCAATTTGGGGATTATCTCTTACAAAGTTGACCATTTCTTGAAAGGCTTTGCGGTTGCTCTTTTTGGCACTTTCATCTATCTCAAACTCTTTTACAATCTTGAAGTTATTTCGTAGGCAATAGTCTCTAATCAGCTTCTTTTGAGCTTCCAAAGATACTCCTTCCTCTTTTTGCCTCTTACTAGAGACTCTGTAGTAAGCTACAAACTGTTTTTGATTGTCCATCTTATCTCCATCTACTCCCATCATATTAGTTATTTTTGTTTGGTTCAATACCTTTTTGTTTTTCTTCTGAACTTGATGTTAAAAGTGTTGTCCAATAATCAAATTCTGCTTTCATTTCGTCAAAAAATGCGTATTCCTCTAAATCCAATGCAAGACCGCTTCTTGAATCCAAATCTTCAATTTTTGATTTAAGTACATTGATTTCTTTAACTCTCTCTTCCGTATATTTCTGACCACAAAGCTCATCTGGGTACTCCTTCCCCAAAACTGTAGATGCTAGTGAATTGTAAAAACTAATTGCTATTGAGGCTTTATTTAACAACAGCATTTGTAATGCAATAACTTTCAATAACGATAACATATGGGTATTGCCTAAAATCCACCTTCTATCTGGAGTTAGTCTTTGAAATATCGTTACACAAAAATCCATATCTCCAGAAATAAAAGCCTTGTGATAAGCACGAAAGACTTCTGGATCTGATAGCCTGATTATTTCTTCAATTGTTTTGTTTTCTGATTTTAAGAGCATATTCTAAAACCTCCAATCTTTTTTGAATTTCACCTTGCTCGATTGTTTTGAGAGCAACTCCAGCTAAATAACCAATTGCATTGGCTATTCTTGTACTAGTTTTATTACCCCTCAAATCGTTTATTGTTTGTTCAATAAGTTTCAAAACATCCTTTGTATTTGTAATGCTTATTTCATCTTCTCGACCATAGTTGCGTTTGGGACTTTGACCTCCTTCAGATAACGCAATCTCACGCTTGGCCTTAGTATTTTCAGAATGCCAAAAGCAAAACACATCTTCGTCTATCGCTTCCGCTTTACATCTCGTTTTATCTGATTTGATAAATTGACATTTACTCATAATTGATTAGATAAGCTAATGGGGTTACACCCCCTTATATGGCAATTGTCCTTAATAATTATTCTTACAAAATCAATAATACTTATATGACACTTAACCACATTCGGTTTTTTACCATTGGTTGAACTAACTACCATCGGCAAATTTTTCCACTGGATAGTCAGTAAAACTAGACTGGCCAGTACCTCTTATTAAATTATTCTCTAGTATCTCGTACTTATTTTTTCTATACCTGCCATTAAAGTCTCTCATTTTTTGTTTTTCTAACCATCCAAATTGTTCTAATTTTGCAATTTCCTTTTGAACTGTTCTGATATTGCAACCAGATAAGTGTGCAATCCTCAACATTGATGGAAATGCTATATTTTCTTTATTTGCGTAAGTTCTTATTATCATAAAGATTGCGAACGCTCTTACTCCCATCTTTTCAATATAACCGTCCCTAACCACTGAATAGCTCATCCTCAACCATAAGGAACGATATTTGTCTTTCTTATCCATATCCATATAATTTCCAATCAAGCCCTTGCAAAGAGTCTGTCTTTTAGGCTTCTAATTGCATCCGCATAATCTTTAGCCAGCACTTTAAGTTCGTTTCTCCAAAACAAGTCGCTTATCTTGAGACACCCGTCGCAATCTTCGAAAACAAACCAGTAAAAATTACCATCCTTCTCAAGACACGCAAGTTTTTGTTTACTAGCAATACACGCACTAGCTTCATAAAAATCTTTAGTCTTAAATTGTTTTTGCATATTGAGCCTCCTTTTTCATTTGCATTAGAACACGGACAAATCCAGAAAGATTATGATACGATTCCCACACCTGCGAATTGGTAAGTTTTCTTTTAGATAGAAGTTCTAACTCATCCTTAAGTTTCTCCTGAAGTTTTTTCTGGTTTTCCATATACATTTGTCGATAAAAATAAAAAACCTCAGCTTCACACCTATGTGAACTGAGGTATCTACCTATCTCGGCAAATGTATGTATGCCCCCTCTTGGTTTTTAGGTTCCCAAGAATCGGATTGTTTTATTAAACAACCAGAAAATCAATTGTTAAACAGTATCAATATAATCGTTTTGTAGCCAAATTGCAATAGTCTACAAACCTAAAATCTGCTTCTTTTTAGCTTCAAATTCTTCTTTGGTAATAATTCCTTTATCTTTTAATTGAGCAAGTTTTTCTAGGTCATGTATACTACCTTCCGACTTGGTTTTTGTACTTGTTTGATTTATTTTACCCCTAATTACTTTTACTGACTCCTTAAACTTATCAAACATATCCCGTGTAAAAGTCACAACATTATCACTTGTGGTTGCATTCCTGTTGCCCGTACCCCAAATACTTTTTTGAGCATTTTGAGTGGCTGGGGTTAATATCTCAAGAGTTCCAGTAAGTATTCCAGTTTTTAATTCCACACCTGTTATGTCCTTAAACTCAAATCCCAAACTCCTACCACCCAAAAAACTTCCTGCAAAATATCCCCATTTAAGAACATAAAGCCTTTTATTTGTTAAAACCACCGCTTCGCCATAAGTACCCTTTATTTTTAATTCTATGTTTTCTCTTTCGTGAAGATTGCTGTTAATCAGTTTTTCACCCCTATTACCTAAATTTTCTATCAAATTTACTTTGTCCATAATTAGCTTCAACACCCGCACAAATCGGAAATATATTTCCTACACAAATTCTGACTTTTATGTCAGATTTTGTCAATGGCAACTAATTACGAAAAACTTGGAACTGTAATCAGAGGGTTGAGAAAAGAGAAAGGCTTTTCCCAAGAAGACCTTGCTGAAGCTGTAGGTTGTGATGCACGGACAATTGTGGCTATTGAAACAGGTAAGAGGAATCCAACTCTAAAAACACTTAATAAGATTTCTCAAGCACTCAAAACTCCACTATCAGAGTTGGTTAAATTCTAATCCCAAATTTCATCATCATCCTTCGTATGGGTTTCTATTTCGTGATTGGCATATTTAAGAAGAGAGCTATAAAGTTCATGCTCTAAAGAATCTAACGAAAAACTTGGTAACACCTTCTCACATTTCTCTTTAAGCTCAACATCTTCAACCATTGGTTGGCCAGGAGTGCCATGTTTAGAACGAAAAACAGTTGAGTGAGCCAAAGCATTTCTTGCTGATTTTAGTGTATCCGAACCAAATGGTTTAGCTACAAGTAACATTTCAGATACAAATTTAGGATTGGTAAAAACAAAATTTTCTGGAGCATCTTCAATAATAATTCCAACCCCTTCCAATTTGTCTTTATCTCCCGAATGTACCCATTCTAATAAAACATTCAGACTAATATCGTCAAAGTTATTTGATACTGACTTAAATAATTTAGGTATCCAAAACCTCGTTTGCCATTCTTTTTCAAGGATTATATTTCTAATCATTCTTAAAACATCTACATACTGTTTTGTTTTACTGAAACCTTGTAATAGTTTTCTTGAAGAATATGATAACGCCTGATATTCACTTCTCTTTTTGACCTCTCCTGCCCTTTTGATTCTTTTAAGGAGTAAGTCTACAACAAAAATTGGCATCCTAGTTCCTGCATAGTCAAGAAACTCCTCAATATAATAATCGTCAATATCATCAATCTTTTCAAATTTTTCTAATACTTTCTGGAGTTCATTCTCAGAAAGAATATCGGGGTCAAAATAATGTTCTTTATCGAATTGCTGACAATACTCGTCGGCTAGTTCTTTGCTTGTTTTCAAATCTACTTCTAATAGTAGTTTCTTAGCAATGTCGGGCTTTACTTTACCCAACCTACCCAAAGAACCCAAAGCTAGTTTTTTTACAAACTCATGCTCACTTTCAAGAAGCTGTTTTATGTTTTGAATATCGTTTTTTTCATCCAAATGTTCTAACCATCTTGCTCTCCAATAATAATCTGCAACCGCAACACATAACTCTTTCTGATTAGTTTTTAATGCTTCATGCAAAAGGATTGCTGTTTTTTTGGGGTTTTTATCTACCAAGGCAAAAAGTAAATAGCCAAAATGCTTTGAAAACACTGATTCTTTATTTTTAAGAACTTCTTCACTCAAACCTTCTACATATTTTGGGTTCAGTTTTGCCATTTCGCCAAAAAAACTGATTGGGAAAGGGTTTTTTCCATTACTTTCGAGTGCTTTTAGCAATTCTTCCAACTCAGCGAATCCCTTTTTAACATCGGGGTATTTTGCCATAAACCCGTTGGCCATTTCCTGTCTAAATTTCAGGCTCATTTCTGTTAGCTTGTCATGGTCGTATTTCTCCTCATCTATAAGCCAGTCTCTGTCCCAAATCTGACCAACAGCTTGTACCAATTTCCCTTCAAAGGATTTAGACAGCGTCTCAAAAAGAGCTCTAGCACGCTTCTTAATCTCTTCTGAATGGCTATAATGGGCGTGCCATGCCAAGATGCTCTTTAATTCCATAAAAATGATAGGGTGTGTCTGCACTTTGATTATCTTTTCGATTTCATCCAACACTGAGAGTTGAAACGACTCCCACTTTGCCATCTCACTATCACTGACCAACCTTCCATATAAAGACCTTGGTTGTTCTAACGCATGAGAAAGACTCTTTATAGCTCTCAGGCTAATTTTTAATTTAGATGATTTTGCACACTCAATAACCAGTTTTAAAGCCTCTTCTCTTAGATGCTTGGTATTTTCATAATTTACTCCAAAAGAATGAAAGGTAATTTTTCCCTTGTCATAAACATCCGTTACTGAATCTTTATCTAAAAGCTCATCTAAAACATCTAAGGGTGAGTGTATATAATTCTCCAAGTTCTTATCATCTAACCATCGCTTAATCGCTTCCAACATCATCTCATTTACCTTTATACCTTTACCTGTTAGTTCATATACATCATATTGGGCTAGCTCCTGAAGCACCCTAATTCCATGCTCTGGATATTGATTTGTTCTACGGGAATCACCCCTCCCAATCTCCCAAATTAAATCAACACAGTGAGGTAAATACTCTAAATTGTAAGAAATCCTCCTTAAAATTTCTGGCAATTCTTTTAATACATCTTTATATTCGTATTTATACAAACTTACCAATTTAGGGTCTTCCGCAACTTTGGATGGTTTGTCTATAACCTCCTCAACAATTCTCAATAATTGCTTTGGTTGATAGTATGCAGTGTCTTTAAGTTTTTTGAGCAATGTAGCTCTATCTGCATTGTTCGATGCTTTAATCTGCCCAAAGACCTTTTCCCACACAGCATCTAAAAGGGTAGATTGGACATTATCTGCAGATAGTCGCCAATCCAATTGGCTTACATTGACAAGAAGATGGATTGCTAAATCACCATCTAGAGAGTCAAAAATTCTATCAACATATCCTGTTGGATGATTATTTTTCTCATCATAAGATGTCTCAAATCTTATATAATCAGCCAGTAAGTCTGGAACAACACGCAAATTGTTTCCTCTCATTAGTAACACTCCAGCCTCTTCTAAAGCGTTTATGTCTCTGATAGCTAAATCAAAATGCCTATTAAGAACACTTTCGACGGCAGACTTAAAAGCTGGGTCGCTTATATTAAAAGGCTGGATTGTTGCCAAAAAATCTAAGAGAAGTCGAACATCCTCGGAATTTTTACCCCCAACCTCACCAGCTATGACATCCCTAAAACTACTTAGCAGGGCTTTTCTAAATTCTTTCTCGTTGTTTAACAATTCTGGTCTAATTAAACCTTTGCCAACAAGGCGAGAGCCAATTACTGTAGCCAGTGGACAGTCTTTTGTTATTATAGCTATTCTCTTAGCCAAAGAGACATCTCCTTTTACTTCAGGGTCTGAAAGTATTTCAATTGAAAGATTTTCCGCTTCTTCAACTCTTAAATCGTTGAGCTTAATTATCTGATTTGTATCGTAGTTAATACCAGAACGAGTCAGCTCATCCTCTAACTTTGCAACACCATATAAGCGAGAAACTAAAATTATTTTTGCTTCAGGCCTTAACCTCACAACCCCTCCTAAAATTACTAAAATATCATTCCTCTCGTGAGCGTCATCTATAACCAAGTAAAAAACGCCACTTGGTAAGAGTTCTAAATGTTTAGCCTCGATGTTTGTACCCGAAGATACAAATCTGATTGGAATGGATTTATCAACAGATTCAGACCAAGCTTTCAGTAAGCGACTTTTCCCTATTCCACCCCTTCCACTCAATATAATTGCCTGTAATTCAGATTTTTCAAACTCTTTAAGTTGTTGAAGGTTATTCTGCCTACCAACTAGAGCCCATCCATGGCTAAATAATTTAGACCTACTTTCAAAGGGTAGGAAAAACTGTTCAACAGTAAGCCAAGGACTGGGTTCATCTATACCTAAAAATGATTTACGCTTTCCTGGAAAAAAAGTATCTACTATACGAACTGCATCGTCTTTATTTGCAAGATTTCTGATCTTCTCTGAAATATCCTCTCTGTCCCAAAGCGACCAGTTTGGATAATTAAGAATTTCTTTTTTGGCAAGTGGACTAGCATTCCTAGATAACAAAATATAATGATGTTTTGCCTTAAATGTAGTAGCATTTATCGCCTTTTTGACATCTGCGGGGCCAAATTGCTTATGTCTTTTACACTGATAATCTAGGACTTCGTTTTTATCCCTAGAAAATAAATCAATTCCCTCTTGCTTAAAACCTTGAGTGCCATAACGCTCTACTTCTGCATTTGGATTCAATGCTGTAATAACTGCTTTACAAAAAGACTCGAATTTCTCCGAACCTAAATTTTGTAAAGGTAAATAAGGAGCTAAAGAAATATCTGGTTCTTCTTCTTGTTCATATCCAGCTTGTGCAAACCAAATATCTCTATCAACGGAAAATAAATCAATTAACTTCAAAAGGTCTTCTAGGGCGGGACGGGAGTCTCCGTGCTCCCATCTACTAATTGTTTGCTGTTTTCTTTGAAGTCGAATAGCCAACTCTGATTGTTCCCATCCACGCTTTTTACGCTCTATTTCTACTAGTTTGCCAAGTGAAGAATACTTCATACTTAACTATCATACACAGTTAATGTGTGTAAGTCAACTAGGTTGTTTTAGGCATTTTCCCATGTATTACAAGAAACCACCTACTAAATTCCTCTCTCAAGTCTCTAATCCAAACAGCTATGTTTTCCCCTTCAGTCATTAACTTCGTTAAGCGTTTATCATAATACTCCTTCTGAAAGTGAAAAACGCCATTGCGGTACCTCTTTAGTAACTTAACATTATTTGATTTGAGTAGTTCATCAATTTTCTCATCCTCAAAACCTAGCTGTAACCAACCTTCAATTAAAACATAAAACATTCCATACCAGAGAGACATATAAAGAAATGTATCAATTCCCTCTTTCTTTTGAAGCAACTTAGACGAGGCTGGCTTTGAGTTCCTGAGAATATAATCAAAATGTACCCTCATTCTATCAGCCCAAATAAAATATCTATGGAGAGTAATAATTTCTGGGGTAAGTTTCATTTAACAAGTTTGAACCAAATAATCTTAAAGGGGGTACTTTCGCTCACTGGCTTGTTGTAGTATCTCTCAAAAGTTTTGAATAACTCAGCTTCATTTATGTATTTCTCATGTCCCGCCTTTTCTTCATCCGTTAATTCCTTGAAAGGTTTTTCAATTACTTTCGTTAATTTCGCTTTAGCAAAAACTGCTCTCGTTTCAGCATTAGCAAATTCCACAATATCCCCAGTAGTTAGACCTTTGTCATCCCACAATCTCCAAGTGGAAGTTTTCTTTCCAGATAAGACTAGCGAGACTAAATTAGGAGCAAAATGAACCCTTTTCATATTTGTTTGGTATATCCAACCGCAGTAAATCTTATTTCGAAACCAATTCTCTTGTAAAATTCGTTTGGATAGGCTCCTTCTTCTGTGGCTAAACAATGTTCGTTATTTCCATTCTTAATTGATTGAGAAACACAATAAAGCGTTGCCAATTTGCCAAAACCTTCTCCTCTTACTTCTCTTAAAGAACCCACATTGGAAATATAGCCAATCCCATCAAAATTGATTAAAGTAGAAACAGCAACTGGTTTCGAATCTTTATACACGATAAAATACTCCAATCTTCCTGACTTATTATGTTTATACCAGACAGTTTCAGCCACCTTCAGGTATTCCCCCAACTCTCCATAAGGATTTTGGGGGTCATTTTTTTGATAACACTTGTTAAATGTTTCAAGAAATACCTTTAACAAATCTTCAGAGTCAACTTTTTTAACTGAACCAAAACGGCTTTCGTCAATTCCTTCACCTTTCCAGAATTGCCAAGAATCTTCGAATCCTTTTTTGTAGCCTCTACTTTCAAGAAGCTCTGTTAAAAACTTAAGGTCGTCACGATTTTCAAAATAAAAGGTTGATTTTCTCTCGGCATTACTTAAGATTTCTTCAACTTTTTCAATCTTTTGAATACTCAATAAGCCATTTACCAAAGCTAGATTCCAATATACTGATGTATCTGTTTTTGAAAAACCAACTGAGGCAAAACCTAGTTCTTTCAACTCATCAAACATAACTCCATCCTGCAACCATTGATATTTTTTCAAGAAATCATAGTTACTCATATTTCCAACTCCTTTTTAATTATTTCCAGTAAAAGTGGGAAGGTCTTATATCCAGAACCTTCGGTAAGATGTCCTCCGTTTGGAATGATTTTTAATGGAGCTTTACAAAGTTCTGCAAATCTTTTTGCCATCTCAAGAGAAACATATTTATCGTCATTACCATCAAAACAATAAATTTTTGAACAATTAGCTTTTACTTTGTTCCAATCCAAAACTTTTTCCACAAATGGATTATTAAGAGCTGGGTAAGGCTCTGGCCAATCAGGATGTGTCTCGGCAAACCCTGCAACAAAAAATGCAGAATTTATAGATTGTTGAATTTGAGACAAATAATCACAAACTGCAAAACAAGACATACTGTGAGCAACAAGAACAACTTCATTTTTAGATTCACCTAAAGAATTTACAGTTTCTTTAATTGCCTTCACCCAATTATCGGGTGTTTGTCCTTCAGGAGTTGGCAGTTGTGGACAAACTACTATTTGCCCCATTTTTTCTAATTCTTTCGCAAGCCAAGGAAACCAATTTCCATTTGGTGAGCCCATTGTTCCGTGTAAGATTACAAATTTCATTTATTTGTTTTCCAAAATCTTTTTGAGTTTTTCTAATATCTCAATTGTGAATGGTTCCTCTAATTCACCCTCATCAACCCACTCATAGTATTCAAGTTCACAAGAATTTTCATCAATAGGAGTAAATGTATATTTAACATGATATGAAGAATTTTTGGAAGAAAAAATGAAGCTTTTGTCTTGTTCAAATTTCGTTACCTCATACTCTTGCCAGACTCCTTGTTTATTTTTATTTCTATAGATTGTGCCAATTTTGACAGGTTGCTCATTAACTTCCTCATAAGTAATTGAATTTACCCAAAGTGGAGTATTTTTGGGGTCAGTAGTAAATTCAAATACCCCATGAGTTGGCTTATTTATCTTAATTGTTAGTCTCTTATCTTTCATTTCTTAACTCTGTAATGTAATTCAACCAGACTATTACCAACTTTTTCTACGCTCATTAGTTCAAGTGATAGATAAAAATCTTCTGGGCTAAAGACTGGTATTCCTTCGCCTAAAATAGAAGGATTTATATCAAAAATTACTTCGTCTATTAAACCTGCATTTGCAAAAGCACTGTTTATTGTTGAGCCTCCTGTTATTATCGCTTCCTTGAGACCATATTTTTCAAATTTCTCTAGTGCCTCTTGTGGAGACTTGGCCAATTCAAACCCATTGATAAGTTTTATATCTGAACGAGAAATAATAATTTTTCTTACACCCTCAAGGTCTTTTAAGTAATCTCCTTCCCATTTCATGACTGCCTCGTATGTTTTCCTCCCCCAAATAAAACAGCCAACTCTTTTTGCCAACTTAACGAACTGAAGCCAATTGTCATGGGATAAAAAATCTTCACTACCAGTTTTGGTTGCAATTATCCCATTAGCTGAAATTGCCATCGTCAAAATAACTTTCATATCAAAATCCTCCTTTTAATAAAATCTTCAATTATTTCCACTAACTCCTTTTCCTTACCTTCAAAACCATGATTACTATTTTTAATTTGAAACACTTCCGCTAACTTATTTTCCGATTTGAGAAGTTCAATTGCGTTCTTAATTGGAATTATTGTATATTCTCCATCCTCTTTATCTCCAATCACACCTAAAATCGGCACTTTTATATTTTGAAAGAAGGTTAGGCCACGACCCTTTCTTAAGGGCAATGCTTTTGAATTTTCCGAACCATCTGAAACGAAATTGAGATATGTTTGAGCACTTATAGGAAGTTCTCCAGCTAACCCATAAATATCACTCAACAGATGATGACCTTCATTTTTATTCACTAGTTCTCTTGCCTCGTCAGAATAGTCCTTACCGATTTTCTTGAGATATTTTTCTTCTGTTCCTACATTGTCAGAAAAACCAAGCAGTATAAGACCTACAATTTTATCTTTATACTTGCCCTTCTCCATGTAATAAACACTCTTTTCGGTTCCGAAGCTATGTCCTTCAAGGATTATCTTTTCGTAACCCCTGCTCAGAGCAAATTCAATCCAAGCATCAATATCTTTCAAACAATCTTCAAATAATTCTACTGAAGCTCCATGATTAGGAGTTCCTTTTTCTATCTCATAAACTCCAGTTCCTCTATTGTTCGTTGTTAAATGAGCAATACCTAATTTATTTGCAGAGTTAATAAGCGGTTCGTAAAAATCATTATAGAAAAAGTTACCTGAAGTTCCGTGTATATTTATTTTAATAAATTTTGAAGGTTTTTTTGGCTCGCTCAAAAAACCGTGCAAAGTTAAGCCATCAGAAGTCTTTATTTTAACTATTGGGTACATATCCATATGGCCATATTGTAGCAGAAAAAAATGCCACCAAATATACCTCAACTCTGGTAAAATCACCCTATGACTACAAGCGAAGAACATTATTGTCAAAACTCACTTTCCTTACCTTTAGATAAATTCCATCAAATAGGAACTGGTAAAGGCAAAGATGTTTTAATTGTTGGGGAGTCTCCAGCGGAAAACGGATGGAGAAAATCGGGTAAAGCTTTTTACAACCCCGAAGGAAAGATACTCCCAACAGGCAAACGACTGAATTTACTATTATCTCCCTTTAACTTATCTGTAGAAACATGTGGTTTTACAGAATTAGCCAAGTGTTTTGTAGGGAAAAACAGGAAGGCTCTTGAAAGATGTAGCTTGGGATGTTGGCCAGTCTTTCTGAAACAGCTTGAGTCAATAGATTACAAACTGATAATAATTTTAGGTGTTAAAACTCTTGAGATATTTAATAAACTTAACAAAACAGAGTTAAAAACAGGCACACTTTCAAAAACAAAAGTAAATGGCAAAGATTATGCAATTTTAGGCATCTATCATCCATCACCAATCAACCCTCAAGGTCAAAAAAGAAATAAAATTATATTTGAGTCCCTAAAAGAGCCACTGTTGGCTGGGGACTAAGAAACTGGCCAATCTTATCTATTTCAAATGAGGTTACTTTGTGCCAAACTGTTCTAAGTCTGGCCACTAAGGCCTGCTTAGTGAATTTAGCTTCAAAATATTAGATGCCTGGACGGAAGTTTGAACCTATACATAAAATTGATAATCGGGCTTGGATTTGATGCAATCAGCCCGTGGTAAACAAAAATAACTATATCGTAAAAGCTCTCAGCGACTAGAGGCATCTTTTAGATGCTCTAATTGTCGCGCCATCCTTTCGGCTGATCCGCTAGGCACAAGACACAGAAACCATTGCCCGCTTTGCCTGTGGTCTAAACATGTAGACCTGAATACACCAGGAGATCGTAGGTCAAGCTGTTGTGCCAGAATGAGGCCACTAGCTCTAGCCTTTAAGAATTACGAAATCAACCCGTTTACTGGAAGGGGCGGAGGTGAACTGATGCTAATTCATCAGTGTGCTAACTGTGGCAAATTATCCCCTAACCGAATTGCTGGAGATGATAATGAGTATCAACTTCTTTCTATTTTGAGGGAATCGCTTAATCTAAACAGGGATATTTCTAACCAACTTCAAAATTTGGGGTTAGAGCTTATCGTGTCTAAAAACAAAGAGGAGGCTTTGATTTCATTATTCGGAATCAATTACAAAAACTATTTGTCTCAAGAAGTTTAGATCAATCTGCGGAGAACGATAAACCAGTGATTGTTACTAAACTAATGACCCATTCAATAGGCATAGTAAGTTCGAATGGCTTCCATCCAGGGCTGCAAAATTCTTTGAAGTAATGTTAGGCTAACAAATCTAGTGCTGCTTTACACGTATCTTCTAATGTACTCAAGATTTGTACGTCTGGACAATCTTGAGAAAATCTTCTTTTAATATACTTCGTTCCCGAAAAACCCTCTTCTATTCCTATCACTATTTTTGCCCCATCTCTTTCGTGTTTTACTTTCCACTCGAACAATTCTCCTCTGGTCGTCTGTGCATAAGCCCTTTCGCAAACATGCGTTTCTTCCTTTGCCAACCAAAAAATGATTACACCGTTTCCTCCAGCTCTTCTGAGATGATACGTTTCCCAATCAACTTGTTCATTATATTGAACATCTTTATTAAAAGGTCTTTTTGGCGAAGCAATAGTGATTTCAGGATTTATTCCATTAATAATTTCTTGAGCTTTAGATTGCCAATCAGGCGCTCCCTGTATTGGACCAGCCAAAAAGATTATTGATTTTCCCCCTTCTACATATTCGGGTGGAATATATACACTTCTTTCAGACATACACGGATTTTATATCGTAGGTGATATTTTTTGAAGTGTTGGAATATAACAAGGCTCTTGAAGCTCAAGGTAATAAGTTCTAACATCCCTTACGACTTTCTGCCACACACTTCTCCATAAATTCCATTTGATATAATGCTCACATGCCGATAACACCAGAGGAATTCAGATCTTTTCCGGAGCCAATCAAAACTTGTCTCGAACAATTTAATGTTACATTAGTGCTTGAGGGTAATTTTCCGGAGGATCTTTACAAAAAACCTATCGCTATGTACTTACCCAATATCACTGCTGAGCTGGTTGATAATTGTGTTGAAAAAGGGGCAAAAAGAGTTGTTCTAACCACCACTTCAAATTCTATGAAAATCGAGGATGACGTTATAGAAACGTATCCCGAAAAAACACTTAGGCTTCTAAATAAAATAAAGTCTTCATGTAAACCAATATCCACCAAAGACCTGCAAAGAAAAGGTACACCGATTCCTGCACATGGAGGTATAGGCATATTCCAAACAATGAATTTTCTAAAACGCGTTGGGGGTGACTTGAACTACTATATTGTTAATCAAAAAATTGTTGCAGAAGTTACCTGGGAATAAATAACTGAGGTTTTATATCTTAACCATTCCCAACTTTCTGGGCCAGGTTTCATTTTTGGGAGTAATCACAAACATCATCTTTTTATCAACAATATTCTTTCCTTTGATTTTGTTCGTATCCCACCATCTTTTTTCAAAATCTTTGATTCGAAATCTTCTATCCACTCCCACAAAATCGGAATAGGAATCGCAAAGTCTCAAATAGTTGGCTTTTTTGTCGACCTTGGTAATAACCGCATAATGCCCATTATCCTCATCCTCATCTTCGTAAAAAACACCCTGCCATTCTACCCCGACCGGATAGCCATATTTATTTATAGCCAAGGAGATGTCATTGATGGTAGATCGGTGTTTCCTCCAAAAAACAACCTCATTTTTACCTAAGATGTTGGTAGCACGAGCCAGGTCGTGAATATTAAGACCCAACCGTCTGATTTTGTTTTTTGCTCTTAAAGACCTAACAATTGCAATTTGTGAGACGTTTTTCCCCAAAAACGAAAACAACTCCAAAATTACAGCCGGGCCGCAGTGATAGCTGGAAATTTGCCTGACACGCTTCATTCCCGGAAAGGGCTTGCCGACAACCTTATCCTCAAGCTTAAGAAGCCTTTGAAGCAATTTCCTGGTTTTAATGTTTTTCTCGAGTTCCATAATCGGTCTATTTTACGACTCAAACCGGGTTTTGTCCAGGTGTAAGCTAGGAGATATTTTTGGCGTATTTTGAAAGCAGACTGGCCATGGTGTCTGAAAATTCCACTCCATGCATTGCCATTACTTCGGTCATGGGAAGCCCCATGTCTGGCCCGAAAGCCGTATTTGGGTTGCTGTCTGTAAAATACGGCATACCGGTTTCTTCATCTACTCTGACATCGAATTTTGCATAATCTTTATGTTGCAGTGCTCCGAAAGCTCTCACTGCAAGCTTGGTAATCTCATAACGCAAATCGTCTTCAACGAAAACATATTTGTATGCCCTTAAATCATCGTATGATTCAAAGCTTGTAAAATAATGCTTCCCGTCGGGCTTGGTTCTAAATACCTTTTGTCCCATAAAAACGTGCCTTTTTCCTCCATCATCAAAAACGACAACGGTTATCTCAGGACCATCTATAAATTTTTCCACAATTACAGGAACATGGTACGTAGAAATTAAGTTGTTTGCCCTGAGCTTAGCAGCCCGATAAGTTTCCTTGACGGCGTGATTGTTTATTCCCACACTTCCCCCACCCTCATTTAGTTTTACTATTAAAGGCAAGCCCAAATCTTCATCAATGCTCGCCCCCACCCTTCTAATAAACTGAAATGGTGGCGTATGAACATCGTAGGCCATGAGAAGTCTTTTGGTCAGATTTCTGTTATTGCCGATTATCAGACCTTCCATCCCTGCTCCCGTATAGGGAATATTTGCCAGTTCAAGAGCTGCAGGCACTGACGGCTGGAGCTTATCTCTTCCTTTTAGGGTATCAACAAGATTTACAACCAGATCGGGTTTATCCACCAATAGGTTTGTGTAAAAATACTGATCCCCCGGTAAAGTCCGTACAGGAATCCCCAATTTTCTGATTTCTTCGGAAACCTCAATTGCCCGTTCTTCCACTTCAACCTCTGCTTCGTAAGCTGACTGTGTAGCAAAATGCTCTCTTTGAACGCTTGAGTAGGCTACTACCACAAGTCTGAACTTTTTTAGTGTTTCTTTATCAATATTAAGTTTGATCTTCTCTTTAGAGGAGGCTTTCTTTACTTGCGCTTCGTCTTCGTTTTTGGCAGTGGGCATAAATATATACTAGCAAATAGTAAAAAGAAAAAATAGGAGCTGGTGTATAATCTTGTTGTGGAAATCGGGGTATTAATCATATTTACTGGTGCCTCCGGCGCCGGAAAGGATTCTGTTATGGATGAATTTTTGAAAAATCCCATTGTCCAAAAATTTAACCTTAAAAAAGTGGTTACTTGTACAGACCGTCCTCCGCGACCCGGCGAGACGGACGGAATTCAATATCATTTTGTAAGTAGCACCCGACTTCAAAAAATGGCTGAAGATAATGAACTTGTTGAACCAATCACAAAATATGGAACATCAAATAAAGCAACTCCTAAGGTTGAAATTGAGAGACTTCTGGCCGGTGAAAATTTAGTTTGGAGAATTGATCCTTCCCGCGCGGCTGAAGTTGCTTCGGGGAAATTTTTCCAAAGAATTTTCCCTGAGAAGGCACATTTGCTTCAAAGTCATACAATTGTGTTTTTTGTAACTGCACCAAAAGAAGTCATTGCCGAAAGAAGAAAAAGAAGAGATCTTGATAAATATGACCCGGAAGAATATAAGGTCCGTGATGATCAAGACCAAATTTATTTAAACATACTTCAAGAAAAAGCCATTCTTATAGAAAATATTAACAGCAGACTTAATGAGGCAGTAGACACAGCCGTAAAATCCGCCGTGGGCATATATGACAAAATCAAAAACTAAAGTAATTCTAACCGGCGGGTGCTTTGACATTCTCCACTACGGACATGTTTACTTTTTGAAAAAGGCAAAATCTTTGGGAGATTACTTGGTTGTTGCCATAGAATCGGATGAAAGAATAAGAGAGTTAAAGGGTAAAGGGCGGCCTTTTCATTCACAAAAACAAAGAAAAGAAACACTTGAGTCTTTGAAATTTGTCGATAAGGTAATTATTTTAAAAGATAAAATGACTCATCAAGATTACATTGACCTGGTTAATAAGGTTAACCCTTGTATAATCGCGGTAACCGAAGGTGACCCTATTCTTGACAAGAAAAAGGAGCAAGCAGAAATGGTTGGAGCCAAAATTGTCCAAATACCCCACATCAGAACCCACTCAACTACCCAAATATCCAAATTTTTAAATTTAGATTAATTATTCCCAAGTTTTGATTTCCGTCTGGGGTAATTTCAATTTTCTTGGCGTAACAAAAAGTAATATTATCGAGAACGTCAACACGATGACCCCTAACCAACTAAATGTTAATCTTTCCCCAACCTTAGACGAGATTAGTCCGGCAAAAACTGGCCAAATTATATAGGAAAGGTTCATCACCGACCCGGTCAGTCCTATCATGTCTTTCTTCTCACTTCCCATTCTGGTAAGAATATCCGTGTAAACCCCCTGCAGAAGCGGATAACAAACTGCCAACGCACTTGATGCTAAGCAAATTATTGCAAGCTGCCAGGAAACGCTCGAGGAAAAAGCGATGGCTATAAAAAATATTCCGGACAAACCCAAAAATTTTTCAGCTAACTTTTTCTTACCGTTCGAAATATTCCACCTGGAAAGTGGAATTCCTAAACAAATAGAAGGAAGAAGGTATAAAGGCAAAAACCATATACCCCAAGGATTAACCAAAGTTAATTTCTCCGTCCAAACCGCGCCAACTGTATAAAATGTTGCATCGATAAAACCCAACACTAGACCGATAGCCAGAGCCGGCCAAACTGTTCTGGAAAGGGTCAGCCAGTGCCTAAGTTCCGCCCACGGATTTGCATGAGAAAAATCAACAGCAGTTGGAACATCATGTCTATTTTTGTTCAGTGTTAAAAGCACTAAAGCGACAACAAGAAAAATTATTATCGTCCCCTGGGTAATCAAGATTCCGTTGGATAAAAGCTCTGCGGCAATAAACGGTCCCAGGAAATATGCCAGATTGACAAAAATTCCGGTAAATCCCCAGGCAGCGGCTCTCATTTGACTGGGAACAACCGTTCCCATAAATTGAAAGTTGGCAAAATTTACAAGTTCATAATAAATTCCCCAGAGAGTCATTGTGGCAATAAAAATAGCCAGTAAAGGTTTAAACGTAGACGCGCTTAAGAAAAACGACGTTAAGGCAGAAACCAATATTGCCCAAAAAATCAGGCGTCTTGTACGAACAGTCTTAAAAATTCTGGGGAAAATCAAATCGGCAGAAAACCCCACAATTGATTGAAAACTGATAATAGCACCCATAATAACCGGGTTTTGCAATGAATTTTGAATTTGATTCGGAGCCCAAAAAGCAATAATAGAGTCAGACAAACGTAGAAAAAATAAAATCAAAGAGAAAGTAAGAAGCCTATTCCAAACAAGATTCTCTTTAAACATCAAAATATACCTTTTCACAAACTAATAATGAGGCAAGTGAGAAGTTATTTCAACCTTGCAATTTGCGCATCAACCATCAGGTGAACTAAATCCTTGAATGTAGTTTTTGGAGTCCAACCTAAAACTTTCTTTGCTTTTGAAGGATTGGCAACGAGTGGTCCTGTTTCTGTAGGGCGGATAAATCTGTCATCAACTACCACATGATCTTTCCAGTTAAGCCCCACATAGCCATATGATTCCTCACAAAGTTCCTGAATTGTGTGGGTTTCCCCGGTTCCGATTACGAAATCGTCCGGTTTGTCCTGCTGTAGTATAAGCCACATGGCTTCAACATAATCCCCGGCAAATCCCCAATCGCGCTTTGCCTGAAGATTTCCAAGAGCTACTTTTCCGTTTTTGACAATTGGCTCGCCTTCTTCGTTGAGATGTTCGGAACTTTTAACTCCAAGTTTCGCACAGGCTGCAGCATATGTAACTTTTTGAGTTACAAAACCAAGATGTCTTCGGGGCGACTCGTGATTAAACAAAATTCCGTTTGAAGCAAACATATTATAGCTTTCCCTGTATATTTTGGTCATGGCATGAGCATAAAGCTTTGAAGCCGCATAGGGATTGGCCGGATTAAATGGAGTTTCTTCGTTTTGAGGAATTTCTCTTACCCACCCGAACATTTCGCTGCTGCTGGCTTGATAGAATCTTGATTTTGGAACAACATCCAGAGTCGCATCCAGAACTCTGTGAGCTCCAATTGCGGTAATCTCTGCCGTATGAATCGGCTGCCTAAAGCTTTCCGCGGGGTGACTTTGAGACGCTAGATTATAAACTTCATCGGGTTTAGATTTTTGCAACGCCTCACGAATCGAAATCGGGTCCAGTAGATCCGCCTGAATCAAATTTAACTCTTCTTGAATGTGGGAAATGTTGGCATAAGCCATATTACTGGTTTTTCTCACAATCCCTGTAACAATATAATCTTTCTTAAGAAGAAGTTCCGCAAGGTAACTTCCGTCCTGGCCGGTAATTCCTGTAATTAATGCTACTTTTTTAGACATTACAAGAAATCATAACATATGTTAAAATTACAAGCTAGTATCACCAGGAAGGAGGCGATTTAAATTTATGTTTACCGCATAAGCGGAGATATATTCAAAATATGTTTATTATTAAAAAGAAAAAAGGAGAAAGCGACGACAAGCTTATTGCCCGCTTTCGTAAAAAAACGATAGTCGAAGGTGTCATGCAGGAGTATCGCGACCGCGAACACTACAAAAAACCGGCTGAAAGAAGAAAAGAGGCCAAGTATCGCATCGCCCACTCTATCGAGCTTGAGAAAAAGAGGAGTTATTAAAATAGCTTTCCACAAATTTCTTTCTGTGCAATCTGGTCAGTCCGTATTTTTGGATAACATTTCTGTGAATAAGCGTGCCGTAGCCTTTATTTTTATCCCACCCGTATTTTTTGTATTTACGGTTATTAGATAATTTGGCCATAAGCTTATCACGGTAAACTTTGGCTATGATTGAGGCCGCAGCAATTGAAATTGATTTAGTATCCCCTTTTATAATCGGTTTTTGATTCTTTCGGCGCAACCCTCTTACATAAGGAACGTAAAAAGCATCAATTAAAATATAATTTATCTCGATCCCACAGTTTTTTATCGCTTTCCTAAAAGCTATCTCACTGGCTTTTTTGATTCCAAATTTATTAATTTGAGCAACACTCGACTTTCCAATTCCAAAAACCAGTGCGTTTTTTCTGATCCATTTATCAGCAATTTCTCTTTGTCTAGGAGTTAATTTCTTCGAGTCATTAATCTTAGGTGGGTTTTCCCATTTATCATTAAGACCAAAAACAACAGCCCCTGCCACAACCGGTCCCGCAAAACAACCTCTTCCAACCTCATCCATGCCGGCAATAATTCTGTATCCTTTTTTAGAGACTGTCTTTTCGAAAGAAAAATCCGGAAGATTCATTTTTTAATCCGTTCCCTATACTTTCTGGGATACCTGTCATACAAAAAAGTGGCAAACCTGTCTACTAATTCATTCCGTTCTCCTGTAGACATTTCACCAAGACTGATTTTGACCCTTATTGCCGAATTGCTGTTTACTACCCTTCCGGCCAATGTTACGTGCCCTACCCCGGCCAGAAAATACTGAAAACAGGCTTTCTTTAAGCTCATCGTCGCCTTCTCTTCAATTTCCTCCCAATAATCCATATCTGCAACACCAAATACACTTTCCGGGTACTCACCCTTTAATCCAACCAAAACAGATTCCCACGAACCCTCGGCAATTTTAAACTTAGGCTTTTTTTCATCCTCAAATCGGATGGGTCTTTTCTCACTTTCAGCTCCCATGGCCAATTATACACCGAGAGGCAATCTATCTTGTGCGCTTCAGAATAATTTGATACAATTCACATCTAGATGAAATCGGTCGTTACTTTCTTTTCAGAAGTAAGAAGTGAACTTTCCAAGGTTACCTGGCCAAAGAAAAATGAAGTCGTCAGACTTACGAGTATCGTTCTTTTGGTTTCGGTGATTGTTGGATTTTACGTAGGAGGACTCGATTATTTGTTCACAACAGTTTTGACAAGAATATTAACTAAATAAACAATAACTATGAACGAAGACACAAAACAGCAAGAAACAGTTGCAGGAGTAGCAGAAAGAGGTATCGGACATAAAAAGATCCAGGGCCACATGATCCTTGCCCAGACAACCGATCCTAAAGCAAAGTGGTATGTAGTTCATACCTCTTCGGGCCATGAGGTACGTGTCATGGACACCCTCCGCCAGAGAGTTGAAACCATGAACCTGGAAGGTAGGGTTTTTGAAATGTTGGTTCCGACACAAGACAGAGTTATTATCAGAAGTGGTAAAAAAGCAACCATCAAGGAAAAGATTTTTCCGGGATACCTTCTTGTAAAGATGATTTTGGACGATCCGACTTGGCTTGCCGTCAGGACAACTGCCGGAATTACGGGGTTTGTAGGAGCGGGAAATAAACCCACCCCTCTTTCCGATGCTGAAGTTGCAAACATCCAGAAATTTATCAGCTCTCCCGCTCCCAGATTTAAGACCAAATTTAGTGTTGGTGAGGCTATTAAAATCGTCGACGGGCCTTTTTCGGATTTTCTTGGAACAATCCATGAAATTGATGAGGAAAAAGGTAAAGTCAAAGTTTTGGTTTCAATTTTCGGCCGCGAAACACCGGTCGAGCTTGATTTTCTACAAATTCAGAAAGTTTAATGTCTGAAAATTTAAATAAAAAAGAGGGGTTCGATTCTCCAGACTATCCCACAGTTCTTGACGTTGTTATTTGGAAAGACACCCATTATCAAGTAGTTGGCATTGCGCAGACAAAATCTTACAAAAATGACCTGTTCACTGTTCAGGGGCTGGAGGATAAAGATACACCTTTCCGAATTAAAGGTGCTAGATTCCATCGTACAATAAGCCAAGACCCACCGGAAGGAAGGGTTTATAAAAGAGAAGAAGGCGTGAGAGTTACAGGAGAACTTCTTGGCGGAAAACGACACATTTAAGGTTTTGTTGGGTCTTTCCTCGGAGCAGGCATGCCTTCAACAACCTCTTGATAAATATCTGCTACGATTTTTCCGTCTTTTCCGGTTTTGATATCAAGTCTTACTCCGTGTTGCTCGGCCGCTTTAGACAGCTTAGATGAAGAAACACTTCCTATTGGCACATCCTTAGCGACTGGTATTACCCAATCAACCTTTTCGCTAGCGTCTTCTGACATACGTATATATTACAATAATTCTACTTTACTCCGCAACTTTCCAATGATACAATGCCCTTACCTCGGTTAAATCTGAGGTAGACCACCAGGTCGAAACTTCATAATCGGTTTCCCTGTGTCTTTCTAACTAAGTTAAAATGGCAAAAAAGATCAAAACAGTAGTTAAAATCAATCTTAAGGCGGCTGAGGCTACCCCTGCTCCTCCCGTAGGAACAGCTCTTGGGCAGCATGGAGTTGCCATCATGGATTTTGTCAAACAGTACAACGACAAAACAAAAGACATGAAGGGACAAGTTGTCCCCGCGGTCATCACTATTTACGAAGACAGATCATTCGATTTTATAATCAAGAAAGCCCCTGTTTCCGACATGATTAAAAAGGCTTTGGGAATTGAAAAAGGAAGCGGTAAAACCCCGAGAGAACCAGCAGGAACCATAACTCACGAGCAGGTCAAAAAGATTGCTGAGGAAAAATTGGTTGATTTAAACACAACTGATGTTGAAGCAGCAGCCAGAATTGTTGAAGGAACAGCAAGAAGTATGGGAGTAAAAGTAGAGTAAAAGACACAAAAATTATGGGAAAAATGAAAACAGCGTTTGTCGGAGAAGACTCCAATAAAAAGAAAGAAAAAGAACAAGAAAAGGTTCACTTGGCCGGACTTAAAGGTGGTCAAAAAGTTAAAGTGGTTGAGGCAGCACCCGGCGAAGAGTCCCCGATTATTGAAGAAGGAGCTCAGAACACCGAAGTCACCAAAAAATCAAAAAAGATCGAACACATAAGGGGTAAAAAATATAAAGAATCTAAAGCTAAATTTGATCATGAAAAATTGTACAAAGTTTCTGAAGCAGTCAAACTTGTAAAAGAAACCTCTTATTCAAAATTTGACGGAACAATGGAACTACACCTTGTTGTCAAAAAGACGGGAACGTCCATCCAGATTACTCTTCCCCATCAGGCGGGTCGGGTTAAGAAAGTCGAAATCGCCAGTGAAGATACCATTACCAAACTTAAAGAAGGAAAAATTGATTTTGATATCTTAGTGGCAACACCCGATATGATGCCAAAACTTGTCCCGTTCGCGAAACTTTTAGGACCTAAAGGCCTTATGCCAAATCCCAAAAATGGAACTTTAATAAACGATCCCAAAAAGGTTAAGTCGTTTTCAACCGCAACGGTTACGTTAAAAACAGAAAGAGAAGCCCCTCTTGTACACACTGTAGTCGGCAAAACAATTCAGGCGGATTCAGAGTTGGTTGAAAATCTTGAAGCCATTCTCAAGGCTTTTGGAGGTATAAAACAAATAGAAAAAGCATATATCAAAGCCACAATGGGCCCATCAGTGAAAGTTAAGGTATAACTTTTTGGATTTGATGAATTTTGGTTTTTTGATAAACTATAACCAAATGACAGAAGAATCGACGGAAAGAGCCTTTAATCAATTGCCCCAAAAACCGATTTTAACCACCAAGGTGCTGGAAACTCCCGACTCAATTCAGAGAGAGTTTGATGTGGCTAAACTAAACCCAACTAGACTACAGGAAAAATTGGATGCCCAAAGAAGAATTGAAAAATTAAAAAAGAGTCAAATCGATAATCCCAGTTGACTTTGCGCTTCAAAAATTAGATAATACCTCTGTCCTAAGAAAGTATGCTCCAGGCAAAACTTGGCATAAGTCATACCGAGGCAAAAGCGATTTTCGCGCCTCGTGCGCGATTTTTTTTGGACAAAATATAAAAATATGAAAAAATTGGAAAAGATAGTATTTGTAGACAATTTAAAAGTTGAGCTAAAAGACGCCAAGTCGGTAATCCTTGTCAATTATGCAGGACTTGCCGTTAAACCCCAACAAGAACTTAAAAGAAGACTGGCCGAAGTTGGTGGAAAAATGGTTGTTGTTAAAAACACGCTCCTCTCCCGTGCCGGCGATGCGGCAGGATTTGACAGTAAAAATCTAACCGGCGAAATTCTTTCCGGTCAAACCGCTCTTATTATTGCAACCGACGATCCTGTTGCCCCAATTCAAGTTTTAGGAAAATTTGCCAAAGAATTTGTCAGTGCAGCCGGCGAATCAGTTCCGAAATTTAAAATCGGTATTGTTGAAGGATTATTCCAGGATTCTCAATCTCTCTCTCAAATCTCGCTTCTTCCAGGACGCGATGCACTTCTTGGACAATTCCTTGGAACGTTAATGGGTACCCAATACGGGTTAGTTGGAACATTGAATGCAAATTTGCAGAAACTGGTTTATGTGTTAGACACAGCCAGTAAAAAGTAAGGATCGGAGGTGAATTATTAAATGGCAGAAGAATCTAAAAAAGTATCAGAAAAAGTTGAAAAGATTGTGGAGGAAGTTTCTAAACTTTCTGTTTTGGAACTTTCCGAACTAGTCACAGCTTTGCAAGACAAGCTTGGTGTTTCCGCCGCGCTTCCGGTTGCAGCAGCAGCCCCAGCAGCCGCAGGAGAAGCTCCAGCAGAAGATGCCGGCAGTGCTAATAAAACAGTAGTCATGACCGATTCCGGTGCAAATAAAATTGCAGTTATTAAGGCTTTGAGGGAAATAAATCCCAACCTAACCTTAATGGATGCCAAAGGAATGACAGACACTGTTCCAGCTGAAGTTTTGAAAGATGCTAAAGCAGAAGATGCTAAGTCAGCTTCCGACAAACTTACCGCAGCAGGAGCAAAAGTGGAACTTAAATAATTTTAATTAATTTGAAGTTATTGACAGTTCTACAACAAAAGGTCCCGCCAAAAAGGCGGGATTTTTTGTTGGGTAAATTCTTTGCTTCGTATTTTCTTTGGGGTGTGAAAGCCACTATCTTTTTATAAAATGAAGGGTAAGTATTATAATCAAAATACTGTTAATTAGCCAAATAATCGACTATTTTAGATGCAACATTAATTCCTGTTGATTCCTCAAATCCTTCAAATTGACAGGCTCTATTTACTTCAAGCACAACCCACTTACCTTCTTCGTTTTTCATAAGATCTATACCACAATAATCCAATTTGAAAAGTTTTGAAGTTTCTAAAGCAATACTGTTCGCCTCTAAATCTTCTCCGATTTTATATGATTCGACCTTACCTCCTTGCGAATAATTACTCAAAAAGTTCCCGGGTAGGGCAATTCGTTTCATCGCCCCAACTATTTTTCCATTCAAAACAATAACACGCAAATCTTCAGCTTTGGGTAAAAGTCTTTGGAAAAGAAGGGTTTTAATTTTAAAGTTCGAATTAAATGTTTTAAAAAGTTTAAGAAGGTCGGAGTCTTCTGATATTTTGAAAACCCCAATTCCACTACTTCCGATAATGTCCTTAGCGATATACGGATACGCGTCTACACTCCATTTTTTGAGTTCTTCAATTGATGTAAAACTAAAACTCTCGACAACCGGAATGCCTGCCAGGGCTAAATTAATATATTGAGTGGTTTTATCTAATGAAGGCCATTTACTAAATGATTTTTCATTTAATAATTTTGATCCTTTTAATTTAGACCACACAATAATCGCAGTCCGGATTGGATTATATACACTATCCTCCCCCAACCCCCGCAAAAAAATCCCATGAGGGACAGGCATTTCTTCACCTTTTAATTTGAGTTCGAATTCCCCTGTTGTATAAACAATGTTTATGTCGTTGTATTTAATCACCCGAAGATTGATGTTCTTATTTTTTGCTTCCTCGATCAACCTTTTTGGGGCATAAGCTTTCGGGCCGTGGGTAAATAGAATAATATCCAAATCAAATTTTTTCATAACTCGCCATTATATTATATTTTTGACGAAAAATTTTGGACAAGTGCATTCAAAAAATTATCTCTATTTTTCATCTCCCACTTTGGAAAACCTATCTGATCATTTATCTCAAATATTTTGGGATTGCCATCTTTGTCTATACCAAAATCGAGACTGAATATCGGGTTGTCGTATTCTTTGTAAAAAATTTTGGAAATTATTTTAACTATTTTCTTAACAGATTCCGGAACCTTGGAATAATCAACCTCCGTTAAACTACCTCCCTGAGCAGCATTGGCTAAAAGTGATCCTTCGGCGGGAACTCTTACGTGACACCAAACAGCCTTTCCATTAACTACAACTATTCTTAAATCATGTCTTCCCGAAGTTATATTAGGAACTCCATTTGAAGTATCAATAAATTCCTGAAGTATGTATTTTTTTCCTTCTTTTTCCGGACTAAAATTTTTCAAATCCTCTTTTAACCCTATAAAAATCCCCTTGCCACGAAGACCGTCATATGGTTTTAAAACGACATTGTCAGTTGTTATTTTGCTAACTAGTTTAGCAGCGTTTTTTAAATTTCCTACCCAATACGTTTTGGGCATATAACTCGATAACTTAAGATATGTTTCCCATTTATTACAGGTCAATTCCTTAAACTTTCTGATATTTACAACTTTTAGGCTTTTCTCATTTTTGGGTGGGAATAACAAATTTCCTACCCAATCAAAAACTAAATCTAGTCTAACCGTTTCTTCTACTCTCACAAATTTTCCATTTTTAAATAACCATGCACCATCAAAACCGTTGCCTCCCTTGTACGTTTTTCTGGTAAGAATATATACTTTCCAACCCTCGGCCTGGCATAATTCTAATAGCCGAAGATAAACCGGTAATTTCTTCCCGATGTGGCTTAGTGGAGCAACCCCTTCAAAACTTCTGGAAAAACACATTCCAAATCTAATCATTGACATTTTCCTTATTTAAAAATTTGGAAACCTCATCAATTTCCGGACTAACGGTTTTATCGTAATTAAATCCTGGCCCCCTATTAACTTCGAGAACAAAAACTTTTCCTGTTCCTTTTTCAATTGCGATATCAACTCCACCTATTTGAATATTTAAACTTTTTACCGCACTGACCGCGATTTTCTGGATTTCGCGACTTATAGAGCTAACATCCAGATATTCTTCATTCTGATTTAGATTGGAATAATTTAATTTTAGTGAACTGTAATCTCTTGGAACTTTTGTGTGAACAACTTTTACCGCGTCTCCCAAAACCAAGAACCTGTATTCACTTTCTAATGGGATATATTTTTGAAAAAGATATTTTGCGGTTCTTTGCTTTTCTCCAATTTTTTTGGGTAACTGGTCAAACTGTTTCTTATTAGAAATGGAGTAAATTCCGGTCATATGTTGACCAACCAACTCTTTGGCAATGATCGGAAAACCCATTTTGTTAATAATATAGTCTTCATATCTCTTTATACTTTCGCCCATACAAAAAATTGTTTGCGGCACAGGAATTCCAGCAATCGATAACTTTAAATATGATGTTAGTTTATCCCCCGAAGCTCCAATTTCACTAAAACTTCTATCAAAATAGGTAATTCCCAATTTATCAAGACATCGGGCAAGACTTCCTGCTAAGGAAAAATGAGAATGGTCTGCCCTACGGATGTAAACCAATTTATATTCGGTTACATCAATTCCTTTTACAAGAATTTTTATATTCTGCCCATCAACATTGAACATAAGATCTGTGAAACATGCAACCTGCGCATTTGCTTCGTTACCAAGAAATTTGACCTTAGGACCAATTTTATCAACAAGAATTAATATTTTTTTCATCATTTTATGTAAACACTTAGTTTGTCTGATCGTCTACCTTAACTAAAAAACCCTGAAGATCACGTCGTCCAATAATAAAGATCTTTTTCAAACCTTTTCTGTTTGATACGGAGGCTATTGTATTAATCCTTCTTCCCGCCAGGTAGAAACTAATATTAATAACCGCTCTTTCCTCAGATCCCAAAGCGCTTTTAAAAACTTTTGTCCAAAGAATATTATTTTTTTGCAGAAGACCATTATTCTCTGCAAAAGTTTTATCTATTGAGCTTCTCCATGCACCCGTATCGATCTTCGCAGTTACCTCTACTCTGCGTCTTTCTGGTGTCACAATTTTGACTGTTTCGTCATTTCTGATTGTCTTAATACCCTCTTGAGCGGCCTTTCTGTTCTCAAATCTTCCTGCAAAAAGCGCCTTAGCAAGCATTACTCCTCGTTCTGCATCGGTAACATCTAGGTCTTCGACCCTTTCCAGTCTCTTTTTAAGTCCCTCCCCATTAGCCAGCTGAATTTGAAGCCCGGGTTGAGCGTTAAGTTCCAAAACCATAGGGCCTTTTTCCGGATGAATTACAATATCAACCCCTAAATATCCCAAATGCGAAGCTTCCTGGGCTCTGACCGCAGTTTCCAAAACCGCATCCCAACCGGGTATTTTTATTCCCCGAAGTTTACGTTCTGTCCCCGGTTTGAATACAATTTCCTCTCCATGCCAAATAGCTTTTGTTGTAATCCCTGTGGCAATATCAATACCAACCCCAAGCGCCCCCTGGTGCAAATTGGCACGTCCGCCGGATTCTTTCGTGGGAAGCCTGAGCATTGCCATTACCGGAATTTTATTAAAAATAATAATACGTATATCAGGAGTGCCGCGATATGCCCATCTCCTGAAAACTTTAGCACGCCCCACATACTCCTGTATAAAAGCAACGTCGGGAACATTCCCCATCGAATAGGCTCCTTCCAGAATATCCAGTGTGTGGAGCTTGAGATCATCGGCCTTTATTCTCTCTTTTTGGGTAGTTAACCATCCTCCATCCTTGAGTCCTCTTTTTACTACAATAATCCCCTCTCCTCCCATACCACGGCTGGGCTTCAAAGCAAATTTGGGTGGAAGGGAATTCCAGTCAAATTCCATAACCTGCCTGGGATCGGTAAGTTTTTTATAAATTTTAGGGTGGGCAACACCAGCTTTTTTTAATATCCTTGCAGTTTGTATTTTTGAATCGGCAATGTTTTTACCACGCCTAGTATTATATTTATGCGCAAACAACTGACTTCTAGCATTCAAGCCAAGAATGGATGAGACTTTCATTTAGTTTCAGGTTTATGACCTAATAAGTTTTCTAAAACGGTAAAACTCCATGACCCTAAGACCGGTGTATTTCCCGAGGATCAAGTCGGCGAGAGCAACCAAGAAAAGGGATGCTTCGGGGTTTAGAAGTACATATTGCCTTAAAGGTTGGAGAGTTAAAAATAGATAAGAAATTATGGATAATATTAATGTCTCAAAAGTCAGGCTGACGGCTGTTTTAGCACTTTTCCCAAGTTGAACTCTACTGAAATCTTCTGCCAGAAGAATCAAGACAAGTACCGCAAATATCGAAACGTTGGCAAGAGCAGAGAAATTAAGCAGAGGGGCCATAAAAAGAACACCTAAAACTCCAAGCACAACCGCCCAAAGAATAAAAGACATTCTGGGAAGATATTGAAGTTTAAGCTTAAGTTTACGAAGAACCAAACGAACAACTGTCGACACGGTAACAATAACTAAGAAAAGGCCTATTCCCACAATGGGTCCCGTTGCTACAAAAACCACCGACAAAGCTGCAGGAAGAAAAATTCCAAATCCCCTAATTCCCACAACGTTGCGCGAAAAAGCTATAACAAAGGTTACTATTGGCAAAAGGAGAAGTAAAACCAAAGTATTTGCGGGGACACCCGAGGCGACTGCTCCACGAATGGCATGTTTGATAGGATTAAACGGCCAGGCTGAGCCAAGTCTCTGATTTTCCAACAGCATTTCCAAAGGGCCAAGTGATTCAGAACTTTTTTGGGTAATATCAACTGGAGGCGCGACAGGAGTTGGTTCTAATGTTGCGATCGGTGTGGGAGAAAGTATAGGACTGGGAGTCACAGCCACCACAGGCAACGAGCCCGATGCGGCCAATACCAAGACTATAGCAAATAGCAAACCAATTAGTTTTCGCATGGAAGTAAACTTTTTGAAAGTATGTATATTGTAGCACAAACTGACTTAAAAATCTCTATGCACAAGGCTAAGTCTTTGGTATACATAAAGTACTTCTTGAATATAGGCTACGCACAGGCATATAATTAAGTTTCGCCGCAATCTCACTCCGCAAGGAGTGTTTTTGGCGTTCAATCCCCCTTCGCGAAACATGTTCGCTTCGGCGGGATTTCGCCCCTAGACCCACGAGGTCATGGACCATTCGAGAAATTGTAGGCTCAAAAATATGTGGAAAACATTTAAGACATTTTACGGTTTTATACTAAAGCGTCGCCTGGTTTTTGCCGGGTTTGTTTTGTTGATTTTACTCTCAGCTATTGTCAATTCAATTATCCCCTACTTTTATAAGATATTTGTAGACGCAATCCCTTCACTTGATACGGGAAGGCTCCTTTCTATTGTATATATTTATGTTGGTGTTGCTGGGGCTGGGCTTATTGTCGATATTTTTAGTTATTTTGTTGGAGATATTATTCTTTTTAGAGCATCTGCCGATGCCAGAAAAAAAGTTTTTAAACACGTACTAGATCTTGATTTTCTTTTCCACTCCAATAAAAGTACAGGAAGCCTGATTTCAGCTTTCAAACGAGGTGATGGTGCCTTTTTTGAGTTATTCCATGTAATACACCATAGAATTTTTGGGGTATTTGTAGGATTTGGAGTTATGGTTTATTTCTTCACCAGACTTAGTCCAATGATAGGAATTATTACGGCGGTAACGATGACTGCCACGCTAATTGTAGCCAGATTCCTTATCAAATATAACGTAAAAAAGAGGGGTGAATTCAATAAAGAAGAGGACAAGATCTCAGGGATTATTGGAGACAACATGATAAATTACGAAACTGTTAAGCTTTTTGCTCAGGAAAAACGTGAGGAGGCAAGGCTTTCTACAGCTTTTGTAACCTGGACCAAGGCTCTTTGGGGGTATGGAAATTCATTTAGGCTTGTTGATATTTCTGTCGGAGCACTAATTAACATAAGTATGTTTTCAATTCTATTTATTACGGCCAAATCTGCCGGTGGGGGGCACTTAAGCGTTGGGGATTTTGTACTAATTGCATCATTCACCTCGTCACTATTCCCCCGACTTTGGGATTTGGTCTGGGGGTCCCGTGATCTAGCTAAAGCTTATTCGGATATTCAAACATACTTTGGTCTTCTAGATAATGAGATTGAGGTAAAAGATTCCGAAAAACCAATTGATGTTGGCCATGTTTACGGAGAAATTGAACTTAATGACGTTAAATTCTCATACAAAAACAGAACAAAAAACGCCATTGACGGATTCAATCTTAAAATAGAACAAGGGCAATCGGTGGCCTTCGTCGGCAAGAGCGGATCAGGAAAGACAACTCTCGCAAAGCTACTTATGAGATTCTATGACATTAATTCAGGTGAGATTTTGATTGATGGAATAAATATTAAAGATTTTAGAAAAAGCACATTAAGAGGGTTTATTGGCATGGTTCCTCAAGAACCAATTCTTTTTAACAATACAGTTTCATATAACATTGCCTATGGTTTTCCTAAAGCTAAGCTTTCAGAGGTAAAGACAGCGGCACGCTTGGCTAATATCGATGATTTTATTCAGAGTCTTCCCGAGAAATATAATACTGAAGTCGGCGAGCGCGGAGTTAAGCTCTCCGGAGGTCAAAAACAGAGATTGGCAATCGCAAGAATGATCCTAAGTGACCCTGATATTGTTGTTTTTGACGAGGCTACAAGTCAGCTTGATAGCGAATCCGAAAAGCTGATTCAGGATGCTTTCTGGAAGGCTCGTGCCGGAAAAACTACTATAATTGTCGCCCATAGGCTCTCAACTATTATGAGAGCAGATAAAATTGTGGTTATGGAACACGGCCAAATAAAAGAAACCGGAACTCACGAGAGTTTGTTAAACCAAAAAGACAGTCTCTACTCTCACTTCTGGAATCTACAAATAAAGCTCGACTAGCTCGCTTTCATACCCTTCTTTCTAAGAGTTTGTGTAAACTTAATTAAAGGTGAAGTTCTTATTCTTCTTTGGACTGCATCCCTAGTAACCAAAGTACGGCTTCTTTTTTATAACGCCTGTCTCCCCTGGAGTTAATACGGATAGCGGGAAGTTTGCCTCTTTTTCCCCAGCGCTTGATCGTTAAAGGAGAGACTCTGAGAAGTTCACTAACTTCTCTCACTGTAAGTAAATCCGGAAGATCTTCCAACCTGATTTTCTTTTTAGTATTTTGATCCATTTTTATACGGTCACCTGCCTAACACCTATCTATCTTAGTCAGAAGATAACAAAGTAGTTCAACAGTGTCAATAGTCAATTAATAGAATTGAGGGCAAAGAAGAAACTGACTCAAAAGGCTCTGGCCAAAAAGCTTGGAACAAAACAATCTGCAATTGCCAGGCTTGAATCCGGGCGCGCCAATCCCACTTTGGAATTCATGCAGAAAACTGCTGAGGCGTTGGATAAAAAACTCGTTATTAGTTTTGAATGATTACTTCCCCGCTACGAAAAATTTAGAATTTTATGCTACCCTTTCTTTAAGTGCTGAGTAATACTTTTGGAGATAATCTTCTGCCCTCTCCCAATGTACTTCTCCCATTCCAGCAAGAGCTAAATTCTTCTCAACCCCGGCCAAAACTCTTAAATGAGCCGCTTTGGTAGCCTGGAGAAATGAAATTCTGTAAACTTCAGCAAGATGTTTACAGGCGATGTCTTCAGCCTCAGATGCTGAGGCCATACTGTCTTTTTTGAACATTTTTCTGTTAAAATCCACCTCCATGGAGGCGACTATTTTAGGCTCAAAAGCTAGTTTTATTTCCCCTTTTATGAGTTTGTAGAATTTTTTCATTTTTTCTTCAGCTTTCTCCCACTTTTCGTCCCTTTCCTCAATAATTGCCTCAACAAAATATTTAGCCGCCTCTTTGGCTAGCTCTTTGGAAAGACTATATTGCTCTTTAAGATGTTTCATTGCATAGTCCCTGAGTCTTACACCCTCAGGAATCTTGGAAAGCCTCCACCAGGAAAGCTCAAGTCTAGCTGTAATTTTAGGATCAAAGGTAAGATGTTCGACCTTGTCATTTCCCCCAAACCTGCGTCTACGCCTTGAGTAATCAAGAATAATATCTGCAAGTTTTCTGGGGGTCATATCGGGAAGATTGGATAGCTCCCAATAATACTCCGCATAATTTAACTGCCATGGTAAAAATCCGGAAGTCCTCTGTTCTCCTGAAGTTCTCAAAAACAGATCAATATAAGGATAAGGCTGGTCTTTTGTATCAAGGTATGATGTAAAAAGCTTTTCATTAATCTTTTTTGAAGGAATTTTGTCATCCACAATTTTTCTGACAGCACGCAAGATTTCATCATGCCCGCCATAATCCAAGGCTACGTTAAAAACATGGCTTTTGTTATTTTTGGTTTTTTCCTCAACTTCCCTGATATAGTCAACAAGTTCCGACGGCAGCCTATCCTCACGGCCCAAGTGAATAAAACGGATATCATCCTCCATTGCTTCTTTTTCAACTACGCTAACCATTTTCCTAAATAGTTTAAAAAGATATGAAATTTCATCGGGAGATCTGTCCCAATTTTCGGTAGAAAAACCCCAAACGGTAAAAGTATGAACCCCCCAACCCCTGGAAGCTTTAGCTATTTTCATACCGGCTTCAAAACCTGCTTTGTGACCCGAAAGAGTCGGGAGACCTCTTGCTCTAGCCCAGCGGCGGTTACCATCAAGAATTATCGCAATGTGGTTGGGAACAATAGTCCCCTTTGGAAGTGTAATTTTATCCTCGGACATAACAAGTATTATACATTAATCATCTTCAAAATAATCTTAAACCAAGGAGTGTGTTTTTTAGGATCCTTTACCACGTCTTTTTTTAGTTTCCTTATTTCGACCCACTTATAACTTTCAATTTCATCAGGATTTGGTTTAATCGGTCCTTCATGGCTTCCGCTAAATACATGGTCAAGTTCATGTTCTCCCCAATCCCCACTCTCCATTTTAGCTTTGTAGATGAAGGAGAATACTTCTTTAAGCGGGGTTTTGAAGCCAAGTTCCTCATAAATCCTTCTTTCAGCTGCTTTTTGGTAGGTTTCTTTTGGATATGGATGTGTGCAAACCGCATTGCTCCAACTTCCACCCCAAGTTGGTTTTGAGGCAGCCCTTTTGGTTATGAGCATTTTAGTTCTGTCTTTGTCGAATACTACTATTGATATAGCCCTGTGAAGCGGAACCGGAATCTTGTGAGCAGCAAATTTTTCCTTAAAACCCAAAACATTATCTTTTTCGTCAACCAAAACAATAGGTTTTGCTGTTTTTCTCATTTAAGAATGTGTGTCCCTTCTGAGGCCTTGTTTACAATAACTTTTTTGACTCCCGGAATTTTTTTAAGCTTTATTCTGACCTTCTTGACGTCCTTGGACAGGCAAATGATATGCACATTGGGGCCTGCATCAATCGTAAAATAAGTTTCTAGGTCCTCCTCCCGCCAGGTAATAACAGATTGCATGATTTCTAAAGTTTTAGGTAACCAATAAAATAGTGGAGGTTTACTTGTCATCATTACTGTGTGCATATTTATAGCCTCCTCCTCTAGAATCCTGCCAAACTTTGTAAAATCCTTATTTTTCAGAGCCGATTTAATCTCTTTGACTTTTTTATTCATTCCCAAAATCCTTGCTTTATAAAAAGGACTACTGAAAGCCTTCGTATGTCCCTCGGTTGAACTAACTTTTTTGGCTTTTTCCCCTACTACCACAATTGTGTCGCAGATATCCCAATATCCCGGAGCTTGTAGCGAATAAGCATATGAATCACCACTTTTGACACCCGTCTTCCATTCAACAAAGCCATCAGGAATGGAACGGCAAGCAGAACCAGAACCAAGTCTTGCCAAAACTGAAAGCTCTTTTTCCGAAAGATTAAGACCAGCAGCCTTTGTGCCCGCGACAGTCAAAGCAGCAAAACCTGAAGCAGAAGACGCCATTCCTGCACCTTTCGGAAAATTATTCTTACTGACAACCTCCGCAAATGTATCAATTCCTGCCATTTTTCTAATAAGATTGAGGTGATCAACAATTCTTTCTTTCTCATTGCCTTCAACACTTTTACCATCAATTACTATCAAGTCTTTACTTAACTTATTGTCAAACTCCACAAATGTTTCCGTATAAGCCTCTGAAAGGTTCATGGAAATGGAGGTATTGGCCGGAATTCTTAACTTTTCGTTTTTTTTACCCCAATACTTAATAAAGGCAATGTTTGATGGCGCGCGTGCTTTAACTTTCATTTTTCTATTCTAACTCCTTCCGCATTAAATTTAACATCAAGAACTACTCCACCAGATTTTTCAATAGCCTTTTTAACTTTTGCAGTTTTTGATTTATCTGCCAAGGCGATCATACAGTCTCCTCCGCCGGCACCGGATAATTTGGCTCCGAAAGCCCCAGTCTGCCTTGCCGAACCGATGAGATTATCTAGTTCAGGAGTGCTCACAGATAACTTATATAAAAGTTTTTGATTTTCGTCCATAAGTTCGCCCAATTTTGGATAATCCGTATTTTCCAAGGCTATTTTGGCAGCTCTCACAAGCTTTTCTATTGAATCAAAAATCTCGTCAACTTTTTTCTTATTGTTTTTATGAAGCCCAGCTACCTTTCTGACCAGAGTCGCAGTATCTGCTTTAATGCCTGTATACCCAACAACAAGCGGCAATTCCTTTGTTTTGAGAGGCAATATTTTCTTTCCCCCACCAACAAAATATATCGTACCGCCCCAAATGGCTGCCGCTAAATCAAATCCCGATCCCACCCCCTGAACTTCCAAAACAGTTTTATAACATATATCAAACAGTAATTTATTGCCTACTTCTATGTCAAAAATCTCTGATAATGCTTTAATCGTGGAGACGGTCACTGCTGAAGAACTTCCGAATCCGAACAAACTTGAGAACCCACTTTTTGTTTCCAGGTTAAGCCCACTTTTTACTTGGTATTTTTTGAAAAAGTTCTCAACAGCTTTTAAAACAAATTTAATCTCCTTCGGATACTCGATTTTTCCTAAGTCGGATATCTTGAGAGAATAATCCTTTACTTTGACCTCAGGAGCATTAACAGTTATTGAACTTCCGCCAATTTTTTCAACCCGGACGCGTATTCTTTGGTCAACTGCAGTAACGATGCAGGGCTTTCCATAGATAACTGCGTGTTCACCAAAAAGCATCAATTTGCCCGGTGCCGAAACTGTAATTTTATTTTTCAATTCTTACACCCTCCTCTCCAATTTTAACCGAAAAAAGATCTAATTTATTGTCTTTTGCAAATTTTAATAATTTATCGGAGTCATTATGATAAACAATAACCATACCGGAGCTTTCTTTTTTACCACCCGCACCTGTTATTTTTGCAGCACCTCCGATTTTTTCAATTTTACGAATTATATTTTTAGTTGTCGGGGAAACTACATCCAGTTTTTCCAATAGTTCTTCATTATATTTAACCAATTCATCGAAATCGGAATTACTATCATTTAACAGCAGGCCTAGAAACTCTTTTGTTATCTTTTCAATCCCTCTAAATACTGTATCAAAATACGATTTTCTACCTCGATAGAGATCAGAAACATGGGTCACCATTTCCTTGGTTGATTCCACAGGTTTACCGGTATTAAGAAGGTATATTTTGGGAAACTTTGTTTTCGGAACTATAACTTTAAATGTTTTGAGATTCTCACTTTCTTTTCGATACCATAGAAAGCCACCGTAAGTACAAATAGTGTTATCAACGCCACTCGGACTGCCGTGATGCTTTTTTTCCAATTTATAGGCTAACTCATTTATTTTCGGGAGATCTATCTTTTTTATTCTTAAAGCTGACGTGGCAACGGCGAATGCCGCAGAAGAACCCATTCCCGCCCCTATCGGAATATCAGAGGTTATTTTGTCGTCTTTTCCAGATCCTTCAATAGACAGCCGTCTATCTATTGCCGTAACCAAGGCCGGATAGCCGTAGACAACTGCATGTTCCCCCGAAATTATTAATTTACCCGGCGCCGAAAACTTAAGTTTTGCTCTCATTGATTTTTTCTAAAAGTAAATCTAAGACTTGGTTTTCCAAAACAACGGAACCCGTTGCAACCATTTCCCAATACTCTCTACCCTCTTTTGTGTCCGGTTGCAAAGCTTCCGGCGGAACCATACTAGGCTCCTTATCGGTACCAATATTGACAAATTCTGTGCTCATAAATTAATCACCTCCCAGGTTTTTGTATTTTACACCAAAAACACACTTTAAGTAGAAATTACAAAATGATACACTCTATTAGTCTTATAAATGCCAAAAAATACTCAAAAGGGCCCTGGTAAATCTTTCACCATTGCCCCATTTGAAAAAATTTACAAAGAATTTGCCTTGCCTTTGACTAAGTTTGTAATGAAAAGGATGGGGGCCAACGAAAGACAGGTTGAGGAAGTGGTGGAAGAAACGGTTGTGGCGGCGTGGAAAGGTTGGAATACCTTTAGGCACAAAAGTAGTTATTTTACCTGGCTTTGCAGGATCGCCTTAAATAAAATTGCCGATTATTACCATGACCAAATCAACCATAATTCAAAACTAATTGTTCCTTTCATCGAAGCTTTGACTGATACAGACAACAGATCCCTGTCCCCCGAAGAATCTTTGGCACTTAAAGAACTGAGAAAATCCGTCAACAGTTGTTTGGATCTGATGTCTCCCGAAAAGCGTAAACTTCTGCAATTCAGGTACTGGTATGACCTTTCCTACACTGAAATAAGTAAAATCTTGGGTATCTCCGAGCGTGCAGTTGAGGGACAAATCTATAGGGCCAAGACTGAGTTTGCAAAAGTGTGGACTAATAATTCTAAGTAAATAATTTGTAGACAAAGACTCTCCAAGGAAAAATTACCACCGCATTAATTACACGCGCCACTCTCCTGGGCTCACTAATGAGCCTCCAAAGCCACTCAAGACCAAATTGAACCATCCATTTTGGCGGGAGTGGAGAAAGACCTCCAACATAACGGAAAGCCCCTCCTACGGCCATTGCGCCGCCAATACTCAGCTTTGAAAGGTTCCCATGAATCCAAATCTCCTGCTTGGGATTACCAAAGGCTACAAAAAGAAACTGAGGTTTGAATTCATTAATCCGAACAATTACTTCAGCTTCTATTTTTTTATCAATATCAGATATAGCTTTTGCGTCATTATCGAGTCTGGGCCCTTTATTGTATTCAATTTTGAGGTTTGGGTCTTGAAGTTTGAGTTTTGAGGCTGCACGGGCAGCTTCATCATTAATTCCGCCCAGTAAAAATATTTTCCAGTTTTTCTTTTCGGCAAGTCTAATAAGTTCCATAAACAGTTCCCTGCCTTTAATAATTTCTAATTTAGGATCGGCCAATTTAAGACCTATTCCGTCCGGAATTGACAGGTTGGCCGAGTTAAGCGCAATTTTTAGTTTTTTATTCCTCTGAGCCATCAAAATGAGCTCAGGATTGGGTGTAACTATATAGAACCTATCATTATGGGATATTAAGTTCTCCACTCGTGCTAGCACTGAGGAAGTTGTTGTGCTATTTACATTAATTTCCATGATTTTGCCGGTTTCACGGACTTCTTTGGTCATTGTTATAGTATCTTTTAACATCTCAGGGTGATTATATATCTTATAGATTTTGTATAAAAATTGCTTTGCCTCATTTTTACCGCAGTCTATTATATCTTATATTTAATTGCAAATTATTACTTGTCAAATACTAATTACATCAAATACTACAGGAAATATTCTAAACAATTATTCTTTTCTTTTTACTTGGAATTGTGTATATTTTTTGTTCAATTTTCGATATTCAATTTCTGTCAGTTATCCTCAATCGACTAACATTTTATTTGATCTAGGTATAATCTTATTATAAGTCTTAACTATTGAAAATTTCACTATTGGAATTTCATTAAAAATTAGTTATTAGAAATTAGAAATTTTAAGTCTTATAATACAAAATATTCCCTATTTCTCCCTATACCCTATAACTAGGTACCTGTCATCACCCTTTTGTTGTAACACTTCTTTTCCAAAGCTCTATGTTTTCCAAAACAAGCCCCGTTCCCCTGACAACACAAAGGAGTGGTTCATCGGCAACATGCGCAGGAACACCGGTTTCTTCGGTCATCAGCTTATCAAATCCACGAAGAAGCGAGGTTCCCCCGCTCATAATGATGCCTTTATCGATAATATCCGCGGCAAGTTCGGGCGGAGTATCCTCTAGAACCCCTTTTACGGCATTTATCACTTGCATTAAAATAGGCCTAATAGCCTCGGTAACCTCGTTTGAGGTAAGGATTATTGTTCTTGGAAGCCCAAAGACAAGATCTCGGCCTGAAATTTCCAGTTTTTCCACTTTCGGGGTGGTTACGGCTGAGCCTATTTTCAGTTTTATGTCTTCTGACGTTTGATCCCCGATAATTAAATTGTGCTTCTTTTTAAGATAGTTTTGGATTGCCTCATCGATTTTGTTGCCGGCAACGCGGGCCGATTTATGAATAACAACCCCGCCAAGAGAGATAACCGCAGCCTCAGTTGAGCCTCCTCCGATATCTACAATCATATGTCCCGATGGTGCCGAGACGGGAATCTGAGCCCCAATCGCGGCAGCTAAAGGTTCATCTATAAGGTATGCATGCGATGCCCCGGCAGAGAGAGTGGCATCAAGAGCCGCACGGCGTTCTACTTGGGTACATCCTGCAGGCACGCAAACCATGACATCGGGCTTAAAAAATTGAAATCTCCCCACAACTTTACCTATAAAATATCTGAGCATTGCCTCCGTTACCTGGTAGTCGGCAATCACCCCATCTCTCATGGGGCGGCTGGCAATAAGAGCTTCCGGAGTCCTTCCCAACATTTTTTTAGCTTCTTCTCCCACGGCTACTACTTTATTGTCGTCTGCAGAAATGGCTACAACTGTAGGTTCATTTACTACCAAACCCTCTCCGGCAACCCAAACAAGGGTATTGGCAGTTCCCAAGTCTATGGCAATATTTTTACGAAGCATAAGTGAGTAGATTATAGCAGATTCAAGAAGGCTCTAAATTACAAGTAGTCTCGAATCCT
>Ga0209518_1000735_pt1 | contig 40691 bp, 54 predicted proteins | sample RifGroB1_FD_183993 | JGI IMG/M metagenome (GOLD analysis project Ga0209518, IMG submission 183993) | Groundwater microbial communities from Rifle, Colorado, USA - Groundwater B1 (SPAdes) (version 2) | ecosystem: Environmental > Aquatic > Deep subsurface > Groundwater | place: Rifle, Colorado...
CAGTATCACCACCTGGAAATATGCGGAATTGTTTATGTCGCCGCTTCCAAGCGGGGCCAGCGTGCAATTTTGGTATCGGGTGGACAAAACAGGAAGTTTCATTCAAGCATATACGGCAGACGGAAGCACCAGCTTTTCAACCGCAAGTGGAGACAAGGTTGTTTTCAGGATAGGTGTGGATGGGGAGATATTTGAACCTAAGATTGTTTTAGTTCCCACTGTAAATAGTAGTCCCGAAGTGTTTAGGTGCAGGATATTTTTTGAATAATATGGCCGAAGAGAAAGTCTACCATCCAACAGAAATAGCTGATAATCCCTTTCCAGGCCAAGAGGGAGCAATTGGAACAGACACTTTGGCTGGAGTGGGTGGCCAAGTTGTCACGGCAGAAAAGATTAAAGATAATCCATTTCCGCAAAAGAGAGTGGCGGTTGAGTTGTTGTCTGTAACTTTTAATACAAAGACCAAAAAGATACTAGCAGAGTATAAATTTAGTCCATCGGGGGCAATTCAAATAGGGGAATTGGTAGCTGGTGTGTCAGGTGATTTAAGGATTTCTCCAGATGGAATAGTAGCTAGAGATTCTGCGGGGAATACTACTTTTGTTTTAGATGGTACTGATGGAAGTGCGGTGTTCAAAGGAGAAGTGCGGGCAGGAACATTTATCTCAGGATTAGTTATAGTGGGAGACAATAGTGTTGTAATAGATGGTGCAAATAGAAGGCAGGTTTTTTATGATGCTGATGGAGTCCCACAAATTATCATAGGGAACGCATAATGGCTCAAGTATTTAAAATAGCTCTCCCCGGGTATAACGCTCTTACTGACACTGATCCTAACCATTTCGCCCTATATGTGGATCAGTTAGTTGACTATGTTTTGATTAAAGAAAAATTGGCAGCTACTGTCTCAGTTACCTCTTCACTCACGATTGCCCATGGATTGAGTTATGTGCCATTTTGTTTAGTATTTTTTGAAATTTCAAGTGGAGTATGGAGAAAAACCATGGGCAATCCAGCCGATGGTATAGGGGGTAGCTTCACTATTGATTCTACCAATTTAACCCTTTACGGTACTGGAAATTGCTCCTATCGCATTTTTTATGATAACTTAACATGATACAAGTAGTAAAAGTAGCTAAAATAGGCAAAAGTGCAAATTCCACTGATCCCAACGACTACATTTTCCATTCCAATTACAACACTTTTAAAATAATTCTTGAAGGAACTAAGTCTGTGACGCTGGCTGCCTCGACTAATAACCAGTCCTTTACACAGAGTCATGGCCTAAGACCTACAATTCCAGTGGTGGCCGCTTTTGCCAAAAGATCTACCGTCAGTCAGGTTTTTGCACCTAACGGCGTGGATGTTGAGTCATTTGGAGTCCCAATAGGGTTTAGCGGTGATATCAGATTTAATTATGTTGCGGCCGATAATACTAACATTTTTTTTAATTTTAACAATGCGAAGGTATCAACGGTCGATGTTAGTATTAGATACTTTGTGTTAGAAAAAGTTTAGCTATGGCTACATTTACAAAACGGGTCCTGGCTAGTGTAGACGACGGTTACTATGCTGCTGGGTGGTTTAACAATACATCAACCTTTAGGTTTGGGAGATCTTTTGCGGGGACCGCAGTTATTGGAGCTGTCCGGTTTAATAACGTATCAATTCCTCAAGGGGCGACTATAACTTCAGCAAGTATTCAGCTCAGAGCAGAGAACACCGACAGTGATGTGGTTGAGTCAAGAATTTATGGTTTAAATGAAGACGATACTGCTGACTTTTCTTCCGATCCCACCGGAAGGCCGACCACGACTGCAACAGTGGAGTGGAATTTCAGTAGTGGAACCACTGTTAATACGGATTATACGTCTCCAGGTATAGCTTCAGTAGTTCAAGAGATTGTCAACAGAGCTGGCTGGGCATCTGGTAATGACATGGGTTTTTTGATTAATGGTGATGATGGTAGTGCTAACGACAAGATATTAGATTTTAAGGCATATGATGGAGATACCACCAATTGTGCTCTTTTGACCGTTGTATATGTAGGGGCTTCTCCATCTGCATCACTATCTCCTTCAGCATCCGCTAGTGGGTCCGCATCCGCATCAGCATCGAAATCTGCCAGCTTATCAGAGTCTCCATCTCCGTCTCCTGCTCTACCGTTTTTTGGCCTGAAAATAGCAAAGCCCGGTATAAACGTTTTGGAAACAGGTAACCCGACTGATTTGATTTTCAGTTCTGACTATGGCACCTTAAAGTACTTTACCAAACAGACAACGTCTTTCACCATAGACGCTAACAACGGGCAAATTGGAGGTTCGGCGACCTACACCCATAACCTCGGCTACTATCCATATGTAGAAGTACTTGTGTCGGTTTATATCGGTGCAGCAACTGGAATCTATGAACTTTGTCCCTTTGCCGGTGCTGGAGCCACCGTGCTTTATGATGCTACCTACAAGATTACTACTAGCCAGATAGTGCTTTACGGTCAAATTGACGGTGTTTCCAGCAGTGTATGGAATTACGACTTTATTATCTTTGTCTACAAAAACGACTTAAACCTTTCATAAGAAATAAAAAACAATTGTTGCCTTCCAATAGTTTGGTGTCTTAACCTTGTCTCATGGACTTATTCAGTGATTTAATCACGGGAGTACAAGACGACCTGACGGTGGGTAACGAATCTTCCCTGTTTCCTTTGGCACTTGTAAAAAGAGCTATCAATCGTGCCTACCGCAAATCAGCCAGCCTTTTTAGATGGCCGGAACTTGAAGATGCCAAAAAAACTTCTTCCGTAGCCAGCCAGGAGTATTACGACTTTCCTCAAACATGGCAAACCGATTCTATCTGGAGGCTCGAAATGGATAGCGATCAGTGGGGAGAAGACCCAGATGGCAGCCCCATGTCTTATGAGGATTATCTTCAGTGGCGGGCAGACGATGATAATGCCGACAGTACCGACAAAAAGTGGTCTGTTCAGTACCGCAGGTACTTTATCTATCCGGTTCCCACCACCAATGGGACTAACAATATAGTTGTATGGGGACAGAGAGTACCGGATGCTTTATCAAGCGATGGAGACGCAACCATTTTTTCCTACTCTATGCCGGAATGTAACGAGGCGATTGTATTGGAGGCGGTGGCTATCCTCAAAGCTAAAGGTGAAAACGAAAAAAGCTCCGGATTCAAGAGTGCCGAAGCCAAGCAGATTCTTGCAGTGGCTTGGGGTAAAATAAGGCAGAATCAGGCCAAGTATGAAAAAGTACAACCTTTCTTTGAGGTTGACGATATGTTTGGCCCCAGCAATGTTAAGCAGATCACGGGGAACTTTCAATAAATATGGCTAATTACGTCGTAAAACCGGGGGACACTCTCAGTAAAATAGGGGCGCAGTTCGGCGTACCTTACCAGCAAATTACAGGTTACAGATCGGGCAATCCCAACTTGATTTATGCCGGTGAGACACTAACCATTCCTGACAAGACGGGCGCTACCGCCCCGGTTCCTGCGCCACCGGCCATGCCAACGTCAACCCCTACGGCTCCACAGCCGACGCCAACTCCTACTGCTACTCCTGCACCCGCCCCTGCCGGTCAAGTTAATCCCAATGACGCCAATTCTATAAAAGCGGCATATCAAGGTTATGCCGGGTGGAACGATCCTAACGCCATAATTGCTGATTTCAAAGCGACTGGTGGTCAGGGCAAGGGTGGGCCAGTTAGTGCTCCCACGGGGACTCCGGGGGGCGCGGGAACTGCTTTTACCGGCTTAACCAATCAACCAACTATTGATCTGCCGAAGATTTATCAGAATCTGTATACCTCATCCGGAATTTCTGACAAAGAAGCTCAAATTACTCAAAAAGAAAAACAATATCTTGAAGCCAGGACCAAAATATCGGACAACCCATTCTTGTCGGCTTCAATGGTGGACAAAAGGCTGGCCAGGCTCCAGAATCTTTACAATACTGAAACCCTACCCTTAAAGAACGAGATTGCCATGAAAAAGGCAGACGTAGAAACGCAATTAAATCTCCAGATGAAGCAGTTTGATATAAATAGCCAACAGGCTCAATTAGCCATGAGCCAGTTTAATGCTCTTCTTGCCACTGGCGCGTACAATAATGCCAGTGGAGAAGATATAGCCAATATCACAAGGGCAACGGGATTAAGTAGCACTATAATTCAGTCGGCGATAGGGGCCACAAAAAAGAAGGGCGTTGAGGCGTATGCGGGGACAGTAGATGACGCTAGTGGCCAATGGGCATTTATAATTGACAAGAACACTGGCGCCTTAATTTCCAAAACGAAAATAGCGGAGGCAAAACCAAAAGAACCTACTGCTACAAATCAAAAGATTGCAGATGAACAACAAACCCAAAAAAATGCAGTTGGAGATATACAGAGAGGTGTAAGTTTGCGAGACATTGTTAATCACTATGGAATTGCTGGTGGCCTAGCTGTGGAAGATTTACTTAGAATTTACAATAGTTACTCTCCATATGGGGTGGCCACGGAATCGATGGAGGAAGTCAAAAGTGGAATTTTTTATGATTTACAATCAAAATCAAAAAAGTAAATATGTATGGTAATACAGCCAATTGGATCAACGACCATAATTTCTAAAACCTCTCAAGGGAGTAGGGTGATTCAGCCTCTTGTTAGTACGAGCCAACCAATATTACAAGGACGGGAAACTCCATCTTCAACGTCAACTCCGACCCCACTTTCAGGACTTGTCAAATTATCATCATCTGTTATCAAAAAAGTCCAATCCTATTTTCAGCCGGGAGCCAGAATAAATATTCCCTCTGTGGATTTTTCAGGAATTAAGCCCGAAATTGTTCGACCAAAAACTGACTTACTTGGACCAACTCCTTCGGTAGCGGGGGCATCGGCACAATTAACTCCGCAGGCAAAAAGATTAGCAACGGGCAGAATACAAAGTTATATAGAAAAAGTAAAACCCGGACTTAAAGAAGCTGTTATGTCCCCCATTGATCCGACAATTGGATTTTTTGGTGAGTATATTGCGGCTTTTAAGCGGGCTGAAGGAGATCAAACAGTCAAATTTGAACCCCAGACCACCAATCAGGCTATTGGAGTCGTTGCTCATAATTTTCTTAGAGACTTGACAGCGATGGAAGCTGGAGGCATTAACACTGCATTTATCAATGGTATGAAAACTTTAGACGCTGTGATTGGAGCTAGTCCCACATTAACTGCTATTAACAACATTCCGGATGCTGTTACCAAAAAGATTATGAAGGCTATCTCCCCCAAATTGGGATATCTGGAGAATTATTATGCCAAAAACAAACTCACTTTTGATGTGGTTCGTGAAGTGCAGGCAGGCCGGGGAACTCCGGAACAAATATCCGCAGTTAAAAAAGCAAATGCGCGTGGGTCACTACCGGAAATTGTCAGAGCAAGCAGAAAAATGGGGGTGAAGGAAAATTCAAAGATTTCCGAATTTGTCAGACAACTTGTGGGTGGAGTTAAAAAAGTATTTTCCGGCGTTGGAAAAGACAGAAGTGGAGTTAAATTATTTTCGGAGATAAAACCCGGAGAAAAAGTAGACCCAAGAATTTTGGAAACCGGGAAAGCGCCGGCAGCGCCACCGACAGAAGTCGGGGGGAGACTTGCAATTCCAATGGACAAGTCAAAATACACTGGTCTCAAGACAGCCTCGGTTGTTGTTAGACCTGACGGTACAGGTTCTATGTTTGTTGAGTTCAACAAAGAAGCGCAAGGGCAGGGACAGGGGACAGCTTTTGTAAAAGAAGCCGAGCAAAAACTTTTAGAAAAGGGAGTAAATAAAGTACAGATTCAATCTTTCAAAGAATCTTTAGGTTTTTGGGAAAAGTTAGGCTACAGAGAAACAGGAGTATCGACAGGTAGAGGGGACTTAGTAAATATGGAGAAAAGTTTAACCGTTCTCCCCCCTAGTGTTAAGCCAGTTATCCAGTCCCAAGAAGCCCCAGTTAAGCCGATAGGGGAGGGGATACCCAAAGAACTAGAATCTCTTGCCCAAGAAGCAAGGAAGTACAAGAGTGCGGAGGAGTTTGTAAAAGGAATTTCAAAAGACACTTATGCCCCAGAATATAGAAATCCTTTGGCTGATTATTACAGGAAGTCTGTTTATGAACCATTGTCACACGAGGCATATCAAAAAGGTGTTGGGTTTAGTACAAATCCAATTCAACTTGAAGGTAACTTAGATATGGTTTTGGAGAAAACCATTAGTAAAAACAAATTAGAAAATATGTCAGTTAAACAGAAGGCTGAAATGGTATTGGGTAAGAATTGGACTAAAAGGTATCTAGATTCGTTAAACAAGGGAGGAGTAATAGGTTTTGTTAAAGACTTCTACACCCAAGCTACTAAGGGAGTAGAAGCTAAACCCCAAGGCATCGAGATGCCACCCACCGCTAAAACAGCCGTTGTAGAGGCCCCAAGCGGGATAAAGGCAGTTGAAAAAGAATTGGCTGGTGAAGTTGAAAAAAGGATCGGTGAAATTGTTCCCCCCATAGGGCTCGGTATTAAGCGGGTTTTCAAACCAGCCATAAGTGATAAGGTAATAGGCTTAAAAAAACAAGTGAAGTTTAACGATCCAGAAATAGAAAGTCGGTACAAAAATGCAAAGGGAATAAATACACGGGGATATTATATGAAAAGAGTTAAAGATTTTGTACAAAATTTTTATCACCGGGCTACAAGAACTTATCCAGACTTGCCCAACAAACCGGAATTTGCGGAAGTGAAAATTATTCTTGGCAGAACCCAAAATGTGAGGTCAGTAGTTCAGGACAAAACCGCTAGAATCTTACAAGGTATCACCGCTGACATTGGCCCCAATAAATTAGACGTGTTTACCAGAAAAGTAATTTTGGACGATTTGGTACAGGAGGCAAAAGAAAAAAGAGCTTTGCCCTTGGGATATTCCGAATATGATGACGCCGGTAATTTAACTATCAAGGAAGAACTGTTAAATGTTGACAAGGAAAAGATTGATAAATTGGTATTTGCAAATCCAGACATTGCGGAAGCATTGGCTCGGAGAGACAAAATGTGGAAAGCAATTACAGATGAGTTGGTCGAGTACGATATTTTGAAAGAGGAACAAGTCAAAAAAGATTACTTTAGACATCAAATTTTGGAATATGTCAATGCAAAAAGCCGTGTGACTAAAGGGGTCGGCCCAGCTCTCAAACAGAGAAAGCCTGGTTATGCCAAACAAAGGCAGGGTTCTACTTATGATATAAATACAGACTATTTGCAAGCGGAATTTGAGGTTATGTCCCAAGCTCTGCACGATATTGAAATAGCAAAACTTTTAAAGAGAGTCGAGAGGCTTCCAATTAACATAAAATCTGATCTAGTAAAAAAGGCCAAAGAGGGAGAAGACTGGCACGATCTAATTCCGGAAGGATATGTAACATGGCAACCAAAAGACGGCAGAGTTTTTTATCAAGTCAACACAATTCCAGAAAGAATCGTTAATCAGTTTATTGATGACATCGGCGCCGGAGTCCTCAAAATAGACCAGGGTTTGATAAACAAGGCTCTTGCTGTCGGCGGAAAAAGAAAAGAACTTGTCTTGCCAGAGGAGGTTGCGAAAACTCTTGATAATTTATGGATAGCCAAGCAGCCAAATTGGGTAACAGATTCGACAAAAGCCTTAACGACTTTGTGGAAAAAATGGGTATTGTTCAACCCCCGCAGGGCTATCAAATATAACTACCAAAACTTTTTGGGAGATGCAGATGCGGTGTTTGCTGCAAATCCCGCTGTTTTCAAGAAAATGCCACAAGCGACCAAAGAACTTTATGCTGTTTTTAAGGAAGGTGCCCCCATGACAGATACAATGAAAGACTTTTTTGAAAGAGGAGGATTTTCCAGTATGCTTACTATTCAAGAAATCCCAGACATTAAGAATATAAGAATTTTTGAGAGACTTTATGAAAAAGCGGGGCGGGCGAAAACTCTGTCCCAAAAATTAAACATTGTTAAAGGATACTGGGACGGCGTGATTAAGTTTACACAGTTTAGGGAGAGTCAACTTCGGTACGCCGCCTACTTGGATTATGTCGAAAGGTTTACCTCTGGAAAGAATCTCAACTATGGGGCAAGCAATAGATTAGAAGTTGATGCTCTAGGCGACATTAAAGACAAGGCGGCAAAAGTTGCAACTGAATTACTGGGTGATTATGCCAACATTACAGCACTGGGTAAAGATTTACGAGAATCCGCAATCCCTTTCTATTCTTGGATGGAAATAAATATGAGACGTTATCCCGCCATTTTAAGAAATGCTTGGCAGGAAGGGGCTGGAAAGGGAATGGGAACTTCCGCAAAGGTATTGGGGTTAGGAACTATTAAGGGGGCATGGGCCACCTTGGGAACCCTACTTAGAATAATTGCGCTTACGGGGGGAGTAATGACTTACAACCAACTGTTTCATTCTGACGCTGAACAAGATTTGCTCGATTATGATCGAGGACGGATGCACATAAATTTGGGGTATGACAAAAATGGAGAGGTTTCCATCCTGCGTGGGCAGGGGGCGCTTTCTGATTTCTTGGAATGGTTTGGACTGGACGAAGCCCCTATTTTATGGAGAGAGTATTTTGAAGGAAAGGCTTCCTTGACAGACATTTTCGGGAAGATTCCTCTTGTAACTGGAAAGATTGGAATAAAACCCATTGTCTCCAAATTCATGGGAAGTATTACCCCCACCTATAAAATTCCTTTTGAAATCATAAGTGGCCGGAGCTGGCCGTTTCAGGGTACAGAGAGTTATCCCATTGAAGATAAGTGGAGAAAATTATTCCAGAACATTCAACTTGAAAATGAGTACGATTTCATATTTCAAAAACCATCGCGGGGCTATCTAAAATCGTGGGGGATGGCGGTTATCACTAAAACTAATCCGCAAGAAAACGCTTATCGCCACATTCAAAGTCAAAAGTATGCGTATCTTGAAACAAAGGGAAAAGGAGGATCCAGCAATTATTATAGCCCCAGAAGCATTGTCTATCGTGCGTACAAAAAGGCTCTGATATATGGTGACAAAAGGGCAGAAGAAAAGGCGTGGGACGAAATGAAAAAACTGGGAGTAAAGCCAGCCGATCTAAAAAAGTCATTAGAATGGACTGATCCTTTATCGGGATTAAGTAAAGAGGAAAAGAAAGAATTTGTTAATGAATATCTTAGCCAGTCTGATAGGGAGAGACTTAAAAAGGCAAATGAATACTACAAAAAAGTTTTTCTCAATCGTTAAAAAAATGAGTATTATTGTCCTAGCGGCCTATTTTGTTTTTGGTGTTATTTACAATGTGTGGAATATCTTTTCCAGGGTGTTTCCTTGCCCAGATGGTATTTGTTGAACAATTTGCTTATAAATAGATTTATCAAACATAATTAAAAACATGGCAACTAACTACGACTTACTAAAAGAAACTTATGTTATTGTCGGCCGGGTAGAAACCAAACTGGATAAAATTGATGGCCGGGTAAGCGACTTAGAAATCTGGCGGGCGGGAGTGAAAGGCCAAGTGGCAACTATTGCGGCAGTCTTTTCTATTGTAATTGGTGTCCCCATCGCATTGTTCACCGATTGGATAAGAAAAAAATTAAACACCTGATATAATAAAGGCAATGGCAATACGGTTGTCAGACATTTTTATAGGAAAATTTCCCCAAACGCAGGGCTTTGGAGAACGGCCAGAATATTACAAACAATTCGGACTTGCGGGACATGAAGGCGTAGATTTTGGAACCCCCAATGGTACACCCATAATTTCAGCCACCGACGGCGTGGTGGTTAGAGACATAGACGATCCTAAGTCCGGGGCCTATGGAATACATTGTGTGGTATGGGACAAAATTCAATCTTGTGCCACATGGTATTGTCATTTACAAGAAAACAAAGTCAATATAGGCCAAGTGGTTGTCAAAGGTCAACTTTTAGGATATTCAAACAACACGGGCAATTCCTCTGGTCCCCATTTACATTTCAATCTTTGTCGGACAAATGCCGCTGGAGCAAGAATAGACACCGATAATGGCTACAAGGGCTTTATCAACCCCAATGATGGCAGGATCGCCAGATGGAACATTACCAATCCTACTAAACCCACAGAGCCTAACGCCATCGTCACCCCCCCGCCTATTGTGCTTGCCAGCGACCAAACAAAAGTAGATTTGGGTTCCCTGGGGATAATGGAAGTTCAAGCCATCCGTTCCCTCATTACTGATTTACAAAAGAACATTCCCGTTTTTGAAGCCAAAGCCAAACAACTGGATGGATTTATCTCCAAGTGGGTGGAAGAACTAAAACTCCCCACAGGAAGCAATCTGGTGGAAATCGAAGCAGACTTGGCTCAATATCTTCCTATCCTCGACACCATGCAAAAGTATCGTGATGCCATCGAGGGGGTAGTAGGACCCAGGAATGGAGACAACGCCCTTTTACAAGCACTAGGCGACTTCAAGGGCGATTCTGACAAGGCCGTCAAAGACTTGGCGGACAGAATAACAGAACTCGAAAACAAACTCACTAATCGCAAGGTTCTATTTGTGTTGCCTCTATGGAAATTCTTATTAAAGATTTATCCAAACGAGAAATGAGGTGATTTTTATGATAGTCTCACAAAGATTTCAACTAATCAAACAAGACTTGATGGCATGGTTTCCTAAAGCGCTACTGTTTTTAGCACCAGCTCTAATTGCGGGTATTACTGCACTAGTCGCAAGTGTTCAGGGTCTAAATATAAACCCGATGTGGGTTGCCGTTATTGTCTGGGTTTTACAGCAAGCAACTGCATTATTAAAAGCGTATTTACAAGAATCAAAATACAAATGAAACCCCCATACCAAGGCTACCGAAAATCTAAAAATAGATGGAGGCTTTGGCTCGTTGACCTCGACCACACTCTTACGGATAGTAATTGCTTTACAGCAGAAGAGTGTTTGAAAGCTAAACCCATTCAAGTAATGATAGACAAGGTTAACCAGCTTGCTATTAGAGACTATGTAATTATTTACACCGCCAGACACGACGAACTTATTCCCACTACGCTCAAATGGTTAAGGAAAAACGATGTTCATTACCACGGCATAAGTAACAACAAGGTCCCCGGATTTTATATAGACGACCGCTCTCTTACTTTTAGCGAGTTTCTAAAGTTATGAGCCCAGACCGCATCAGGGATTGGAAACGGGCCTATGATCCAGATTATGACGTGGAAAATCCGGAATATCCTCAACGGATAGATTTGTCTTCCGCTCAAAAGAATTGGATTAAAAGAGCTTGGACATGGGCCTCTACTATCCTCTTGGGAATGTCGGAAGAGGTCTTGCCGGATGCGGTTTTCCGGTACAACGAAGAAAGGGGTATTCATTACGTTCCCGCTATTAAACCCGACCTCAATCATATCCGACCTGTAGGGGAAAGTTTGAGATTAGATGGCAATGATGGCTACAACGACCCCCGCAATGTCGTTCCTGTTAGCAGGAGAACCCATACAGGTTTAGGAGTACATGAGTCCGAAGCTGAAGACGAAACCATAATTCACCCTGATACTTATAGAGCCAGAAGCGGTTGGGGAGCTTGGTATCGGGGGGGACGAAAGGGTCCAAATCCCATGCAAGAACTCCACGAAGAAAGAAAAGGGAAAACCGAAAGGGGCGAGGGGTATCATGACACAGCTTATGATGAACATTTCGAGAAACTGACTGACCAAGTAGTCACCGTTTACACTGCTACCCATCCCAAAGACAAATGGCCCAAACATCCCAAAGAGAAAAAACCGAAAAATACCTGGGATCCCGTTCTGATGAGATGGAGAGAGGGGGAGTAAAATAATATAATGAAAGAAACACCACTTGGCATGAACAGAAGAACGGCTCTTAAATGGGGCTTGTTAGGATTGGAAACAATCGCTCTAGGAAAAAGCAATCGATTATTTTTCTGGAAATCGTTATAATTCGACTTTCAAAATAGAATCTTGATTAAAGTCTTTTTCTGCTCTAATCCTTTAGTCTTTGCTTTCTTCTCTACTGATGGTGATTTAGTCATGGTTTTTCTCCTGGTATCATCCATTTATTTGAGGTGTCTATCCAAACGGGATTTACTATTTCCTTTACTACGGTTTGTGGACTTCCCATTTTTAGTCCTAATTCAAAACCCGTAAGATAACAATATTCCCAATGTTTTCCTTTTGTCTTTGTAGGTAGTAATTGCTATACTGGGTCTGTTTACTTCACCCGCCAAGGTCGCACCGAGGCGGGGTCTTTGTTTAATGGATTTATTCTGTCCCTTGGGGTTTGTGAATTTGGACTCGCAATATTTCCCTTTTCTAGCTGTTTCGCACTCAATACAAACACACTCTCCTGGATGTGAATTGGGCCAGCGATCAACTTCGGAGACTATCTTAATTTTCTTCTTGCTTGTCATTTTCTTTCAAACTAGATAACTTTTGGAGGCGGTCAGGCCAAACTCCTTTATCTATCGCCTCCCAACTCATTGCTCCCCAAACTTCATCACTTGCATTCCGCCACTCCCTGACAACATCCTTCCCCCAACTGGTAGGGCGGGATTTTATCGCTCGGGAAAGAATTTTTATCCAATCTAACCGTGCCAAATCAAATCTAACCGCCCCCACCACTCGGTCTATTTCAGATTGAAGAAGATCATCTAGTTTGCTGATAGCAAGAGAGTATTCGTCTTTCATGTCTGCCGATATGAGCATACCATTCATAATTCTTGTATAAATTTCGGCCCAGCGAAGATTAGTCAAGAACAGATAATCTTTAATGATTTTCTCCCGCTTTCCGGCGTTTTGTTTTATATTATCAAAGGGAGTCTTGGGATTAGTTTTCATTTTATTTGTTGGGTTGGTCATATTTCTCCTTAAATAATTCTGGGTTTTCGTAGATATTACCGATAACTTCAAAATCCCACAGACTATCGACATTACAATTACAAACCCTCCCCAAAATATCACTAAAAAAACAGTCCCCAAACTCCATACTTACTAGAGACTTTCTTTCCATCAATTTGAAACTTGCATTGCACCACAAAACATCAAACTCACATTCCTTGTGTAAAACAATATCCCCCTCATATATCTCTTTACCGTTTTTATCTTTTAAGCCTGTGAATTGCATGAGTTCAAATTCTCCACTTGATTCTTTGGTATGATCTTGACGGAAAAATAACAGACCTTCACTTTCCTCGGTCAGAATTCCATAATTAGCAAACTCTGTCATTTCCTTATTCTTTTTATCCCAAGCTCTAAAGCGAATGCTACGCATTTTTAGCCTTTCTAGCCCTGATAGTTTCCCAGAGCTTATATCCATGTCCATCAAATTTTCTGTGGCAAGAAGTACATAATCTTTTCCAATCTGATAAGTCCCGCAAATAATGTTTACTTTTACTAGCCCATTCGTATTTCCTTTTTCTATAAGAGTGGCAAGTTACACAATATCTTGGTTCTCCTAAATATCTTTTGACCCAATCATGCAAAGCTCCATAACCAACAGCATCGCCCTTCCATATAGGATTTTCTTCACCAACCATACCTTTATGTCCTTTCTGGAATACACCAGAATTAGATTTTGACTTTGCTCTGTCGTATTGACCTCGTTTTGGATACCTTTTTATTTCTCTTGTTTTCATGTCTGTTTTTTGGTGGAAAGAAAATTAAAAGCGTCTTCTACTTTTTTTAGATCATCACTATTCAATGTCCAAACCCCAACACTATTGCCTTTTACTTGTAAGTGAAGATTAAGTGTACTAAATATCTCCTTCCGTATTTTCTTTGCCCATTTCTCTTTATTAGTAAGTTTCATTTTATTTCCTCCGCACGGACTTGGATAACTCCTTTTGAAAGGGGGAGAGAGATATCAATCCCACAGTCTTGACATTTTCTCCCCCCCTTAATTTTTAAGTTAATATATCGCTCGTGCCTTTTTTGTTTATCGTATGCCATGGCATTTTATTGAGCTGGCCCAGGGCTGATACCCGCGCTTGAGAAATAACTGATAACCAATGTCAATATTGTCGCGCCAATCAAGAAGCCGAGACATAGGTATCCCGTGTACTGGAGCAATTTGGAGTAATCCTCCATCCCCCGTTTTACTGATAACTGTGGGGCGAAAACTACTTTCGCAAGCGATGATTTTAAGTATCTTTTGACAGCTCCATTTGAATCTGGGGTCGCAGACATATCTTTTAATTTCTTCCACTTCTCTGCTTCTTTGGTTACCGGTCGCAGAAAGTTTGGGTCTACCCGGATTTTCTCTGGTGCCGTAGATTTGTAATGTTTGAGGGTAGGCATACTTTACTGATGAATCAGCCAAATAACCAGCATGAGCAGTAGCAACCCCAGCAAGAATCCCTGCACCAAGGCCGATAAGGATAAGTCCCAAAATTGTTTCATGTCGCATTTTTCCTTTCTTTTTCTTTGAAATACTCTGTCTTCATAAACTGCTGCCATTCCCATAGCTTTTTTGCGCTCAAAAAAGCCTCAAAACATTTATCTATATTATTAGCCGTCTTAAACTCAAACGATCCGTCCCGGCCGATCCGGATGATCCCCTGATGTTTGTATTTCTCTTGAGGGAACTCTTCCTGCCGGGCAATTCCATAAGAAGATAACTGAATAAAATATTCGTCATATATTCCAGTAGATGTTTTTATATCTCCCAAAAACAGTTCACCATTCACCTTGGCTACAAAATCCAGCGTCCCGCAATATCCATGAATTTTGGAGTATACCGGCTGTTCAGACAAAAGGAAATTTACTTTATGTTCTTCTTTCCAGGCCAAGAAATTATTGATGGAATCCCGCAACTGTTGGTTGATTGGCATTTCTGGGTTCTCACCTTTTATGTGTTTGCTGATCCACTCGTGTACCATGCTGCCAATATCGGCAGTCTCTTGCTTGCGTGTCATGTGAGCTTTTCTGGCTGTCGTAAAAAGACTGTTTAGTTGAATTTCGTCATAAGATACTCCTGGTTTGATATTCGCCACCAAATAGTCTACCGCTTGTCCGGCGGCCCAGTTAATAAGCGCCGGCTTATTTATAACCGACAAGACAGTAGTCACACTGGGAATCTTTTTGCCTTCTGGCAAAAGAGTGTAGACATGCCGGAAAGAATCGAACTCCAATTTAATCTTACCCTTATATAATTCAAGAAGAGTTTTAGCCATGTCTCTTATTTTTATAATTGTCAGTTAATTTGTGACAGTCTAAACAAAGAGTTACTCCATTATCCAAAATATAACGCAACCCTGGATGTTGAGACCAAGACTTAATATGATGGGCCTCTAGATAACATCCCCGATTACCACAAGTTTGACATGTCCAGTTATCCCTCTGAAAAATATTACTTAACCATTGTTTGTAATTTTTGTCACGAATATGTATATATCTTTTATATTTCTTTCGTCCAACCCTGTCATACCTTTTTATTTGAGCAGTAGACATTTTTTCAATAGCTTTTTTGGTTGGATGTTTTCCCTTGTGGGCGAGAACAGCCGCATCTCTAGTTTTTTGTGATGGAACTCGTCCTTTCATCACCACAGAAATTTTTGCACCAGCCATTTTATAGCTTTCCTCCGTGCGAAATCCGGAATGATTCCTTTGAAATCCTTGTTTACCTTTCATAAGTTTCTCCATTCTGGCCGCCATCCTGCCCGGTTGACGGCCAGCAAGCAGAATCCTATGCTTTGACCTTTTTGGCCACCGCTTTGTCCATTTCTGCCTCAAAGTCCTCTCCGGAATCGACTACTGCCGGAGCGCTTTTCCTGACCGCTTCTTTACGGTTGGACGCAAACTCGCTGTCATCATACTTTTCGAGTTGCTTATCCGCTTTGGAAAATGACAAGATTTTGTTGCCGATACTGCCATCCTCGCGGTTCTTCTGTCCTACCAACAGGCACAACTGTTTACCCAAAAGGTCTGTTTCGTCGAAGACCTCTACCTCTGCTGGTTCAAGTTCGTGACCAAAGACCGCGGCTACCAGCTGGGTTAAATTGGTTGACTTCTTTGATCCGACAGGAGAAAACTTAGTGGTTGTTTGCAACCACAGTCTCCGTCCTCTTGCTGGAACTTCTATGTCACCTTCAGGAATCATCTTGTCGTTATTTAGCACAACGAAAGTAAACTTAACCTGATCTTGGGGATTCGAGGTTCCGTACTCTGTGCCGGTAAATGGTTTAGCCTCATATATTTCGGCAGTATATTTATCAGCAGGCAAAGCCTCAAAAACTCGTCCTTCACTCACTACATATTTTCCCATCAACTATTCACCTCCCCCCGCAAAGCTGTAAAGGTAATTAACAGCGTTGTTCATTACCGATAAGTCTTCCTTAAAATTTCCGATTGCGGAATTACAATGTCTGCATAATAATTTCCTTAATTGTCCACTCTGATGGTTATGGTCAACAAAAGCTCGGCTCTCGTCAGTCCTTTTAACATCCATTGATATTTCATGTAAACAAATAGCACATTGGCCATTCTGTTTTTTAAGCATATCTAGGAGAAAATCTATATTAACCCCATATGCTTTCTTATAGTGATATTCTTTATAAAGATTTTCGTGGGTCAGATAATGTTTTTTCTGTTTTTCAAGAATTAAATCACGATTCTTCAAATGATAAACTTTACCTAACTCCTTGAATTTGTCCTTGTGGGTTAAATAATATTCTCTTTTGTATTTAAGTATCTTGTCCCTGTTTACTAAATAGTATTCCTTTTTATGTTCAGCACATTTTAAGGAAGATTTTTTATAAATTCCTTTAATTTTTTCGGGATGGGCTACGCGGTATTTTTTATCATATTCTTTGAAATATTCTTTGTTAGCCATACGATATCTTTTTCTATATTCTTTCTCGTTAAACATTTTCTTCTCCTTCTTTATCCTCCATATGGGAATTTTCAAAAACGCCAGCCAGCCAACCTTCCAAGATAGCGCGGGAGACGCGGGGGCTTTGTTCACCAATGTTTCTGATTACAGGCAAAGGGTCTTGTTTCCTTTTAATCAACTCATATACTTTTTGCCTAGACACTTGTAAGTATCCGGCAACTTGCGTCACAGTCATCAATTCGTTAACCATAGCCTCATATTATCACAACTAAACTACTTGTCAAGCACCAACTAATACCCACTTGACAGGCTATTAAGATTAGAGTAATGTGGTCATACCATGTTAAATTCCAAGCCCCGATACATTGTCCACTCCGCATGGAACCGGTACACAAAAGACAACAATCTCTCCACGGCAAAGAAATTTCCCATTGAAAAAATGTACGAGGGAAGATTGAGACAGGTAGGCAAGGTGATGATGGGCCGTTGCCCCTTCCATGAAGAAAAGACCCCCAGCTTTGCTATCTATCCGGAAAATAACACCTGGTATTGCTTTGCTTGTTCATCCGGCGGTGATGCAGTTACATATTATATGAAGAAAACCGGAAGTAATTTTGCCCAGGCAGTGGAGGAATTATCAAGATGACAGCCGACCAATATTTCAAAGACCACGGCGTAAATCCGGACTATGCCAAATCCATGGGTCTGTCGTGGGACGACCAAGAGATACACATTCCCATCAAAGACGCCGAAGGCAATACTATATTCTCGAAGCACCGGAACCTCCATTACAGCAAAGACAATCCCGAATCAGCCAAGTACCGCTCCGATAGCGGTTCCCGCGCCGCTCTGTTTAATTATCACGTTGTCAAGGGCAGGCCCTATGTGGTGATCTGCGAGGGAGAAATCGACTCCGTGAGACTTAATCAGGAGGGCATACCCTCGGTGTCTTCAACAGGCGGGAGTCAAAAGTTCGACCAAGACTGGTCGACTCTATTGGAGTCAACGCAGACCTTTGTCTGCTACGACTCTGATTTCGCCGGCCAGTCTGGGGTCAAAAAAGTATTGGAGCTGCTGCCAGAAGCCAAAGTAATCCAGCTTCCAAACAAGTACAAAGACGTGTGCGACTTCTTTGTAGACGGCCACAACAAGGCGGATTTTATAGCCCTGATGCGCAAGGCGCTGACAAAAGAAGAATGGGAGAGAGTGAACCGCCCGGAGGATTATGCCCGGATTAGCGCTCAAGAACTGGCCAATATGATGTTTCCTCCAGAGCAATGGCTGGTGGACAAGATCATATATAAGGAAGGGTTTTGTTTTATATATGGCGCTGAAGGTACCGGCAAGAGTTTCATCACTCTTTCACTGGCCCAAGCCGTAGCCTCTGGCACCGACTGGTTGGGCCAATTCAAAGTCCCGCAAGCCGGCAAAGTGATGTTTATAGACAAAGAGAACCCCAAGCCCATGCTGGCCCGCAGACTCAAAGCGCTGGGAATGGATAGCCCGAACATTACTTGGATCAAGTACCCGGAGAAGTTGCAGTTGGTGGATGAGAAAGGCCAAGTGACCCCATTCGCTCAAGCCTTAGCCGATGATGTGGTCGCGGAAGGAATCCAAATGATAGTTATAGACAGTTTTGTAGACCTCATGGTCGGGAATGAGAATGCTGCCTCAGACACTCAAATGTTCTTTGATACCATGCGGGCGCTGTTTCCAAACGTGGCCATGGTAGTCATTCACCACGAGAACAAACCCAGCCAGGGAGTGTTTAGATCAGATAGTCAAAGGGCCAGAGGTTCCAGTAACATCAGCGCCCAGACTGTTACCCAGTTTAGGTTGGAAGCGGTAGCCAAAAGTAAAACCGATTTGACGCTCAAGCAAACTAAAGCCAGGGACGCCCAGAAGATAGATAAGTTTATGGTTCGGATGGTGGTAGCTACCAACGAAGATGGCGCTACTCAAGTAACGGGATTTGAGTATGTGGGGATAGTCGCTGGAGACATAGATGAGAAAACCGATGAAGCTCGAGCAACCATAGAAGAAATGTTGAGCGTAGAATCTCTCATTTCCCGAAAGGAGATTATAGAGTTATGTCAGAATAGAGGAATATCCGAAAGCACTGTCAGAAGAAGTCTGAAAAAAATGCTGGAGGATGAAATTATTGATGAGACAAGTGATCCGCAAAACAAAAGCAAAAAGAACTATTTTTTAATTAACGCCGTGAAAATTGAAGAGGATGGGGAGTAAACCCTGTTCATGGAGTCTGTTCATGAACACACTTTACAATATAGCTTATTATAGCCATAATTATAAAACAGTGTTCAAAAGCCTGTTCAAAATTCCTGTGTTATCTAAAAAAGTGTGTTCACTGTTCACTATGTAATAGTGAACACTCTTTTTGAACACACTTGTTTTCACGAATAATTTTATGAATGGTGAATTGTTAGAAATTAAATCCTTATTTAAGAAGCTGGCGTCCGCCAGTGTGTGGTGTCAGTCGCACCAGCAAACAGAGCAATCGCAGCTCTTGATTGAAAGCTACTGCGAAGCGCTGGAACGATTAGGAGTGTGGCGGCAGTTTGCGGAGGCGGTGTTCGTGTTTGGAATAAACAGTGAAGTAGCATACAGGGCGTGGAGAGGTTGAGGCTAATGCAGAGGTAGGAAGGGCAGGGGAACCACTGGAACCGCCGTTTACGGGGCTTACAGAGGGTGTATAATGGCTAAAGTTGGTATGAAAATGCCCCAAGCTGTTTATTCTAGTCTTAGTGAGATAACGAAACTACAAACTGATATAATGACTTTTGTGAATTCTTGGGCGAGGGAGAAAAAGACTCCCATCCCCCAAAAAGAAATAGTTGAATATATGATAATTGCAGAAGTAGGACAACCGACGACGTTGAATGCTTTGACTGGTTTGTTGCAGAAGGGTTATTTGAGGAAAGCTACGATGACGATATGCCCTTATTGTTCGTCATCGTTATCTAATAAGGCTTTTTATGTAGGATTGAGGACAGTATGAGTGAAGAAGTTAAGGACAAGGGATTGAGAGTCAGGAGCAGTGCGCCGTTTAAGTTGAAGGATAGACCGGGGCGGAACTTTATGCCTATTCATCTTTTAAAGAACTTTGGATTTGTGCCGGAGATTATTATAATTGAAAAGGTGCGGGGTGAGTCTAATCGTTTGATTGTTAGGGCGGTGCTGACGCCGGAGGAGATTAAAAAAGAGGATGTGGAGTTGGCAAAGCAGAAGAAGGAGAAAAAATGATTGTCTTGGCTATATTGTTTTTGGCTATTGGATATGTGTTCGGTGTGAAATTGTGTGATGAGTTATATAGAGATATGGAAGGAAAATAATGGCAGAAGAGGGGGTTATTGTTGTGCAATCCACACAGCAGTTAAGTAACAGGGATGAGCGGGGGAAGTTTAAGCCTGGTTTTTCTGGCAATCCCGGGGGGCGTCCCAAGGGTTTTTTAACTTCGATAATGTACGATATTTTGAAGAAAGACGGTAATCAGTCAGAAAATATCATAAAAAAATTATTAGAAATGGCCTTATCTGGTGATATTGCTGCGATTAAAGAGATACTTGATCGGATAGAGGGCAAGTCGGTGATGAAAGCTGAAGTTAAAACAGTGGACGCGCCAAAGTCTATTTTGGAAACCTATGTACCAACAAACGACAGCAACCAAGAAATTAAGGGCGTTGAGTAGGCGTATCCGGGGGGTTGGTGGGGGAACTTCGGCTTCAAAGACTGTTTCAATTCTTCTCATCTTAATTGATTATGCTCAATCGCGCGCTGGTGAGTTAATAAGTGTAGTTTCAGAGTCTTTTCCGCATTTAAAACGGGGCGCTATTAGGGACTTTATGAGTATTATGGTTGAGCATGGATATTTTTTAGACGATAGGTGGAATAAAACAGATTGTGTTTATACTTTTGAAACGGGTTCTATTATAGAATTTTTCAGCGCCGACCAGCCGGGTAAGGTACGCGGTCCCAGGCGGGATGTGCTTTTTATCAATGAGGCGAACAATATTTCTTATGAAACTTATACCCAACTCGAAATTCGGACAAAGAAAGTAGTCTGGCTTGACTGGAACCCGGTGAGTGAGTTCTGGTGGTACACAGAGGTGGTAAATAAGCAAGACGTGGATTTTATTACTTTGACTTATCGGGATAATGAGGCATTAGACCCGCAGATTATTCAGGCTATTGAAGCTCGGCGGGATAATAAGCGTTGGTGGGTTGTGTATGGCGAAGGCCAGCTTGGGGAGGCGGAGGGCAAGATTTACCGGGATTGGCAGATTATAGATGAAGTGCCACATGAAGCTAGACTTGAAAGATACGGGTTGGACTTTGGTTACAGCAATGATCCAACTGCGTCAGATGCTATTTATCGATGGAACGGGGCGTACATCGTGGACCAGGTAATTCATCAAGTTGGGTTAAGTAACAAACAGATTGCTGACATTTATATCAATATGGCGAGAGCGTTGGTGGTCGCAGATAGTGCGGAACCGAAAAGTATTGATGAAATAAAGAGCTATGGAATTAACATCTTAGCTTCAACTAAGGGTAAGGGGAGTGTTTTGCAGGGGATACAATATGTTCAGGACCAACGGATTTACGTCACCAAGAGGAGTACAGAGACACTGAAAGAGTACCGGAACTACTTTTGGATAACGGACAAGGATGGAAAAAATGTGAATGAGCCTAGCCCGATTTGGAATCATCACATGGATGATGTTCGGTATGGTATTGTGAGTTGTGCTGGTCGGACGTTATGGAAACCCAATGACCCCGGTGGTGTTAAACCATTATTCGAAGGCCTACCGGGTTAGTTGCGTCTGCATACTTTGGTGGTTTAATGTATAAATATGGCAGACCAAAAAGTAATCATTGACCCAATGAGCTTGGAACTCCAGACACTTTTGCTTAACAAAGATGGTGGGTATAACTATCAACAGCGCCGGCATGATCCCTGGGAGGAAACGTACAGCTTTTACAGGGACAAAGTGGTTATCAATCGCTTGACCCAGCGTCAGTCGGTGCATCTTCCCATGATGAAGTTGGCTTGTCAGACAAACTTGGCCAGCATGGATGATATGCCGGTGAATTACTTTGAGAATTTGGACAACGACAAACAAGCAGAGTATTTTAAGAATGAGTATTGGAGAATTACTGGGGAAGACAATAACTTTGAGTTGCAGGACATTGTGGACAAAAAGCAGGAGTGGTTGTTTGGACGCACATTCGATCAGTGGCAAGTTGTAGACGGCAAAATTAAGATGACAGTAACTGATCCGCAGGACATTTTGGTGGATAGATATTGTGATCCATACAATCTTCACTCCTCGCGGTTTCTGATTCACTCACATATCTTCGTGCCGTTATCCTCGCTGGAGAAAAACCAGGACTATGACCAGAAGAAAGTGGCGGAACTGAAAGAATGGCACGCTACGAATCAGGGATTGATAAAGAATGTGGCTAATCAGAGGATGTTGACTGAAAAGAACCGCAAAATGTCTAATATGGGAGTACCGGATGTAGACAATCCTATACTTGGAGAAGTGATAGTCGAACTTAGTCTGCATTTTGTTTTCAGGAAAGAGGGGAACGAGGAAGAACAGATTTGGTTGTATGTTGAAGCGGATGACCAGAAGATTTTGATGAAAAAGAGGCTGGAAGAAGTGATTGGTACAACCAAGGATCATTTCTTCAGAAACCATTACCCATACGTTACTTGGGCTGGCGACGTGGAGAAACAGGACTTTTGGAGCGACGGCAAAGGGGATTCAGTTAGACCGTTGAATAAGGTGCTGGATTCGTGGTTCTCGCAGCTGGTTGAGAATCGGACGCTTAGAAACTTTGGGATGCACTATTACGATTCAACGATTGAGGGTTTTGTTCCGTCTACATTTAATCCCATTCCTTGGGGATGGTACGGGGTGCCGGGCAAACCAGACGAGGTAATGAAGAAAGTGGAGATTCCAGACTTGTCAGAGTCTTTGGACGAGATGAACTTTATCATGCAGATGATTGAAAAGAATACAGCAGCTACACCAACTCAACAGGGTGTCCAGACTCAAAACAGAATTACATTAGGAGAGGTAGAGTTAGCCCTCGGTCAGGCTCAAGAGAGGTCGAAAAGTGTCTCTAAGTTTTACACCCAAGCATGGTTGGATCGGGGAAATATGTTTATCAAGTTGATTGAAGCTGCCAGCAATAGATTGGATGTTGTAAAGTTTTATAAGAGCGGCAAAAATACGCAGGATTTGTATGCCCGTGAGATTGGTCCTAAAGATTGGATGACGGCGTCCGGGTATCGGTGCCGGGTTTGGAGTCAAGATGAAAGAAACAAGCAAAGTACAGACACTCTCCAGAAGTTAAATGCGGTAAAGGCGGTTATGCCGTTTAATAAAAAGTTGAATGAGGTGTATCAGAGGAAGTTGCTGGAGTTTGCTAATCTTACTCCAGAAGATACCAATGCTATAATGCAGGAAGAGAAACAAACTATGGAAGTGGGACAAAATATGCCAAGTGCTCAACCGACAGGTTCTTTAATGGCGCAGCCAGTTGTTAGTGGTCAACCTACACAAGCATGAGCATCATAGATGATTTATTATCGAAAGCCGGACTTAAATATGAAGAGTTAAAACCTATAGAGAAGGAAACGCTTAATACTTGGCTTCAAGCGTTTCAGCAGTCAGAATTGAATGTGGGAGTAATTAAACAGTATATCGCTACAATGCGGGACGCTGTGGAGCAGGAACTCACTAAAACAGGAAATACCAAGGATCAAGATATTTTGTTAAAAGCTAGACTAAGGAACTATATGTTACTTGAAGCGTTTTTATCTACGCCAGAGAAGGCTAAACAGCAAATGGAGAATGCGATAGCTGGACTGGCTAATTCATTGAGGTAAGGTGATTTCAATGCAACACGGAAAACGCATGGGCAATGGGAAGAAATTGACCAGTGCTAAAGCCAAGAAGATTTTGGCTGACGGCACGGTTCGTGGTCACAAATTGACTAAAAAACAAAGGAGATTCATGGGTGCGATTGCTGGCGGCCAAAAACCACGAAAGAGCAAAAGAGCTTGACACCTGATAATTCTTGTGGTTAATATCTAATTGTTGAACCTAACCCCGTAAGGGACTGGTTAGAATTATGCCTAAAGGACATACAAAACCAACTAAAGAAGAACTTGATGCGGATATTAAGAAGTCCCTTGAAGAAGCGGAAGCGTTGAAAGATCAGCCGGAACCAAAACTAGATGAGCCAGCACCTGAACCTGAACCTGTTGTGGAGCCAGGGCTTGTTGTAGAGCCAGCACCTGAACCTGAACCTGTTGTGGAGCCGGAGCCGGAAATAGATTACAAGAAAAGATTTGTGGAATCCACTAAAGAGGGGCAAATTCTTCATTCTAAGACGAAGAAGATGGCCGAGGCGATTGATAAGGCTGGTGAGATACCTGAATCTACTGATGAAGAAATGATTAAAGAATATCCAGATTGGGAAATCATGGACGAGGCGACCAAGAAGATCGCCAAAAGCAATACTCGCAACGAACGCAGATTTGCCATTATTGCTGAAGCGCACAAAGAATCTAAAGATATAGAAGTATGGCATGAAAAGGTGGATGCTTTTATATCTGATCCCCGGACTTTGATAGATAACTCGGAACTTGAGGGGCGTGAGACTGATTTCAGGGTGTTTGCCACTAAACCAACTCGTCGGGGGGCCGATCTTAAAGACATAGTATCTTCATTTTTGTGGGAATTGGGCAGAAGTGTTAAACCGGCCAGCAAAGGACAAATGTTTCCTACGGGGTCGGGGGGTCCGAACGACAGGCCTAAGCCAAAATCCGATAAATTGTCTATTGACGAGGCTCGTATGCTTCGTAAAAATGACTATCCTAAGTATGTAGAGCTTCTGAAGGCGGGGAAAATTGATCTAACTACCATTTGATCCATTTCTTATCTGATAGACTCGTTGTCTTGATATTCCGAGATGCTTGGCGATGAATTCATAAGACTTTCCTTGGGCCCGTATTTCCTCAATAATCTCTAATGTAGGGTGTGAGAAGCTAAGTGCTTGACCATGTGCTTCGGCATGACAGTTTTTACATAGCCGGCGTTTGTCGTGTATCACTAACAGTTCTTCAGACCCGCATTCATCACAAGATTTACTTGCCATTAGTAAAATACTTTACACTGTCAGCCTCGTTGAAGACAACTCAAGAAGTATTGACACCTGGTAATTTGGCAGATTATAGTTGCAGATAGATAACATCTTCCTAACCTCCCAGTGAGACTGGTAAAGAAAAATCTACAAACTTTACCATGTCAGCATACGCAACAAAAATAGCCGAAGGATTTTCCCAGAGATTGATGTTGGAGTTCTATGACCGGAATTTGGTGGATTCAATTGTAAACCGTGATTATGAGGGTGGAATTAACGCAGTGGGTTCTAAATTAAATATTCTTAATCTGGACAGACTTTCCGAGAAAACTTACACTGGCGCGAACTTGACTGCAGACTCTTTAACTGAAAACAATGCTACTCTAACGATTGACCAATATAAATCCTTCTATTGGAAAGAATTAACTCTGGACCGTTGGCTGTCCTACATCAAGAATCCCCATGCAACTGTCGTGTCTCAAAAAGCGGATGAGAGATCCAAAAATGTAGACTCCTTTGTGTTTGGCCTATATGGAGATGTGGGAGGCGGAAACTGGGTGGGAACTGATTACACAGATGGCACGGTTACGGTGGCCGTGACAACCGGAGTTGTGACCGGAAGTTCAACGGTCTTTACTTCCGCGATGGTTGGTCGCCCGTTCAAAGCAACCGGACACACAAGATGGTACAGAGTTAAGACTTTTACTTCCACAACCTCTATTACCATTGAAGATGACCTTGACGATGCGACTTCTGCCTACACTGGTGGAGCTATCGTTGCGGGTGCAACTTACACGATTCAGGCTGCGACTGTTCTGCAGATTACTACGGCCAATATTCTGAACAATGTTGCTAAATTAAAGCAAGCTCTGGATCTGGCTGAAAAGAATGGTTACTCCAGCGTCCCCGACTCTGACCGCTGGCTGATTGTTCCCCCAGAGTTTGAGACACTATTGGTGCAAGGAACCGGCATTGCTCTGCACGTGCCGGCAGTCTACGAAGGATTGGTGCAAAAGGGCATGATTACTGAATTGCAAGGATTTAAGGTATTCAAGTCTAACCGCTTGACCGGCGACAACACTGATGGTTACCGTGTCCTGGCTGGCCACAGCAATTGGATGACCTTTGCCGAGAAATTGCTTGAGGCAGACATTGAGGAAGACCTAATTGGAAACTTCGGTTCAGCATACAAAGACCTCTTTGTATACGGGGCTAAAGTGACAGACGCCCGCAGACATTTCGCTGCACAGGGCTTCTGGAAGTTCTAATCGTAGATTCCTAAAATTTATAGTCCGGTTTCTCTTAAAGCCTAGAGTTTTAAGCCTAGAGTTTAATGATCTCCAGGTTTTAACGAAAGGCTTTTTTCATTATTATGGCTATATTCAAAATCAAAACAGATTTGTCAAAGGCGGTTCAAAACGAGATTGACAGGGTTCTCGCGATTTCCAGTGCTAATCGAACTACGGCGGAGGCCAATTTCTTGGCGGCCTTACTTCCTTATCAGACTAATGCCATTCTCCGGTGGGATACTGACCAAATCTATGGCGCCCAGACTCCTAATGCCCAACTTTCTACAGATTTGATTGCAGAGGCCGAAGGTGACAGTCTGCCAACCGGAGACTCTGGATTCAAAAGGGGAGCGCTTTTTTACAAGCTGAACAAAGACGGGAACAGGATATTTGTCAATGTTGGTACGGGCACGTCTGCCGTTTGGGAACTGATAACCTCGGCTACAACGACTGATCTATCGAGTTCTCCATCAGCATCAGTATCACCAAGTGCAAGTCTCTCACCATCAGCCAGTCTCTCGCCGTCAGCGTCACAGTCGCCGTCAGCGTCCAGTTCGGCTTCAGCCTCTAAGTCTGCATCTGCCAGTCTTTCACCGTCAGCGTCGGCGTCGTCTTCTGTATCAGCTTCTCTTAGCCCATCTGCGTCTGCTTCAAAGTCACTATCGCCATCAGCGAGTGCTTCCGCGTCTAAATCCGCGTCAGCTTCGCCATCTCTTAGTCCGTCTGGGTCTGCCAGTGGTTCTGCCTCGGCTTCTCTTAGTCCGTCAGCATCAGCATCAGCGTCCGCATCGGCTTCTGCTTCTAAGTCTGCCAGTGCGTCAGCTTCTGCCTCTCTCTCGCCGTCTGCATCAGAATCAGCGTCGGCCAGCGCTTCGCTGTCACCATCTGCTAGTCAGTCACCATCGGCTAGTGCAAGTGCTTCTCTTAGTCCTTCAGCGTCTGGGTCTGCGTCAGGATCGGCGTCTGCTTCAAAGTCGTTGTCTCCGTCTGCGTCAGCCTCGGCTTCAGGATCGGCCAGTGGTTCAGCTTCAGCGTCTAAGTCTGCAAGTCCATCTGCGTCTATTTCACCATCGGCATCGCCGTCACCATCTTTGCCTTTCTAGTCTGAAGATATATGCAAGTAATAAACTACAACATCATCAAAACAGGAGAAATAGCCGGATCGCTTTCCATCGAACAGTTGCCGGACATTCCTTGTGTTATGGTTAAAATCAAAGCTAAGGCAGGCAACTCCGGCAAAGTGTATATTGGTGGGTCAAGCGTAACTGTTGTGGATGGGACAACCGATACTACTACTGGCTATCAATTGGCTGCCAGCGCAGACACCGACTGGTTATACGTCGGAAATTTGAATCAGCTTTATGCTATTTGCGACACCGGGGGGGATGGTTTAGTATACATCGCTCTTATGTCAAAAATAACTGCGGCTTAGTTGACACACACCTCTTTTCATGGATATAATGGAAGACAATGTTGTCAGTGATAATTCCGAGCCGGAATTGCCAGTTTTTGACCCGTACGATTCAGGATATTTTGGAAAAAGCAGTAGACGAGATCGAGGTAATCGTAAATATAGACGAGAATTTGCCAGATACGCGCGTAGAGGATTCAAGGGTCACATATCTTCATCCAGACGCTCCAATAGGTTTGAGGAAGGGTATTAATGCTTGTGTAGCAGTGGCTAAGGGTAAGTACATAATGAAAACAGATGACCACTGTTTGTTTGGTCCCAAGTTTGACAGGATCCTCATAGAGGCCCATTTAGACGACAAGTGGGTACAGATACCCCGTAGGTACTCTTTAGACGCAGAGAACTGGTGTATTAATTATTCAAGACCATACAGGGACTATATGTATATAGATTTTCCCCGGAAGGGAAAAGACCACGACGACGGTATGCATGGGGTGGAGTGGTATGGGAGACAACGAGAACGAATCGGTCCGGAGTACGACATGGATGATACAGCCTCAATGCAGGGGAGCTGTTATTTTATGGCTAAAAATCATTTTGATAACTTTTTGCATGGATTAGAAGAGTATCCAGTACCAGGAGAGGTGGGGTACGGCCAGTTTTCGCAAGAGTCACAAGAAATTGGATTCAAGACATGGTTGGGTGGAGGAGCGATGAAAGTCAACAAAAAGACCTTCTACGCTCATTTACACAAAGGTAAGACTTATGGACGGATGTACAGTATACCCAGCTGGAACGACTACACGGTCAAGGCTTCGGCTTGGAGTGCCGATTATTGGTTAAATAATAAGTGGAAGGACAGAGTACATGACTTTGAGTGGTTTGTTGATGAGAAGTTTCCAAGTATGCCGAGTTGGCCGTTAGATTGGAAGAGACAAGTAAAGGAGATGGGATGGATACTATGAAATGGCTAGTTTTTTGTTTAGCTGCTACTTATGGTGGTTTTGCATCATTATCTGGAAACGTGGCAGCAGTATTATACTCAATCTTTATTATGTTAATAGTTTTGTTAAGTAAATGAACGATCTTGATACTTTGGCCTTGAAATATAATGCGGATAAATGGGGTAAACATCATTACACCCCTGTTTATTACGACTTATTCAAAGACCGGAGGGAATCTGTAAAAAAAGTAGTCGAGTTGGGAATAGGAGAAGGAGCAAGCCTAAGAATGTGGAATGAATTTTTCCTTAATGCGATTATATATGGGGCAGACATTGATCCTGATAGATATGTTGCCGAACCCGGCGATCCTCGTATCCAGATAATAAAATGTGACCAAACTTCTGATGATAGTTTGATTGACCTGACAAACTTGACGGATTCAGATGTAGATTTGTTTATTGATGATGGTTCACACAAACCGGAGGATCAGATTTTTACTGCGTTAACTCTTTTACCTTTATTAAAAGAGGACGCAATTTACGTTATAGAAGATGTAGCAGATGTTTCTATTGATAAACCCATTCGTATCTTTGCACATAATTTAAATCGGCTCGTAGAGTTGAAAAGACTTGGTAAAAGACGTGACGATCAGTTAATAATTATTAAACCTATATGAGTATATTTTCGACAGCGGGAATGAAAGAGTTAGTAAAGCCAAAACCTATTAAGTGTCCAGTCTGTAAAAAACTGCTTGATTGGTATATTTATGACGATCAGAAACACTATACAACGAGTCACCATTTTGTTTGGGAGAATACCGAGGCATTATTGCACCATACCTTTTATTTAATTAAACCCAGATATGTCTAGAGTAAGTATCATTATTCCCGCAAGGAATGAGAACCCAGATAATCTTAATAGAACAATACAGAGTATTTTTGATAATGCTACTGGTGAATATGAGATTATAGTTGGGTTTGATGGTAATTATCCTTACGATCTTCCTATGAAAGTAGGAGTAGAGATAGAAGAAATTAGGTTCCCCGATGTGGTGGGTATCAAAACCAATATCAACGCCATGTGTGCTATGGCTACTGGTAAATATATCTATAAGTCAGATGCGCATTGTTCATTCAGTAAAGGTTTTGATGAGGTTTTACAGGCAGACATGAGAGAAGACTGGATTGTCACTCCAAGATTCTATGTACTTAATGGTGAGACCTGGAAATGGCAAGATGGGAGATTCTATGACTATTTTTATTTGTGTTGTCCGTTCACTGATCCCAAAGGCTTTAGATTTAAAGCTGGTGGCCATTGGCCAGAGAGAACCCAAGAGAGGTTATTAAGTCACCTAGATATAGACGAAACTCCGCAGATACATGGATCGGGTTGGTTTATCAGCAAAGACAGATACTTTGAGTTGGGCGGATTCCCAAACATCGATCCCTATGGTCATGCTCAAGAACCTATTTGGTTGGGACTAAAGAACTGGTTGGCCGGAGGAAAAGTCATGGTAAACAAGAAATGCTGGTATGCGCATCTGCATCAGCAGGGTAATGAGAGGGGATATAACATGGATCACGCACAAGAAGTTAAGAGTTACGACATTGCAGCGAAGTATTGGGTTGGTGACAAATGGCACGAAAGGAAATATGACTTTAGTTGGTTTGTAGAGAAATTTGGTCCAATGCCAACATGGCCAGATAACTGGATAGAACTCTATTCAAAATGGCTAGTTGACAACCGATAATTTGTGTGTGTAAAGTTATGGGTGAAATATGGATGACTTTAAAACATTGGATTTTTACGAAGCACTGAAGGCTGTAGCCGAAGGTAGGAGAATTACCAAACTTGAGTGGAATGACAAGCGAAGTTATGGGTTTATGAGAGCTGGTTTACTAGAACTCCATAAGGCTGGGGAAACAGATGACAAATTTCATGCCTGGATTCTGAACGATGGCGACCTTGGAGGACTCGACTGGATAGTTTTAGAGGATAAACCTAAGGTCGTCACCCAGGTTGTAAACTAACATGAAAGTAGGGATAATCGGTTTGGGTTGGGTAGGAAACTCAATGTCTAAATTGTTTCCGGATAATTATGTATATGATCCTGCCATTGGATTTGATGACAAAAAAAGAGTCAATCAAGCCCCAGTTGCTTTTATTTGTGTACCCACGTCAAACATCAAAGAGGGAAAACTAGATACATCTATAGTCGAAGAAACAATTAAGTGGTGTAAGTGTAAATTGTTAGTAGTCAGATCAACAGTAAACCCGGGCGATTGCGATAGGTGGGTTAAAAAGTATAAAAAGAAAATTGTATTCCAGCCGGAGTATCTTGGGGAGACACCATCTCATCCCATGCTTAATCCAAAGACTCGGCAATTCTTAATCCTTGGGGGAGACAAGAAAGACACCAGAGAACTCATCAACCTGTATGCAACCGTCTACAATGCCAACATAACGATCCGGCAGACCACTTTGTTAGAAGCAGAAATAATCAAGTTGAGCGAGAACCGGGCGATTTCCTTCAAAGTAGCCCAATGCCAAGAGCTTTACGATGTCTGCGAGAGAGCTGGTGTAGATTACTACACGATCCGTGACGCAGTATACGGTGACGATTCCCGCTTCAATCTGTGGTGGACGTTTGTATATCCGAATAAGCGTGGTTTTAATTCCAAGTGTGTTCCCAAAGACGTCTATGCGTGGTGTGCGTGGGCGGAATCTGTGGGATATAAACCGGATATAACCAGAGCATTACTTAAAAGAAATAAAATATGGCTCAAAGAATGAACGTAAGTGGAAATTATGGTACTCATTTGCCGGCATTGATTAAAGCTATGGAAAAAACTACGGGCGATGTGCTTGAGTTGGGCCTGGGCGTATTTAGCACCCCCTTTCTACATTACCAGTGTATTCTTCAAAACAGAAAGCTAGTATCCTATGAAAACTACAAAGAGTGGATAGATTTTTTTTTGAAATATAATTATTTGTGCGAGAACCACGAGATAAAATTTGTCGAAAAATATGAAGATGCGGATATAGATAAGCCTTGGAGTGTAGCGTTGATAGACCAGACTCCCGACTCAAGTCGGATAGAGACAGTCAGAAGACTCGCAAACTTGGCCAAGTACATAATTATTCACGATTCAAATGGCAGAAAAGAAAATGTGTATCACTATTCGGAGATTTACCCTTTGTTTAAGTACCGGACAATTTGGGATAAAGACAGTAATCACGCTACTGTATTATCAAATTTTGTTAATTTGGATGATTTTTGGAAATGAAGATCGTAATTCGCATTTACAACAAGAAAAACAAGCTGGTGGCTAGAAGGATGGGTGGTCGGGATAATTGGCCGAAACTATATGGGAAGCTAGCCTCGGCAGTCGGCCACAAGTGGGTTATAAGGGTTGATTATGGTTACGCTGAGAATGTTTTTGGTGAAAGAGTGATGTTTAAGAATGAAGGAGTCTATTACAATGTTTTAGAGGCAAGACGGGCTCTTGCGGTGTTTATAGAGAAATAGCATGGATACTTTTGACTACATTATCAATAAATACAATATCAAGGTCAAAAATCAATACATCATTGAAATTCCCGATATGGGCCGGGATGACCTGGCTAAATTGTTTGCGGAGTTAGATTTTAAGGTTGGTGCAGAAATTGGCGTTTGGAGAGGAGAATACTCTGAAACTTTGTGTAAGGCCAACCCCAATCTTCATTTGTACAGCGTCGATTCCTGGCAGTTATCCTCTTACGAGAAACTGGAACAGGAAATTGCTCTAAATGCGCCCCAATCTTATTTTGATACTAAATACAGGGAAGCGGTACAAAGACTGAAACCGTATAACTGCACTATCGTCAAAAAAGATTCTATGCCGGCGTTGGCTGATTTTGCCGATAACTCACTTGATTTTGTGTATATTGATGCCAATCATGATTTTGTAAATTTTACCAATGATTTGCATTATTGGCTAAAGAAAGTCAGGCCCGGCGGAATTATGTCTGGACATGATTATGTTTACTACTCTTACAAGAAGTTTAATCACGTCAAGCGGGCGTTAATTCCCTATGCTCGGTGTTACCGCATGATCCCGTTATTTATTGTGGGGGCAGGAACTTACGACGAGGGGTTCACTAGAGACAAATATAGGAGCTTTTTCTGGGTTAAAGACAAATAATATGAGAAATAAAATGGGTGGATTTTTATCGGGAGTAAATCACTGGAATTGGAGAGGGGGAATAACTCCAGAAATCAAAAAGATTAAAAACTCTATTGAATTTAAGATGTGGCGTAAATCTATCTTTGAAAGAGATGGTTATGTTTGTATCTGGTGTGGCTCAAAAGATAGGTTAATTGCTGACCATATAAAACCATTTGCCTATTATCCTGAATTGAGATTTGCGATAGATAATGGAAGGACGCTTTGTGATGGGTGTCACCGAACTACAGAAACTTATGGTAGTCATCCTGTATTAAAAGAATCAGTTGAAACCTTGGTCGCATACAACCATAGCAAAAAAGGTAAACCACTCCCAGCACAACACCGACATAATATAAGCAGGGCTAAGAAGGGTAAAAAATTTACTCCCGAACACATAAAACATTTAAGTGAGTCTCATAAAAGAAAAGATCACTAATAATTATGGAAAACGAAACAGTCTTAAACTATCTTCAGAGAATGTATCATGGCAACCTGCCGTTTGCTGGCAACGGTCAGGTGGTTTTGAGACATTTTGGCAGAAAGCACGGAATCTTGAAGATGTTTAACGACTTGGACTTTAAGGTAGGGGTAGAAGTGGGAACGGAGCGGGGAATCTACGCGCACAGGATTTGCGAGAAATGTCCAAACCTGAAACTTTATTGTGTCGATCCCTGGTTGGCATATTCAGAAGCCGGACTTGTTTATACCCAGGAAGATTTTGACTCAAGGTATGAAGAGGCAAGAGCTAGGTTAAAAGATTTTAACTGCGAGATAATCAAGGAAAAGAGCATGGATGCTCTAAGTAAATTTGAGGATGACTCCCTTGATTTTGCTTTCATAGACGGCGACCATCACTACGAACACGTTTTGGAAGACATAAGGGGGTGGTACAAAAAAGTCAAACCAGGGAGAGTCCTCTACGGACACGACTTTGTTGAAAGAGACGATTTTGGAGTAGTTAAAGCCGTAAGAGGGTTTGTTAAAGAAAACAACATTCCCCCCTTGTTTATTTGTCACGTCCCATTTAAAAGTAACGGGGTGGGATTTGTAGATTGTTGGATGCTACTTAAAGGGGGTACGCATGCCGATATGCGGTAGGGGAGATATTGCCACGGCCCTTGTAGACCACCCAGGACGGCTTTTCTTTGCCAGTGGTGTGTCAAATTCTCTTGAGACTAGAGAATCAGAGTATCAGAGGGAAAAAGACTTACTAATGGCCCAGACCAGGGAACTGCAGTTGGTGTACTTCAGTTCGTTGGCGATCTTCTACTCGGAGACGCGATATACACGTCACAAAATGGAGATGGAGTCTTTAGTTAAGGAATTTCCTTGTTACGCACTTATAAGGTTGGGAAATATTACCTGGGGGACTAACCCTAACACTCTTATCAACGCTCTTCGAGCCAGGGTAACTAAAGGAGAGCCGATTGAAATTAGGGATACTACCCGGTACGTCATTGATAAGCCGGAGTTTCAACATTGGATGAATTTGATTCCCAAGTGGAACGTGGAAATGAATATTACCGGCCAGCCAATGAAAGTTAGTGACATTGTTAGAGAGTACGTCTTGTGATTAACATTATTGCGCAGCCCCCCTACGTGTTAAGGCATTTGCAGCGTGTTTCAACGATCATTCGTGGTGAACAGATAGCTGCTTATATGGGAAACGCCAGATTAAATCCCCCCGACGGATCTAAGGATGACGTTTATGTTTACGTGAAACCCAACGTAAAAGATACGCAGGACTTTGTGTTTGAAGGTAAGCCCTACCTTGACATTCTTGACGGGTTTAATCTTAGACACTTACTCAACAAGCATCCCGAAGTACCCGTGATCGTGTTTTCAGAGTTAGACGTTGAAACAATGTCCCGATATGTAAAAAACAAGATTGTCTTGATTCCCCATCACCACGTTAACTTTGAGAGAGGGAAGAGAGAAAGAAGCAAGGTTAAAAAGGTGGGGGTTATCGGATCGCTGGATGCTTTTAAGTGGATCCCCGATGAAATACGCCAGGGAATTGCGGGTAGAGGTATGCAACTAGTAGAACACTCCACGTTTTACCCAAGGATGTCAGTTACCAGCTTTTACAAACAGATGGACGTAATGTTGGTTTGGAGGCCGTATAACCGCGACGTCCCCGGTTTATACAATCCTTTCAAGATAGTGAACGCCTCGGCTTTCGGAATACCGACGATAGCTCTCGATGAACCCGCCTTTAAAGAGATGGGGGGTTGTTATATTCCAGTTAAGACTCCTGAAGAATTTTTGACCCAGCTGGACGCGATCAGGACTTCTTCTTCTTTATACGCCGACATGTCAGGAGTATGTTTACAAAAGGCGGAGAAATACCATATTAGTAGAATAGCAGAGCTGTATCAAAAACTATGAAGGCATACATAAAATATAACAAGCCACTACCGCTAGTAGATTACCTCTTGCCACTGGTTGGAGATAAAAAAGAAGTCAAAATCGCGGACATCGGTTCCGGCCCATGGTCTGTTATCGGATCGTATTCACCCGGAATAAAGGTCGAGATTTATCATTCTGATATTCAAGACTTTGGCTCCTTTTGGGAACAACGCCAGATGAAACCAGTCATCTCGGTGGAACGCCAGGATATGGAAAAACTGACATATCCGGATAACTTTTTCGATATCGTCCATTCCAACAACGCGTTAGATCATACTAAAAACGCTAAAGAGGCGGTTAAAGAAATGATCCGCATATGCAGAGCCGATGGTTGGGTTTATGTCCACTGCTGGCTTAATCAGCTTTCAACGGGATACCGACATTGCTGGAACGCCAAAGAAGATGGTACTTTTACGAACAACAAAGACACGTTTGACCTAAAAGAACTTGGCTTTCAGATTCAATTTATAGACCGAGGTGGTGAGAGTAGGTATAACGAAATAATTGCGACTTTAAAAAAGAAGGTATGATCGGACTTTCTGTACTTATTCCGGCTCGTGGAGAAGAATTTTTGGGTCGCACTATTCAAGACCTCTTAGAAAACATCCAAGGCGATACGGAGATAATAGCCGTTTTGGATGGTTACTTGCCCGACCCCCCCCTCCCGACCAGCGACAAGGTAATGGTCATATATAACCCCGTATCGGTTGGTCAAAGAGCAGCAGCAAATCAGGCTGCTAAACTAGCTAAGGGTAAGTACGTAATGAAAGTAGATGCTCACTGCGCTTTCGACAAAGGACTTGATGTCAAAATGATAGAGGCTTTCGGGGAAACAGGTGACAACGTAACAATAATACCTGTCATGCGCAACCTTCACGCTTTTGACTGGGTGTGCGCGGAAGGTCATAGACGCTACCAAGGCCTCTCCGGCCCCTGTGAGACTTGTGGTAAACCCACGGTTAAGGATGTGGTCTGGATACCCAAAACAAGTCCAGCTACTCATTCCTTCAGATTCGATAAGACTATGCATTTTCAGTATTATTCCGAATACTCTAAAAGGCCAGAAGTTCAGAAGGGAATAGAGATAAACGGGGTCTATAACAAAGACCTGCGGGAAACTATGAGTATACAGGGGTCTTGTTTCATGCTTACTAAAGAAAAGTGGTTTGAGTTGGACATTTGCAGTGAGCACTTCCACTCCTGGGGGCAACAGGGAGTCGAAGTTGCCTGTAAAACGTGGTTATCGGGTGGGAGAGTAATTGTTAATATGAAGACTTGGTACGCCCACATGTTCAGAACCAAGGGTGGAGACTTCGGCTTTCCCTATTCCAACCCCCAAGACAAGGTAAACGAAAATAGAGAATTATCCAGAGAGCTGTTCCAGAGAGACAAGTGGCCCCTAGCGACCCGCAAGTTTCAGTGGATACTCGACAAATTCAATCCTCCAGATTGGGGAGTCAGCCGGGGGATAATCTTTTATACTGATAATCAGCTGGATGAAAAAATAGCAAAGCCCGTGAGAGATAATCTTCTAAAAATAAGCCAGGATAAAAAGGTAAACATCGTCAGCTCTTCTTTGAAGAAGATGGACTTTGGGGTGAAGAACGTACGCTTCCCCTCCCTTAAAAGGGGATTTTTGACCATGACCAAGCAAATTATAGGAGCTTTGGAGAACAGTAGGGATGATTATGTATTTTTTTGTGAACACGATGTCTTATATCATCCTTCCCATTTCGACTTTATTCCACCCGATAAGCAGACTTTCTATTACAACCAGGCCGTCTGGCTACTTCGTCTCTCGGACGGCCATGCGCTTCACTACGACGTGAATCAGCTGTCTGGGCTGTGTGTATACCGTGAGACAGCTCTGGCTCACTACCGGGAGCGCTACGAGTATATAGAGAAGAATGGCTGGAGTAATGAAATAGGACACGAACCCATGACTCACGGAAGAATAAAGTGGCACAATCAATTTAAATACGATACCTGGAAGTCGGAGTTTCCGAATGTGGATATAAAACACGGAGCAAACGCTACTGGACAAAGGTGGCGCAAGGATCAATATCGTAATCAAAATCTTTTAATAAATTGGCAAGAAACCGACAACTGGCAGATCCCCGGATGGGAGAAGTCTTCTTTAGTTGTCTTGGGATAAAGCTTGGGCGTAAGGTGTAAATATGAACACCCACTCTCTCGATTTAGAGCTAAGCAGTTCCCAGTATGCTTCACGGGCGGACACGGCTTCTCTTTCCCAAACTGGGGACATCTCAATTGAAGCCTGGATTAAATTAGAGCAACTCCCGAGTACCGCTGGATCACGCTTCACAATCGCCGCTAAGTTTCAGGACACCCCATCCGAAAAGCGTTCGTATCGCTTTGCAATCAGCTCCACAGACAAGCTAGAAATTACCTGGTCGGCGGACGGGACTGCCAACAATTTTGCCGCCTGGGTGGCAGATGCGGCCCTGTCGGGGGCTGGGGTGTGGATTCACGTAGCAGTAACAGTAGATGTGTCCACGGAAACGGCAGTAATATATGTCAACGGCAGCTCGGTGGCGGTAACGAAAACCTCAGATGTTGGCGCTGCCACATCCATACATGATAATGACGCCATATTTTCAATTGGTAATACTCCAGAGACGACCACGGCCGCCTTTTTTGACGGCCTTCTTGACGAGATAAGGCTGTGGAGCGATATAAGGACAGGAACAGAAATAACCAACAACTACCAGGCCGAGCTAATAGGTAATGAAGCGGGACTAGTGGGTTACTGGAAATTAAACAATGATTACAATGACGAAACGGCAAATAATAACGATCTCTCCCCCAATAACAGTCCTGTTTTTTCAACTGATGTACCCACTGGTTTTGAAAGTCCGTCCCTCTCACCGTCCCAATCCCCATCTCAATCTCCTTCTGTTTCCGGTTCGGCTAGCGCAAGCGCCAGCTCTAGTGCCAGTGCTTCTAAATCCCTCAGTCCCAGCTCTTCAGCCAGTGCTTCAGGATCAGCTTCGGGATCGGCATCGGCCAGCGCTTCGGAATCTAAATCCTTAAGCCCCTCGTCCAGTGCCAGTGCTTCAGGATCAGCTTCGGAATCCGCCAGCGCTAGTGCTTCTCCTTCTCCTGCCGAATATACAAATAAGTACTCAACGACAGGAAATACCTATACCGATAAATACTCAAGTACGCTTTAAAGTATGGCAGACTTTTTAATTACGCCATTGTGAGCGTTTAACGCTATCTTCGGATAAGTGTATAATAAATTATGGCCTCAAGGTTTTTTAGTAAGCGACTTTTCAACAGACCAACTATAGGTATCCAAATAACACAAGAAGGGGGTGGTTACCATCGCTAGTACAGATACACTTTTTGTAGCAACGGCAAATTCAAACGAACCGCCCGCAAGTGCGTTTATGACTTTAGATACTAGGAATGCTCATCTGGTTTTAGACGCAGATGATACTACAGACGAAGAATGTGTCTTCAGCGGGGTTATGCCACAGAATTTTACTGCTAGTGGAGGATTAACTATTAAAATCCATTTTATGGCTACGACTGCCACTTCTGGTAATGCAGTTTTGCAGGCCGCAATAGAAACTGAAGCGTCACTTGATAGGGACGCAGACAGCTTCGCGGCATTTCAAAGTTCGGGAGCAGTTGCGGTAAATGGTACCAGTGGTATTGAATCTATCGCTACAGTTACAATGACAAACGCACAGGCTGATTCTGTTGCCGCTGGAGACGCATTTAGAATAAAAATAAGACGTGATGCTGATGATACTTCCGCAACCGATTCTGTAACGGGAGATTTAGAAATAGTTGAAGTTGAAATTCGTGAAACTTGATATAAAAGGGGAAAACAAAAAGTGAAGACAATAGAATTGCTCAACCCTGGTTGGGTAAAGAAAGAGATCAGGAGACAAGAGACAAGATATCAAAGGCAAAACGGGGCAAAAGGTCGGCTAGTTGGAAAGGGGGAACAAGAAGGTATCGTAAAATGGAAATGGGCAGATATCAATATATTGAGTGGCGGAGTTTTGTTTTTGAAAGGGATAAATACACCTGTCAAGATTGTGGAGAGAAGGGTGGTTATTTACATGCACATCACATAAAGTCATGGGCAAGATATCCAAAATTAAGGTATGAATTAAATAACGGAATAACTTATTGTAAAGAATGTCATGCAAATCACGATAAACATTACGCACATTTTTATAAATATATAAACTAAAGCAATGTTAAAAAAAATACTTTCCATCTTCTTTGAGCCTCCGACTATCCTATTTTTAAGATGGATTTATAAGGAGTAAATAATGGCAAGAACATTTGATAATAATGCGGCAAATTACCTTGAGGTGGCAACTGTCCCCGCAACGGGTACTCCTGTTTCAATGGCGTGTTGGTTTAATACTGCCACAGTAAACGCTAATGACACCATGATTTCACTTGCAGATAGTGGAACGACAAATAATTGGTTAATTATGAACATGAGGGGAGGGGTTGCCGGAGATCCCATTGCGGTTTGGATAAACGCAGCAGGAAGCCAACAAATAACAGTAACCACATCAGGTGTAACAGCGGGGCAATGGCATCACGGTCTTGCCGTATTTGCATCTTCTACCAGCAGGACTATCTATCTTGATGGTGGGTCAAGTGCAACAGGAACAACTAACCTCACCGCAACTGGATTAGACAGGCTTAGTGTTGGTCGAGTAGGAGATTCTACACCATCATCAGAATTTAACGGACAGATAGCAGAGGTTGCACTTTGGGATGTTGCGTTAACGGCTGCTGATGCTTTGATGCTATCTAAAGGTTATTCTCCTTTGTTTGTTAAACCCGGAAACTTAATCGCTTATTATCCAATAATAGGTAATAACTCCCCCGAAACAGACTTGATAGCGGGTGCAAATTTAACAGTCAACGGTACTGTAGCAAAGGCTGTCCATCCCCGCATCATCTATCCTTCTCCTGCCCAGATAAGGAGGTTTACAACAGCATCTGCCGCTTCCGCTTCTTTATCACCAAGTGCCAGTGAAAGTAAGTCAGCTTCTGCATCTGAATCCAAGTCACTTTCACCATCAGCTAGTGAGTCGAAATCAGCCAGCGCTTCTGAATCCGCTAGCGAGTCACCATCAGAATCAAAGTCTTTAAGTCCTAGCACATCCGCCTCTGCCTCCGCTAGTCCGAGTGAATCAAAATCTTTGTCTCCTTCGGCCAGTGAATCAAAAAGTGAGTCCAAATCCGCGAGTGCTTCCTTGTCGCCTTCAACCAGTGAGAGTAAATCGGAGTCAGCTTCTAGTAGTGCTTCGGAATCTAAATCTCTCAGTCCGTCTGCCTCCGCTTCTGCTAGTGAGTCTAAGTCA